>OGHC01000003.1_pt1 | contig 319766 bp, 321 predicted proteins | sample 1571381 | NCBI WGS metagenome assembly OGHC01 (sample SAMEA2581945, study PRJEB24529) | metagenome | biome: Human gut stool | place: China | collected 2011 | reverse complement strand
AAAGAGCAAACTTGAGCTGCTCTCTCATAGGCTTGCCGTTTACTACCTCATCGGGGTTGTAGTACTTGAACGCCAGGGGATTTGTGCTGTTCTTGCCTTCGTAAGGGATCTTACCGATTGTAGGGAAAAATTCGCTCATTTTAATTACCTCCATTATGTAAATACAAAATTTATCATACAAATTCAGGGTGTATCTGCGCCCGAAACTTTAAGTATATTTTACTATAGTAATCGGTTACTTGTCAAGGGTTTTTTGTAAAAATCTTATAATTTTAAATCAAATTTACTTTTATTCCCATAAAATCAAGCAGGCAAGCCGTTTTTTTGTTTTTATCAGAAATCAACGGAGCCGAGCTTTGTGTAAGCCTTTCTAAGAACGTCCTTTGAAACGGGATAGATCCCGCTTGCCTTTACGGGTCTGTCGTTCTTTACAAGCCTGAAAATAACATAATTCTCCTCATGTGCATCATCGGAATAGAACGCCGCCTCGATATATTCGTCCTTCAGAGCGTAGTAGTTCACAGGTTTTAGGGAAACAAGTTCCTCCGCCGACCTTTCCATGCCCTCGCACAGCTCGTCAAAATCGGTGAGCACATAATTCACCGTTTTGCAGCGCATTGATGCAAGACGCTTTTTCAAGGGCTGTTCGGAAGTATCCTTTTTGCGAAATAATGAAAAAAGTCCCATCATTTTCTCTCCAGCAGGTGTTTGAACATTTTCAGGCGGAGCATATCCCTGTATTCGGGCTTGACCATATAGTACATATAGCTTTCAAGGATATCCGCAGGGTGCATGAGCCTGCCCTCTATCTTGAAGTTCTCATATCCCATAGGAACATACTTTTCATATATCTGTTGGGGTGAAACATGAGTTTCAAATCCTGTGGTGTCGTAAAAATCAAAGCTCATGTTGGGACATGGAAATTCCTTTTGGGGAATAGGTTTGAGTGCCTGCTTTTCGTTGCCGAACACCTGCAGATTATGCTCAAACTGGCGCTCGCCCAAAAATTCGTAATGCTTCTTTCTGCGCTTGCAGTGGGGTGTGCAGTATGGATTCACAAGTATCTCTATCTTGTCCTTATGCGGAAGAGTTTCCAGCTCATCAAAGCGGTTGTTCCAGTTATAGTCGAGAACTACCAGCTTATAGTCCTTTTCCAGCTCCGCAAGAAGAGCGTCTCTGTCCTCTATCTGCTTCACCGTGGAGGATATGAGAGGATAACGGGGATAATTCTTTCTTATGTAATCCTCCAGCACGGGAACATTCACGATTATCTCGTTAAGACCGTTTTCCGCAATTCTCGTAATCATGTTGCAGAATGGGTCGGTAAGATGTATCTCCTTTATAAGAGGATTTGTAAAGGTATATCTTATGGGGATACCCCTTGAATTGTACTGCCTGATAATAAAGTCGATGAACTCACGGCGGACCGCTCCTGTTACAGTCCTGCCGCCGTTCCATGCAGCGGGTGGAAAGCAGCCGTAGGAAGAGGCTATTTTTATATCGTCATAGAAATACTCGGGGTGCTCATTCAGTGTGTCCGCAAGATAAAGGTTCATTTTGTAATTTCCGCAGAAATCGGGAAGATGGAATTTTATGCTCATGTGACCGATCCTTTCAAAGGTTTATATTTATATTTTACTCCATTTTATTCTTTCCGTCAATAGTATTGGAAAGTAAAATAAAAACGATGCGGGAGAAATTCCCGCACCGTCCGATTTACATATTAAAAGAGTAATTCAAGGAGTTCAGTCGTTTATGGATATCTCCGAGGTGGATATCATACAGCCGTCGCCCTTTTTACTGTTGAGCATATCAAGCACTTTTTGGGGAAGAGTCGCCTTTGAAAGATTTATGACTGCTCCGTCAGTCGGCACGCCGATATCATAAAGCGTTCCCTCATCGGTAACGTTAACATTTGAGATGTTCACAACGCAGCCGTCTCCGAGCTTATTTACAAGCATTGAAAAGGCTCTTGCAGTCATCGTAATGCTGTCAAAGGAAAGTACCGCTCCGTCGATACTGCCGCCGAGGTCGAATAATTCATCATTATCGTCAGAATGAACGGTAATGTTTGAAAACTCTCGGATATCTCCGTCAGCAAGACTGCGGATAAGCTCTGCAAACTGCGTTTCGGTGAATTCGGCATTATTAACCGTTTTTTTGCTCAGCACCTTTATCTTTGAGGCAAAGTCTGTCGCCTCTTTAATATAAGATACGATATCATTGAAATGCGAAGACGAATGCTTATTCCCGGTCGGCTTATTCCAGATTGACTTTTCATCCCTAAGCTGTGCTGTACGCTCCTCACGCCACTGCTCATAGGTAAGGTCCTCAAGTCCGTCATAGGCGTAATTTTCAAGAGGAGCAAAAAAAGCTGCAACAGCGTGCTGTGCTATAAGGACAAAGCGCCAGTTTTCCGAGTCGCCTGTGTTGAACGGTATCTCGAAAACTCTCAGTAATCCTGTTCTGTCACGCTTGCTTATAACGGGGGCATAACGGCTCTTTCCCAACGCAAAGGTCATTCTGTCCTCCCACGCCGAAGTAGGGTCGTCGTAGCCGTCAAGGGCATATATTTCCGCCAATGACACCTCATCATCGGTATCGTTATGACCGCCTGTCATTGCAAAGCGGAAGATATAATCTGTGTTTTTCTCAAGCTTTTTATCACAGAATATCTGAGTCCAGCTCCAGCTCCAATCGCCTATCTCATAGGCTTCGGTATTTCCCTGAGATGTTGTGATAACGGCTCTTATGCCTGTATTGTCCTCGCAGGTCTTATCAAATCTGAACTCTCTTGCACTGAAATTTATAACATTACTCATTTTAACTTCCTCCGTTAATGTCGGAGCAGAGTCAAAGTGCAAAAGACGAATCATACAGTCTGAGACATACTCTGCCCGACCGTTTTTTACAAGTCCCCTTGCCCTTTTGGGGTAGGTAAGACCTATCTTCTGACCCGTTTCATCAGTGACAATTACGTTTTTTCCTATGGGTATCTCCCCCTTTTGTCATCATGTATTCGGTTGTGTGCTGTTTTTTGTTATGGGTGCCGTCCCCGATTTAATTATAACACAGCTTCCGCCTTTTGACAACCGAGCATTTCATACAATCTTTTCATTATATTCTGACATATCTCACAAATACATATCCTAATTATCCGCAAGTGAAATCATATTCTCCAAAACATCTGTTACCATGAACTGCGAGAGATTTTTCATTTTGTTGGCAAAAATGTATTGACAAGTGCATTTTGTTGTGATATACTGCAAACATATTATTATGAAAGGAGGCAGGCAATATGTTCGTACATCTCAATATATCAACATTCGGAACAAAATATGTGTCATCATATAAGGAAAAGCTGTTGTCTGCCGATCTTGCGAACGTCTGACAGCGTATATGCGTTAAACCGCCGCATTTCCTGTATGGGAAGTGCGGCTTTTTTGTTTTTATGCGCAAATTCTACCTAAGGTTGATAAATCGGGATATATATGCCAAAAGTAGAACGATAGTGTAAATCAGCAATTTACATCAACTGCCGCTTGTGATATACTGTAGTCAAATCAAACAAAAGGGGTCTTGGATATGAACACAACATTTTCAGCACAGCTTCAGAAGCTTCGCAAGGAGCATGGCGTAACACAGGATACTCTTGCGGCTCATCTGGGTGTAAGCCCGCAGGCAGTCAGCAAGTGGGAAAACGGCAGCTATCCCGACGGCGACCTTCTGCCAAAGATCGCAGACTTTTTCGGTGTGTCGATAGATTATCTTTACGGCAGAGCAAAAGAGGATACTTCCACAGTCCAGAAGATCATTGATGAGCTGCAGAATATAGTGACAGATTCCGACAGCAGCAAGGAAGAGTTCTTTGAACAGGCGCTGAATTACGCATGGGCGATACAACTCGCTGCATGGGCATCTACCAGATCATATTATGACCGCCCGGAGCTTGACGAAAAAGATACCGTCACCGTATCGGAAATCAGCAGCAAAGCAGGCTTTACCTATATGCGTCTTAACAAAAACCTGGAATATTATTTCCTTGTTAAGCAGCCGAAGGAGGGCCTTGCAAATTATTTGAAAGTAACCGACAAAGCAGCTGAGCTTTTTGCATTCCTCGGGGATAAAACAAACCTGAAAATACTTCAATATATGCTGACATTAAAGTGGCAGGAGGCTGTCCGTGCCAAAACCGTTGCAAAGCTTCTGGATATTCCTGTAGAAAAGGCAGAAAAATCGCTTGATTTTCTCTGTAAATTTAATGGAACATTTTCAAAAGGCAGCATTATAAATGAGGACAATAAAAGCGACAGCATATACCGGACTTCATCTGTACTGGCAGTTGCACCTATAATGATAATGATATGTGCGGATATGATGATATCATCGCCAAGCTCATATCAGAATCAGATTAGCTGGGATGATGAAGCATGGTTCAAACGTGAGGATCTTTCTTTTCTGAAAAAAACAAATGATACCATAACATATGACTGAAAGGGGTATGATACAGAGTGAACCTTTTTAAACGCAATAAAAAAGACGAAAACACCGATGAATTTCACAAGGAATACGGCGTTATAAGCAACTGCCGCTATATTCTCGGAAAATTTGTCAAATACAGGAAATCTCTTATCCTGTTTATCATCACAGGCAGTATCGCCGCAGCTTCAATGACCTATCTGTGGAGCTTCATCGGTAAGCTTGTAATAGATATGATAGAACAGCAGGCAAGCTCCCCCGATAAGGATATAAAGCCTCTGCTGTATCTTACGCTTATTACCTCGGCAGCTGAGCTTCTGTTCATGTGGCTCAACACCGTATCGTCTATGAAAATGAGCGTAGGCTTTACATATGTAAGGCTTATGATAATCAAGGAGCGTATCGCAAAAACTTTGGGCATGGAGTATGAGGCTCTGGAAACTCCCGAGATGCTCGACAGGCTCCAGAAAGCCAAAAGAGCCACCGCAGGCGACTGGCAGGGCGTTCAGGGAATGATGACCTATATGCAGGTAATGGGCGTGCAGATAATATCCGTTACCATTGCAGTAGCAATCATGACCACCTTTAACCCCTGGATAATCTTTATAATAGTAGTGCTTTCCTTTGCCCAGTTCCTGTTCTTTGACTATATACGCAAAAAGGACAAAAAGGAAATGTGGGACGCTATGATGCCCCACTGGCGCAAGCTGGAATACATGGAAAACGTTACGACCGATTTTTCATACGCAAAGGATATCCGCCTGTTCGGTATGCAGAAATATCTGGCAAAAAAGCAGATAGACGTTTACGAAGAGGAGCTTCGCCACTGGATAAAGTCCCGCCAGTACTGGATATACAACACCATTTTTGCTCACGGTATATCTCTGCTGCGGCAGCTGATAATCATAGGCTGGCTTGTTTACAGCGTGGTGTTCAACGGACTTTCCATAGGTAACTTTACACTCTATACCGCCAGTGCTGCGGCTTTCTCCAATGCCATAAACGAGATATTGCAGGCGCTGTCCGCCCTCCGTGAGAGAAGCGCACATACCGATGATTACCGCAGCTTTATGGATATTCCCTCTGCTGATGACAAGGCACAGACTATCCCCATTCCCCCTGCGGACAAATACACCTTTGAATTTAAGAATGTTTCCTTTAAATACAGAGGTCAGGAAAAATATGCCCTGAAAAACGTGAACCTTACGCTTCATGCAGGCGAAAAGCTTGCGGTTGTGGGTCTGAACGGCGCAGGAAAGAGCACATTTATCAAGCTTCTGCTCAGGCTTTACGATGTGACCGAGGGCTGTATCCTTATGAACGGCACCGATATCCGCAAATTTGACCGCAAGGAATACTATGAGCTTTTTGCTCCCGCTTTTCAGGACGTAATGGTATTTGCATTCCCTGTAGCGGAAAATGTTTCCATGAAAGAGCCATTCAATACCGATAAGGCAGAGGCTGAAAAGATGCTGCGTCTTGCAGGTCTAGGCGACAAGCTCGACAAGCTGGAAAAGGGCGTTGATACCGAGCTGCTGAAAGTCCTCTACGATGACGGAGTTGACCTTTCAGGCGGCGAAAAGCAGAAGCTTGCCCTTGCAAGAGCACTTTATAAAAAGAGTAAGATAATAGTCCTTGACGAACCTACCGCCGCACTGGACGCTCTGGCTGAATTTAGGCTTTATCAGAGCTTCAATGAGCTTGTAGGCGACCGCACGGCAGTGTATATCTCCCACCGTCTTTCCTCCACTCGCTTCTGCGACAGAGTGGCAATGTTCAAGGACGGCGAAATGGTGGAGATAGGCACTCACGACTCCCTTATGGAAGCTGACGGTGCTTATGCGGATATGTTCCGTGTTCAGGCACAATATTACGTTGAGGACAAGGACATTTTCGATGTACCGTGTCAGGAGGTGACTTCAAATGGCTGACAAAAAAATATCGCCCACCAAGGAATCGCTGAAATACTGCTTCCGACAGATAAAACAGTACAAGAAATCATACATTCCCCTGTCGGTGCTGAACGTGATCATCGGTGCAGCCGTTCCCTTTGCGGAGATAATATTTCTCCCGCTGCTGATAAACGCCATGACCGCACCCGAAAAGGATATCCGCATCATTGTATTTTACGGTGCGGCAATGGTAATATCACAGATATTGCTTATGGGACTTAACAGCGTTATAAACATACAGCTGCAAAAAACAGAGGATATGTTCCTGAACGCCGCAAGCGAGGAGATATCCCAGCTCTGCATGAAGATAGACTTCACGCTGACCGAAAACAAACAGGCTCTTGACCAGATACAGAAAGCCCGTGAGGGAATACAGTGGTCAGGCGGAACACACAACATTGCAAGCGCTTTCTTCAACATAGTCTCAAACGTGCTGAAGCTTCTGGGCGTAATAACGGTAATGATACTCACCGCTCCCGTTCTGCTCATTATTATAATAGTACTTCTGGCAGCGTCGGCTGTGATGAACGCAAAGAAAAACGATATCGACATCAAGAACTTCTCGGAGCTTTCGGGGATAGACCGCATTTTCTGGTACATCTGCTGGGAAATGGAGGATTTCCACTACGGCAAGGATATCCGTCTTTACAGTGCGGCAGGCATGATGCTTGAAAAATCCGCCGCACAGATAAAACGTCTGGGCGATTACTGGCAGAACATCAACGACAAGAAATATCCCCTGAATATCATTGACATTATAATAAGTGTTCTCCGTGATTTCGGCACATATTTCTACCTTGGCGTGCTTGCCATCACAGGAAAAATCACCATCGGCGTATTTTCCCAGCTGCTTGCCTCAGGCGGAACACTTTACAGCTCCATGCAGGCTATAATAATGGGCTTTCAGGATATCGTCAAGCGCAGCAGCTATATGTACGAGATAATCAAGTTCATGAACTATCCCCCTGCCATGGAAAAGGGCACAAGAAAGATCGCAGACTTAAACGGCAGCCACGAGATAGAGTTCAGGAATGTAAGCTTCAAATATCCGGGAGCGGACAAGGAAGTCCTGCATGATATCTCCATAAAGCTCCGCAGCGGCGAAAAGCTTTCCATCGTAGGGCTTAACGGTGCGGGAAAGACCACATTCATAAAGCTTCTGTGCCGACTGTACGATGTAACAAGCGGCGAGATACTTCTGGACGGCGTGAATATCCGTGAATACGACTATGACGAATATATGAAGTGCTTCTCGGTAGTTTTCCAGGATTTCAAGCTTCTGGCATTTTCCGCCGAGGATAACATTCTGCTTGGTAAAAAGGACTCCCCCGAAAAGGTTGACGAGCTTTATGAAAAGGTCGGACTTCTGGACAAGATAAACTCTCTCCCTAAGGGCAGGGACACTATGATGTTCAAACAGTTTGACAAGGACGGCGTGGAGCTTTCGGGCGGCGAGCAGCAGAAAATGGCTATTGCCCGTGCGCTTTATAAAGACGCTCCCGTGGTAATACTTGACGAACCCACCGCAGCCCTTGACCCTGTGGCTGAATACGAGATATACCGCCAGTTCAACGACCTGGTTCACGGAAAAACAGCAGTCTATATCTCTCACCGCCTGTCCTCCTGCAAATTCTGCGACAGGATAGCGGTATTTTCCGATGGTACCATAAAGGAATCGGGAACTCACGAGGAACTTGTTCATCTGCATGACGGCATCTATGCCGAGATGTTCAAGGCTCAGGCGCAATATTACGTATAATCACCTAAAAAAGCAGCTCTCTGTTATGTGCACATCACAATGACAGAGAGCTGTTTTACTTTTACAGTATTTCTTCAAGCTGAGTGAGATTCATAATAGTATGCTCCTGACCGAAATCAGCATTTCTGCTCTTTCTGTCAATAAGCACAGACATACAGCCAAAGCGCTTGGCAACAATTATATCTTTTTGCTCGTCGCCGATAAAAACCATTTCCGCAGGCGATACGCCGAAATGCTCCGCAATATCCGACAGGCCTTTTGGATTGGGCTTTCTGTATCCGCAGGAAAGCGAGGAAACATACATATCAAAGTAGGGCATAAGCTCGGGAAAATAGCTCTTGTGAAGCTCATCGGGCATTCCCGTGGCAACATCTGTAAGAGTGGCTATCTTATACCCGTCCGCCCTGAGCTGTTTCAAAGCACTTACAGTATCGGGATAGATATACGGCACAAGCCCCATTGAACGGTAAAAAATATCTATCACCTTTTCAAGGTGATAGCTGCATTTCCAATGAGATGTGGCATCGGTAAATATGACCTCGGGAGCAATATCCTCCTCACGGTATTTCACCTTTGGGTTATAACCTCTCAGTACCTCCACCGACCTTGCTATGTCATCGTCTGAAATGTGAAGTCCCAGCCTGTCCCGCACCATTTCAAAGCCTGTTTTATAATAGTCTATCCAGACATTGGGCATATTTTTGTATTCCATCAGCGTTCCGCCGATATCGAAGCCTATCACCTTTATCATATCTGACCCTCCATAATTATTGCTCATTACGCAAAAGGCTGACACCGCATCAGCAGCATCAGCCTTCGCAAACATTTAATTTAACTCACATATTGTGCTTCATAATGTCGGGATTTTTCTTCTTCTTGTCCTCATAAAGTGCATTGTCAGCCTTATCCATAAATTCCTGTATATTAAGCTCGGGTGAGCAGATTATAGGATAAATACCGATACTTACCGTTACATTGTACGGTTTGTCGCTGACTTCGTTATGCTTTGCAGCAATACCCTTTATTCTTGACGGAAGCTGAGCGATTATATCAGCATCATCGCATATTGCAAATGCCGCAAACTCATCGCCGCCTATTCTTCCCACAACATCAGTAGTCCTCAGGCTCTTTTTGAGGAACTCTGCGCAGGAAACGATTGCATAGTCGCCGTCATCGTGACCGAAAGTATCATTGACCTTTTTAAGATTATCAAGGTCGCCGAAGATAATGGCAGCCTGCCTGCCCTCGTTTTCGGGAGCTTTGAGTATCCTGTTTGCGGATACGTAAAATCCACGCCTGTTATAAACGCCTGTAAGCTCGTCTATCATAGACATTCTGTTGAGGACATTGTTTCTGCTCTGCGCAGCGTCAAGAGAGCTTTCAAGCTTTGCAACAAGGTTTGTAAGCTTTATAGCGGAGCAGATCTGGGGTGTGATTGAGTAAATATATGTAAAATACTCATTTTCCATCTCGCAGACTATAACGCCATACTGTTCCTCGTTCATGAACAGCGGAGAAACGACCATTATACGGTTGCGGCCGTTGGGAGTGTATTGGTTGGTAATGATCCTGCTGGAAGGAAGCTTGCACGCCTCGCCTGTAACGGCAGCCAGCTTGTCGCCGTCATTATACGCTCTCAGCAGAATAGTTTCGGGGAGCTTCCACTCACTCTCGGGGTCATGGATAATAGGCTTCTCAAATGTATAAACAAAGCTGCTGTCAACATGAGCACGGTAAAGGTCATTTACAATAGAAAAGTAACACTTTTCATCATCACTGTCATAAATGGTCATATCCTTTGTGATATTACCGATAAGGAAGTGAGTGAATGTGATATCGTTCATAGTGGTGTAGTGCATATTTACTATGCATTCGGAAGCAACTTCCATGCTGCCCTCAAGTATTTTCAGCACATTGAGCTTTCTTCCCATCATATTGCCCTCGCAGGCGGAAAGAGATGCGGAGCGGATGCTCTTCATTATCCTGAGAAACGCCTCGGGAGATACCAGCTTCCAGATATCCGAATCCATTATCCTTGAAAAATAGGATTTGGAAAAAAGCTCTTCAACAGAGATATCCGCACCTGCCGCATAGGACATGAGCTTATGTGCAAATTCATGGAGACGCTTTATGCAGTCATGCTTTCTCATGCTGACTTCGTACCTCTGGATATGCTCGGAAAGGATATTATCAACAGCCTTTCTTACGGAAGCTTCATCAAGGTTATCAAGCGTTACCTTCTGTTCAGCCTGAAAGATACATCCGCAGGAAAATCTGAAAACGGGTGTGGAATCAATGCAGATATCCTCGACCTTTTCACCCTTTGCCATATGCACAGCTTCCTCAACTGCCCTGTAGCCCAGCACTGAAGCATCGGCACGGACAGTGGTGAGCATAGGTCTAAGCGTTGCTGCTACCTCGGAATCGTCGTAGCCTGTTACGGCAATATCCTTGCCCACACGCAGACCTTTGCTTTCAATAGCCTTATAACCGCCGCGGCACATCATATCGTTGGCAAAACAGATAGCATCTATCTTGCCTTCGTTCCTGTCGATAAGGTCAGTGACTATATCAACGCAGTACTCAGAGAAATTGCCGTATGTAACAAGGTCAGGATCAAACTCCAGACCGTTTTCGGCGAGAGCCTCTTTATAATAGTTCAGGCGCTCATCAGCATCGGTATTGCCCTCCGGACCGCTTACAAATGCGATATGTTTTCTTCCGTGCTCATGAACAAGGTGAGAAACAAGCTCCTTTATACCGCTTCCCGATAATCTTATACAGGGATAGCCCTCAAATTTTGTTTCAGTTGTCAAAAGGGGAAGTCCTTCATATCCGTCAAGAAATTCTTTAAATTCATCGTGAGAAACGCACGTCGCGATAGTTCCTGCCGAAACTATCAGTGCGTCCATAGACTTGCTTGAAGCAAAGCTATATACGACGTTGTTCTGATATTCATAAACCGTATATCGCCTGTCAGCAAGCTGGCAGTCAAGCGCACGACCCGGGAAAATAGCAAGATTTACGTCCAGATCGTTGGCGGCAGCAGCTGTTCCTTTCAGAAAAGCCTTGGAATAATCGTTATCCAGATGATGAATAAAAACACCCACCGTAAGTTTGCCGCTCATCAGAATAACACCTCCGACATTCCCGAAGCTGGGATTATTTTATATATATTATACCACATCAACTTTATTTCTTCAAGATTTTTTATATGTATTTTACAACAAAAATTACACTTGTTTTTTTCTAAAAAAATCATATTAATAATTTTTATTTCAGAAAGATGAAAGAAGCGAAACCCTTTTATACTTTTTACCGATCAGTCTATAGACTTTATCTTGCAGAGCATAAAAAGCAGGGTGCTCAGCATTCGCATAAGCACCCATGTTCATATTTTGCAGATCATACCAGTTCCCGCCGCAGCTCTCCCAGTATTTTTTTCTCCCTCCTTGACACCTGCACCTGGGTCATTCCCAGCATATCCGCCGTTCTGCTCTGGGTAAGCCCCTTGAAATACCGCAGGAATATAAGCCGTCTGTCATCTGCCGAAAGCCTGTCCATCACCTGCCTCAGAGCAATGCCCTCGTAAATATCCGCTTCACGGAACGGGGACGGGATATCCTGCTGCCTGCCGTCCTCGTCCTCACCGCCCGTAAGGGAAATGCAGGGCAATGCCGCCGAAAGTGCTTCGGCAATATTCTCAGCCGATTCGCCCATTATGTCCGCAAGCTCGCACACAGTCGGTTCTCTGCCGTTTTTTAGGATAAAATCAGCCTTTTCCCGTGTGACCTTCATTGAAAGTTCTTTAAGACTGCGGCTCACCTTGACCGTTCCGCCGTCCCTGAAAACACGCTTTATCTCGCCAAGAATAACAGGAACAGCATAGGTGGAAAATTTCACGCCCCTTTCTTCATCAAATGCTCCTGCCGCCTTTACCAGACCAACACAGCCTGAGCTGTAAAGCTCCTCATATTCCACTCCCCTGCCCCTGAAACGATTTGCACACAGATGTACAAGCCCCAGATTTTCCGTAACAAGCTTGTCTCTGCGGAGCTTTTCGTCCGTTGCGGAAGCTGCGGAAGCGATGTCAGCGGCACTCATTTTCGTTAGCTCCGGCACGTATAAGGCTTGCGGAAAGGATGCGCTTTTTCATAGTAACGCTTGTCCCCTTTCCCACTGCGCTTTTGACGGAAACGCTGTCCATAAAGCTTTCCATGACCGCAAAGCCAAGCCCTGCACGCTCCTCCTCGGGAACGGTGGTAAAAAGCGGCTCCATTGCTTTCTTTACATCGGGTATGCCGCAGCCCTTGTCCCTTACACGTATGTATAGCACGTCCCGCTCAAGTATCCTGCAAAGTATCTCCACATTTCCGCTGCTGTTCCGGTAGCCGTGAACTATGGCATTGGTGACTGCCTCGGAAACTGCTGTCTTTATATCCGCAAGCTCTCCCACAGAAGGGTCCATCTGCATTATAAATGCTGTCACCACGCTTCTCGCAACAGCTTCATTGCTGCTGTGGGAAGCAAGTGTAACACGCATCTCATTTTCTATATGTGCCATTTTATGTAATTCCTCCAATTCAGTTTATAGTGGCAAATCTGTCCAGACCCGCAAGCCGCATCACTTTCCTGATATGAACAGGGGTATTTTGCAGGCTCACCCGTCCGCCTATGTTCTTCATCACCTGATAGCGTCCCATAACAAGACCTATGCCCGAGCTGTCCATAAACGTCACTTCGCCGAAATCAAGGATAAGGTTTTCGGGACGACAGCTTTCCACCGCCAGATCTATTTCATTGCGTATGGACGGAGCGCAGTGATGATCTATCTCTCCGTCAAGAAAGGCTCTGACCTCACCGTCAGCCTTTTCTATTTTTACTCCCATTTTTTACAGTCCTTTCTTTTGTTTGTCTGTTTTGTATCATGATTTGTGCGTCTCTGGCTTAATCTTATCATTCATACAGTGCGAATTTTGCAGAACCCTGTGCTTTGAAAATAAAAAAAGCCTGCCTCTTTTTGTGAAAAGCATACAAAAGTTCGGGCAGAGCGTTAAAAAGCCCAAAAAGATATTTACAAATTTGTACATTTATGATAAAATTATGGATATACAATTTTACATCTGATTTACATCTGATTTTGTTAATAAAGAAATTATTCATAACCTGATACATTATATATATATATCCTACGGTGGATATGGAGGGGAAACTGTTGAAGATCCGTCTTAAAATGATAAGTCTGTTCCTGATAATCATTCTGATACCGCTTATATTCCTTTATGTATATCTTTCCAAAATATCTATGGATCAGGTATCGGCGTCCCAGGTGCAGGCTCTAAAAAACATTAACGAGACAAAAGCCGATTATATCGCTGATGTTATACATAATCTTTCCTTTAACGAAAAGGAATTTGCATCAAGCGACTATCTGAAAAAATACATTGAAAGAGCTGAGCTTACTCTGGATGATGATTATTACAGGCAGATCAATGACTCTATACGCAACACAGTAAAGCGCAATCACCTTATTACGGATATGTTCATCACCAGCACCAGCGGAACTGTTCTTGCCGCATATGATATCAATGACATCGGCTCCTACTGCGACAGATACAAGGAGCTTGACGCCGCAGCAGACAGCAACAACGGCATCTCTCATATATACGGTCCCACTGACAGCGACACCTGCTCATTTTACGTTGTAAAGCGTGTTTATTCGGGCGTGAGCAATCAGATAGGACTTGTTGTTGAAAGAATTGACCTTACTCAGATATGCAAGTCCCTGTCACTTACAGGCTACAGCAACTATGCCTCAGTGCTTCTGGTGGATTCCGCAGGAAAATACATTTCCTCAAGTGTAAGCTATCCAAAATCTCTCACAACTGTTGCTGAATACCGTGAGATAGGCGATAACATCACCGATGCTATCCCCTTTTACACCACAAGCTCCGTTACACAGACACTGTCCGCCGAATATGACGGAAAAACAGTTATCGGCACATCTATTCCCGAGGCGGGTTGGAGCGTTGTAAGCTATTACGATAATGTTCTTGCTTCCGGTAATATCTCAGCAGATTTCAAATCAGCAAAATTTGCCGTAGTCATATTCTGTATCACGACCTCTGCACTTGCAATACTTATCTGTATCACATACACCGAACCTCTGAGCAAGATAATCCGTGTAATAAACCAGAAAAATAAAGGCGACACAACAATAAGGCTGGAGCTTAATACCAACGACGAGTTCGGCGAGATCGGTTCTGCCTTCAACACCATGTTTGACAGCATTTACGAAAGCGAGCAGCGTTACAAAACCGTCGTTTCCATGATGGATAATGTGGTTTTTGAGATAAACCTCAAAGCCTGTACCGTATATGTATCAAACAATTTCAATCAGAAATTCAGTTTCAGAGCCCAGACAGACAGCATTTCAAACAGCTTTCTTTATAAAATGAAGGTGCATAAGGACGACATCAAGCGCTTTAATGACGATGTTGAAAAGATACTTATTTATGAGGGTGAAAAATGGGAGGGCGAATACCGCCTGAAAAACATCTATGGCGATTTTAGCTGGTTCAGGATACAGGGACGAAAGTTTAAGGATCAGAGCGGAACTCCCTCAAAAATAATCGGAATGATAGCCGATATCGACCGTGAAAAGAAGAGCACGATCAATCTTATGCAGAAGGCAAATTATGATGCTCTCACCCAGCTTTTCAACCGTGCAAGCTTCCTGCGCAGTCTTGACGAGGAAATGCGTCAGTCAGAATCCAGAAGATCGCTGGACGCTCTTATGTTCATCGACCTGGACGATTTCAAGCATTTCAACGATGAGTATGGGCACAAGTGCGGTGACGATGTACTCAAATTTGTTGCAGAATCCATCAAGGAACTGACCAGTGACAGAGGTTTCGGCGGCCGTCTTGGCGGTGATGAATTTGTAATGTGTCTTACAAACCTGAAGCTCATCGGCGATGCAGGCAAGGTGGCAGATGACATGATAAAAACACTCAACGCAGGCTTTAAATCCGAGTCCACAGGACTGCAACTCAATATCCACTGTAGTATAGGCATTGCGTTCTTCCGTGAAAACGGCTCCAATCCCACAGAGCTGCTTGAATCTGCCGATACAGCTATGTACAAGATCAAAAAGAGCGGCAAATCAAATTACGCCTTTGCTGACGGCGTGGCTTCATCGGAGGAGAAATAAAATCACTATAACAATCAGGTGATGAATTAAATGAATAAGGAAGTTGTTAAAGAGAACCTTATTAGATTTTTGATATTTATTTTTCTTATAGCTATGCCGAATCTTTTTTGGAATAGAGTCTTTTCTTTATTTGATGGTAATGATTTACTGCGAATTTCATTTGGCTTGTTGAATTGTATGTTTGTACCAATAGAATCTGCAACAATACCTATTCTTAATGTATTAGGTTTTTTGGTAATAAAAAAAAATAATAGGTGGCGGGTAATAACATTATTATATTTAGCAGTTATCTTTATGTTATCGTCAGGATGGTTGATTTTTCAGTTTTATGCCATGAGAACGGATAATATGGATCTGATATTTTTTAATGGTCCCAATTATCTGAGAGATGTATATTTTATTTGTATCAATAATATTATTTCAGGATCAGTCATTGGAATAATTGCCATATTTGATAGGCTCAATATAAAGAATCAGGTATAACGACAGCATCTCAGACGGCGACGGACTTAAACTCGGACATGACCTAAAAGCGGCTCAACAGACATAACTCACGACAGCTAAAAGACATTTAAACAGGGGCAATTACAAATTTTAAGGTTTATTTTCACAGATAAAATAGTAAGGAGCTGTAAAAAAGTCCTCAATAATAATAAAAGGGATGTACCGCATGATACATCCCTTTTTCTTATATTTTCAGGAAAGCTTAGCCGTTAAGACCCTGCTTGTAACCCTCGATCATCTTTTTTACCATCATTCCCCCGATTGAGCCTGCTTCTCTTGCGGAAAGGTCGCCGTTGTAACCATTTCTCAGGTTAACGCCGACTTCATTAGCTGCTTCCATCTTGAATCTTTCGAGGGTCTCTCTGCCCTGTGCTGTAAGGTTATCGTTTTTCATAATTGATTGCTCCTTTTTATTTGTTATATTTCCGACGCCGTGCGCTTTGCGTTTGCGTCTTATGGGGTTTGCAGTAATATTATATGAGCAGTTGTTCTTATTATTATCGGAAATGTTTTGGTTTAAAACCATTTTCATACAGACAAGCATTTTTCTTAAATCCGTTTTTTTGCAAAAATCAATGAAAACTTGGATTTTAAGGTATTGACATATATACAAAAAAATGTTATAATAAAACGATAATTGCGGTCGTATGCAATTTCGGCTGTATATACGGTGCCCACAAGCATTATCAATGATTCTGCGGCATCAGGAAAGGAATGGTCAAAAAGGTGAAAAGGGTTAGCAAGCCTGTATTTTTCGTTGTATTCCTGCTGATAGCGGCGTTCACGCTATCCGTTATATTCGGCTTCAGCAGTTTTTACGGCGATAACGAAACAGTTTACATCAAGGGCGTTGACGACATACGCTTCGGTATTGATATCAAGGGCGGCGTAGATGTTACGTTCACTCCCCCCGAAGGATTTGACGCCACCGATGAACAGCTGGACGCCGCTAAGGAAGTTCTTGTCCAGCGTATGATCAACCTGAGCATCACTGATTACGAGGCTTATGTTGATTACAACAATGACCGTATAATCGTCCGCTTCCCCTGGAAGGAAGGCGAGGAGGATTTCGACCCCGAAGCTGCTGTAAAGGAGCTGGGCGAGACCGCACAGCTTACTTTCAGAGAAGGTCTTGAGCTTGATGAATACAATCATCCCTCAGGCGTTACCGCCGAGAACGTTATCCTTGAAGGCAAGGACGTTTCCGAGGCTTATGCCGCATATGAGCAGTCAAGCTCTTCGGGAACACAGTGGATGGTTGCCCTCAAGCTTACAGATGAAGGCGCAAAGAAATTTGCCGATGCCACAGCAAGACTTTATCAGGAGCAGGGCAGAATTTCCATCTGGATGGACGATACTTATATTTCCGCTCCTACCGTTAACGCTGTTATCAGTGACGGTAATGCGACTATCTCAGGCAACTTTGACGCCGACAGCGCAAAGAAGCTTGCAGACCAGATAAACTCCGGTGCGCTCCCCTTCAAGCTTGTTACAGCAAGCTTCTCTACCATATCCCCCAGCCTTGGCATGGGCGCTCTGGAAGCAATGGTAGTTGCAGGTCTTATCTCATTTGCACTTATCGCTGTCTTCATGATCTCTGTTTATAAGCTTCCCGGTGTGGTTGCAGTTATCTCCCTTGCAGGTCAGGTAGCAGGAACACTGGCATTCGTTTCAGGCTATTTTGGATTCAAGGACAGCAGCATTCTTACAATTCCCGGTATCGCAGGTATTATCCTTGCAGTCGGCATGGGCGTTGACGCAAACGTTATCACAGCCGAAAGAATCAAGGAGGAGATCACCAACGGCAAGACTCTTGACGGTGCTCTCAACAGCGGTTATCAGCGTGCGTTCTCAGCGATCCTTGACGGAAACGTTACAATGATCCTGGTAGCTATCATACTCATGGGTGCATTCGGAACTCCCGACAGCATCTGCTCCAAGGCACTTCATTTTGTATTCTTTATGTTCGGTCCTTCGACCGCAGGTACGATCTACTCATTCGGATTTACGCTCCTTACAGGTACTGTCCTTAACCTGTTCTTCGGCGTTCTTTGTTCAAGACTCATGCTTATGTCCCTTTCAGGATTCAAGGCATTCAGAAATCCAAGGCTTTACGGAGGTGCTAAGAAATGAGTGAGACAAAATTCAAGTTCGATTATATAAAGAATAGAAAGATCTATTTTATAATCTCAGGCATTATCGTCATTTTCAGCATTCTTTCAACATTTATCTTTGGCGCAAAGCTTGATATCCAGTTCAAGGGCGGTACTCTTATCACCTATCTTTATGAGGGAGATATCGACAGCAATGCTTTTGCGGCTGACGCAGAAGAGGCTCTGGGCGGCATTCAGGTAAAAGTTACCACAGGTACGGATTTTAACACAGGAAAGAATAACATTCAGCTTTCTCTTCTCTCAAATTCGGGTCTGACTGCTGACAAGCAGATCGTCCTCAATGACGCTCTTGAAGAGAAATATGCAGATAACAGTCTCCAGATGGCAGAATCCACCGACGTTTCACCTTCTTCCGGTAAGGAATTCTTCCAGAAGTGTATTGTTGCGGCAATATTTGCGGCTATCGTTCTTATCCTTTACATCGCTATCCGATTCAAGAACATCGGCGGCTGGCTGGCTGGCATCTGCGCTGTCATCGCACTTTTCCATGATATAATCGTTGTTTACGGCACATTCGTTATCTTCGGTATGGAAATTGATGCAAACTTCATGGCAGTTATCCTTACTATCCTCGGTTACTCCATCAACGATACCATCGTTATCTACGACCGTATCAGAGAAAACAAGACCCTCTACAAGGACAAGCTTTCCCTTGCAGAGCTTACAAATCTCAGTACAAACCAGTCACTTACCCGTTCCATCAACACCTCTGTTACAACTATTGCAACAATGCTGGTAGTAACTATCGTGGCAATGGTTTACGGCGTAAATTCCATCATCTCCTTCTCCTTCCCCATGATGATAGGTCTTATCTCAGGTACCTATTCCACTATCTGCATCGCAGGTCCTCTGTGGGTATGGCTTGAGGAAAAGAAGAACGGCGGAAACAGCCCCAAGGCTGAAGCTGCTGCTGAGTAATTTTAAGGTAACAAAAAAATCAGTCCATACGGGCTGATTTTTTTTGCAAAAGTTTAGTTAAAACAAAAACTCGAAGTTTAAAAAGCTCCGAGTTTTTTCATTATTCACCAAGGCACTTACCGTTTTCTCCGAGAGGTATCTTATGGTCAAGTCCCACGAATTTGCCGTCCTCCTGCCAGAGAACTTCCTTTACAAACTCGTATTTTTCCTCGTCCCAGGTGGTGAAGTCGTCCTTTACAAGTCCGCCTGTATCTCCCGAATTTGCGTTAAAGCACCAGAATGTGTGATTTATCCGCTTTTCCTTGATAAGCTGTCTCAGATATGTCATCCATTTCAGATTGGGCTGACTCATATATCCGCCCCACTCACCTATAAGCAGCGGAGCTGTGTTTGTGTCATAGATGTACAGCCAGTTGTCCTGCCATGCGTCCTTTTTGAGTGAGTCGAATGTGTAATCGTCCTTGAACCATTCCTGCTGATATACCGCAGGACCGTAGTCATGTGGCGAATACACCAGCTGGCTGTTGTACTTGCCAAGATCAATGGGATCGTTTTTTACGCCTCGGAGGTTTCCGCCCCACCATGTACTATAATAATCGGAAGGGTTTGTTGACGAAAAATCACCGTTTTTCTTGATGTCCTTGGGATATATCTCGATACCCTCGACCATTACAAGGGCGTGAGGATTTTCGTTCAGAACTGCCATTGCTGCCTTTTCGGCTATGTACTTCCAGTTGTCGCTGTCCTTGCCGGAATCCCACTTGGCACGGGGATCTTCATTTGCCTTGCCATGAGGTTCATTTTCAAGGTCATAGGCAATGATAGTGTCATCATTCTTATAACGCTCAGCGATCCACGAAAGAGCATCAAGATAATCCTTTTCGGTAACATCGCCATCGTACCACATATTTTTCATATGACCCATGGCATCGGTCTTGGCACAGTGGATATCTATCATTATCTTGATACCGTTGGCACGGCACTGACCGATAACATAGTCAAATATCTCAAGGCTGTTCATACCCACCAGATAGTCGTTAGTGGCGTGATTGAAGTTTGCTGTGGGATACTCCCCCGCCGCCCAGCTGTTGATAAGCTCAGTGGATATTGGCACTCTCAGAAGATTAAAGCCCCTGTTGGCGATCTCGGAAAGTGAGCTGTTCAGGTCACAGGTCCAAAGGCCGTCAAAGGTATTGGTTCCCGTGTTATATCCAAACCAGTTCACGCCTGTGAGCCAGACCTCATTTCCGCTTGAATCAACTATCTTGTTGCCCTTGACGGAGAGCCAGTCATCGGTAGTTGGCTCAGGTACTTTCTTTGCGGTAGGATTGGCAGCGGGCTTTGATGTGCCGCCCGAATTTCCGCTGTTATTATTTCCGCCGACAGCGGTGTATTCGCTTGTGCCAAATGTTAGCTTTGCATTATCCGTATCGATCTTGCCGGGATTTTTAACGATAAAACCGAATGTGCCCTCTCCGCCGGGGTCAATGGAGCGGTTATGCTCCACAGGGGTAATAGTAAATGTTCCGTCCTTTACGGCAATGTCGCAGTTCCACGACTGCTCAACGGAAGCACCGCTGCCCAGCGATATAACAGCTGTCCAGCCGTCAACCACCGATTTTCCTTTGTTTTTAACGGTTCCGTCTATCTGAGAATAATCCGCCGTTCCGTCGCTCCAGCCGTTGGGAACGGATATTGTAAGCTGCGCATCTGTTCCCTCTGACTGAGATTTGCTGACTGCCTTGTCTGAGGACTTTGACGTTTCCGCTACAGTCTCGGTCTTATCGCTTTGCTTATTTTCCGTTTCAGATACAGAAACTGCTTTGGATCCCTCTTCTGTTTTATTCTCGGTATCGAGCCTGAAAGAAGTCTCCGCAACAGTGGCAGCCCCTCCGCCGCCGTATGGGTCATAATCATCGGAAAGCGGGTCATAATCCTCATTGTCAATGAAATCTGAAGCAGTTGCCGCAGTCTCCGAGCTTTCAGTCTTCGCAGCTGAAGTGATGACCTCAGAGGTATCCGTCTGGATATCATCAGTCTGTTTGTCGCCGCAGGCAGTACAGGAAATGCACATCATAAGTGCCGCCAGCGCTGCGGTAAGTCTTTTGGTCGGAATTTTCATTCAAGTTCCCCCTGTCTGTCAGTCGTGTCTTTCATCTGAATCAAATGTTTCGCAGAATCTTGCCGCAAATGCAGGTTCCTCACCCTTTGCATAAAGATGTCCCGTATCGCCGAAGGTGTTCACTCTGAAATATGCCTTGCCCTCACGGCGTTCCTCGCTGGTAAGCACAGTTACCGATGTGGGAGCCGCACAAAATCCGTGCCACAGCACCATGGGAGATACTCCCAGCAAATGCCCCAGCATAACGCACTCCACGCCGAAATGGCAGAACAGCGCAACAGTCTCCCTGTTGGGTCTCACAGCTTTATAGATGTTGCCATCACGCTCATAGCCGTGACGTGCCAGTATGCCGTCAATGCCGTCATATACCTTTTTCGCCTCGTCAATAACGTGACCCTCAGCCATCTGGGGAACATCATACCATTTGTCTTTGTCGTAATAATCGGCTATCTTCGTCCAGTCCTCGGGAAGCATATCCCACGGGATACGTTCCTCGCCTGTGTGGATATCTTTGACATGAGCATCAAACTCACGGAGCCACGGGCAGGTCTCAGCTGTGCGGCCCATAGCGTCAAGGGTGTATTTAGCCGTCGCCTGGGCACGTCCCAGCGGAGATACGTAGAAATGATCTATCTTAACATTTTTAAGTCTTTCCGCCAGCAGCGCCGCTTCCTTTCTGCCCTTTTCGGTAAGTGAGTCAATGGTGTAATCGGGGTCGCCGTGACGGATAATAAAAAGTTTCATAAGATACCTCCTGTCAGTTGTTTGAATACGGATATCTGTACTGGCTCACTCTCCAGCTGCCATCGGGCTGCTTTGTGATAACAAAATTGCCGCCGTCGGTATATCCCGCAGGGTCGCCGTCCTCGGTATATTTTTCCTGACGGGAACGGAATATCATTCTGTCTGACAATACCTCAACATCGGTAAATGTAAGCGTTCCGAGGGTAAAGTCCATACCGCCGTCTCCTGCAATGCCGTAGAGGCTGCCGTCAATATCGCAGTATTTCTGCGGCGCATCGTTGAAAATGCGCTCTGCGGTGCTGGCGGTGAAAACATTTTCCAGATAGGGCAGCAGGTCATCGACCGACTTAAATCTGCTGTCATCTATCTTAAAATAATACTCCGAGCTGCCTGTTGCGTCATTTGTCTTTTCAACATAATTTTCCCAGTCGGTAATGTTGAAAGTGGTCATGATAAAATACTGCGCTTCGGTGTTGGCAGCTGCCCAGTAGGCATATCCGAAATAAAGTGGGTCATCCTCGGATATCTCCGCCTCGCCTGCCACAAAGCATGGAACGCTGTAGTCAAAGGTCAGCGTTTTAAGGGTAACACGGTCTCCGATAGGCTTCAGTTCGCCGTTTTCATCATAGACATTGGTATCATCTACCTCCATTTCATAGATGAACTTATCAGGCTCGGTGTGGTAAAGGTGCACCTGGTCAAGGATATCGGAAATATCCTTCTCGGTGTCAGCCCCCTCGCTGTCATCAGCCTTAATGGTTATCTCCCTCAGTTCGCCGTTTTCATCAATAGTGTACATTCTGCTGACAGAATAAGACAGGTCAGAGCCTTTGTCTATCTCCTCCTGCGTCACATAAAAGGTAAACTGGATTATGTCGGGGATATAATCGTCAGTGATATCATTTGAAATAACATTCACAATAGTCGATGCCTGCGCCTGAGTATAGGGGAAAAACGGCTCATAGCCCGAGGGCGCAGTTATCACAAAGCTGCTGCTCTGATACTGATTATTCTCCAGAGTTACCGATATTTCGTCATCAAATTCACCACGGCGGATTATTGCCATGTAATTTTCCTTGGCACCTTTAAGCTCCAGATTATACTCGGAAAAGGCACCGTCAGAGGACTGCGCAGACTCAAAAGAAGCCGCCTCAAACACATCATCGGTTATGATCTTCGAGCTTTCCGCTTCAAAAGTGCTGTCGGAAGCCGATTCCGAAGCGTTTTCACTTTTTGCTCCGCAGGCTGTGAGAAGCAGTGCTGCACAGGCAACGGCAAATATCCTTTTTTTCATATTGACCTCCGTAACGCCGCTTAATTCTCAGGGAAGCAGCCATTGGCGGCAAGAACTGCATTTGAATATCTCTTATCCCCCGTTACCTCCTTGATAATACTTACAAAGGGCGGGAAGCTGATGTGCTGTTCGGCATTTTCAAGCTCCAGCTCCATTGTTGCAAGCTCGTCGGAAAAGGGATAGCTGTCGATCTCAAAATTCTGTCCTTCATAGGGCAGTATGCGCCGTGTTTTGATGATAGGCTCAAGTGAATCGTCCGCCTGACAAAGCAGCTCATTATATTTCTCAGCGGATATCTCACGTTCATTTTCCTGACGTTCAATAGGGCTGACGAACTTTTTCTCGGTGTAATAGTAGCGGCAAACGCCGTCCCTCGTCATGGAACGCACCCTGCGCTGTATATCGGGGTCGGGCTTGACAAGATAAGTCTGGACAATCTCGATCCTTGCGATGCAGTGGCTGTCCAGCTCTGCCGACCGGTTTATAAGAAATTTTCTTTCGATCTCAGGTTTAATCATAATATCCTTACCCTAAAAACGGCACTGCATAGCGCAGCACCGTTGTATAAATTATTCCTTTATTTCGATATCGAATTTGAATGTGTAGGTCTCGCCTGCTGCAAGGTGCTGTGCGTGAGGCATCTTTGTAAGCTCCTCGGTGTTGCAGCAGTAAACGGGAGCCTGTGCCCAAGGCTCCAGGCAAACAAATGTTCCTCTTTCGTCATAGGGTGACCACACTGCAATGCAGCCTGAGTTATCATACTTTACGGTCACGGCTCTGCCGCTCTTTTCGCTGACAAGCGAAACAGCTGAGGAAGCAGGCTTATCCTTCATGAAAACATCGTTGGCAAAAAGCTCTCTTGTAACGTGTACCTTGCTGCCGTTTTCAAGAACAGTGATGTCCTTGTCAGCAAGGTGCTGAACGATGGTCTCGTTCTTCTCGTAAACAACGTCATAATCCTCAAAGGTGCTGTCCTCGCCGTCAAAGGGGCAGAGGAAACCGGGGTGTCCGCCGATGAAGAAAGGCATATCCTCACTGCCTGTATTCTTGACTGTGAGAGCAACACTCAGCACGCTGCCCGAAAGCGAATACTTTGCCGAAAACTCAAAATCATAGGGATAATGTGCCTTTGTGCTGTCATCGGATTTGTATGAAAGCTCCACAGCGCTGTCAGTGCTTTCAGCTGTCGGGAAATCAGTGTCTCTGGTGAAGCCGTGGTTGGAAAGAGCATATTCCTTGCCGTTTACGGTATATTTCTTTGAAGCAGTGTTGCATACAAATGGGAAAAGCAGAGGAGCATGGCGCTTCCACACGTCCTCGGCTGTCCATATGTATTCCCTGCCCGATGCGTCCTTTACGGAGCAAAGCTCCGCACCGAAGCTGTCGATAACGGCTGTAAGCTTGTCTGATTTAATGGAGTATTTCATAATGATCTTCCTTTCAGTATCATTTTACTCTGACGTACATTACCTTAACATTGCCCTTTTCGGAGGGAATGGAGTATATCTCGAATTTGCCGAGAGACTTGATGAACGGTGTCAGCTTCTGGAAGCCGAAGTTTCGCACATCAAAGCTGGGATAACGCTTCAGCAGGATATTTCCCACCTCACTGAGAGATGCCCAGCCGTCATCATCGGAGACCTCGCCGATAATGGAACAAATAGCATTCTTGATAGTCTTTGCCTTGACAACCTCGTGAACTTCATCGTCCGATTTGTCCTTATCCTGCTCGGAGGTATCGCTCACCTCGCCCTGTGCAAGGTTTTCAAGATAAACAAACCTGTTGCAGGCAGCGATAAAGGGGTTAGGTGTTTTCTTTTCGCCCATTCCCACAATATGCATACCCGACTCACGAAGCCTTGCCGCAAGCCTTGTAAAATCGCTGTCACTGGAAACTATGCAGAAACCGTCAACATTATGGGAATAAAGAATATCCATAGCGTCGATTATCATGGCGGAGTCTGTAGAGTTTTTTCCCGTAGTGTAGCTGTACTGTTGAATGGGTGTGATGCTGTGGTTCAGAAGCGCCTGCTTCCATGAAGCAAGTGCAGGGCGTGTCCAGTCGCCGTAAATACGCTTGTAGGTGATAACGCCCTCGTTGGATATCTCGTCAAGTATTGGCTTGATGTATTTTTCCGAAACATTGTCAGCGTCTATCAGAACTGCGTAACGCTTATCCATAATATAAAATCTCCAATCAGTCATATTGCCGCTCAAAGCAGCTCTTTAAAATCCATTATATACATATCTGCCGCATTTTTTATCGAATCGGCTTCGTCGGCGGAACAGCTGTCATAAACTCCCACGGTGAACATTCCTACGGACTTTGCACTTTTAATCCCACTGAGGATATCTTCAAAAACAGCGCAGTTATGCGGCTCCGCACCGCATTTTTTTGCGGCAAGCAGATATATGTCGGGGCAGTCCTTTTCCGCTCCTGCCTCTTCCGTGGTAACAAATCCGTCAAAATATCCGTAAACCCCATTATTTTTCAGCACAGGAGCGAAAAGCTTTTCGGGGGAAGCAGTGGCAAGAAATATCTTTTTCCCTGCTTTTTTAAGCTTGTCAAGATATTCTTTAACACCGCTTTTCAGCTTTATCTCGCTGCTGTATTTTATGACCGCATAGCCGTCCAGCTCGGATTTCAGCTCATCAAGAGTATAGACAATGCCATATGACCGCAGAAATCCGAGAAAATCGCTGTAATTCATGGCAGCCGCCGCATTAAGCTCGGTGTCGGAAAGACTGACATTGTTTTTCTCAAAAATAAGCCTGTCGATCTCTTTCCACACGCCGTTTGAGTCGATCAGAGTGCCGTCAAGGTCAAAGATATAGGCATCAATATTATCGGGTATCATGTAAACACCTCAGAAAAGCTCAGCCGCTTCAACGAGCGACGGTTTCAGCGCATATAGCATTGGCATTATCTCCACTGTAGGAGCAATCATATCGGGGATCATAACAGGCTTCATTCCTGCGGCGTGCGCTGCCTTTATACCGTTTATCGAATCCTCCAGCACAAAGCAGTCAGCGGGAGCAAGCCCCATTTTATCCGCACAGGCAAGGAAAATATCGGGGGCAGGCTTGCTTTTAAGCCCCATATCTCCGCAGACAAAAATATCAAAAAATCGCAGCACATCTATCTTGCCGAGGAATTCCTTTACTGCCCATTCTCTCGTTGACGAGCCTACCGCCGTCACATATCCCTTTGCTGTCACCTTTTCAAGTATCTCGGTTATTCCCTTTTTGGGCGGAAAACCGTTGTCCCCTATAATTTCGTCGATATATTTGTGCTTTAAGTCCATAAGATGCTCAAAATCAAAGTCGCCGTAAGCTTCCCTGTAGATCTCACGGGTGTGGTCATGGCTGGTGCCGATGGTTTTAAGGCTGATATGCTCGATATCCGCCAGTCCCATATCATGCCCTGCCCTTACCACAGCGTCGTTTATGATACGCTCCGAATCTATCATCAGACCGTCCATATCAAAGATTATTCCCTGCTTTGAACTCATTCTTCGGTTCCTCTGAAATAGTGGAAATACTTTGCTCTGCCTATCCAGTCGTTAAGGATATTAAGACCGTGAACGATAAAGAATATGCCCACAGCAAGCACTGTCATTCCTCTGAATATCTTTTCGGAATTGAATACCACTACAACGCCCAGTATGGTGATGATTATGGAAAAAATTATTCTGGGAACATACCACTGCTTGTCATCGCTGTTCTTGAAAGCGTAAACAAACGCTCTCGCACCCTCACAGGCAACAACTATTCCGATGATTATAAAGGTGAAGCTGCCTATTTTCTGGAGTATCCTTGTGTTAAAAAGCAAAAGAGCAATGGCAAGCCACAGCAGCCAGTCAAGGGTGAACTTGCTTCCACCCATAAGCTTTGCCTGCGAAAAACGGATACCTGCTGTTACTATGCAGGTGATAAGTGCACAAACACCCAGCACGCCCGAAACTGCGTCAACTGTCTGCTGACGGTTTATAAAGGCAAAAATGCCTATGACAACCATTCCGATACCTGCTATCAGCCAGAGGATAAGTAATGCAAGCTTTTTCTTATCGGTTGATGTAAGACTTCCTAATATGCTCATAAAATAAACTTCCTTTCAATATCTTATAAGTTAAGCCCCAAAGGGCATTGAAAACTTTGAATTATCGGTTATTGACAAGAATGTATGCGTTCATCTTAAACCCGTATTTTTCATATAAATGAATCGCTTCATTTCCATCAACCACCTTGACCTCGATATGATGAACACCGTTCCTGTCAAAAGAACTCATAGCCCAGTCCATAAGAGCCTTGCCGTATCCTTTGCCACGGTATTCTTTAAGCACAACAAGATAATCCGGCTTACCGACATTGCCGCAAATATCTATCTTGCAAAAGCCCACAACACTACCGTTATCTTCCGCTGCACTATGTGAGAGTTCTTTTTTAACAAAGCCTCTTCAAACAGCTTCAATGTTTCCTCGTACGGTCGGCTTGGATAACCGCCTTTAAAATTAACGGAGACACCGTTATGATATTCAGCCAATGCCCGCAGGCATTTCTCTAATTTTCGTGTTTCAGATGCTTCTATCTCCCGCATATCGTTTCCTCCAAATTATTATCCGAAGTGCGTTCTGACAAGACAGTCTCGGGAAATATCTCCCAGTAAAACTTTCTGTCTGACTGAGGAAAATCACTTAAAATGCCATGCTCGGGATCGTAAAAAGTGCCGTCCGCATACAGTGACCAGTGCCAGCACCTTGGCGTTTCCAGACTGAGCAGTGCACAGCGAGGAAGATCGGCAGCTGTATGTGCCTGCCTGCGTTGGGGAGAGAACCCTATGCCGTGTTCAGTCAGCACACTCTTCATTTCACGCAGGTCTGTCTCACGGTCATTGTCAAGGTATTGGCAGATATATTCGGCAGTTGTACCCAGCAGCATTGCCAGCACCGCCTGACCGCACTGCAGATCGGTCGGTTCATGGATATAATCTATTTTCATATTTCACCATCAATTATATACCGGAGTTGGTTCAGTTGGCTTATCTGCCACACAAATCGGAATTTGTCAAATATGATTTGCCACTATATTTCTTTGATACTGCAATTAAAATTGACAACTTCGGGGTGTGGAATAAAAGCTTGGCAATTTACATCAAAATCAATTATAAAATCGACTTCGTATTTTTTGCCTTCAATGACAATTATATCAGGGAGAGGATCGGTCTTCCAATAAGCTGTACTTCCCGGAAAGTTTTTCTTATCGCAAAAGCTCGTATTTTCAAGCTTTTTGTATATTCCAAAGGCTATATCATCAGAGTTGCTTTCAAATTCTTCCTGTGAAACAACTGCTTGGATATCTTCAGACAGCATTTCATAGGTGATGTGCTCACGCCAAGTAACTTGGTCACTGCAAATATCTTGAGCTATCTGAGAACATGTTATTTTTGCGGATGAAATAAGGTAAAGCCGAATCAAAACAATTAAGATAAGCAGTATAATCGCCAGCATGACAGATATCAATATTGCTTTTTTTCTTTGCTTCACCATTCAAAAAGCTCCCCTTGTTCAACATTGCATTTAAATATTGCAATTACCACTTCATGATTTCTTATCAATGAAACATTTTGCGAACAGCATATTGGAAAAGCCTCTTCTGCCCGTAAAATCAATCGGTAAATATCTGCACCCAGCTGCCCGATGCCTCGTCATACCCCACACCTATCTGACAATAGTCGGGAGAAAGAATATTCTTTCTGTGGCCATCGGAATTCATCCAGCTGTCCATTACCTCAGCGGGAGAGGTCTGACCCTTGGCGATATTCTCCGCAGCACGGGTAAAGCTTATGGTTATGGCAGTAAAGCACTTCGTTCCGTCGGGACGGGTATGCGAAAACTTCTTTGCGACCTCTCTTGCACGCTTGTCGGCATTTGTGCACAGGGTGTCATTCTTTTCAAGAGCGTCAAGTCCTGCCGCCGCACGCTCCTCATTGACAAGGCGGATTACCTCATCAACAAATTCGTCGGAAGATAATATGTCAGCCTTTGTGTCGGTATAAAAATCGTTCTGAGCCTCCGAACCCCATGAGGAGACAACAAATCCCAGAGTGAAATATTCGGAAGGGTCGGTGCTGTCATATACCGTCACCATTGCAACTCCAACGCCTTCTGCATCGACATAAAGCGTAAAGCTGCCGTCAGTGACAGTTCCGCAGGAAACGGATATAATGTTGGGGTCCTCGTTGCGGACCTTTATCTTGCCGTAGCCCGTGGTCATGATATCCACCTGAGCACGCTCTCCCATTTCCATTGAAAAAACCGAGTCAAAGCTGTCGGGATCGTAAGATGTCACGCTTTCCTCGGGAGCTGTAACGGTCACTGTACACTTATATTTCTTGCCGTTGTTGGTGGCATAGATATACGCCTTGCCCTCGCCGACTGCTGTAACAATGCCGTTTTTATATTTGCACACGCTTGCGTCGGTTATACGCCACTTGGTCTTGCCCTTGGCACCCGAAAGCTTCAGCGTTGCTGTCTCCCCCACTTCAAGAGTGATGGAAGTTCTGGTCAGCCCGATCTTCTGTACAGCCGAGACCTCCGTGCCGAAAAAGCCCACTGTCATTATGACACAAAGGAGCAGAGAAACTAACTTTTTCATATGATTCCCCCAAAAATCAGTATGCAGGTATTTATAATCATTATAGCAATTTTTTTCTTTTAAGTCAATAATTTTGCCGAAATCGGGGCAAATTTTCAAAATACTATAGACAAACCGATGAAAATATTGTATAATTAGCTTGTGTTTTATTTTGCGATGCTCAAGATATCGCAGATACACAGCTGTGAACTTACCCGCAGATGCGGCACGGCAAAGAAAGGATGGTATTATTCATGGATTCTCTTATCAAGCTTTTAAAGGGAAATGCTCGTCTTTCTAACGAACAGCTGGCGGTCATGCTCGGTGTTACCCCCGAGGAGGTCGCGGCACGTATTGCCGATTATGAAAAAAGAGGCGTTATAAAGGGTTACAGCGTTATTTTGAATGAAGAACTGGCGGATAAAAACGCCGTTACTGCTTTTATAGAAGTTAAGGTAACACCCAAGGCGGACTTTGGTTTTGATGAGCTCGCCCGCACCATTATGATGTACGACGAGGTGGATTCCGTAACACTTATGTCAGGCTCCTTTGACCTGGCAGTTACCCTCAGCGGTACAAATTACAAGGAGATCGCACTGTTTGTGGCTAAGCGTCTGTCCAGCATTGACGGCGTTATATCCACATCAACACATTTTGTGCTCAAACAATATAAGGAACAAGGCTTCTTTATCGAAAATGAAGCCGCAGATGAAAGGGGATTCGTTTCTCCGTGATGGACTACGATAAACTTATTGCTAAAAAATGTAAAGATATGAAGCCTTCAGGCATCAGAAAGTTTTTTGATATTGCCGCTCAGATGGATAATGTCATCTCTCTGAGCGTTGGCGAGCCTGATTTCCAGACACCTTGGAATGTCCGTCAGGCAGCCGTTACTGCTCTTGAAAAGGGCAAAACCAAATACACCGCTAACGCTGGTATCGTTGAGCTGCGTGAGGCTATCAGCAGGAACATACATAAGAACACAGGCGTGGATTATGACCCTAAGAGCGAGATAATCGTTACTGTAGGCGGCTCCGAGGGTATTGACATATCCATAAGAGCACTCATAAATCCAGGCGACGAGGTGCTTATAGTTGAGCCTTGCTTTGTTTGCTACGGTCCTATAGTATCTCTCTGCGGCGGTGTTCCCGTATCGGTCCAGACTACGGAAGAGACCGAGTTCAGGCTCACTCCCGAAATGCTCCGTGAAAAGATCACCGACAAGACAAAGCTGCTTATCCTCCCCTTCCCCAACAATCCCACAGGCGCTGTTATGGAAAGAAAGGACCTTGAAGCCATTGCAGAAGTGATACGCGGAACGGATATCCTTATCCTCAGCGATGAGATATACAGCTCCCTTACATACGGCGGAAAGCACTGCTCCATTATCCAGATCGACGGCATGAAGGAGCGCACTATTTTCGTAAACGGTTTCTCCAAGGCATATGCTATGACAGGCTGGAGACTTGGCTATGTGGCAGGCCCTCAGCCCATTATCAAGCAGATGCTGAAAATACATCAGTACGGCATAATGAGCAGCCCCACTATCTCCCAGTATGCGGCTATAGAGGCTCTTGACAACTGCGATGCCGATATCGTCAAAATGCGCAACGAGTACGATATCCGCAGAAGATGGCTGGTAAATGCCCTTAATGATATGGGTCTCCACTGCTTTGAGCCAAAGGGCGCATTCTATGTGTTCCCCAGCATAAAGTCAACAGGACTTTCCAGCGAGGAATTCTGCGAAAGGCTGCTGTATGAGCACAATGTTGCGGTAGTTCCGGGAAATGCTTTCGGCGACTGCGGCGAGGGATATATCAGAATTTCCTACGCATATTCGCTCAAGCACCTTATGACTGCGGCTGAACGCATGAAAGAATTTGTGGAACAGCTGAAACAGGACAAGCAATAATGATCTGCCCCGAAACCGTCACTGCGGCGATTTCGGGGAAATTTCTCTGAAAGGCAGACCTATGGACAGTGTTACACTGAATGCTTATGCGAAAATAAACCTTTATCTTGATATCACAGGCAGGCGGACTGACGGGTATCACACCATCGAAACGGTCATGCACTCTATCTCCCTTTGCGACACTGTAGAGATAACAAAGATAACGGGAGAAACCGAGATAATCTGCTCGGACAGCTCGATCCCATGCGACAAAAGCAACATTGCATACAAGTGCGCCGCTGCTTTTTTTGAGCACACAGGCATAAGCGGCAGCAATGTGCGAATATCAATAATCAAGCGCATTCCCTCTCAGGCGGGAATGGGCGGAGGAAGCGCCGACGGAGCGGCAGTTCTCAAAGGACTGAACGAGCTTTACTGCACGGGGCTTTCACTGCAGGAGCTGTGCGATATCGGCGTTAAGACAGGTGCGGATATTCCGTTCTGCATTGTGGGCGGCTGCGGTTACTGCACGGGAATAGGCGAGGAGATCTCTCCCCTGCCGCTGCTTTCGGGAACTGTTCTTATAGGCAAGGGAAGCATCGGAATTTCCACAAAAGAGGCTTTCAGTGCAGTGGATTCAAAAAATCTTTGTCCACCCCATCACAATATCAAGGAGATATTTGCAAAAGCCGATATGACCGAGATATCTCAATGCTGCTATAATGCGTTCGAAGCAGCCACCGACCTTGAAGAAGTGGAGGATATCAAAAGCATCATGCTGCAAAACGGCGCTCTCTGCTCATGTATGACAGGAAGCGGCTCGGCAGTTTTCGGCATTTTCCAAGATGAAACATCTGCTGATATTTCCAAGAAAATACTTCATTCAAAGGGATATTTCTCGGAAATATGCAGCTTTATAAAAGGCTGATAAAAAATACACCCTTTTCAGGGTCGTATTTTTTTAACTATCAAATGTTAGATTAGTCTAACCAAACTTTTGAAAGGATACATATTCTATGACACTTGACAAGCTTCCGATCGGCAAAGAAGCCGTGATAACAGCTGTGGGCGGCGAGGGCGCTCTGCGGTGCAGACTGCTTGATATGGGCATTATCCCACACACCAAGATAATGATACGCAAAGTCGCTCCCATGGGCGACCCCATAGAGATACATCTGAGAGGATATGAGCTTACCATTCGTCTTGAGGACGCTCAGAAAATAGATGTAATGCCCATTGAAACTGAGGAATAATAAGCCGAAAGGATGATAATTTTATGGTATTTGCGCTTGCAGGAAACCAGAACTGCGGTAAAACAACGCTTTTCAACCAGCTTACAGGCTCAAATCAGCACGTAGGCAACTTCCCCGGAGTTACCGTTGAGGAAAAAAGCGGCGAGATAAGGGGGCAGAAAAACTGTACTGTAGTTGATCTTCCCGGCATATACTCTATCAGACCATACACAGGCGAAGAGATAGTCACCCGTGACTTTCTTATAAAGCAGAAGCCCGACGGCATAATCAACATTGTTGATGCCACAAACATTGAGCGAAATCTGTATCTCACGCTTCAAATGGCTGAAATGAAGATACCTATGGTACTTGCCCTGAATATGATGGACGAGGTAAAAAACAACGGCGGAACCATTGACATCAAAGGACTTTCCGACCGTCTGGGAATACCCGTCGTACCCATATCTGCGGCTAAGAACGAGGGCGTTGACGAGCTTATCGAAACAGCCGTTGAAACAGCGAAAAAGAAAATTCTTCCGCAGAAAATAGACTACTGCAACGGTGCTGTTCACCGCTGTATCCATGCAGTATGCCACATAATCGAGGATCACGCAGACAGAGTCGGACTTGGCAGAAGATTTTGCGCCACAAAGCTTATCGAGGCTGACCCTGCCATAACAGAAATGCTGGAGCTTAACACCAACGAAATGGACATGATAGAACACAGCATCACCGAAATGGAAACCGAGCTGAAAATGGACAGAAACGCTGCCATTGCCGATATGCGCTACACCTTTATCGAGGACGTGTGCCGCCAGACAGTGGTAAAATGCCACGAGAGCAAGGAACATATCCGCAGCGTCAAGATAGACAGCGTGCTTACAAACAAATATCTGGCAATTCCCCTTTTCCTGCTGATAATGATACTTGTTTTCTGGCTCACCTTCGGGGTCATAGGCAAATTTCTCAGCGACCTTTTGTCTCTCGGCATCGACAAGCTGACTGCCGTTACAGACAGCGCCCTCACTGCCTACGGTCTGAACCCTGTTATACATAGCCTTATCATTGACGGTATTTTTGCAGGCGTTGGAAGCGTCCTAAGCTTCCTGCCCACCATCGTCACATTGTTTTTCTTCCTGTCCATACTGGAGGACAGTGGCTACATGGCAAGAGTTGCCTTTGTAATGGATAAGCTGCTGAGAAAAATAGGTCTGTCGGGACGTTCATTTGTGCCTATGATAATCGGCTTCGGCTGCTCTGTTCCTGCGATAATGGCGACAAGGACACTTTCCTCCGAGCGTGACCGCAAGATGACCATTTTCCTAACACCGTATATGTCGTGCAGTGCAAAGCTGCCCATTTACTCTGTGTTCTCGCTGGCATTTTTCCCCAACCACAGCGCACTGGTAATGTGCCTGCTGTACTTTTTCGGCATCATCTGCGGAATAATTTATGGCCTTATCCTTGGTCATACCAAGTTCAAAGGCAAGCCTATCCCCTTTGTAATGGAGCTTCCCAATTACCGTCTCCCCTCTCCCAAAAGCGTCTGCCTGCTTATGTGGGACAAGGCAAAGGACTTCCTTACAAGGGCATTCACGGTAATATTTACGGCATCTATCATCATCTGGTTCCTGCAGAGCTTTGACACCCGCCTGAATGTGGTTGCTGACAGCTCACAAAGTATGCTGGCAGCTATCGGAAAGATAATCTCCCCTGTTTTTGCACCTCTCGGCTTTAACGACTGGCGCATATCCACGGCACTTATCACAGGCTTTACCGCAAAGGAAGCGGTGGTATCCACCATGTCTGTGTTGGTGGGAGCTTCCTCCAACGACCTGCTTCCCGCACTTCTGCAGGGAATGTTCACTCCTATGACCGCAGTAAGCTTTCTTGTGTTCTCCCTGCTTTACACACCCTGCGTGGCAGCTGTGGCAGCCGTTAAGCGTGAGATGAACTCCTCCTTTGCGGCAGTTGCATTTGTATTCATTCAGTGCGCCGTTGCATGGCTGGCAGCTTTTGCAGTCTATAACATTGGCAATCTTATTCTTGCGATATAAGGCGGTGTTACAATGAACTTTGCCGACTGGATAGCTCTAGGGCTGATAATTTTTCTGCTGATATGTGCAGTCAGATACATGATACGCTCCCGAAAGAAAGGCTGCTGCGGCTGCTGTTCGGAATGTTCAAAATGCTGCCATGAAGAAAAAAGAAAGCTTCCGTGAGCACATACAGAAAAAACGTCCGTACCTGAAAAGATACGGACGTTTTTTTACATATATAATACTAATCTTCAATCAACCTACAGACAAATCCTCGGCTGAAATAAGCCCATTCTTCGTCAAGCTCCCTTGCCGGGCGGCAAGCCCGCCTGCGGTCGCTTTCCTTGACTGGTCTTATTTCATCTGTCGGCTTTGCCTATAGAGCGATTTAAGATTAGTATAAAACTTATTCCACGTTTTTGAGAGCCTCGCTCTTGGAAACCTTTGATACCTTTCTCATCTGGAGCAGTGCCACCACCGCATAGCAGATAATTCCCGTTGCAACTGTTACAATATATGTTATAGGGCTCATCACATATGGGAAATAGCCTGTCATCATGGTGTAAAGATAGCTTTTGAAAATCGCTCTCATAGCAACATCAATGAAGGGAACGGAAATCGCCAGTCCCAGAACAACGGCTATAGAGGTCGATACTATGTAAAGGCTGCCGATCTCGCTGTTCCTGAAACCAAGTATTTTTGTAAGCGAGATAGACTGGAAGTTTCTCTCAATGACCTGCTTGCAGAGAACATAAACAACGATAACGAAGAACATAGCTCCGAACCATTTGAAAAGTTCCATCATTCCGCCCATTGAAACTGTAAGCTGGTCGGAAAGTTTGGTATAGTCATCAGCGGTTATAACGGAAACAACATCGTCATCATCAAGCTCCGTAAGCTCCTCATTTGAGAAATAGCCTGTAAAATAATCGGATCTATTGCCGAAAAGCTTGTTGTAATCGTCCAGATTCATAAATATCGCAAGGGACGACTGGTAATCATATACGCCGCCTACCTCAACGGTATATGAGCTGTCACGCTTGTATTTTTCATCAAGCTCTATGCTGTCGCCAGTCCTGATGCCGAACTTCTCGCTTATACCTGTAGAAATAAGCACCTTGCCCTCGGGAATAGCCGAATGGATATATCTGCTGTTTTTCTCGATGCCGTAAACGGAAATACTGTCAGTAAGGAAACCCTCCTTTGAATAATCATAGCTTGACATTGCAAATTTTTCCGCCCGGATATCAGTTACTTCATCAGCCTCCTCATAATCATAGAGAATATACTGATAGCTGCTTATCATATCATTGGTAATAATTTCCTTATACTCGTCAAGCATTCTGGGGAACATATCGCCGAAGCTTATAAGTACCGCTCCGAAAAGTATGCCGATTATCATTACGATATATCCGGGAAGATTAGTAAAGAATATCCTGAGACTGAATCTTGTTTTGAAGGGTATTTTGGTATTGAGGCGCATTGCCTTTTTATTTGTGTTCTTTTTCAGGTCATGACGCAGGAATTTCAGGGGCTTGAGCTTGAGCTTTGAAGTAAGCACCGTAAGATTTATCACAAGCATGAGCAGGATAGGCACAACTGTTGAAAGTACAAATGCGGACGGAACCCATACTGTTGTATAAGTGGTAAGCGAATACGAGCCTAAGTAAAGACCAACGCAGTAATCCTTCATTACAGTGTAGCCGATGATATTTCCGACAATGCCTGCCGCAGCTGTTACTATTACGGGAAGTATCATATAATGCCTGATAAGCTCACCCTTTGTGTAGCCTGACGCACGGAGCGTACCGATAACTCCCGCTTCGCTGACAATGGTATTTGAAATAGTGACAGCAAAAATAAATGCGATAATAACTATCATCATATAGCACATTACCATTGAGCCTGCTTCATCGCCGCCGATATCATCAATGGCAAAATTTACAGCCTGATTAAGATATCTGGGAACATAATCATCAACAGTGATGATATCGCTCTGATCTATCTCGTCCTCAAAAGCTTCGTCCTCGGGCATTGTGTATTCTTCACCGTTTATTTCAGCGCTGACAGCGTCCTCAATGATGCCGAAAAGGAAATCATCAAGCTCTGTGGAAAGCTCCTCTTTTGAAGGCTTTTCCACGGAATCAAGGTACCGGTCCTTAAATTCCTCCTCGGTGGGGCCGTCGTACTCTTCATTTCTTACAGCCGCATCAACGGACTTTTCAATAATGCCGAACACAAAGTCATCTGTTTCAACGGAAAGGTCGGACTTTTTGGGCTTCTCGACAGTATCAATATAGCGTTCAACAAACTCCTGCTCGTCGGGAGCGCTGTATTCACTTCCGGTGAGCATCGCATTCACACTGTTCTCAATGATGCCAAAGGTAAAATCATCTGTCTGAACGGAAAGATCGGCTGCAGAGGGCTTTTCGCCTGTTGCCATGTAAAGAGCCGCATATTCCTCCGCACCCTTTGAAATGCTTTCTGAAACCTCGGTAAGCTTCTTTTCAATAGCTGCCTTGTAAAGCTTGCCATATTCCTCAGCGCCTGTTTCAGCCGCTGCTGTTATCTCGTCAACCTTTTTCTCAAAGGAGGCCTTGTAGATATCCGCATACTCCTCGGAAGCCTTTTCAAGCTTATCGGTAAGAGCATCTATCTGGGTTTGAACGATAGCCTCATCGTAATCTGTAAGCTCATCGCTGAGCAGGTCAGTAAACTTTTCCGAGCGCTCGGCTGCCTCCGTATCATCAGCATAGGGAGTATTGTACTGCCATGCGTAGTTATATTTAAGATTTTTGCTTTCTATGGCCTCAAATCCGCCGTCGGTCATTACAGCAACGGAAAAATTGATGGAGTCAAACATCGAGTCCGTGTTGCTCTCAAAAAGAGTGCTGTAATCGGGAAGCGCTATAAAGCCTGTTATTTTCAGTGCTTTTCCCTTGAGGGTAACAGTATCGCCAATATTTATACCGTTATTTTTGGCAAAAACTCTGTCTATGGCTATTTCATCGTCCTGTGCAGGAAGAGAGCCGCTTAAAAGGCACGGGGTATTAACAGCGTTCGACTGCTTGAAAACACGGATATCTGCCCCTGTTTCGGCTGTTTTTTCGTCAAAGTACAGATTGTCATAGAACGTCATGTCAATATTGCTTTCAAATGTATTCCGCAGTTCTTCGGGAAGAGGCTTGTCAAAGGTAACATGACCGTCCTCAATATTATAAAGCTCAAAGCTGTCATAATACGCTTTTTTCAGGCTCTCATTTCCAACACGCATACCCGAGCATATGGATATGAGCAGCACCATCATTATAAAAATGGCAATGTATTTGGTAGCGTCCTTTGCAAGCTCACGGGGCAGACGCTTGTTAAGTGGATTTTTCATCTGCACACCTCCGCTTACCAGTCAAGCTCTTCGGCTGAAAGTTTCTTTTCGTTGATTATCTGCTTTCTAACCATGCCGTCACGAAGCTTTACGACCTTGTCTGCCATGTCCTTGATAGCCTCATTGTGCGTTACCATGATGATAGTTGTGTTATATTTCTGATTTACAGTCTCAATAAGCTTGAGTATCTCTTTGGAAGTGTTGTAATCCAGCGCACCTGTAGGCTCATCGCAAAGCAGGATATCGGGATTTTTTACAATAGCTCTTCCGATGGAGCAGCGCTGCTGCTGACCGCCCGAAAGCTGAGAAGGAAGCTTATGACGATGCTCATACAGTCCGAGAGTTTTCAGTATCTCATCAACATCAAGAGGGTGGTCGCTGAGATATGCGCCTGTTTCAACGTTTTCCTTTATGTTAAGGTTGGGTATAAGATTGTACATCTGGAATATGTAGCCAAGATGCTTTCTGCGGTATTCCGTCAGTGAGCGTTCGTTCATGTTTTCTGTCTTTTCACCGTCTATGGAAATATAGCCCGAGTCAGCGTCATCTATTCCGCCTATGATGTTAAGAAGTGTGGATTTGCCGCTTCCCGAAGGGCCGAGAAGAACGCAGAACTCACCCTTTTCTATGCCAATGTTTATTCCTTTAAGTACCTCTACCTTGCTTTCCCCGCTGCCATAGCTTTTTCTGATATCGTTTATTTCAATAAACAATGCTGAGCACCCCTTTACTATAATGAATACATGAACATCTGTTCATGTATTCATTATAGTGTCTGTTTCGGGTTTTGTCAATAAAAAACAGTGCTATTTAACATCAATTCGTATGGCTATACAATGAGTTAGCTATAGGCAACTGCACTTTTGGGTAATTTATACTAAGCACCAATTAAAAACTATACAAAAAATTGAGCATAATCTTGCGTATATGGATTATGCGATGATTTTTTGTCTATAGTTTTATTGGTGATTAGTATTATACTATGCCGAATACCAAAAGACAATGCGCATATTTCTAATCAAAGCAAAAGGCTGCGCAGAATGACCTGCACAGCCTTTGATTTATGTATTCAATTTACTGTTAAAGGAACTCAGCCCATTACAGCAACTACTTCGTGAACACCGCTTGTGATACCGGAAATAACATTTCCGTCAACAGCCTTGCCGTCCACGGTAAGGGACTTGATGCCCTTGGAAACGTGATCGGGGTTCTCGATCTTGATGTTGAATGTTGCACCTCTGAACTGACGGGATATGGTGTAGCCGTCCCAAGCCTTAGGAATGGAAGGATCGATCTTCAGTCCGTCGTAAGAAGGAATGATACCGAGGATATACTGGGAAATTGCAACGAAGTTCCATGCAGCTGTACCTGTGAGCCAGCTGTTCTTAGCCTCGCCGAATCTCTTAGCGTCCTTACCTGCGATCATCTGAGCATATACATAAGGCTCGGTTCTGTGGAGCTTTTCATCTTCCTGATATACGGGAGCGATCCTTGTGTAGTAGTCAAATGCCTTGTCGCCCATGCCTGCATATGCTGCTGCGCACATGATCCATGCGTTGTTGTGGCAGAATATACCCGCGTTCTCCTTGTATCCGCCGGGATATGTGGAGATCTCGCCGTACTCAACGATATATCTTGTAAATGCGGGATTGTTAAGAACCAGACCGTGGGAAGTACCGAGATACTTGTCGATGCTTGCAATGGTCTTATCGGTGAACTCCTTGCCGCCTACATCGGACATGATGCAGAAGCCCTGAGGTTCGATAAAGATCTTGCCCTCTTCATTCTCGTGAGAGCCGACCTTCTTGCCGTAAGCATCGTATGCACGGAGGAACCAGTCGCCGTCCCAGCCGTAGTCAATGATAGCCTGCTTCATCTTGTCGATCTCAGCCTGTGCCTTGTCGGCTTCCTCGGTGTTGCCCATTCTGCGGCAAAGCTCAACATACTCAGGTCCGATATATGTGAACATACCTGCGATCATTACGGACTCGGCAGTCTGCTCGTTAAGAGGCTCGCCTGTTTCGGGGTTAACTTCCTTAGCGATATTGCTTGCAGTGTTCTGGAAGCTTTCGCCGGGAACACGGGAGAAGCAGTTCAGGTTAAGGCAGTCGTTCCAGTCTGCACGGCCGATAAGAGGCAGACCATGAGGTCCCTTGTTGTTTACAACGTGATAGAAGCTTCTCTTCAGGTGGTCAAGGAGGGGCTGAGCGAGCTTGGGATCATTCTTATAATCTACCATTTCATTAAGAATGTCGTAGTCGCCTGTTTCCTTGATGTATGCAGCTGTGGAAAGGATCATCCACAGGGGGTCATCGTTGAAGTTTGTACCTGCGGCATCATTGCCCTTCTTGGTAAGGGGCTGATACTGGTGGTAGTTTCCGCCATCCTCAAGCTGAGTAGCGGCGATATCAAGTATTCTCTCTCTTGCTCTCTCGGGGATCTGGTGAACGAAGCCGAGGATATCCTGGTTGGAATCACGGAAGCCCATTCCTCTTCCGATACCGCTCTCAAAGTAGGAAGCGGAACGTGAAAGGTTGAATGTAACCATGCACTGATACTGGTTCCAGATATTTACCTGTCTGTTGAGCTTATCATCGGGAGAAGAAATGGTGTACTTAGCAAGGAGCTCGTCCCAGGTCTTCTTCAGCTCTGCAAGAGCAGCGTCAGCCTTTTCAGCGGAATCGAACTTCTTCATCATCTCATATGCACGGGACTTGTTCATGGTTCCGTCAGCATTGAACTTCTCGGGATAAGGATTCTCAACATAGCCGAGAACGTAAACGAGAGTCTTTTCCTCGCCTGCTGCAAGAGTGATCTCCTTGCAGTGGGAAGCGATGGGAGACCAGCCATCAGCAACAGAGTTGCGAGGCTTGCCCTCAAATACAGTCTCAGGATCTGCAAAATCATTGTAAATGCTTCCCATAAATGTCTCACGGTCGGTATCAAAGCCGTCGATAGGCTCATTTACGGTGTAGAAAGCAAAGTGATTTCTTCTTTCCTTATATTCGGTCTTGTGGTAAATTGTGCTGCCCTCGATCTCAACCTCACCTGTGTTGAAGTTTCTCTGGAAGTTGGAGCAGTCGTCCTGAGCGTCCCAAAGGCACCACTCAACGAAGGAGAAAAGCTTGAAGGTCTTCTTTTCGCTGCTCTCGTTCTTGAGAACTACCTTCTGAACTTCACCTGTGAAGTTCTGGGGAACAAAGAAAGTAACTTCAGCGGAAAGACCGTTCTTCTTGCCCTTGATAACAGTGTAGCCCATACCGTGACGGCATACGTACTCATCAAGCTCAGTCTTTACGGGAGACCAGCCGGGATTCCATACTGTGCCGTTATCGTTTATGTAGAAATAGCGTCCGCCTGCATCTGCGGGAACGTTGTTGTAACGGTAACGTGTGATTCTTGCCAGACGAGCGTCCTTATAGAAGCTGTATCCGCCTGCTGTGTTGGAAATAAGGCTGAAAAAGTCCTGTGTTCCAAGATAGTTTATCCAAGGATAAGGGGTTTTGGGAGATGTGATAACATACTCCTTGGCAGCGTCATCAAAGAAACCGAATTTCATTGAACATACCTCTTTTTTCATAATTTTAGTTAAACCTCCCGCATTGTCACGGGACGGAATGACTGTCGGGATATACTTTGACCCACTCCCGGCAATCCTTATAGATATTTTACCATATTAAACGTTTAAATTCAACTGTAATGTGTCATTTCTACCCAACAAATAATTTAAACGTTTTTTGTGCATTTATTACAAAGAAATAAAAAGGGCATACGTGATCCCTTTGCTGCAGGTATTACGTATGCCCTTTGAGGAAAATATATCAGCGTCAGTTCTGATGCTGGTTCTGCTGCTGATTCTGGCGGCAGTTCTGTCCCTGCTGCTGTCTGCTCTGACGGTTCTGGCTGTTCTGCTGATTCTGATTGTTCTGCTGGTTATTCCGCTGATTGCTGCTGCGGTTGTTCTGCTGGTTCTGATTATTGCACATTTTATATCATCCTTTCCGTATGCGCCGCAAATGACTGCTGCGCAGGCAGATGAAGCTGCCACGATAGCTATTATGGCTGCAAAGCAAGTTTTTATTCCTGTCACTATTATTTTCATAAAATTTCTTGCAATAACCGAATATAAACTGTATAATAGTATTACTGAATAAAATAACCGAAAGGTCGGATAAATTTATGAGAACTTGCGGCGTTCTTATGCACATTACAAGCCTCCCGTCTCCATACGGAGTGGGAACTCTCGGCAGCGAGGCATATAAATTCGTTGATTTTCTGAAAAAAGCAGGTCAGACCTACTGGCAGATTCTTCCTGTAGGCCCCACAGGCTTCGGTGACTCCCCTTACCAGAGCTACTCGGCTTTTGCGGGAAATCCCATGCTCATCGACATTGACGAGCTTATCAAGGCAGGACTTGTATCCGAGGACGACAAGGATCTGAAGATACTTGCGGAAAAGAAGGAGTTTGCGGACTTCGGTCAGATGTTCTCCTTCAAGCGCCTTATCCTTGCCAAGGCTCATGCTGCCTTTGCGGCAAATGCCGATAGCGAGCAGAAGTATCTTTTCGGCAAATTCTGCCGAAAGAATGCCTGGTGGCTGGACGATTATGCGATGTTCATGTCAATGAAGTATTTCTTCAAGCAGGTCATGTGGACTGAATGGGCTGACAGCTACCGTCTCAGAGACCCTCAGACCCTTGCAAAATATGCCGAGGAACACGGTGTTGACATTGACTGCTGGAAGTTCATGCAGTTTCTCTTCTTCCGTCAATACAAGGATCTGAAAAAATACGCCAACAAGCGTGGAATAAGCATTTACGGCGATATGCCCATCTATGTTTCCATGGACTCCTCCGACATCTGGGCAAATCCCGAAATGTTCATGCTCGACAGTGACAGAAAGCCTATAAAGGTGGCAGGCTGCCCTCCCGATGATTTTTCTCCCACAGGTCAGCTCTGGGGCAATCCCCTTTATGACTGGGACTATATGGACAAGAATAACTATAAGTGGTGGATAAAGCGTGTTCAGTACAGCGCAAAACTGTTTGACCTTACCCGTATCGACCATTTCAGAGGATTTGAGAGCTTCTATGCGATTCCTGCCGGCGACAAGACCGCTGAGCACGGCGAATGGCTGCAGGGCCCTTCAATGAAGCTTTTCAGTGCAATAAAGGCAGATCTTGGCGATGTTAAGCTGGTAGCGGAGGACCTTGGCTTCCTTACCGATGAGGTTAAGGCTATGCTCAAGGCAGCAGGCTATCCCGGAATGAACGTTCTCGAGTTCGGCTTCGGCGGCGAGGACAGCAGCTATCTTCCCCACAATTATGTTAAAAACAGCGTTGTATATATCGGCACTCACGATAATGAGACAGCTCTCGGCTGGTATCTTGCTCAGGACAAGGCAGGAAAGAAGCGTATCAGAAAATATCTTGGACTGGATAAGTCCGCTTCGGACAGCAAGGTCGTACGTGAGCTTATCAGGTGCGCATACGCAAGCGTATCCGAAAACTGCGTTATCCAGATGCAGGACTGGCTCTGCCTTGACAATTCCGCACGTATGAATATCCCCTCCACCATCGGCGGCGGAAACTGGGCTTGGCGCATGGATAAGGACGCCTGCACAAAGGAGCTTGCAAAGGCAATGAAGAAAATGGCTAAGACCTATTTCCGCAAGGTTCCTAAGGGTGAATGATATGAAAAGGCTTACGATGATAGGTGCGGCAGTTCTTTCTGCCGCACTGCTCCTTACAGCCTGCGGCGATACAGCTCAGAAAAGCACGGCCACAGATACATCTGCAGTTTCCGAAGCTGTCTCAAAAGCTCCCGAAACTCCAGAGAAATTTCAGTCGGCAATGGTATCACGCTCACTGTACAGCCTTGGAAATACATCAAGGCTCAAAGCAAAGCTTCGTCAGGCGCAGTCAGGCGAGGATATGACCGTGGCATACATCGGCGGCTCCATTACCCGTGGTGAAACAGCAGGTGCTGAGGGCTGCTATGCAAAGCTTTCCTACAATTACATCGCAGAAAAATACGGCACGTGCGATAATGTCAAATACGTCAATGCAGGTGTCAGCGGAACTCCCTCGGTGCTGGGAAATCTCAGACTGCAAAAAGACGTGCTGGACTATAACGCCGACATTGTTTTCGTGGAATTTGCGGTAAACGACGCTCAGGACAATACTCACAAGGAATCCTATGAGTCACTTGTGCGGACAGTTCTCACGCAGGAAAATGACCCTGCGGTGGTGCTTATTTTCAACAGGACAGCAAACGGCTACACTGCCCAGGAATATATGAAAGAGATAGGCGATTATTATTCCCTGCCAATGATATCCGTGGCAGACGCTCTTACTCCCGAATTTGACGAGGGCAGAATGACATGGGAGGATTACTCAGATGACCAGTCACACCCAAATGCCGAGGGTCACAAGCTTCTTTGCAGCTTTATTGAAAATCTGCTGACGGAAGCCGAAAATGCACCCGATGAGGAATACACACTCCCGCCTGCATACAGGTTCGGTTATCCGTTTATGGATTCACAGCTTGTAACTCCCGAAGCTCCCACGGCAGAACTTATCAGCCTTACCGACACAGGTTCCTTTGAAGCTGTGGAGCAGGGCGCAACTGACTTCCCCACCAGCTGGAAGCTTTCTGATGGTACTGACCCGCTTAAATTCAAAGCCACCGCAAGCAGCGTGTTCTTACTTTTCAAGCGTAATAATTCCGACACAATGGGTTCCTTTGAGGTCTATATAAACGGCGCAAAGGTCAAGACTATCCACTCCAACCAGAAAGACGGCTGGAACGAGCCTTATTCCGAGCTGGCAATCAAGTTCCAGACCATAAAGGATATGGATATCGAGATACGTCCCGCAGAGGGCAGCGAGGATAAGAACATAACCATTCTCGGCGTGGCTGTGGCTGCACAGGAATCGGCACAATAATTTATACTCTATAGGCAAAAGAAAAAGCGTTCATTCGTAATGAGTGAACGCTTTTATTTATATTTGGGTTTTATCAGCTGTTTTTATCGGTGGTGTGGAACTGTTTTAAGTTGCCTATCTTCTCGTTTCTCTCGTCAAGAACCTTCTCAACGTCGGACCATTCAAGTCCCTGATTAACGGCAAGCACCATTACATGATAAAGCAGATCGTTTATCTCGTTTTTCAGCTCCTCATTGTCGCCGTTCTTTGCGGCAATGATAGTCTCGGCTGCCTCTTCGCCAACCTTTTTGCAGATCTTGTCAACGCCCTTTTCGTAAAGGTAGCAGGTGTATGATTTTTCTGGAGCATTGCCCTCGTCAAATGCTTTCTTGCGGAGCTTCAATACTTCAAATATTTCCTGATATACGGTCATTTTACTTCTCTCTTTCCTCATTTAAATTTATGAGCTTCATTGTATCCATATCAAGCTCACGGTAATAGCAGTTGTTGGGAATGCCCTTATAGCTTGTGTGGCAGATGTTTCCCTTGTCGGGAGTTGCCATGAACACCAGCGAATTCTGCTCACAATTTACAAATATCCTGTGGAGAGTAAAGGTGTTGCCCGACTCCTGCCCCTTGAACCAGAGTTTATTGCGGGAGGTGCTCCACAGCACTACCTTTTTCAGTCTGATAGATTCCTCCAGTGCCTGCTTGTTTATGTATGCGATAAGAATAACCTCTTTTGTATCCATATTCTGCACCGCTACGGGGATAACGTGATTTTCACGAGACATATCGCTGAGCTTGTTCCAGTCCAGCATAAGCTCGTTTGTTTCCTCAATAAGTCCCATTTATGCTATCCTTTCGGTCATATTATTCTTACGGGGATATTATGGCGTTTAAGCTCTGCCTTGACTTCCCCGACAGTAAGCTCTCTGTAGTGGAAAAGTGATGCGGCAAGGGCTGCGGTAGCTCCTGTTTTCTCAAACACCTCGGGGAAGTCGGAAAGCTTTCCTGCTCCGCCGCTGGCAATAACAGGGATAGACACATTATCACACACAGCTTTCAGCATATCAATGTCAAAACCTGCCTTGGTTCCGTCAGCGTCAATGGAGTTAAGGCAGATCTCTCCAGCGCCCAGCTCTTCTATGCGCCTTACCCAGTCGATAAGGTCAATGCCCATATCCACACGGCCGCCGTTAATATAAACAGTCCACTTATGGTCGCCTATCTTCTTTGCGTCAATGCCAACGCATATGCACTGGCTGCCGAAAATATCTGCGCCGTCCTTGATAAGCTGAGGATTTTTCACAGCCTGAGAATTGACAGACACCTTGTCAGCGCCAGCTCTCAGGATATCCCTGATATCATCAACGCTCTTTATTCCTCCTCCGACAGTAAGAGGAACGAAAACCTTTTTCGCAGTTTCACGTACTACGTCAAGGAACACTCCCCTGCCCTCGTATGAAGCGGTGATATCGTAAAATACTATCTCGTCGGCACCCTGTCTGTTGTATTCCTCGGCACATTCAACGGGGTCGCCCACGTCCTTTATGCCCTCAAACTTTATTCCCTTCACTACCTTACCGTCACGGACATCAAGGCAGGGTATTATTCTTTTAGCAAGCATATCAAACCTTCCTTTCGTTCGTATCAGGCAAGCTCAGCAAAGTTTCTGAGCATCTGCAGTCCCACTTCTCCGCTCTTTTCGGGGTGGAACTGTGCGCCGTAAACATATGCTCCGTCATGAACGAGAGCGGTTATTTTTCCGCCGTAATCACAGTATGCGGAAACATTTGCCTCATCGCACACAGCGGCATAGGAGTGGACGAAGTAAACATAAGGGTGCTCAGGAAGACTTTTCAGAATGGGGCAGTCCCTGTTTATCTCCAGCTCGTTCCAGCCCATGTGTGGGATTATCATATCCTTGCGGTCTATCTTCTCGACCTTTCCGCCGATAAGTCTCAGACCGTCAGTCTCTTCAAACTCATAGCCCTTGTCAAATATGAGCTGCATACCGAGGCAGATACCGAGAAATGGCTTTTTTCTTGCCTCTTCCCTGATGGTATCCACCAGACCGCTGTCACGGAGCATTTTCATTGCCCACGGGAAAGCGCCCACTCCGGGGAGGATTATCTCATCTGCTGCGCATATCTCATTCTTATCAGCTGTAAGCTTGTTTTCAACGCCCAGATAATCAAGGGCATTTTTCACGCTGAAAATATTTCCTGCGCCGTAATCAATGATAGCTATCATTTACAACACTCCTTTTGTGGAAAGCACCTCGCCGCCGTTTATAACAAGAGCTGCTTTAAGTGCGTGCGCCAGTGCCTTGAACATTGCCTCGTTCTTGTGATGGTCATTTGAACCGTAGGGGCATTTAAGGTGAAGCGTGATTCCTGCATTAAACGCAAAGGCTCTCATGAACTCTTCGGTAAGGCAGTTATCGAATTCGCCTGTTCTGGGGTCATTGAAGCTGCATTCAAAAACAAGGAAAGGTCTGTTGCTGATATCAAGGCAGCAGAAGCCAAGGCTCTCGTCCATGGGGATAAAGCTTGTGCCGTACCTTGCAATGCCCTTCATATCGCCCACAGCCTGCTTGAATGCCATACCAAGCACAATACCTGTGTCCTCAACGGAATGATGACCGTCAACATAAAGGTCGCCTTTGACCGAAACGTCCATATCAAAGCCACCGTGAACACACAGAGCAGTGAGCATATGGTCAAAAAATCCTATTCCCGTATCAATATTATGAACGCCCTTTCCGTCAAGGTCAAGCTTAACGGTAATCTGGGTCTCCTTTGTATTTCTTGTTATTTCGGCAATGCGCATATGATTTTTCCTTTCGTATCAAAGCTGCGGAAGAATTTCCCTGAGTGCTGCCAGAAACAGCTTGTTTTCACTTTCCGTTCCCGCTGTTATCCTGAGATAGCTTCCCATATAGCGGACGGCGATGCTTCTTTCCAGAAGCTTATCATAGATCTCCTTTGCCTTTGATGTTTTCACAAAAACAAAGTTTGTCACCGAATCGTACACCTTTTCAATATAGGTGCAGTTTTCAGCCAGTTCAAGAAGAGACCTTCTCAGCTGCTTTCTGCTCTCTATTATCTCAGCGGTGTATTCATTTATAAGCGATTTGTGCCTGAATATCTCGCAGGCAACTGCCTGAGTTACGGAATTTACATTGTAGGGCGACTTCACCGCTTTAAGAGCGTTTGTGATACCCTCGTCCGCAACGGCAAAGCCAAGTCTCAGGGCTGCCATTCCCATGCTCTTTGAACAGGTTTTCAGCACAATAAGATTATCGTACTTATCCACCTGATCCAGCACGCTTTCTCCCCAGAAATCCATATATGCTTCATCAATTACAACAAGACAGAAAACGTTCTTTATGAGCTTGATGATATCATTGCGTGAAACTCCCAGCGATGTTGGGTTGCAGGGATTTGAGAAGATGACCGCCTTAACATTGTTATTGTTGCAGCAGTCGATGACCTTTTGGATATCAACAGTCAGGTCGTCCTCTTTGTGCAGAGCCTTTATTTTCAGCTCATCAACATAGCCGTAAAAGGCATACATTGAAAAGTCGGGAGAAAGGGTGAGAACTGTGTCACCCTTTTCCAAGAACGCTCCAAGAATAACGCTTATCAGCTCGTCCGAACCGTTTCCTGCGGTGCATTTTTCGGGAGAAATGCCGTAAAAATCGGCAAAGCCCTTTGTTACAAGCTCCGCTGCGGAATCGGGATAGCGGTTGAAGTCGATATTGCGGACAGCATCGGCAATAACATCGCCAAGCTTGTCCCCGATATTGAAGCATGACTCATTTGCGTCAAGTCTGACTGCATAATTTTCGTTTATGGGAGAATAAGGCTCAATGCCCTTAAGCTTTTTGTTAAGCTCGTATGCCATTTAAAACAATCCTTTCAGAATTACTTGTCAAATCTAATCTTTATGGCATGAGCATGGGCGGTAAGACCTTCCTTTTCAGCGATGCAAACAATATCGTCCTTTGCATCAAGAAGAGCCTGCTCAGTATAGTAAATGAACTGAGAACGCTTTACAAAGCTGTTTACGGACAGAGGCGAGAAAAATCTTGCAGTTCCGCTGGTGGGAAGAACGTGGTTGGGGCCTGCAAAATAGTCGCCGAGAGGCTCGGGGCTGTAGCGGCCCATAAATACGGAGCCTACATTGTCAAGCTTTCCAAGGTATCTCATAGGATCCTCTACCTGAATTTCAAGGTGCTCTGGAGCAAGGGCATTTGCCAGCTCAAGTGCGCAGTCAACGCAGTCGGTAACGATTATTGCGCCGTAGTTGTCGATGGAAGAACGGATAATATCCTTTCTTTCAAGGGACTGCATCTGCTTTTCAAGCTCAGCGGAGGTCTCGTCAGCTATCTTTTCGCTGGTTGTGATAAGGATTGCGGAAGCAAGCTTATCATGCTCAGCCTGAGACATAAGGTCGGCAGCAAGGAACTTGGGGTCAGCGGATTCATCTGCAACTATAAGTATCTCGCTGGGGCCTGCGATCATATCAATATCGACCTTGCCGTAAAGAAGCTTCTTTGCGGTGGCAACAAAAATGTTGCCGGGGCCTACTATCTTGTCAACTCTGGGAATAGTCTCTGTGCCGTATGCAAGAGCAGCAATAGCCTGCGCTCCGCCGCACATAAACACCCTGTCAACGCCTACAACTGCTGCCGCAGCAAGGATATCGGGGTTGGGCTTGCCGTCCTTGCCTGGAGGTGTTACCATGATTATCTCCTTAACGCCTGCGATCTTTGCGGGAATAGCGTTCATAAGAACGGAGGAGGGATATGCTGCTGTGCCACCCGGAACGTAGAGACCTACTCTCTCCAGACCTCTTACACGCTGACCAAGAATGCAGCCGTTGGACTTTGCATCAATGAAGCTCTGCTCCTTCTGTCTGTGGTGGAACTCAGCAATGTTCTCCATTGCGTCCAGAAGCGCATTTACGAAATCCTCGTCTGCTTCGTCAAGTGCATCGTGAATAACATCAAGGGGAACTTCATAATATTCGGGGAGCTTGCCGTCAAACTTCAGGGTATATTCGTTTACAGCCTTGTCTCCGTTTTCCTTAACATTGTCGATGATGTCCGAAACTATTTCGGATATCTTCTTGTCGGTCTCGCCGTTGCGCTTTTCAACTTCCTTTAAAAAAGCGACTTCGGAAGTACCGTCTGCAATAATTTTTCTTATCATGACAAAACTCCTTATCAGATGTTGGCTTCAATAGCCGATATAAGCTTTTCTATCTCATTCTTGCGCAGCTTCAGGCTTACCATATTGGCAATAAGGCGTGCGGAAATGGGACAGATATATTCATATACCTCAAGGCCGTTTTCCTTGAGAGTTGTTCCTGTTTCAACGATATCAACGATAGCGTGGGAAAGTCCCAGCAGAGGTGCCAGTTCAACGCTTCCCTCTATCTTAACGATATCAACGTCCATATTCTTCTTTTCAAAGAATGTTCTTGCAACGTTGGGGTACTTTGTGGCGATAGTTCTTACGTGAGTACCCTCATAGAAGTTCTCGCCTTTTTTGCCTGCAAGAGCAAAGCGGCACTTGCCGAAGCCAAGGTCGGAAAGCTCAAAGAACTTGCCGCTCATTTCTATGATAGTATCCTTGCCTACAACGCCAAGGTCGCACACGCCGTTTTCAACGTAGGTAATAACGTCCGCTGCCTTTGCAAGGACAACTTCGATATCGTCTCCCACGGGAAGAATGAGCTTTCTGCCCTTTTCATGGACAGCTGTGCAGTCGTAGCCAAGCTTTTCAAGCAGTGCCACGGTATCCTTTTCCAGTCTGCCCTTTGTGAGAGCTATTCTCAGGGGTCTTGATATATTGCTGTTCATATCTGAAGTTCTCCTTTATTACAGTTTCTCGGAAGTAATGGTATCGGAAACGATGTCTATTCTTCCGATCTTCTTCTTTGCGGCATAGGCACGTACTTCTTCAATAATATCAAACACAGCTGTCTCAGCGGTAAGGCCTTCGGAAATAAGCTTGCTGCAATGTACAGCCGCATCGGTCTCATGACCGTCTGTGCCGAATACAATAACGTCAACAGGCTTGGGACGGAAGTCTATCTTCTTCATCTCAGCCCTTGCAACTGCGTCAACATTTACTGCAAAGCCTGCGGCGGGAACATCGTATCCGAACTCGGAAAGGAGCTTGTCGTATCTTCCGCCTGAAAGAACAGCGTCTCCGCAGCCCTCGATATAGCCCTTTATAACAGTACCTGTGTAGTAGTCCATACGGTTTACAAGACCAAGATCAATGGTTATCATGCCCTTGTAGCCAAGAGCGTTGGCTCTCTCATAGGTCTCTTTCAGTTCGGCGAGGACCGCATCTGCCTGTGGGTCGGAATAAAGCTTTGCAGCCTCTTCAAATACCTCTTCGCCGCCGAAAAGTCTGGGCAGCTGCTTGAGCGCCCTTGCAGCCTCGCTGTCCCCTACTGTATCAAGGAGATCGTTCAGAGCGGGATAGTTCTTTACCTCGATAAGGCTTCTGATATTCTCGGCAGTATCGCTGTCGCAGTCCAGCTTTTCTATCATTGCCTTGAAAAATCCGATATGACCAAGCTCCAGACGGAAGCCCTCTGTCTGGAATGAGGAAAGTACCTCAAGAGCATTTGAAAGAATTTCAAGCTCTGCACGCTTTGAAGCGGAGCCGATAAGCTCGATACCCGTCTGGCGGATCTCATCGCTTCTTCCTCTCATGCTGGGCTTGCTGCGGTAAACGCTCTGACTGTAGCACAATCTGATAGGAAGCTCCTGCTCTCTCAGACGTGTGGCGGTCATACGTGCGATAGGCATTGTGGAATCGGGCCGAACTACCATAAGTCTCAGCTTGTTATCTACCAGCTTGTACATACTTTCCTGAGGAAAATATCTTGACTTCATGTTGAAAACATCGTAAAATTCCAGTCCCGGAGTGATTACTTCGGAATAGCCCTTTGCCTTGAAGCTGTTCTGGAGCCTTGTTTCCACTGCACGGACAGCAGCGCAGTCCTCAAAAAGCAGGTCCCTTGTTCCCTCAGGGGTGATCAAATCAAATCTTTTCATAACTATCTCCCAAATTTTATTACATTAAAGTGATACCATATTACCGAATTATCATACTACTATAATAACACAATAATCATATCTTGTCAAGGCTTGCCGATAAATTAGGCAATATGACCCTTGATAATCAAAAAATCCCTGTTAAGCTTGTCTATATCAACGGAACCGTCATCTCTGACGGAGCTTGCTTCAACGGTAAAGTCACCGCTGTAGCCCATTTTCCTCTCAAATGCGAAAAATCTTTCAAAATCTACATGACCCTCGCCGAAATGCAGCGTCCGCAGGTCTGACCAGTCCTTTACTCCCCCACCATAGTCGTTGATGTGCAGGTGACGGATATTGTCAGTCCAGAGCTTTTCATCATACACCTTGTCAAGCTCGCCGTGAAACTCAGCCATTTTCGTATCAAAGGTAAACGGTATATGGGGATATTCCTCCGCCAGCTCTTTAAGATGAGCCGCAGGAGTGGAATGATTGCAGACAACATTTTCAACGGTAAGCGTCAGTCCATGCTCAGCAGCCATATCCGCAAGCCTGCCGTAAGCTCTAAGGTTTGCACCGAAATTGCTGTCGGACACAAGCCCGTTCCACAGATGAAGCACCAGCAGCTTTGCGCCCACCCTTTCGGCAGCCTTGCAGTTCATCTCAAACCGCTCATATGCCAGATCATCTTCGGCAGCGATAAGCTCGCCTATGCTTTTTTCGCAGTGGACAGCGGGGATATCAAGCCCCATCGCCTTTACATCATCGGCAATACTATCAAGCTTATCATACCACGAATCATAGAGCATAAACTCAAATCCGTCGCAGTGGAGCTGCTCCGCAAAGCCTGCCAGAAGCCTGTGATCTCTGCCGTTTTTTCTTGTTATAAGCGCTCCCGTGGAGCATAATACCTTGTGCATAGCTCACCTCAGAAAAGACTTATCTGGTCGGACTTAGGCAGATCGCCCATGGCTCCGATAGACTCCAGCTTCTCGATAACGGACTTTGAAACTCCGCTGCGCTCCTGAAGCTCATCAATAGAAATGAAATTTCCCTGCTGAACCGTGTCATAAAGCGCCTTTGCCGCATTTTCACCAACGCCGCCCGCAGCCGCAAAGGGCATACGTATCTTTCCGTCCTCCACCTTGTATTTTGTGGCGTGGGACTTAAAAATATCAATGGGCAGGAAGTCGTAGCCTCTTGCCATCATCTCGTTGGTGAGCAGCAGCATATCATATGTGCCCGAATCCTTGGCAGTCTTGTCATTTCCCTTTGCCTTTATCTCGTTCATCTTGAACTTGACGGCTTCTCTGCCCTGCATAGCAGTTTCGGCATCGAAATCTTCGCCACGAACTGTAAATATGGTAGCGTAAAATTCCAGCGGATAATAGACCTTGTACCACGCAAGCTTGTTGGCTGCAATAACATAAGCCGCCGCATGGGCTTTCGGGAACATATATTTTATTTTCAGACAGCTGTCAATGTACCACTCCGGAACATCGTGGTCACGCATGGTCTGCTTCATCTCCTCGGTGAGGAGCTTTGGAGCCTTACCCTTACGGGTTATCTCCATTATCTTAAAGGAAAGGTTGGGATCAACGCCGTGATAGATAAGATATGTCATGATACCGTCACGGCAGCCGATAACGTCCGAAATTGTGCATATGCCGTTTTTGATAAGGTCCTGCGCATTGCCCAGCCATACGTCCGTACCGTGGGAAAGTCCCGAGATCTGGAGCAGGTCGGAAAATTTTGTGGGCTTTGCATCAAGAAGCATCTGCATGGCAAATCCCGTACCCATCTCAGGGATAGCAAGGGTTCCTGTCTGCCAGCCGATATCCTCAGCGGTAACGCCCAGTGCTGCGGGCGACTGATAAAGGCTCATTACCTTTTCGTCCGCAGGGAAAATATCCTTTGTCATAACGCCTGTCATGTCTTCAAGATGCTTGTAAAGTGTGGGCACATCGTGTCCAAGCTCGTCAAGCTTCAGGATAGTATCATGGAGTGAATGGAAGTCGAAGTGGGTTGTGACGAAGTTGGACTTTGGGTCTTCCGCAGGGTGCTGAACGGCGGTAAAGTCGTAAACCTCATAATCAGAGGGAACAACGACCATTCCTCCGGGGTGCTGACCTGTGGTTCTCTTAACGCCAGTGCATCCCAGTGTGAGCCTGTTTTCCTCAGCCTTTGAAACGTGCTTGCCAACGGCTTCAAGATAATGCTTTACGTAACCGTATGCGGTCTTTTCAGCAACCGAACCTGTGGTTCCCGCCTTGAACACGTTCTCGCTTCCGAAAAGTGTCTCGGTGTATTTATGAGCGGAGGTCTGATACTCGCCCGAGAAGTTAAGGTCGATATCAGGCGCCTTGTCTCCGTTAAATCCAAGGAACGTTTCAAAGGGGATATCGTGACCTTCTCTTATGTATTCAGTGCCGCACTTGGGGCACTTTTTAGGCGGCAGGTCATAGCCCGAGCCGACCGAACCGTCGGTTATGAACTCGCTGTTTTTGCAGTTGGGGCAAAGATAGTGGGGCGGCAGAGAGTTTACCTCCGAGATACCTGACATATTTGCAACGAATGATGAACCTACAGATCCACGGGAACCAACCTGATAGCCATGCTCATTGGAGTTTGCAACAAGCTTCTGGGCGATCATGTACAGAACCGCAAATCCGTTTTTGATAATGGAGTTCAGCTCCTTGTCAAGACGCTTCTGAACGATGTCTGGCAGCGGGTCGCCGTAAGTCTCCTTAGCTCTTTGCCATGTGATTCGGGGAAGCTCCTCCTCGGCATTATCCATGCTTGGGGTGAATGTTCCCGGCGGAATGGGTCTGATATCCGGATCGACCATATCCGCTATCTTGTTTGTATTGGTAACAACGACCTCGTAAGCCTTTTCCTTGCCAAGATAGGAAAATTCATCCAGCATTTCATCAGTCGTCCTGAGATACAGCGGCGGCTGATATTCGGCATCGGCAAACTTGTCGTACATAAGTATCTTTCTGAATATAGAGTCCGCAGGGTCCATAAAATGAACGTCGCAGGTGGCAACAACGGGTATGTTCAGCGCCTCACCCAGCTTAACGATCGTTTTGTTGAACTCCTGCAGATCCTCAACGGTGTTGATGTTCTCGTAATCCTCATCACGGATAAGGAACTGGTTGTTGAGGGCAGGCTGTATCTCCAGATAATCGTAAAATGAAGCTATCTCGCAGAGAACGTCCCATGGTCTGCCGTCACGGACAGCAGTGAAAAGCTCGCCCGACTCGCAGGCACTTCCCACGATAAGACCCTCACGGTACGTGAGCAGCTCGGACATGGGTATTCTCGGCCGCCTGTGGTAATGGTTCAGGTGGCTGAACGAAACCAGCTTGTACAGATTTTTAAGTCCCGCATTGTTGCGCACAAGTATTATCTGATGATAAGTTCTCAGCAGCCTTGGGTCAACGTTCTTGGTAACGCTGTTTATCTCGCTGATGTTCACACAGCCGTGCTCGGTGATAAGACGTGTGGCAAGCTTGATGAAAATGCGTCCCAGCATTTTTGCGTCCTCAAAAGCACGGTGATGGTCAAACTCGCCCAGTCCAAGATGCTTTGCCACAACATCAAGCTTGTGCTTTTTAAGCTCGGGGAGCATACTGCGGCACATTACCACCGTATCAATAGTGGAAAAATGGAACTCAATGCCGTGACGGAGACATTCCGCACGGATAAAGGACGTATCAAAGCCCGCATTGTGGGCAATAAGCACGGGATTTTCACCGCAGTATTCAATGAATTTTTCCAACGCTTCCTTCTCGGAGGGCGCACCCTTGACCATTTCGCCCGTGATACCCGTAAGCTTTGTTATCCTCTCGGGGATAGGACGCTCGGGGTCGGCAAAGCTGGAAAATGTGTCGCATAGCTCCAGGTCACGGAGCCTTACTGCGCCGTACTCGATGATCCTCTCGCCTGTAGCTGAAAAGCCCGTTGTCTCCAGGTCGAACACGATAAGCTCACCCTTGATGGGAACGTCCTTATAGACCTTGACAGCCTCAACGGTATCATCAACGGAATAGGCTTCGCAGCCGTATATTATCTTAAACTCTCCGCCGCCTTTTCTTATATCATCGCAGGCAGCCACCGCATCGGGAAATGCCTGAAGTCCACCGTGGTCTGTGATGGCAATAGCCTTATGTCCCCACGAATATGCACGCTTGATAAGCTTGTCCGCTGGGGTTATCGCATCCATCTGGGACATATTGGTGTGCATATGAAGCTCAACACGCTTTTCCTCGCAGGTATCAGTTCTTTCAAGCTTTTTAACCAGCATGATGTCATTGGCACGCATGATAAATTCGTTGTCAAATGTATCAAAATCCGCCTTGCCCCTGATAACAACGGTGCAGCCCTTTTTGAGCTTTGCAAGAACATTTTCGCTGTCCTTGTCGGCAAAATCCTTTATGGAAATAGAACCTGTGTAGTCGGTAAGGCTAACAGTGGTTATGCGCTTTTCCTCACCCTTTTTGTTTTTTATCTCCTTTTCGGCATAGTCAAAAACATCGCCCCAGATAACAATTCCGTTTCTGGCTTCATTTATATCGCCGATGTTGGTAACGCTGTCGGCATAAATGCGCTTTCCCTTGACTATCTCAGCGCCGTCGCTCATTACGGGGATATCCTTGAAATCAACGGTGACTGTCTGAGGAGCCTCTTCCACATATGCGGGACGTGCAGGAATGTCAGGGTCGGGAATGGGCAGAGAATCGGAATAGACCTGCTTCATCATCTGCTCATAATGGTAGTCATTATCCTGCTCTGTCTGCTTTTCGATAAGCTTTACGGTAAGTTTTACGGAAAATTCCTCATTCAGCAGCTTTGCAAGAGCATTTTCAAAGCCAGCCCTTGACAAAAGCTCCGCACCGCCTCTTTTAAGCTCGATATGTACGGTATTGTTGTCGATATAATAAAACGCACCGTTAAGATGACCGTTTATCACTGCCATATCCTGCTTTAAACGCTTGACAGCCTCACCCGTGTATTTTGCGTCCAGCATATCGGGAGTATATCTGCACTTTACACGCAGATAGTCCAACCCCACAGCCTTTGCCGCCGCACGCTCGAACTCGTCAAGGTTATCAAACCTTTGCAGCTGAGTAAACTTTGCAAACAGAACCATCTGCTTGCCGTCCTTGCTGTGGCATATTTTCAGCAGCTCTCCCCTGCCTACGGGGTTGGGGATATTCTCGGTATATTCGGAAAAAAGCTCTTTTATCAGCAATTTCTGTTTTCCTCCCGCAGCTTGTCTATCTCAGACAAAAGCTCTTTCAAAACGTCCTCTTCCTTTACTTTTCTGAGAAGCCTGCCCTTTCGGAAAATAACGGCACAGCCGTCTCCGCCCGCAATGCCGATATCAGCCTCGGCAGCCTCTCCGGGGCCGTTGACAGCACAGCCCATGACTGCAACCGTGATATCCTCGGGGATATCCTTTACCGCAGCTTCAACGCTCTTGGCAAGCCCTACTATATCTATCCTTGTGCGTCCGCAGGTGGGACATGACACAAGCTTTACTCCGTGACCAAGACCGATTGCTTTGAGAATATCCTTTGCAGCTGCCACCTCGGTAACAGGGTCATCAGTGAGGGAAACACGGATAGTCTCGCCTATGCCGTCACAAAGCAACGAGCCAATTCCAACAGCCGATTTGATAAGTCCCATATGAGCCGTGCCAGCCTCGGTAACACCAAGATGCAGAGGATATTCAGTCTGCTCTGCCGCAAGGCGGTATGCTGCTATCATTGTCTTAACGTCGGATGATTTAATGGAAATTACAATATCATTGAAATCGCACTGCTCCAGCAGCCTTGCGTGACCTATAGCGCTTTTGACAAGAGCCTCGGCGCAGGGGCCGCCGTACTCGGCAAGAATATCCTTTTCAAGGGAGCCTGAGTTAACGCCTATCCTTATGGGGATATTTCTTGCACGGCAGGCATCGGCAACAGCCTTTACCCTGTCCATTCCGCCGATATTTCCGGGGTTTATGCGTATCTTATCCACGCCTGCTGCGGCACATTCCAGCGCCACCTTATAATCGAAATGGATATCCGCAACCAGAGGCACGGATATCCTGTTCTTTATGGCTTCAATGAGCCGTACATCTTTAAGCGACGGCACGGACACACGTATTATCTCACAGCCTGCCTCTTCAAGTGCCATTGCCTGACGGACATTGCCCTCCACGTCATCAGCAATAACATTGAGCATGGACTGGATATATATTTTCTTACCGTCCAAGGTAAGGTTTCCGACTTTTACGGGGTGGAGCTTTCTCATTTTGCATTCTCCTTTGATTTGCGGTATCTTTCAGCACAAGGCTACTTTATGATATTCTTCACATCATTGAATGTAACAAAGAGCATAAGCAGCATAAGCAGTGCAAAGCCCGCAAAATGTATCATACCCTCTGTTTCGGGCTTCATGGGCTTTTTGCGCATCGCTTCGATGATAAGGAAAACCAGTCTGCCGCCGTCAAGAGCAGGCAGGGGCAGGAGGTTGAAAATTCCCACGTTTACCGAAATGAGCATAGCTATTTCAAGCAGAAATCCTATATCAAAGCCTGATTCCTGAGCGCTTTCCGAGATAACCGTAACTATTCCCACAGGGCCCTGAAGATTGTTAAGACCGTATTTGCCTGTGATAAGGTCTTTCAGTGAAAGGAGCACAAGGCGTGAATAGTAACAGAACTTGTTTCCCGCCTGAGGAAGAAGATCAGCTGCTCCAAGCTTCTTGGCATATACCTTGAAATCATAGTTGAGCACACGCTCGCCTGTTTCTTCATCAACAGTGAGCTGGAATTTTACGCCGTTCAGATCAAGCTTCCGGCCGTCACGCACTACCACAAAATCAAGTACGCCGTCCTCGTCATTTCTGAGCTGATAGATGATGTCATTTGCAGTGAAGATATGCAGTCCGTTGACCTTTACTATCCTGTCGCCCACCTGCATACCCGCTGCCTGACAGCCCGAACCGTCGGATATCTCGGCAACGATATTTGTGGTGTATTGCTGTGCCACCAGGAGCGTCACTATGGAAATAAGAAAACCGAGTATCAGGTTCATTATGGCACCTGCTGCAATAACTGCCATTCTGCGCCACACAGACTTATTTCGGAAGCTGTTCTCGCTGACAGCTTCCTCGTCCTCGTCCATGGAGCAGTAACCGCCAAGGGGCAGGATACGAATGGTAAAAAGCGTGTTTTTACCCTGCTTTTTGAATATCGCAGGGCCCATTCCTATGGCAAATTCCTTTACGTCTATCCCACATTTTCTCGCAACGATAAAGTGACCGAACTCATGTACCACCACGATCACGCAGAAAATAAGGATCGCACAGATGATAGAAATAACTGTACTCATTAGCTCCTCCGAAAATCAGCAGATGTGATATCTGCTGTCAATAAACGCTCTTGCAGCCTTATCCGCTTCAAGAACCGTGTCAACGCTGTCGGCGCACTTTACGGGTATCTCATCAAGTGCGGCGCATACTCCCCTGCCTATATCGTTAAAGCCTATCTTTTTGTCAAGGAAAAGCTCAACTGCACGCTCGTTGGCACCGTTCACGATGCTTCCCGCCGTTCCGCCTGTTTCGGCAGCCCTGACAGCCGCAGCAAGGCAGGGAAAAGCCTCCATATCAGGCTTTTCAAAGGTAAGCCTGCCATAATCGGTGAGGGAAAGCTTACCTGATGCCGAGGGCATACGCTCGGGATATGTAAGAGCCAGCTGTATAGGTATCTTCATATCGGGAACGCCAAGCTGAGCAATGACCGCATTGTCCGCCAGAACTATCGCCGAATGGACAACGCTCTGCCTGTGGACAACTATCTCCACATCAGAGGGCTTGACGTGAAAAAGATGGCACGCCTCCATAAGCTCCAGCCCCTTGTTCATAAGTGTGGCACTGTCAACGGTTATCTTTCTGCCCATTGACCAGTTAGGGTGCTTGAGAGCCTGCTCGATAGTCACATTTTCCAGCTCTTCAAAGGTCTTTCCGAAGAAAGGCCCACCCGAAGCGGTAAGGATTATCCCTTTGAGCTGCTTTGAAACGTCACCCTTTATGCCCATTATGCACTGAAAAATTGCGCTGTGCTCGCTGTCAACGGGAAGTATCTGCCTGCCAAGGTCGGCAGCCAGCTTCATAACGATATCTCCGCCTGCAACAAGAGTTTCCTTGTTGGCAAGAGCAACGTCCAATCCGCTTTCAAGAGCTGCAATAGTAGGCTTTAATCCGACCATTCCCACAACGGAATTGAAAGTGATATCCGCAGTATCGTCCGATGCAAGGGCGCACAGTCCCTCCATACCCGTAAGTATCTCGGTGCCTGTTCCGAAAAGCTCATTTTTTAAAGGCTTGACATATTCCTCATCAAAGATGCAGACCCTTTTCATGCCGAACTCTTTTGCCTGCTCGGCAAGTCTTTTATAGTTGCTTTTCAGAGCAGCGGAATGTATGCCGATGCCGTGGAGCCTGCATACCTCGGCAGTCTGAGTGCCGATAGAGCCGCCCGATCCCAGCAGATTTATCTTCTTCATAAAAACGTCTCCCCAAAAAATCAAGGTGCTGCCCTGCTCCGAATTTATCCGAGCTCGAAACAGCACCGTTATTTCACATCATCAGCTAACGCTGGAAACAAATATATTCTGACCGAATGCGTTGAAAACCAGCATGATATAAGGAAGCACAAAATAAACGCTGTCAAAGCGGTCAACTATTCCGCCGTGACCGGGAAGTATCTTGCCGTAATCCTTGATACCGTACTCTCTTTTGAGAAGTGAAGCTGAAAGGTCGCCCACCATGCTGATGGGAGTTGCTATCATCATTACAACGGAAAGCAGCAGGTAATTTACCTCAAAATCAATTCCGTTCAGGTGCATAACATACTTGTAGCCCATTGCGTAAAGAATGAAAACAATGACAGTTACCACAAGTCCGCCGACTGCACCCTCGACTGTTTTCTTGGGAGAGATATCGGGGCAGAGCTTGTGCTTGCCGAAGAATGTACCTACAAAATATGCACCGCCGTCAGGTATCCACGCAGCCATAAGAGCCATTATAACATAGGATATGCCGTGAACGCTGCTCATATTCTTCAGAGATACAAGGCAGGTAACGGAAAGTGTGATAAGGCAGGTGGTGGTCACCATCACAGCCAGCTTGTCAAAGGGCAGGCGCTTGTGATCGGCAACATATCCCGCAAACATCAGGAACACGATAACAGAAGCTGCAAGCAGTCTCCAGATATCGCCGATAAAATCAAACCATGTAAGCAATGGTATCGTCACAGCAAAGGCAATGCACATTGCAAAATGGCCCGGATACTTATTCACACCGCAGCCGCAGGCATGGAGAATCTCATACACGGACATTCCCGCTATTGCCGCTACAACAATGGGATAAAGCACGGTATTGCTGAGTATCATTACGATTATGCCAATAGTAATACCGATTATAGCAGTTATGATTCTTGTTTTCACGGTCAAACACCTCCGAAGCGCCTGCTTCTTGAAGCGTATGCTTCAAGAGCCTTATCCAGCTCTTTTTCATTGAAATCAGGCCATAAAACATCTGTAGAATACAGCTCGGCATACGCCGCCTGCCACAAAAGGAAATTGGAAAGCCTCAGCTCGCCGCTGGTGCGTATGATAAGGTCGGCATCGGGTGCTGAACCTGTGTAAAGCATTCCCGAAAAAAGCTTCTCGTCAATATCGGAGGGCTTAATGTCCCCATCGGCAGCAGCTTCCGCCAGACGCCTTGCCGCATAAACAATATCATCTCTGCCGCCGTAGTTCATCGCAAACATGATCGTCATAGAGTCATAGCCCGCAGAATTTTGCTCCAGCTTTATCATGCGCTCCCTGAGCTTTTCGGGGAACGGCTCCTTGCTGCCGAGAAACATTATCCTTGCTTTTTTGCCCGTAAATCGGTCAGCCTCGTCAAGATAATCGTAAAAAAGGCGCATAAGAGCATCTACCTCTTCCTTGGGGCGCTTCCAGTTTTCGGTGGAAAACGCAAAGAAAGTGGCATACTTTATTCCCCTGTTTCGGCAGGCATCCATTATCTTGCGGAGATTATCGGCTCCCGCCTTATGACCCGCAGGACGTGGAAGGCCACGCTTAGCAGCCCATCTTCCGTTGCCGTCCATTATAAATCCCACATGAGCAGGAACATTTGCAGTGTTTTTAGAAAGATCAGATGCGCTTATAACTACACAACCTCTCTGTAAATCAAATATAGCCGCAGATCAGACGGTCATGATCTCCTTTTCCTTGTCAGCAACAACTGCGTCGATATCATCAACAGCCTTGTCAGTTACCTTCTGGAGATCCTTTTCGATAGACTTCATGTCGTCCTCGGTGATCTCGGAATTCTTCTTCATAGCCTTGAGCTTGTCAAGAGCATCTCTTCTTGCATTTCTTACAGTTACCTTAGCCTCTTCGCCGTCAGCCTTTACCTTCTTTACAAGCTCCTTACGGCGCTCCTCAGTGGGCTGAGGGAATGCAAGACGGAGTACCTTGCCGTCATTTGTGGGAGTGATGCCGATATCGGAAGCAAGGATAGCCTTTTCAATATTCTTGAGAGCAGACATATCCCAGGGCTGGATAACCAAAACTCTTGCCTCGGAAACGCTGATTGCAGCCATTGCGTTGATAGCTGTGGGAGTGCCGTAGTAATCTACCTGGATCCTGTCGAGAACAGCAGGGTTAGCTCTTCCTGCTCTTACTGTGGTAAGCTCTCTTTCAAGGGCTGCGAGGCACTTGCTCATTTTCTCCTGGGCTGTTTTAACTGTTTCGTGCATATTGATCTTTTCCTTTCAAAGTATATTTATCACGTATTATTGCTTATTCGGGAACTACGAGTGTTCCGACATTCTTGCCCATGCAGGCATCATAGATATTTTCGGGACGGTTGAGGTCAAAAACAAGAATGGGAAGATTATTGTCCTTGCACATGGAAGCAGCGGTGCTGTCCATTACCGCAAGATTTTTGAGAAGTATCTCGTTGAATGTGAGCTTATCGTACTTGACAGCGTCATCATACTTGTTGGGGTCCTTATCGTAAACGCCATCTACCATTGTAGCCTTGAGGACGATATCTGCCTCGATCTCGGCAGCTCTCAGAGTTGAAGCGGTATCTGTGGAGAAGAAGGGATTTCCCGTTCCGCAGCCGAAGATAACGACTCTTCCCTTTTCAAAATGTCTTACAGCCTTGTTTCTTATGTAAGGCTCTGCGACCTGAGGCATTGAGATAGCAGTCTGAACACGTACATCAAGTCCCATGGACTCCAGCACATCAGCAACAGCAAGTGCATTCATTGTGGTCGCAAGCATTCCGATATGGTCTGCACGGGTCCTGTCCATAGCGCCGCTGGAACGGCCTCTCCAGAAGTTTCCGCCGCCTACAACGATACCCATCTGAACGCCTGCATCGGCGCACTTCTTTATGCTTGCGCATATGGGCGTGATAACGCTGTAGTCAAGACCTGTCTTCTTATCTCCCGCAAGTGCTTCTCCGCTGAGCTTGAGAAGAACTCGCTTATATTTGATCTCATCGGGCATAATTCAAACATCCTTTCCCTCTATCATACATTTTCAATTATCTATTTTACACTATTTTGCTTATAATGTAAAGAGTTTTTTGTAAAAACTTGTCACAGAGAGAAATTATTTTACATAATTATCAAAAATATTTTCGCAGGCTGCGTTGTCGGCTGTAACAACATACATATAATAACCGCCGCTGTACTTTGAAAAATAATTCTCCAGCTTGTCATATTCATCGGGATTGTAACCCTCGAAATCCTTTTCTCTTGCAGTAATGCGCTTTTCAACCGCAGCTTCAAGAGCCGCTTCATCGATATCGGAAGCATCTATAACGAATATCTCATCCGCAAATCCGCCTGAGCCGCAGATGGACATTGCAAAGTCGCAGCCCTCGGGGATCTCAAAATCAAGATACATATGAACACGGTCAGCGCCGATATCAGCCATGGAGGGCAGCTCTACGGTGTTTTCTATCTCAGCAACGATATCCGCACAGGTAAAAGCTTCCTTGGTCTCGGAGGTCTCAGTTGTTTCCTCAGTCTCGCTGACGGTAGTTTCCTCGGAGGAAGCCGCTTCTGTTTCGCTCACAGTCTCGGAAACGGACTCAGTGACGCTTTCGGTCTCCGACTGAGCGGAAGTATCTGCAGGAGCCTCGTTTTCTGCCCCGCAGGCTGTCATCATAACAGCACATAAAGCCGCCGCAGCGGCAAGACAATATTTCTTCATATCTACTATCACCTTTCAGAAAGACCTGATGTTACAGACCTTTTCATATTTTTCTTATTCTCCGCTGTAAACGTGTGTACGAAGATATTCAAGCATAGTCCTGTAGGTAGGCTTCTTGAAATGCACACCGTCCGCCTCGGCGTCCTCCTCGGGAAATCTTCCGTCGGGGCCTTTGAGTGCCGTGTTAAGGTCAACATAGTAAACACAGCGGTTGTTTGCAAATTTAAGCAGATCGGCATTGAAGCTGTCGATATCCGAATTAAGGATAGGATTATCCTCGTCAGTTTCCCTCTCCCCTGTTACGGGCGGAACGGAAATGACATAGATATCCGTATTTTCCCTGTTGATGCTGTCAATAAAATCGCCGTAATATGACAAAAGCTGCTCATCGGTATAGGTTCCCAGCATATTAAGTCCCAGCAGGATATAAACATGCCGGGGAGAAGCGGCATTAACCTTATCGGCTGCAAGGATCTCGCTTCCGTCTGCATTTGTAAGAGGTGTAGTGCCTATACTGACAACGCTCATTCCGATGCCTGCAGCGATCTGTTCCTCGGAGATAAAGCCGTATGTGCCGAGTCCCACCATAAGGGAGTCGCCCACAAACATACAGTCATCAAAGTAGCTTTCATCTACCTCTGCACTTTCGGCAATGGGGTTAATGTCGGCAGTAGATGTTCTTTCGCTCACCGCCTCCGTTTCTGTTTCTGTTTCCGAAACGGTCTGTGTAACAGTAAAAGCCGTCACCTGAGATGCGCTGCCGTCAGCTTGGGGCTTATCATCGGCAGGCGAGCTGCTTTTCATATAAAGAGCAAAGCACGCAGCGAAGCTTGCTGCGGCAAATAATATTACAAAAGAAATACGGAATTTGATGCCGTTTTCCTTCTTTTTGCGGTCATAGTATGAGGACAAATCAATTCCATCCTTCCTAGTCTGAACCAACTTTCATTATGCCTGTAAGACAACTAAAAATATTATACTACAAGCTCATACAAAAATCAACAGCCCACATAATTAAAATTCTATGAACGTAGATACTTGTAGCTATGTACAGGAAACACATTTATTCAGTGTGTTCCCTGTAAAGTCTTATCCCGCCGCACTTTTGGCACATTCAAGCATGGTGTCGGCAAAAATGCCATATCCCCTTGTAGGGTCACGGACAAGCACATGAGTGACCGCTCCCACAAGTTTGCCGTTCTGGATAATGGGACTGCCGCTCATTCCCTGAACTATGCCGCCCGCTTTATCCAGCAGCCGTTCATCGGTCACATGAATGACCATATTCCTGCAGTCGGTGGAATTGCCCATATCTATCTTTTCGATCTCGACCGAATAGCACTCAGGCTCGCAGCCGCTGATGGTGGCATATATCTCAGCCGCACCTGTCTGCACTTCCTGCCGCATTGCCACGGGAACTGCACTTTTAAGTGTGGGACTGCTGCCCATTTTGCCGTAAACGCCGCATTCGCTGTTTACAAGCAGGCTTCCGCTGGCTTTGTCGGAGGTGAACATTCCGATAAGCTCTCCCGGAGCGCCTGCCGTGCTTTTTTTCACGCCGCTGATATATACGTCAGCCGCTTCACCGCAGGACATGGTAAGCATCTCTCCCGTGTCCGTATCGCAGACAGGGTGGCCAAGACCTGCAAATATCCCTGTGGAGGGGTCATAAAAAGTCACCGTGCCTATGCCTGCGGAGCTGTCTCGCACCCACATTCCCGCACGGTAGCTGTCGTCCGAAACCGCTTTGCTCGGTTTGAGAAAAACCACTCTGTGCTCACCGCTGCGTATCAGCTCCACACCAAGGGTCTTGCCGCCGCTTTCCTCGATAATGCGGCTCACGTCCTTATTGCCCGAAACAGGCTTGCCCGAAATGCTGACGATAACATCGCCCTCGTCAATGCCTGCTTCTCTTGCAGGCGATATGATACCGTCACCAGTGTCAAAGCCAGTAAGCTCCACTACCAGAACTCCCTCGGTCATAAGCTTTATGCCAAATGGCGTTCCGCAGGGAATTACCACAGGCTCTGCCACCTCGGTGACATTTACATTCTTTATGGGGAATACGCCGAAAAGGGTCAGCTGCTCAGTGCGGGAAGCCAGCGCCCCAGACATTGCCGCCGCATTCTGCTGGCACTGCACATAAAAGGAATAATTTTCGGGAATAATACTCTCTGAACGAACTGCTATATGCTCGCCCAGCTTCAGATTTTCTCCGCCCGTAACAAGATAATTATCGGGGAGAGAAACGTTATAATAAAGGATACCGCCCGTAAGTGCCGCAAGGGCGGCACACGCCGCACCACGGAGCAGTTTAAGTGCTGATACCATATCTTCATCCTCTCCGCAGCTCTCCGCCGCATCTTTTACCGATCTGCGATAAAGCCGAGTAAACAGCATCTTATTGAAAGCCTGTACAGCTTTTATCGTTCATCGGCACGAACTTCCTGCCGCAAGGTGCCGACCGCAGCACACAGCACAACAGAGTGCATTCTTTGTCGGAACTTACCCTTACTGTTTTAATATTTGCACCGCACTTCAAAATATAAGAGTTTTATATTCTGTAATTTTACCCCCATTCTTTTAAAAATCAAGTCGGATTTAGCATTAAATGTACATATGTCCATTTCTGCATTTTATTGGTCATTTGTCACTCACCTGCAAATTTTTATTATCGGGTCAAAAATCGCTTGCATAGGCGCAAAAAATGTGATATAATGTTATATTAGCAGTGCTGTGATGATACAGCGGTTTTATTTTACAGGAAAGAACGGTATTTTTTATGGAAATTTTCAGAAAGATAATTCTGGGGCTGAGCTGCGCCGCATTTGCGGTATGCTGCCTTTTTCTGAATCTTATGGGCGGAATAGGACTTATGTCCAATAACTATACTGACATAGGAAGAGCACTGATAATTTCCGTAATGCTTCTCGGTCTATCGCTGCTGCTGGCTTTTTTCAGGAACCGGATAACAAATCTCGGTTCAGCGCTTCTGAATATTGCAGGAACTGTTTTTTACATATACCCGATTTCAGTTCTCAACGGGATCCCCAATGCAACTGTACCAAAAGAAAGCGTTGAGGTGCTCACATCAAGGATATATCCCGCAATAATCGTTACGGTGCTTCTGGCAATAGCTGTTTTTGCGGATATCTTCTCATATGAACGCTCGGTAAAGCGTGCCGAGCGCAAAAATGCAAAGCTCAAAGAAAAGAACCGTTCTCTCAAAGAGGACGAAAAGATCGTATAAATTTCCGAAAGGAATGGTAATATAAATGAGTGTCACTATTAAAGATGTAGCCAAAGCGGCAGGCGTATCGGTAGCAACTGTTTCACGAGTGCTCAACAACAGCTCGGCAGTATCCGATGAGACTGCGGCAGCAGTTAACGAGGTCATAAATGAAATGGGTTACAGTCCCAATTTTCTCGGCAGAAACCTGAGAAAATGCGAGACAAACAATATCCTTGTTATTCTGCCCTCAACTGAGCATACTGTTTACAGCAACATCATCAATGGTATGCAGGACGCAGCATATCCGTTTTATGATATTTTCCTCAGTACAAGCAACAGCTATCTTGATACCGAGATGCGTCTGCTTAATATGCTCTTTAACCGCACAGTCGATGCGGCAGTGCTTCTCGGAACTCAGATAGACGGCGAAAAACTCAACGAGCTGAACAAGAGCTATAACATTGCTCTCTGCTGCGAGCGCAGAGAGGGTGCAAATGTTCTCACCGTTACTATCAATGACGAAGCGGCGGCTTTTGACGCTGTAAGCTTTTTCCTGAAAAAAGGAAAGCGGAAAATCGCTCTTATCACCACTGTAACAAGCGCTCATTCCTCTCACGACCGAGAAGCGGGATATACTCGTGCTCTGGCAGCTTACGGCATTGAAAAGGACGAAAAGTACATCTACCGCTGCTCATATGATTACACCGACGGCTGTGAGGCACTGAAATATTTTATGAGTCTCCCCGAGCCTCCCGAGGCAGTTTTCTGCATTTCCGACCTGCTGGCAGTTGGCGTTATAAAGCAGGCTTCCCGTGACGGCATTGCCATCGGCTCACAGCTGGAGGTTTGCGGCTTTGATAACATCAGCCTCAGCGAAATGTATATCCCCGGTATAACCACCGTTGCTCAGCCCGGATATGAAATGGGCAAGACAGTTATCACAAAGCTTCTGGAAAATATGCACAAGACCGAAAAGAACAATGAGCATATCATTCTGGATCACGAGCTTATTATCCGTGGCTCGGCAAAATAAATTCATCTGCAAAAAAGGAATTTTTTATGATATATACAGTTACCTTCAATCCCGCAGTTGACTATGTTCTCAGGCTCCCAAGCCTTAACGGCGGAAGCGTGAACAGAACCACCTCAGAAAAAATATGCTGGGGCGGAAAGGGAATAAATGTTTCATATGTGCTGAAAATGCTTGGCACCGAAAGTACCGCATGGGGTTTTGCCGCAGGCTTTACAGGTGCAGCTCTTACTGAAGCGGTAAAGGAAATGGGTATCTCCGCCGACTTTATCACCCTTGATGAGGGCTTTACAAGAATATGCGTCAAGCTTTTCGAGACTGACAGTGCAAGAGAAACTGAGATAAATCCCGGCGGTCCCGTTATCAGCAGCGAAGCCATTGATAAGCTGCTGAAGAAAACCGACACTCTTAAAAGCGGTGATGTACTTATTCTTGCGGGAAGCGTGCCAAAGTCCGTTCCCGAGGACATTTACGAGACTATCTGCCGCAGGCTTGAAAACAGCGGCGTGCTTATTGCTGCAGACGCTTCAGGCAGCCTACTCACAAAGCTTCTCAAATATAAGCCTTTTCTGATAAAGCCCAATCATCACGAGGCGTCCGAGCTTCTGGGCTGTCCGATATACAATGCAGATCAGGCGGAAGCCTGTGCACTGAGACTGCGTGTTATGGGAGCATCAAATGTTATCGTGTCTATGGCAGAAAACGGCTCTGTGCTTGCAGCAGAGGACGCAAACGTATATCGAATAGGCGCTCCCAAGGGCACCGCTGTCAACTCTGTAGGCGCAGGCGACTCAATGCTTGCAGGATTCATTGCAGGATACATAAACACCAAAAATTATGAGACCGCCCTCAAATGGGGTACAGCCGCAGGAAGCGCAACCGCATTCTCCGCAGGACTTGCAGACCGTCCCACATTTGACAGGCTTTTAAAGGAGATCTCGGAATGAACAGGATCGCTGAATTCAAAAAAATATCAAAGGAGCAGTTCTTAGCTGACGGCGCAAGACTTCTTCCAAACTATTCGGAAGCGGAGCTTTCACAAATGTATGAGGATATCCGCCTGCCAAAGCGTGCCACATCAGGCTCCGCAGGCTATGACTTTTATATTCCCTGCCCCATAAAGCTTATGCCCAACGAAACAATAACTATCCCCACAGGAATACGTGCAAGGATAGATGACGGTTGGTTCCTTATGTGCTGCCCCAGAAGCGGACTTGGCTTTAAGTACCGCCTGAGGCTCGACAACACCGTTGGCATTATCGACAGCGATTATTTTGGCGCTGACAACGAGGGTCATATCCAGATAAGGATAACCAACGAATCAAACAGCGGCAAAATACTTGAGCTGAAGGCCTCCGACGCATTTGCACAGGGAATCTTCATGCCTTTCGGAATAACAGTTGATGATGCAGCCGAGGACAAGCGCAGCGGCGGTTTCGGAAGCACTTCTGCAAAATAAATTTAGCTAAAATGAATTTTTATTTTTAATTTCCTGCATTTTTTGTATTTTACCCACTTGACAAATGCTCCAAAAAGAGTTACCATATATTTATAAAATAATGCTGTAATGGAGCGATGTTTATGAAAATGGTAAAAGCAATAATCCGTCCCGAAAAGGTTTCAGATGTGCTTACCGCTTTGGCGGATAACGGAATATATCCTGCAACAAGAACAAGCGTTCTTGGCCGTGGAAAGCAGCAGGGACTTAAAGTAGGCGCTATCCATTACGATGAAATGCCCAAGGAAATGGTCATGGTTGTGGTGGAGGATGAAATGGTGGATAAGGTAGTTAACGTTATGATAACCGCTGCCAGAACGGGCGGCAAGGGTGCATACGGTGACGGAAAGATATTCATTATCCCTGTTGAACAGGCTATAACCATAAGCACAGGCGAATACGGTCTGTAATGTACTATTTTAATGCCATAAAAAAAGCAAAACGGCTGTCGTGAAATAACGACAGCCGTTTTATTGTTAGCCCACATGACAGCCCGTGATAGTCACAGCCGCAGCCTGCCTGCCAGTCTCGTCATAAACATTGACATTGTAGTAGCAGGTGGTGCGTCCGTTCTTTACACAGTGCGCCTCGGCATAAAGCATATCGCCCTTGGCAGCACTGAGAAAAGCTATGTTGGAGCTTATGGAGACTACTCCCATTTTCTCATGATTCGATGCCACTGCAAAGGCAAAGTCCGCCAGTGTGAAATAAACTCCGCCCATAACGCCGCCCATGGCATTTTTATGCTTGCGTTCAAGCTTTACGGAGCATTTTGCGTATCCATCGCCTATCTCCTCAATGACGGCGCCATTCTCGGTGGCAAATCTGTCATCTGCAAAAACTTCTCTTACTTCTTCTAAGGTCTTCAAATCCGTTCACCTGTCCTTTTATGCTTTAAATTACTGTTATTATACCACATTTTCCGCAAAAATACAATAGAAATATTTGACCGTTACATATACGAACCGCAGCGCACTGCTCCGCATATAATGTGTAAGGGCAGGATAAATGCCCATTATTCAGGAAAGGAAATGCGACATGTCCGACACATATATTATCGCAGGCGGAGATATGCGTTTTTCAGCCCTTGCCGAACAGCTTGGGGATAAGCACAGGGTCTATACCGTCGGCTTTGACAAAAACGTTTTTACATCAGACAAAATCACAGTGGCAGACAATGTTATGTCCGTCCCTCAGCGCACCGATTATCTGGTGCTTCCCCTGCCGCCCTCGTCGGACGGCATTACCCTCAGCACGCCATTTTACCGAGGCACCATATCCCTCAAAGAGCTTTCGGGCAAGGTGAGGGACGGCGGCATCGTTTTCGGCGGCAGGATATCCCCGCAGGTGCGTGAGATATTCTCCTCCAAGGGGATAGAGGTCATCGACTACTTTGAGCGTGAGGAGCTGTCCGTCCTCAACGCCCGTGCAACAGCAGAGGGCGCCGTGCAGATAGCACTTGAGGAACAGGCTGTAACCCTTGCGGGAGAAAAGGCGCTTATCCTGGGAATGGGACGCATCGCCAAAGCGCTTATCAGGATACTTAGCGGCTTCGGAACAGAGATGACCGTATGCGCAAGAAAATACTCCGACCTTGCATGGGCTGAGATATTCGGCTGCAAGACCATACATATATCAGAGCTTAAAAGCTCTGGTGTTCTTTCGGACTCGGAGCTTATCTTCAACACTGTCCCCCACCTTGTCCTTGATGAAAGCGCACTGTCCCAATGCTCCAAAAGCTGCCTTATGATAGACCTTGCCTCAAAGCCCGGCGGCATGGATTTTGAAGCCGCAGGCAGAATGGGGCTTCGTGCCATATGGGCGCTGTCCCTACCTGGAAAGACCGCACCCATAAGCTCGGGAAAGATAATCGGCAAGGCTATCGAAAACATACTCATCGAACGAAAGTAACATACACACCTTTTACAAGGAGGTGAACATCTTGACAGACAGCATATCACCCCTCAGCGGAGCAAAGATCGGATTTGCCATGTGCGGCTCGTTCTGCACCTTTTCCAAGGCATTTGAGCAGATGATAAAGCTGAAAGCCGCAGGGGCTGAGCTGACCCCCATAATGTCATACAACGCCTCTTCACTTGACACCCGCTTCGGCACAGCCGAGGAAAACATCATGACCGCCGAAAACATTTGCGGAAGAGGCGTTATCAACACCATACCACAGGCAGAGCCTATAGGTCCGAAAAAAATGTTCGACCTGCTTATAGTTGCCCCATGCACGGGAAATACGCTGGCAAAGCTCGCCTGCGGCATAACCGACACACCCGTGACAATGGCAGTTAAATCACACCTGCGCAATGCAAGACCTGTACTTATCACAGTTTCCACCAACGACGCACTGTCCGCCTCGGCAAAAAATATCGGAACACTGCTTAACATAAAGAACATCTGCTTTGTTCCGTTCAGGCAGGACGATTTCATCAAAAAGCCCACATCGGCGGTGGCTGATTTTACAAAGCTTCCCGAAGCCGCCGCAGCCGCACTGTCTGGCAGACAGCTCCAGCCCATTCTTTCATAAACACGCAAATACGATCGGGAGCCGATGCGAAGATCATCAGCTCCCGATTTTTTCAGAATGTTATGACCTTATCCGCTATCCTGTCGCAGAATGCCTTGTCATGCTCCGCAAAAAGCATAGTGGGCCGGTACTGTATGATAAGCTGCTCCAGCTGCATACGTGAGATAACGTCGATATAATTCATCGGCTCGTCCCAGATGTGGATATGCGCCGAATCACAGAGGCTTGCCGCCAGCAGGACTTTTTTCTTCTGGCCCGAGCTGAATCCGCTCATGTTTTTTTCAAACTGGACACGGGCAAAATCCAGCTTTCGCAGAATAGCAAACAGCAGGCTTTCATCAATCTCTCGCTGACGTGCAAAGTCAAACAAGCTGCCCGAAAGCTCCGATGCGTCCTGAGAAACGTAGGATATTTTCAGTCCCCTGCCGATAATTATCTCACCGCCGTGAGGGATATCCTGACCGCAGACAAGCTTCATCACAGTGGATTTTCCGCAGCCGTTTGTGCCCATAAGCAGCACACGCTCGCCCTTTTCAACGGTGAAATTAAGACTGCTGAAAATTTTTCTGCCGCCAAACTCCACTGACACATTCCTGAACTGCACCAAAGTATCGGCGTAAAAATCCTCCTGCTTTATTTTAAGAGCATCTGCCCTTTCAATGTTTTTGAGCAGTGCGGATTTTTCTTCTATCGCCCTGCTGCATCTGTACTCGATCGCCTTGGCACGCTTCATGGATTTTTTGGCTTTTGCTGCCTCTGTCGGACGTCGGGTCAGGCTTTTTTCAACCTTGGTCGGGTCAAAGCCTATCTTTCGCTTTTCCGCCCTGTCCGACCACTCAGCCTTTTCGGCAGCGGTCTTTTCAAGGCGCTTTATCTCGCTTTTAAGCTTCTCATTCTCCGCAAGCTCAAAAGCATCTCTGCGCTCCTTGTTTTCCAGCCATACGGAGAAATTGCCCTTTGTTATCTCAATATCCGCATGGTTTATGGCAAGGATATGGTCAACACAGCTGTCCATGAACGTGCGGTCGTGAGACACAAGTATAAATCCTTTCTTGCTGTTGAGATATCGGCTGAGCAGCTCTCTTCCGTGCATATCCAGATGATTTGTAGGCTCATCAATGAGCAGAAAGCTGTTCTCCCGCAGGAACATTGCCGCAAGCTGCAGCTTTGTCTGCTCTCCGAATGAAAGGGTCGAGTAGGGGCGGTATAGGACTTCCTCATCAATTTCGAGAAAATTCATTTCACGAACAAGCTCCCAGTAAACGTAATCAGGACATATCCCGCCGATAACATCTATTGCATCAGCCGATCTGTCGCTGACTTCATAAGGGAAATACTCAAAATCAACATCAGCGGAAATGCTGCCGCTGTACTCAAATTTACTCTGAAGAAGATTCAAAAATGTAGTTTTTCCCCGACCGTTGCGTCCCGTGAAGCCAAGCTTCCAGTCGGTATCAATGCGAAAACTTACGTGTTCAAAGATGTTGTCATAGCTGCCCTCATAGGCAAAAGTAAGGTCTGTGATATTTATAACTGACATAATATGCGCCTCCGATGCAAAAAAATAAGCCGCAGGAAAGCTCATCTCCTGCGGCAGTTACACCGAATAAGGCGCATAGGGACACAATGCACCGTATCAATATAAAAGTCGGGAATATGCACATCTTTCCTGCAATGGCGCACTGAAACAAACGCATATAAAATGCGCTTTAAAAATTTTCATATGCACCTTAAAATTCAGCAGGAAACAGTACGCATCTTCCCAACTCCAATTCTTGTTGATATTTGCAGTTCAAACTATTACAGCTTTGACTGCAAGTGTATTATAGCACCCGAAACTCACGTTGTCAAGAGCTTCCTTTATACTAATCTTCAATCAACCTACAGACAAATCCTCGGCTGAAATAAGCCCATTCTTCGTCAAGCTTCCTTGCCGGACGGCAAGCCCACCTGCGGTCGCTTTCCTTGACTGGTCTTATTGCATCTGTCGGCTTTGCCTATAGAGCGATTGAAGATTAGTATTAAATATTTTTCGTTGACATCACAAAAAAGCAATGATATAATCAAAACAGCGCAACACAAAAATAATGATTGTGAGGAAAGCTATGCAAGCCGTATTTATTGATATTGACAACACTCTTCTTGATTTTGAGGAATACGTGAAGCAGTCCATGAAAACGGGCTTTGAGCATTTCGGGCTGAAACCATACGAGCCGTATATGTACGACATTTTCACCACTGAAAACAACAAGCTCTGGCGCATGATAGAAAAGGGCACCATCACATTTTCCCAGCTTGAACAGATAAGGTGGAACAACATTTTTCATTCCCTTGGGATAGAATTTGACGGAGAGACTTTTGAAAAGTATTTCCGCCATGCTCTTAACGAAAGCGCCATACCTGTTGCGGGGGCATATGAGCTGCTGGAATATCTGCACGGAAAGTACATACTTTGTGCGGCAAGCAACGGGCCTTATGACCAGCAGCTGCACCGCCTTGAACTGGCAGGCATGAAGAAGTTTTTCAGCTATTTCTTTATATCCGAGCAGATAGGTGCATCAAAGCCGTCTGAGGAGTTTTTTGCCCGCTCTTTTAAGATACTGAACGATGGACGTGAAAAGCCTATTATGCCAGGCGAAACCATGATAATCGGCGATTCAATGTCCTCCGATATGGCAGGCGGAAAGAACTTTGGCATGAAGACATGTTATTTTTCCAACGGAAAGGCTGCGGCTGACAATATCGGTGTGGATCATATTGTGGGCAGACTGGAAACAGTGGAGGATTTTTTGTAAGGCGAAAACAAGCCCAAATGCTTGCATCTTACTTGACATATCATAAAGTATATGGTAAAATCAAGCTATATATGATTTGTACAAAGGATGGATATATAAATGCAGACTATTACCAAGGCTCTTACAGATATCGTTACCGCTGCATTCGTTAAATGCGGCTATCCCGAGGCTTCGGGCGTTGTTACTCCCTCTGACCGTCTTGACCTGTGCCAGTTCCAGTGCAACGGTGCTTTTGCGGCTGCAAAGGCTTACAGAAAGGCTCCCATTGCCATCGCTTCCGAGGTTGCGGAAGTCCTCAGCAGCGAGGAGATCTTTGCCAAGGCGGAAGCCGTAAAGCCCGGATTCCTGAACCTTACCCTCAGCGACGAATATATGCTCTCCCTTGCGGCAGGCATTGACAGCGATAAATTCTGCGGCGTTCCTCAGGCTGGCAAGCAGGAAAAGATCGTTATCGACTACGGCGGACCCAACGTTGCAAAGCCCCTGCACATCGGTCATCTCCGCTCGGCTATCATCGGCGAATCCCTGAAAAGACTTGCCCGTGCCTGCGGCTGCACCGTTTACAGCGATGTTCATCTGGGCGACTGGGGTCTTCAGATAGGTCTGGTAATCGCAGAGCTTTCCGAAAGATATCCCGACTGGAAGTGCTTCTCCGAGGACTTCAAGGAGTCTGACGGCGTTCCTCCCCTTTCCGCTGAGCTTCTCTGCGAGGTATATCCCTTTGCCAGCAAGAAGAGCAAGGAAGACGATGATTTCAAAGCAAAGGCTCACACTGCCACCTTTGAGCTTCAGAGCGGCAGAGCAGGCTATATCGCACTCTGGAAAGAGATACTCCGTGTTTCTATCGCCGACCTTAAAAGCAACTATGAAAAGCTGGGCGTTGATTTTGATTACTGGTACGGCGAGAGTGACGCTGACAAATACATTCCCGAGCTTATGAAGATACTGGAGGACAAGCACCTCTCCCGTGAAAGCGACGGCGCACTTGTTGTTGACGTTGCAAAGGAGGACGACAAGGCTCCCATGCCTCCCGTTATCGTCCGCAAGTCCGATAATTCCAGTATTTACGCTACTACCGACCTTGCAACCATTATTCAGAGAAACAAAGACTTTGCCCCCGACAAGATCTGGTACGTTGTTGATAACCGTCAGGAGCTTCACTTTACTCAGGTGTTCCGCTGCGCACGCCTTGCACAGCTTGTACCCGACAGCACTGAGCTTGAATTCCTCGGCTTCGGCACCATGAACGGCAGCGACGGCAAGCCCTACAAGACCCGTGACGGCGGAGTTATGAGACTTTCCGACCTTATCGAGACCGTTACCAACGCTTCCCTTGAACGTCTGAAGGATTCTGCTCTTGTTGCAGGCGAGGACAGAGAGGCATACGCAAGAAAGATAGGCATGGCAGCCATCAAGTTCGGCGACCTTATCAACCACCGTTCCAAGGACTATGTTTTTGACCTTGACAAGTTCATGTCCACCGACGGAAAGACAGGCGTATATCTTCTCTACACCGTTTCAAGAATAAACTCGATCATGAAAAAGGCTGAGGGCATCACTCCCCGTCTCACAGGCGTTTACAGCGAAGCAGAGCGCAGCCTTATCCTGAAAATGATAATGACAGGCGATGTTATCGAGCACGCCATGAACGAAAAGGCTCCCAACTACATCTGCGAGAACGCATATCAGCTGGCAGTGGCTTTCTCCTCATTCTATCACGAGAACCACATCATCAGCGAGCCTGACGAGAACAAGCGTTCAAGCTGGCTTGCTCTTGCAGCCCTTACCAGAAAGATGATAGTAAAGCACCTTGATATCCTGGGTATCGAGCCTGTTGAAAATATGTGATTGTGCATAATGCAGCTCAAAAAACTCAGGCCGGCAAATAAATTTGTACAAAAGTCGCTTTGACATCACAAACGCAAAAGAGTATAATTATTAAATAAGATGTGCAGCTAAAGAACGTAAGTCCGATCTTACTTCTTTAGCTGCACTTTTTTATTTATTCTAAGGAGTGTATTTATGGAACAGGTCAGAAAAACGGACAAAATGAAAGAAATGCCCGTAAATAAGCTTATGCTTGCAATGGGAATACCAATAGTTTTGTCTATGATATTGCAGGCAGTTTATAACATAGTTGACAGCGCATTTGTATCCAACATGGCAGAGTACGGCGAGGACGCACTCAATGCGCTTACCCTTGCTTTTCCCATGCAGATGCTTATGGTGGCAGTTTCTATCGGAACAGGAGTGGGCGTCAATGCGCTCGTCTCAAAATGCCTTGGCATGGGCGAAAAGGAAAAGGCAGGCAAGGCTGCGGGAAATGCGGTTTTTCTTGGCATCGTAATATCTCTGATGTTTATCATCTTCGGTCTGTTTGGAACGAATATCTACATTTCCAGCCAGACAAGCGACCCGCTCATATCGGAAATGGCAAACGAGTATCTTGGCATATGCTGCGTGTTCTCATTCGGCATAATATTTTTCTCAGTTTTTGAAAAGCTTCTGCAGGCAGGCGGACACTCGGGCTTTTCGACCATTGCACAGATAATAGGCGCTGTGGCGAATATTATCCTTGACCCTATTCTTATATACGGACTTCTGGGTTTCCCCGAAATGGGCGTAAAGGGTGCGGCATATGCAACCGTTATCGGTCAGATACTTTCATTTGTAACAGGACTTATCTTCCACCTGAAATTCAACGTGAACGTAAAAATAAAGCTCAGCTGCATAAAGCCGTCAGGAAAAACTATAGGCGAGATCTATGCCATAGGTCTGCCTGCCATAATAGCTCAGGCGCTCATGTCAGTAATGACCTACGGACTGAACCTTGTGCTTGGCGGCATAAGCACCGCAATGGTAACGGCATACGGACTTTACTACAAGATACAGCAGGTAATGCTTTTCGTGGCTTTCGGCATACGTGATGCCATAACCCCAATCGTATCCTACAGCTACGGCATGGGCAGCAAACAGCGCATAATCAGCGGAATAAAATGCGGTCATCTTTACACCGCAATAATGATGCTTGTCGGACTTGCGGCAGCAGAGATATTTGCAGCACCGTTTTCGGCTGTGTTTGGGCTTTCGGGAGAAACATCGGAGCTTTGCATAAGCGCCATGAGGATAGTTTCCCTGAGCTTTTTGTTTGCAGGTGCAAACATAGCCTTTCAGGGTATCTTTCAGGCACTGGGAGGCGGAATAGAATCGCTGATAGTCTCCGTTTGCAGGCAGCTTGTGTTCATATTCCCCTTTGCATGGATATTTGCGGCAATAGCAAAAACCTCCCCCGAGCTTTGCTATACGGTATGGTTCACATTCCCCATTGCAGAGATACTTTCTGCCGTGATATCGGTGATACTTTTCAAAAGGCTTTACAATAAAAAGATAAAGACAATGGAATAAAGAGAAAAAATCCCTTGACAAATCCCCTGCCCCATGCTATAATTTTCATTAAACAAATGCTGTGATGAGGAGGAGTATGCCTATCTCCCGCATTCAGAGAAAAGACGGTCGGTGCAAGTCTTTATGCGGTGTATGCAGAAGTAGCCTCGGAGCTTCGCAGGTGAACTTTTAAAGTAGTCTGCGGCGGATATTCCCCGTTACGGAATAATGAGTGCGCTGTGACTCAGCGAATTCAGGTGGTACCACGGATATCTCCGTCCTGAAGCCAATAATCGGCTTCGGGGCGTTTTTTTATGCCGAAATGCCGATACGAAAGGAAAGAAGAAAATGAAAAAAGAACTGTCAAAGGTTTATGACCCTAAGGAATTTGAAGACAGGATCTACAAATTCTGGATGGACAACGGCTGCTTCCGTGCAGAAGTTGATTCAAAGAAAAAGCCCTATACTATCGTTATTCCCCCTCCAAACATAACAGGTCAGCTCCACATGGGCCATGCCCTTGATGAAACTCTCCAGGATATTCTTATCCGCTGGAAGAGAATGTCAGGCTACAGCGCTCTGTGGCTCCCCGGAACAGACCACGCCGCTATCGCTACCGAGGCAAAGATAGTTGCCGCTATGCGTGAGGAAGGCATCACCAAGGAAGACCTTGGCAGAGAGGGCTTCATGGAGCGTGCTTGGAAGTGGAAGGAAAAGTACGGCGGACGCATAGTTGAGCAGCTCAAAAAGCTCGGCTCCTCTTGCGACTGGTCAAGAGAGCGCTTCACCATGGACGAGGGCTGTTCCAAGGCTGTAAAGGAAGTTTTCGTAAAATACTACGAAAAGGGTCTTATCTACAGAGGCGAGAGAATAGTAAACTGGTGCCCCCACTGCAAGACCACCCTTTCAGATGCGGAAGTTACCTACGAGGATCAGGCTGGCCATTTCTGGCACCTGAGATATCCTCTCAAGGACGGCAGCGGATATGTTGAGCTTGCTACCACCCGTCCCGAAACTCTGCTGGGCGATACCGCAGTTGCAGTAAACCCCAACGATGACCGTTACAAGGATATTGTCGGCAAGACACTTATCCTCCCTCTGGTAGGAAGAGAGATCCCCGTTGTTGCCGATGACTATGTTGATATGGAATTCGGTACAGGCGTTGTTAAGATAACCCCTGCCCATGACCCCAACGACTTTGAGGTGGGCAAGCGCCACGATCTGCCTATCATCAATGTTATGACCGATGATGCAAAGATAATCGCAGATTATCCCGACTATGCGGGCATGGACAGATACGAGGCAAGAAAGAAGATAGTTGAAGACCTTGACAAGGGCGGCTTCCTTGTAAGAGTTGAGGATCACGAGCACAATGTTGGAACCTGCTACCGCTGCGGCACTACTGTTGAGCCTAAGGTATCAACTCAGTGGTTCGTTAAGATGAAGCCTCTTGCACAGCCTGCTATCGACGCTGTAAAGAATGGCGAGACAAAGTTCGTTCCAGAGCGTTTTGACAAAATATATTATCACTGGCTTGAAAATATCCGTGACTGGTGCATCTCCCGTCAGATATGGTGGGGTCATCAGATACCCGCATTCTACTGCGACGACTGCGGCGAGATGGTCGTTACAAAGGAAAGCTCCGCAGTTTGCCCCAAGTGCGGCAAGCCTATGAGACAGGATCCCGACACTCTGGACACATGGTTCTCCTCCGCACTGTGGCCTTTCTCCACACTGGGCTGGCCCGACAACACTGAAGATCTTAAGTATTTCTATCCCACAAACACACTGGTAACAGGCTATGATATCATCTTCTTCTGGGTAATCAGAATGATGTTCAGCGGCATTGAGAATATGGGCAAGGCTCCTTTCAATACCGTTCTTATCCACGGTCTGGTAAGAGACTCTCAGGGCAGAAAGATGTCCAAGTCTCTGGGCAACGGCATCGACCCTCTGGAGGTCATCGACCGGTACGGCGCAGACGCTCTCCGCTTTATGCTTGCAACAGGCAATGCTCCCGGAAATGATATGCGCTACATCGAGGACAAGGTAAAGGCTTCCAGAAACTTTGCAAACAAGCTGTGGAACGCTTCCAGATTTATCATGATGAACCTGCCCGATGACTTCCAGCTCACAGGTCTCCCCGAAAATCTTGCAATGGAGGATAAGTGGGTAATAAGCAAGTTCAACACCCTTGCCAAGGAAGTAAACCAGAACCTCGAAGCATTTGAGCTGGGCGTTGCGTGTCAGAAGCTTTACGACTTTATCTGGGACGTTTACTGCGACTGGTACATTGAGCTGACAAAGCCCCGTATCCAGGCAGGCGGCGACAGCGCAGCTGCTGCTCAGACAGTTCTCGTTTGGGTAATGAAGGGAATGCTCAAGCTCCTGCACCCCTTTATGCCTTTTATCACTGAGGAAATATGGTCTGCTATCGACGACGGCGACGTTCCCGTAATGCTTTCCGATTATCCCGTATTTGACGAAAAGCTGGTATTCACCGCTGAGGAAGAGGCCTTCGAGAAGATAATCGACGCTATCAAGGCAGTAAGAAACCGCCGTTCCGAAATGAACGTAGTTCCTTCTGTAAAGGCAAAGCTTTACATCGAAACTGCCGACGCAGATATCTTCAAGTCGGGCATCATCTTCTTTGAGAAGCTGGCTTCCGCTTCCTCTGTTGAGATAGGCGCAAGCTTTGATATTCCCGACTCCGTAACTGCCGTAACCCACTCTGCAAGAATTTTCATTCCTCTTGATGACCTTGTTGACAAGGAGAAGGAGCTTGCAAGACTTGCCAAGGAAAAGGCAGCTGTTCAGAAGGATATCGACTTCTCTCAGGGCAAGCTGAATAACCCCGGCTTTATGGCAAAGGCTCCCGAAAAGCAGGTCGAGGCTGAAAAGGCAAAGCTTGCCAAGGCTCTTGACAAGATGGCAAAGATAGAGCAGTCTATTGCTGCATTCTCCAAGTAATTATATAACTTCATTCTGCCGCTGGGAAATTCTTCCTATGCGGCAGTTTTTTATTGACATTTTATTACATAAATGATATAATATTTTTATAACAGAGCGTACACAAGATACTAAATGTAACAAAAACTGTCACAATATAAAGATGTAAAGAAAGGAGCCTGATATACCAAAAGTAATAATGACCTGCGGCAAAATATGCAGCGGTAAAAGCACCTACGCACAAAAGCTTCGGCTTGAATACAGTGCCGTGATACTTTCCGTTGATGAGATAACCCTTGCACTTTTCGGTAATGAAGCGGGTGAAAAGCTGGACGATTACGTCTGTCGGGCAGAAAATTACCTTTATAACAAGTCCCTTGAAATAATTGAAACAGGTACAAATGTTATCCTTGACTGGGGCTTCTGGACGAAGAGCGAGCGTAAGCTTGCAAGGGATTTTTACAATTCACACGGCATAGAAAACGAGTTTCACTACATTAACATAACCGATGAAGAATGGCACAGGCGCATTGAAAAGCGAAACAGCGACATCAGTGAGGGCAGGCTGAACGCATATTATGTTGACAGCGGTCTGGCGGAAAAGTTCGGACGGATATTTGAGCCGCCCGCCACTGATGAAATTGATGTACTGACATAAAAAGGAGAACATATGAACGACGATATTATTTTCACCGAAACGGACAGGCTCATACTTCGCAGATTTAAAAAGAGCGACCTGAACGACCTTTATGAGTATGTTTCCGACCCTGACACGGTCAAATATGAGCCATATCCCCCGATGAGCATGAATGAAGCGGCGGCAAGCCTGGATATAATGATGGATTCCGACGAAATGATAGCCGCCGAGCTGAAATCAGAGCACAAACTGATAGGAAGCCTTTATCTTGGCAAGCGTGAGTTTGAAACGGCAGAGCTGGGTTATCTGTTCAACAAGGCATACCGCCTAAACGGATACGCTCGGGAATGCTGTGCCGCCCTGATAAAAAAGTCCTTCGGCGAAGGTCTGCACAGAATATATGCCGAATGCGACACTATGAACACAGCCTCATGGAAGCTGCTTGAAGCGCTTGGCTTTATGCGTGAAGCTCACCTGCGGGAAAGCGTTTATTTCTCAAAGGACGAAAACGGCAGACCTATCTGGCGGGATACCTTTATTTACTCAAAGCTGAACTGCAAAAAGTAACCATAGACTTACAGCTATGCAGGCTGTAAACAGATTGCTCGGAAATTGTTCGCAAAGCGTTGACATATCTTTCCTGCTGTGATATAATAACCTTGCAAAAAGAAATGATAGTATAAAAGCTCTGCATTTTTGCAGGGCTTTTTTCGGACATAATAAAGCTTGGCATTGTATAAAACATAATCAAATTTAACAGCTGCTCTCTCGGGCGGCGGAATTTTTATTTCAAAGGAGAATTTTATTATGGGATATGTAAGCGAAAACAAGAGAAAAGCGTACCTGCTGGCTGGGTTTATCGGAATGTTTTTCTGCGGAATTGGCGACATACTGCTTTCATTCCGTGGCGAGGGCGAGCCATACGCCGTGAGCGGAATGATGAGCATGAGCATCACAGAGGTGCCAATGCTTTATTATCAGCTGTCATTTTTCATCGGCATTATTGCCATGATAGGCTACTTTTTGAGTTCAAGAGCCATGCTTTCCTACATAACAGACAGGCTGGACGGCAAGCCCTCAAAGCTCAGAAAGCTTTTCGGCTTCGGTTCGGGAATGATGTCGCTGGGAATTTTCGGCATACACAGCGTTTGCTGCATGGCTATCATGGGCTTTAAGGCAGCTGCTGACGCAGGACTTTCACCCGAGCAGATAAACGAGCATTTCACACCCGTGCTGATCATGCCCTTTATAATAACCACAATATGGCAGACTGCGGCTGACCTTATGGTGGCAATAGCCTATATAGGACTGGTTTCAAAAAAGGTCATCAACATATCAAAGGCATGGATACTTTGCGGCCCTATTGTGCTGTATGTTATTTTCGGCGTTATCAAGGCTGTTCTGAACGCTGTATGCAGTTCTCCCCTGCCTGCAAAAATGTTTTCCGGCGGCGAAACATGGGGTCTGTCATTTATGTTCTTAGCCGTGCTTATCTGCATCTCAAAAAACAAAGAAAAGGCGTGATATTGTGACAGAGCTGGACAAAAAACTGACGAAATTTTATCAAAGCTTCGGCAAAGCCAAAAAGATGGTGCTTTCCACCTCGTCCGAGGGCAAAGTATCCTCCAGAATGATGAGCGTTGTGCTCATTGACGGCAGATTTTATTTTCAGACGGATATGAACATGAGAAAATATGCGCAGCTCAAAGCAAATCCCCATGCGGCACTGTGCATCGACAATATCCAGATAGAGGGCATTTGCCGTGAAGTCGGCAGGCCTCTTGAAAATGAAGCCTTCCGCAGTGCTTTTGAGGAATGTTACAAAGGCTCATTTGATATGTATTCATCTATGGAAAGCGAGCGTGTTTTTGAGCTGTCTCCCGATTACATTGAGCGGTGGATATATATTGACGGCAAGCCATATACCGAGGTATTTGACATTGAAAAGGGCGGCTACAGTCTGACGGAATACAAGGTCTGACATTATTTCACAGGGGGTATGACATGAGGAATATAACAGACGAACAGATAGAAAAAGCATTTGAAAATGAAGCAAAGACACGACAGCGAAACAGCGCATATGCAACGGCAGTTGAAAAAACATGTTGCATTGATGGCAGTAAGCTTATCACAGGCTGGCGGAAGAGATGGAAATATTTTGACAAAAAAGGGGTATTACAATGATAGAGATAACAAATGAAAAAATGGAAAAGCTTTACAAAATGCAGACAACGCTTGTCAAGTCCTACACCACTATCAGTGCGATAGTTATTTTTGTAGTGCTGGTAATAACAAGGCTGCTGCGTGCTGTGTCATCGGGCGACCATGCCGCACTCAGTGCTGTTTTCATGGTTATACTTGCGGCAGACGTTGTCGGATATTTCATCATAAGAAAGAAAGTTATTCCCGCAGGCAACGGCCCCAGCGTTATGGACGCATATAAAACCATGCAGAATGATTTCATCTCTGACCGCACTGTAGATCTGCTTTATCGGAAGATAGGCGAAGCAGGCAATTATGCCGATAAAACAAAGCTTACCCTGCTGCTCTGCGACACATATATGATGAGAGGTCAGATCAACGAAGCCATAAGCCTGCTCAATTCCATTGACCGCTCCAGATTTGCGGAGTACCCCGAAGCGGGCATGAGCTTTTATGACGATACTCTCAGCCTTTACGACCTGATCGGTGATAACGAAAGCGTTATGAGGGCATATGAGGACGCTGTTCCCTTTATCGAGCATTGCTATGAGAAAAATTACCTCTGCTGCTCAACTGCGCTGAATATCGTTATCCTTAACGAAAAAGCAAGGGGCAATTACCGCAAGGCTCTTGACCTGAAGCTTATGAAAAATGAGTTTGAAAACAAGGTAAATACTTTCATCAAGTCGGAAGCTGTAAACAGCACCAAGCCCCTGAACAGGTATATTCACGGCGTTGTGTTCCGTGACACGGCAGAGCTTTTTTATCTCTGCGGAGATTACTTCAATGCAGGCAAATATCTTGACATCGGCGGCCCTATGCTGGCTGCCAGCCCTTACATGACAGAAAAAGCCAACGAGCTTTCGCAAAAAATAAAAGCCGCCCTTAACAGTCAGGCATAATAATACTAATCACCAATAAAACTATAGACAAAAAATCATCGCATAATCCATATACGCAAGATTATGCTCGATTTTTTGTATAGTTTTTAATTGGTTCTTAGTATAAAACAGGAGATGTTCCCTTTGAACGGCGAAATAGTAAATTTTCTTGATAAGTACACCAAATCGGGCACACCCGTTACCAGTCTCGCAAGGTTTGCCCTGCTTCTTGACAAGCTGGGAAATCCTCAGGACTACCTGAAATTTATCCACATTGCAGGCACTAACGGAAAAGGCTCGGCAACAAGAATGCTGGCAAATTCGCTTACGCTGGCGGGCTACAAAACGGGTGAGTTCACCTCCCCCTTTATTTACCGCTACAACGACAGGATAAAGATAAACGGCGAGGAGATACCCGACAATGAGCTTGCACGTCTCATTGACATCATAAAGCCCATACTTGAAAATGACAATGCAGGCTACTCCCAGTTTGAGATAACAAACGCCATTGCATTCATGTACTATGCTGAGCAGAAGTGCGATGTGGTTGTGCTTGAAACGGGAATGGGCGGTCTTTACGACAGTACAAACATTATCAGGGACAATATCTGCTCGGTGATAATGTCCATTTCCTTTGACCACACTGCCATTCTGGGCGACACTATTGAGAAGATAGCCTATCAGAAAGCAGGCATCATCAAGGACGGCTGCCCCGTTGTGCTTTATCCCGAAAATCCGCCGAAGGCTGTTATGACAGTAAGAGATCAGGCGGAGGTACACGGTTCAAAGGTCATTATCCCCGATACATCAAAGCTTGAAATAACTCATCTCGGCGCTGACGGCTGCGGATTTACCTACAAGGGCAGCAAATACACCACCGAAATGGCAGGAAAGCACCAGGTCTATAACGCCATAACCGCCATAGAAGCCGCTCAGATAGTGAAAAAACACTACCCACGGCTAACGGACGATATTCTTCACAAGGGAATCGCAACAGCAATAGTCCCCTCCCGCTGCCAGATAATCAGGCAAAAGTCCCCCATGGTTATAATAGACGGCGCACACAACCCCGACGGAATGAAAGCGCTTTCCGAATTTGTCGCCACACTCCCACAGTACCCCAAGATCATGATATGCGGCATGAGCGGCGACAAGGACTGGCAGAAGTCGCTGTCTTACATCTCCCCTTACATCGACAAAGCATTCTGCATTGACGGCTTCTGTCCCAAAACAGTCTTTGCCCCAAAGCTTGCGGAATGCTTCAAGGAAGCCGAATGTGTCTCGCTGGCACAGGCATATCACAGGGCATATGTATGTGCAGGAGATACGGGACTGCTTATAATCGGCGGTTCACTTTATATCCCGTCTGCGCTGAAAAAATTCTCGAACTAAAAAACAGAGCCGAATTTCGTAAGAAACACGGCTCTGTTTTTTATTATAATAAGGTCTTATTTATCCATATGGATAACATGAACTGGGCACTTTGCGGCGCATTTTCCGCAGGCGGTACATTTGCTGTAATCAATGCGTGCAAGGTTGTCCGTTACGTGGATAGCGTCAAACTCGCACTGCTTTTCGCATATCTTGCAGCCGATACAGCCGCTGCTGCACACTGCCTTTACTGCCTTGCCCATATCGTGCGAGCTGCACATAACGTCAACAGCCTGACCGAACGGACGCATATCAATGATAATGTTGGGACAGGCATCGGCACAAAGTCCGCAGCCCACACATTTTTCGGCAGTAACCTTTGCCAGTCCGTTTTCCACGTTGACAGCCCCATTGGGACAGACGCTTACGCAGTCGCCCAGACCGATACAGCCGTATTTGCAGCCCCACATTCCGCCGTAAAAGCGCTTTGCATTGGCACAGGTCTGCACGCCGTCAAAATCAAAGGTGTGCTTTTCGGTATCGCAGTCGCCCGAGCATCTTACAACGGCTATTTCCTTGGAAATTTCCATGGAAGCATCGCCGCCCATTATGTCGTTCACCTTGGCAGCCACCTTTGCTCCGCCGGGGCGGCAGAGGTTTGTGGGAGCGCCCTTTTCAACTATCGCCTTGGCATAATCGGAGCAGCCGCTGTAGCCGCAGGCTCCGCAGTTTATCTGAGGAAGCGCTTCGTTTACCTCTTCGGTTCGTGGGTCGGTCTTTACCTCAAAAAGCTTTGACACCACTGTAAGAAGAATTCCTGCCACAAGTCCCATAACAGCAAACATCAGCACGGGAAGAATATAAGTTTCAAACATTTTTTATCTCCTCCATCAGCCGAATATTCCCTCGACCATTCCCGAGAAGCTCATAAAGCTTACGGAAACTATCGAAGCTGCAATAAGCGTTGCGGGAACGCCCTTGAAAGTCTCAGGCACATCTGCCTTTTCAACTCTTGAACGCACTCCGCTGAATATGAGCAGTGCAAGAGTAAAGCCCAGACCTGCTCCCAGCGCATCAACAATGGACTGACCAAAGGTATAGCCGTTGTCGATATTGAGAATGGTCACGCCCAGAACTGCGCAGTTTGTGGTGATAAGTGGCAGATACACGCCCAGCGAATTATAAAGTGCAGGCAGCACCTTTTTCATTATCATCTCGAGCAGCTGAACGAAAAGTGCGATTATCAGGATAAATGCTATGGTTTTAAGATATTCCAGCCCAAAGGGAGCAAGAAGAAGTGTGTAAATGGGGTATGTGCATATAGTGGCGCATATCATTACAAAAGTTACCGCCGCACCCATTCCCGCAGCGCTGTCAAGCTTTTTTGATACGCCGAGGAAGGGGCAGATGCCCATGAATTTTGAAAGGACAAAGTTGTCGGTGAGCATTGCGCTGAAAAGTATAACAAGCATCGCTTTCATTATACTTCCTCCTTTCCGCAGCCGCCGCAGGCAGAAGCATTAGGGCAGTTCCCGCAGCCTATCTTCTGAGGAGGCTTGCGGTTTGCCAGCTTGTTCACCAGTGCGATTATGCAGCCCAGAGCGAAAAATCCGCCTGCGGGCATGATGAAAATGGTCATAGGAGCCGGAAGATGAAGATCAATTCCCATCCACTGTCCTGCGCCAAGTATCTCACGGACAGAACCCATTGCAAAAAGTGCAAGTGTAAATCCCAGACCATTGCCCAGTCCATCAAGGATAGAGGGAATAAGCTTGTTTTTAGAAGCAAACGCCTCAGCCCGTCCAAGGATAATGCAGTTAACGGTTATGAGCGAAAGGAACAGTCCCAGACTGTTGTACAGTGCGGGGATATAGCCTTTCATAAGAAATTCGATAAGCGTTACAAAGCCTGCGATTATAACGATGAACGAGGGCAGGCGCACCGCCTTGGGGATAACGTTTTTCAGCAGTGATATGACTGCATTGGAACAGACAAGTACAAATGTGGTGGCAAGTCCCATTCCAAGGCCGTTCTTTGCCATGGTAGTTACCGCAAGAGTGGGGCACATTCCAAGCAGAGTTACCAGCGTGGGATTTTCCTTGATGATGCCCTTTGTAAATTCGTGAAGATATTTATTTTCAGCCATTCTCACTCTCTCCCTTCATCTGAGAATATGCCTCAAGAGCGGTATTGACGGCAGCTTTCATTCCCTTTGAGGAATAAGTTGCGCCTGTAATGTTATCCACCTGATAATCTTCGGAGGATATGCCCTTGAATTTATCGAGGAAATCCTTGTTCTGCACCTTTGTTCCGAGACCCGGAGTTTCTCCGATGGAGATGACCGAAATGCCGCATATGCTTCCGCTTTCGTCAAAGCCGATAAGCAGGTGAAGTCCGCCCTTTGAATAGCCGTCAGCGGTTATCTCAAAGGCAGTGCCGCTGCCGTTTGTGATGACCGAGGTAACGCCGTCATAGGTCTTGACAGTTCCGTCATCGTTCATCAGCATATCAAAGCCGTCTGAACCGCCGTATATCTCCGTAAGTCCCGAAGCCAGTTCGTCGGTGATAACGCCTGTGGTATCAACATATGTTATGTTATACGCCGCAACAAGCAGTGCTGAGGTTATCACGCAGATAAGAGTAAGCACCAGAGGAGGCATTATCTTTTCTTTCATACTCATTTTGAAGCCTCCTTTTCGGGAGCCTTTGCGCCTACAGGCTTTGTCTCGCAGAGACGGTCAATGTAGGGAACGAGAAGGTTCATCAGCAGTATTGAGAATGAAACTCCCTCGGGGTAGTTGCCGAATTTTCTTATGGCAAAGGTGATAAGTCCGCAGCCTATGCCGAAGATGATCTTGCCCTTTCCCGTAAGAGGAGTGGTGGCATAATCCGTTGCCATGAAGAATGCACCGATGATAAGTCCGCCGGAAAGAACGGCATATATGGGGTCATCGCCTGCAATGAGCGTCAGCAGGAAAACCGTTCCGATGAACGCCACAGGCGCATGAGGTGTGATTATCCTTGCGGCAATAAGATAAATTCCGCCTGCTATAAGCGCAATGGCACAGGTCTCGCCGATACAGCCGCCTGTGGTGCCAAGCAGAAGCGAAAGATAATCAGCGTCCTTTGAAACAAGAGGCGTTGCGCCTGTAACCACATCTGCACCGTTAAGATAATAAAAAGGCTTGCACCATGTTGACATACTTGCGGTGAATGAGAGCATAAGCACTATTCTTCCCACAATGGCAGGATTTGCAAAGTTCTGACCTATTCCGCCGAAAAGCTGCTTTGCAATGCCTATGGCAACAAAGGAGCCGATAACGCCGTACAGCGGATTTATTGTGGGCGGCAGGTTCATTCCCAGCAGCATTCCCGTTACCACTGCCGACATGTCGGAAATGGTCTGGGGGCGCTTCATCATTCGCCTGAGAATATACTCAAAAAATACGCATGAGGCGATACAGACCACAAGGTTTATAAACGCCATGTATCCGAAAATTATCACTCCCGCAATGCAGGCAGGTGTCAGCGCAATTATCACACGGAGCATTATTTTGCGTGTGCTGACATTGTCATGAATGTGGGGTGAGGGTGTTACTGTAAGTTCCACACTATCATATCCTTTCTCACTTTTTAGCGGCAGACTTTTTGTCAGTCTTTGCCACATACGCCTTGGCAAGCTGATTTTTCTCGGCAAGCCGCCTGCCTGCGGGGCACACATATGAGCAGCAGCCGCAGTTTATGCAAAGGTTGATCTTGAGCCGTTTAAGCTCTGCCGAGTCTCCTCTGTCGTATGCGCTTTCAAGGGAAACGGGCATAAGATCGGCAGGACAGGCTCTTATACATCTTCCGCAGCGGATACATGATGTGGTCTTGTGCTCATCGGGCTTTGTGAATGCAAGAATAGCATTGTTGACCTTGATAAGCGGCTGATTTTCATCGGCAAGGGAAAGACCCATCATGGGGCCGCCGTAAAGTATCTCGCCGATATTGTCAGCACCGCAGAAAGAAAGTATCTCGGAAGCGGGAGTGCCTATTGCCGCACGGTAATTTCCACGCTTGTCCCCTACAGCGCTGCCGTCAACGGTGATCCGCTTGGAAACAAGGGGCATACCCGTTCTGATGTACCGCATAAGGAAGCCCACTGTGGATACGTTCATAACGATAACACCCTGATTTGAGGGCAGCTCACCCTCGGCAACAGTCCTGCCTGTGGTGGAATATATAAGCACCTTTTCAGCGCCCTGAGGATATGTTGACGGAAGTGACACCACCTCTGCGCCGCTGATATCCGCAGTGCGTTTTTTCATTTCTTCAATAGCCTTGGGCTTATTTTCTTCAATGCCTATTTTGCAGTTTGGGATATCGAGTATCTTCATAATGAATCTGATACCCTCGGTCACGTCCTCACTGTTTTCCATAAACTCACGGTAATCGGAGGTGATGTACGGCTCACACTCGGCTCCGTTGATAACAAGAGTATCAATGGGCGTTTTAGCAGGGTCGAAGCCAAGCTTTACGTGAGTGGGAAAGCCTGCACCGCCAAGTCCGCAGCAGCCGCTTTCCCTTACAGCAGCAAGAAAGCTTTTGCGGTCGGTTATCATGGGAGGCTTTACATCGGGACAGACTGTCTGCAAACCGTCAGTTTCAATGACAGCAGCTTTACAGGTTCCGCCGTTTGATGTGCGGTAATCGATCACATCTGTGACCTTTCCCGAAGCAGGCGAATGAACGGGAACGGACATAAACTTGTCCGAATCGCCAATCTTCATACCCATTGTGACCGTGTCGCCCTTTTTCACAAGGCAGTCGCAGGGAGCACCCATTGACTGTGACATAGGCACTGTAAGCACCTTTGAAAGAGGCAGGTTCACAGTAGCCTCATTCTCGGTCGCTTTCAGATGAGGGAGCTTTACTCCCCCTGTTTTTCTGAGCATTTATTTAACCACCTTTCTATCATCAAGAAACCCTTGCAGAGCCTGAAGCACCGTTCCGGTAAGGAAGCCTGTAAATATGGAAACAGGCATTAGCACAACGACATAAGCAAGAGTATAAACGCTTCCCGTAAGCACGCAGGCAGCTGCCAGCTGCCCCAGAGTGTGGCACATGGCTGCGATTATGCAGGAAAACTTGCAGGAGCGTTTCATTATTATCATAAGAACGGCAGCAGCCGCAAACGCAAGCAGACCGCCGCTCAGTGACATTACAGCTGCGGAAGCTCCCCTTGTGAGGAAAACAAAACCCGAGCGCAGCAGGGTCATCAGCAGCCCTGAAACTGTGCCGTATCGTATCATAACTGCGATAATGGCGATATTTGCAAGCCCCAGCCTTATCCCGGGAATGGGAAAGGCTGCCGATATACAGCTGTCGGCAAAGGAAAGCACTGCGGTAAGTGCAAGGGCAATGCCCATAAAAGCCGCATATTTTGCTTTACTTTTCATCTGTGCCCTCCACTGTAACTATTACCCTGTTGGGCATACACACAGCCGACATTCCCTCGTGGCTAACAAGACCTGTTTTAACGCATGTCTTGTCGGGGCAGTCGGAGGACTTTACACGAACGCCGCCGTCAGCTATCTCAAACTCCATATTCGGTATCTGAGGGACGGTGAATGTGCCCTCGTCGCTGAGACTTTTTTTCATAACAGTTTCGCCGTCAAGAGAAATGACAGCATAGCTGCCGCTTTTTTTCGGAATAAAAACAAAAATCACGGAACATACGAGACAGACTGCCGCAACAGCAAAAATTATTATTTTTTCCCTTCTGCTCATATTTCCTCCTGTCATTTGACGATATCCACGCTGCCGTATGATGTAACGTTTCCGCTGTTATCTATGGTAATGATGCCGTAATCTTCAAAGCTTTCGCCGCATATCTCGGCATAGTGTTCTGCATTTTCCGTGCCGCCGATATATATAAGCGTGGAAAGCAGATCGGACACAAGACCACTGCCGCTTTCGCAGGGAAGTATCACTGTTGCGGATGCAATATCGGTCTCGGCAGGATAGCCTGTACGGATATCCATAATATGCGTATATTTCCTGCCGTTATCCTCAAAATACCGCTCATACCCGCCTGCCGTGGAGATAAACGAGCTGCCGCATGGAAATTCAAGAGCGGTTCCTCCGTTAATGGGATCTACCACCGCAGCTGTGAAATCTCTGCCCTCTCTGCTCCACATAAGAGAGGACGAACCTGTGGAGAAAATTATCTCATCGGCTTTTTCATCGGACAATGCGGCTTCAAGAAGCCTGTCGCAGGCATATCCCTTTGCGCCTGCCCCCAGATCAAGGAGCGAGCCTTCGGGAATAGCGCCGTCATAATCGACGGAAGAATTTACATTCTCCAAAGCTGCGGAGATCTCCGTCTCAGTGGGAACATACGGCGCATCGGAGGAAATGTTCCACAGCAGTGTAAGACTGCCGCAGAAAGGGGTTATCCCCTCGCCGAATTTCTCCTCAAAGCTTTTGTATCCGTTAAGCATATTTCCAATATCGGGATATTTTTCAGGAGAAAATTTTTCGCCGTGATCTATCTTATAAACTGCGGAATTTTCATCATATGTGGAGGCGATTTTGTCCAGCTCCGAAACGATACTTTTGCAGCTTTCCGAAAGGCTTCCGTCAGAAGAAACAGTCTTGCAGGTAACGGCGGTATCAAAGTAAAATCCGCTGAATGTATATTCGGCGTTTTTATCCGAAACGGCATACCTTACCGCCGTGATAACAGCCGCCGCTGCGGTAAGCGATATGACAGCGGATAATATCTTTTTTGTTGATGACATTGCTCCTCCAAATAATCAAAAAAATAAAAAAGGGTACAATATTCCAAGGAAAAAAATCACCCCGAATATAGCACCCTTGCTGTATTTTCTGACATTAGAATTATACCACAGAAGGCGTAAAAAGTCAACACAGGTCATGTAAATTTTTTGACCAATTATGGCTTCAAATGGCGGATAAAGCGTTTCACAGTGCATTTTTACAGCTGTTTATAACAATTAAGGCATTTCTTTGCCGAAATAAATTGTAAATATACACATATTTTTTCCGCAAAAATGCAAAACGTTTGACAAAGCCAAATGCCTGTGATATAATGAAGAAAACGTATAATTATTGGAGGTATGCTGTTATGGCAAACAAAAAAGTCAATAAATTTGCAAACACTAACACTGTAAAAACCACCGAAAATAAATCCGCAGAAACCGTTGTACCCGCTGCCGCTCCTGTTGAAGCAAAGGCTGCTGCTCCCGAGGTAAAGGCTCCCGTTGAGGCTAAGGCTGAAGTAAAGACCGAGGCTGAAAAGGAAGAGAAGAAGCCCGTTGCTAAGAAGGCTCCTGCAAAGAAGGAAGAAGCTCCTGCTGAAAAGGCTGTCAAGAAGGCTCCCGAAAAGGATACCGCAAAGCTCTTCATCGAATTCGGCGGAAACAAGTTTGCTGCTGATGAGATCGTTGAAAAGTGCAAGGCTGCTTACAAGGCTGACAACTCCAGAAAGCAGGTTCGCTCCATCGAAGTTTATGTTAAGCCCGAGGACAACAAGGCTTACTATGTTGTTAACGGCAAGGCTGACGGTCTGTACATCGACCTTTGATTTTGCTAAAACATAACGGGGGCGCTTTCATAATGAAAGCGCCCTTTTACTTTGTATCAAACATACTGATTACAAAAGGTAACGAAAAAAACAACATTTGCCCGTAAAGGTTGATTATCTTCCGACTATCTGATATAATCATCTTGCTGCAGAAAAATGCAGCACGGCAAAGTTTGATTTTGAAAGGAAAATTACTATGAATAAGAAGATCGCAATGATTTTTACGCTTCTTGCTGTTACATCAATGACACTTACTGCCTGCGGAGGAAATGACAATACACAGGCATCTGATACCAGTGCCGACACTACCGTGACTACTCCTGTCGAAAGCACCCCTGACGAAACAGAGGACTCCGAGGCTTCATGGATAGTTTCCGAGGCCGACACCAATGTATCTCTCCCCGAAGGCGAAGCTGTAAAGCCCGATGACGGTCAGCCGGCAGAAGATGACAGCGCATTCGGCGTTGACCCCGACGACAACGCTGAAACAACCGTTCCCGAGACCTTTGAGGACACTACTAATCCCCTCAAGCCCATTATCGAAAAGATAACAAGCGAAAGCGAATGGCCCGCTCTCGATATGGTAACTGACCCCACTATTCTAAGCGAATACTTCCTGCTGGACGCTTCCAACGAGAATTACAAGGAAATGATCGTTATGCAGTGCCCCATCAGCGCAGTTATGAGCGAGATAATCATTATTCAGGCCGATGATGTTGATGCTGCTGCGGAAGACCTGAAGGCACGTCAGCAAAAGGCTATTGACCAGGACGCATGGTATCCCGATGATATCGACATGGCTAACAACTCTATCGTAGGTACCTGCGGAGACTATGCTTACTTCATCATCGGCTCCGAGGCTGAGACCGCTGAAAAGATCATCAACGACTACGTTACAAACAACGGCTGATAAACAAGCTCTGCTGCGGACAGAAATGTCCGCAGTATTTTTATTACAGCTCAGGGATCTCGTTTATGATAATGCCAAGGATCCTGCCCGTAAGCTCAGCTATGAAATTTACGTTCTCAATGGCGTTTTTGTTTGCTTCATAATATGAGGGACGACGCTTTTTCAGTCGGGCAAGGTCTGTCACGCTGATATTAAGCCCACAGTATTTACGGGAGCCGAAAGAGATATCAAATATATCCCCGTCAAAGCTGCCATTTTCAAGCTTGTGCGGAATGTCATCAAGGCGGGCATTATTTTCGGAAATGATACTGCCTATCTCTGCCGCCGCATTGGGAGACAGGTCAAAGTGCCTGCACGACTTGGTTATTTTGCAGAATTTGTACTCCATATACTCCACATCGCCGCCGTCAGTCAGCGTGAGAGCAAAGCCGCCGTCGCTGTCTCCGCAGCAGCCGTATGAGGGTGTGACCGAATAACGGAAGATAACATTTGCCATATTGCTCATCCTTTCTGTTTCTTTGTGATAATTATATCATATGATGTGGGCGAAAAATCGGACAGATAACATTATTCGGCATAATATGACCCCAAAGGACTTACAGATGTGCAAAACAGTCTGAAAATTAGTGAAAAATGCCTATTGATATCAATGCGCAGGATATGGTAAAATATTTTACATAAACGCTTAGAAAAAGAGAGCTGAAAGGATACATATAAAATGAGACAAATTTCCGGCAAAAGACCAACCGGTGCGGCTGCCGCCAAAAGGCAGAAGGTATTGAAGGCAAGGCTCACTCTGCTGGGACTGCTTGTACTTGCAGCAGGCGGAATATGGCTGCTGGCTTCCGCACTTTCACAGATAAAGACTGTTACCGAGCTTACGGTTGACGCCTCGGAATATCAAGTGCTTGCGGCGCTCCCCACTCAGAGTGAGATAGATCAGGCTCAGCGTGAGGAAGAGATGAAGATTGAAAATGAGATCTTCGAGCAGAAAGACAGCTACCCCATAGATATGATAATCCAGACCCCCTACTGCGTTATGTACGACGTTCAGGGCCGTCAGGTGCTTTACTCCAAGAATGCTGAGGAAAAGGCATATCCTGCCAGCACCACAAAGATAATGACCGCTTCCATAATGATGGAATACACCGACAAGGACACTGTATTCACTGCAGGAGATGAGCAGTCACTGGTACAGCCCGGCTCCAGTCTTGCATATCTCAATGTGGGCAGTCAGCTTGACAGAGAGATGATGCTGGACGCAATAATGCTCCCCTCGGGAAATGACGCTTCTTACTGCGCCGCTGCCGTTACGGGCAGGATAATCGCAGGCGATGAAGCTCTCCCCGCAGAGGAGGCTGTGAATGTGTTCGTCAACAAGATGAACGAAAAGGCAAAGGAGATAGGCTGCAAGAACACAAACTTCACCTGTCCCGACGGCTTCCACAACGATAACCATTACACTACTGCAATGGATCTGCTGAGGATAACCCTTTATTCCCAGAATTATCCCGAGATAGCAGCTTCGGGAAAAAAGACCTACCGTGAAGTTGAATTTCTCTCAGGCGAATACATCTACTGGAACAACTCGAACAAGCTTATCCAGCCTGACAGCGATGACTATTACACCTATGCTACAGGACTTAAAACAGGAATGACTGATTATTCGGGACACTGCGTTGTTGCCACCGCTGAGCGCTTCGGCCACGAGCTTATAATCGTGTGTCTTGGAAGCGAGAGCGCAGCTATCAGATGGAACGACACAAGGGCTCTTTTTGATGCAGGCTTTGCTTATATCCGTGACAGCGACAACGGATAAACCTATGACCGTGATACCGTCTTGGCATCACGGTCATTTTTATTTTAAGATTATATATCAATTATACATTTATACATACGCCTGCTGTGATATAATGGTAATATGAAATTTATCCCGAAAGGAAGGGTCATATGTATATTCCAAACGAAAAAAGGTACGAGAAAATGATCTATAACCGCTGCGGAAAAAGCGGCCTCAAGCTTCCTGCCGTTTCTCTGGGAATGTGGCAGAATTTCGGTTATCAGGGCGTGTTCGCCAATATGGAGAAAATGGTCCACACCGCCTTTGACCTTGGCATAACTCACTTTGACCTTGCCAACAACTACGGCAACCCATATAATGGCAGCGCCGAGGAAAATTTCGGCAGGATACTTGACAGAGGAATGCGCCGCTACCGTGACGAACTGTGCATATCCACAAAGGCAGGCTTTGAGATGTGGGACGGCCCTTACGGCGACAGGAACGGTTCACGCAAGTATCTCATATCCTCCCTTGATCAGAGCCTTAAAAGAATGGGACTGGAATATGTTGATATTTTCTATCACCATGTTTTTGACCCCGGCACTCCCCTTGAAGAGACCGCAGTGGCTCTTGACAGCTGCGTAAGGCAGGGCAAGGCACTGTATGTGGGTATATCCAACTACAATTCTCAGCAGACAAAGGAGATAATGGGCATTTTCAAGGAGCTTAAAACTCCATTTATAGTAAATCAGCCCTCCTACTCCATGCTCAACAGATGGATAGAAAGGGACGGTCTGGACGATTTTGCTGCAGAGAACGGCATAGGTCTTTCGGTGTTCTCCCCTCTTTATCAGGGCTTCCTGACAGGAAAATATCTCAACGGTATCCCCGAGGATTCCCGTGTGGGCAAGGGAAACACTTGGATAGGCAAAGAACTTGATGACAAGATGATAAAGCGCCTCAACACCCTTAACGCCATCGCTGCTCAAAGAGGTCAGACACTGTCTCAGATGGCACTTTCATGGGTTCTCCGCAACAAGGCGGTAACGACTGTGCTTATCGGCGCAAGCAGACCTGAGCAGATAATCGAAAATGTTAAGTGCATCGAGCATCTTGACTTTACAGATGACGAGCTTGACCGTATCGAAGCCGCATTAAAGTGAGGGTCAATATGAAAATAAGAAAATTAGCCGCTTTATTTTTAGCCGCACAGATGTGTCTTATTGCCGTAGGCTGCGCTGACAATACCTCAGTTCAGGCGGAAAATACTGTTTCTGTGACCGAGCTTTCCACAAAGCACAAGACAAGCGAGCATAAGCTCTCAAATCCAGATGCCGATGAGATAACTCAGCAGGTGTATGATTACATCTGCGACAATTACGGCAAGGTAATGCTGTCCTGTCAGCAGGAATCCACATGGATGGGCTCACCCGATTATGAGATGGATTATATCAAGGAAACAACAGGCAAGCTTCCCGCTATGAGAGGTCTTGACTTTATGAACGCCGATTTTAACGGCGTTGTTGAGCGTGCAGAGGACTGGTGGGAAAAGGGCGGACTGGTGACTATCTGCTGGCACACAGGCATAAACGGTCTGGGCTATCAGGAAAGCCTTAATGACGAACCCGATTTCGATAAGCTGCTTAAAAAAGGCACCAAGGAAAACAAGGCAATGCTTGAAAACTGGGACAAGGCTGCCGAGGCGTTAGTAAAGCTTCGTGATGCGGGCGTTCCCGTTTTATGGCGGCCATTCCACGAGTTCGACGGCAAATGGTTCTGGTGGGGCAAAGGCGGCGGAGAAAACTTCATCAAGCTCTGGCAGATGATGTACGACCGATACACCAACAAATTCGGGCTTACAAACCTTATCTGGGTTCTGGGTTACTCAGGCGATGTTAGAAGCGGCTGGTACGTGGGCGATGACTACTGCGACATTATCGGCTCGGACACCTATGATAACTCCACCAATAAAAAGGCGTGGAAAAAGCTTGAAAAGATAAACACTGCCGAAAAACCCATGGCATTCCACGAGTGCGGCAATGTCCCCTCCGTAAAGGATTTTGAAAAGGACGGCTGCATATGGTCATGGTTCATGATATGGCACACGGACTACATCAAAAACAATGATGAGAAAAACCTAAAGGAAGTTTATAACAGCGACCTTGTTATCACACTTGATGAACTGCCGAAATTTACGGCTGATAAATAATTCGCCGCATATGCAAAAACCCTCCCGCAGACTTTGTGCCTGCGGGAGGGTTTTATTATGCCTTATCAACAAAAGTGAACTTGATATCGTGTATCTTCAGTCCGCTCTGCGCGAAATAAATACGCATTGAAGTAAATCGTGAGAAAAGGAAAATAGAAAATTCCTTTGATACGGGCTTGCCGCCTGTGCCGTTCCATGTAAAGGAAGCAACTGGTGAACCCATGCTGAAAAATGTGAGAGGAAGCTGTGCCAGCTCGCTCTGCTCGGAGCTTGCGGTAATAACAATCTTATACTTGCCAAGGTGAGAAACATCGACTGCAAAGGTGAAGTTACTTCCTCTGTCGGTGCAGATGTTTTCGGGGATAAGGGTAAGCTCCTCATCAAGGTTATAGAAGGTGACATCTGCCAGATCCTCGCCGCCGTCATCGGGACGGTTGATTATCTTTATGGTGTCAGCCTCGCCGCACAGGCGCTTCATTGCCTGAGTGTCCATCAGGAAGCGGCAGATATTTGCAGCATTCCTCTGAAGCTCTCCCCTTTTCAGTGTGCCGTCTTCAAGAGCGGATAGTGTGTTGTCATCGTTGTTGGCGCTGTCGGCACATACCATGTAAACATCGTTCTGCGCCCTTGCCATTGCTGCAAAGTTGGTCTTTGAAACAGGCACGCTGCGCTCATTGATATTTGCCCACCAGTCGGTCATGGTAATGCCCTTAAAGCCCCATTCATTTCTGAGGATAGTTGTGTTAAGGTCATAGTTGCCTGCCGTCCAGAGGCCGTTTACGGAGCCGTAGGTGGTCATTATAGTCTGTGCCTTGCCCTTCTTCACGGCTATCTCAAAGCCCTTGAGATATATCTCACGGAGCGCTCTTTCGGAAATTACAGAGTCGATATTGTGTCTGCCTGTTTCCTGATTATTTCCGCAGAAGTGCTTGATAGTACCTGTTACGCCCTCGGAATGGAGACCTTCCAGCTGGGCGGAAGCCATCTCGCCCGTGAGGAAAGGATCCTCGGAGAAATACTCAAAGTTTCTACCGTTGAGAGGGTGACGGTGAATGTTCATGCCGGGGCCAAGGAGACACTCGACCTTATTTGCCACCATTTCACGGCCTGTGAATGCAAACAGCTCGCTGAGCAGCTGACGGTTGAATGTGGAAGCAAGCAGAGTGCCGTTCGGCAGGCTGAATGCCTTTGTGCCGCAGTCAAGGCGCATACCCGAAGGGCCGTCATCGCAGCAGGCACAGGGAATGCCCATAGCTGTGAGCCTGTCTGAAACGCCGCCGAATGCGGAAGCTGTTCCCGCAGTTACCTTGGGGCTGCCCATGCCCTCTCCACGGATAATGCAGGAAAGGTCATAGTCGGAAAGCTGTGCGATAAACTCGCTCATGGTGTGCTTGCCGCTCTTTACGTCAGCAAGCTTTATGCCCTTATCATCGGTAAAGGGAATATCGGCAGGGAGATTTGCAATACGTCTCTCGTTTTCGTCCACCTCGGAGGTGGGAACATCTTCCATAATGGGAACGAATTTAAGCTTATGCTCCGCCGCAAAGGGCTTCATGCGCTTAAAAGGAAGCACGGGAGCAAGAGCCTGAGTAAGCTGCTTTACAACAGTAGTTTCGTCGATCTCAAAGGAGAATGCAGCCTCTGCACTGCTGACATCTGTGCCTGCGCAGATGATATACTGACCCTTTTCAAGCACGTAGCAGCTCTTATGACCTGTTACGCCCGAATCATCATAGGAAGCAAGGTCGTCAACATTCACTTCAATAGTAAGTATCTGGCTCTCAGCGGGAGCAAGGAGCTTTGTCTTTTCAAAGCCGCAGAGCACCTTTGCAGGCTTGCCCAGCATTCCCTGAGGAGCGCAGGCATAGAGCTGGATAACTTCCTTGCCCGAATAATTGCCTGTGTTCTTGACGGAAACCTCTATAGTTATCTTGCCGTCATTCAGCTCAGAGTGTGTAACAGTATGCTCAAAAGTTGTATAGGAGAGACCGAAGCCGAAAGGATACTGTACCTTTTCGGGAGCAAATGTCTCAAAATATCTGTAGCCTACGTAAATATCCTCGCAGTAGAAGTTGCGGCGGGTATTGCCGAAATACTCGTGAGAGGGGTAATCGGAAACGGAGTACGCAATGGTGTCAGGCAGTTTTCCCGAGGGTGATACCTTGCCTGTGAGCACGTCCGCTGTTCCTGTTCCGCCGATCATTCCGCCCTGCCATACGTACAGAACGGCATCGGGCTTGATGTCCTCCACAAAGTTCATATCAATGATGCTGCCAACGTTCAGCAGAACGATGACCTTCCGGAAATGCTTCCTTACTGTGCGGAGCATACTTTCCTCGCCATCGCTGAGCAGATATGCGCCCTTTTCAAAGCGGTTGTCGTTCTCCTCGCCTGCTGTTCTGCCGAAAATAACGATCGCAGTCTGGCAGAAGTTGGAGATCTTCTCAGCAAGAGCGTCGTCAACGGGCATTTCCTCCTGTGACCATGGCTCGCCTCCCCAGCCGTCGCCGAAATCAAAAGGGTGCTCCTTTGTCCATTCCTTGTAAACGTTCAGCAGCTCCTCATTCACCTTAACGCTGCCGCTTTCTTGAAGGCCGTCGGTTATGCCGATAACACGGGACACATTGACAAGTCCGCCCGAACCTGTGCCGCTCTTGTAATAATTCAGCTGAATACGTCCGAAAACAGCCACCTCGCTGTCCTTTCGGAGCGGCAGAGCGTTGTTGTCATTCTTGAGCATAACAATGCCCTCAGAAACAGTTTCGGCAGATTTATCTATGTATTTGTTCCAGTCGAGAACCTTTTCCATATGCAATTTCCTTTCCCATATATGTGATTGTACATTATTTACTAAGTATAGTATAGCTGTTGTTTGGGACAATGTCAAGTCCAATAAAGTACATATTTCATTAACTTTACAAATCATAAAATCACACTATTTTAAATATAATCAGTATAAAAATTCACACTATCATTTTATAATAATTATATACAGAAATGATATAGTATTAAGCGGCTGAGATCAACACCCCACCGCAGAAAGCGGTATTTATGAATGATATCAAGGTAACAGATGCCGCCGCTGTCCCCGGAAGCGCAGCGCTTCTTGTGCAGAACGGCGATAAGGCATTTATGTACGACACAGGCTTCGGCTTCTGTGCGGAAGAAATGGCGGATACGGTCGAAAAAATACTGGGTGGAAAGAAGCCCGATGCCATTATCCTCACCCACTCACACTACGACCACGTTATGGGCTGTGCTGTCCTGGCGGACAGGTGGAGGGATATCCCCGTTATCGCAGGCGAATACACAGCTTATGTGTTCACCCGCCCCACGGCTCTGAAAACCATATACGAGATGGACGTTAACGCCGCCCATGAGCTTGACAAAAAGCCATATCTCACCGACTGCACGGACAGGCTCCATGTGGATAAGGTGGTAAAGGACGGAGAGGTCATTGATGTATGCGGTCTGAAGCTTGAAACAATGGCTTTCCCGGGTCATACAAAGTGCTCTATCGGATTTTACTGCCGTGAAAGCAAGACACTCTTTTCGTCCGAAACTCTGGGAGTTTACAACGGCACTGCGGCGGCTCCCATACTGCTCACAGGCTTTAAGCAGGGTGAACAGTCACTGAAAAAGGCTGCGGCTCTGGGAGCAGAGCATATCGTTCTTCCCCACTGGGGAATGCTGGACGGCGCAGAGGAATGCAGAAAGTATTTTGAAAATGCGCTGTATGAGTTCGAGTGGACGAAAAACCACGTCATAGACTGGCACAACAGCGGTATGTCCGACCATGATATCATTGAAGAGCTTCGCAAAAGGTATCACATAGGTCACATGGGCGCTGTTTATCCCATGAAAGCATTTTACCTCAATACAGGCTATATGGTACCTCTCATTATTAAAGAATACTGTGCAGATTAAAAGAAGATTAAAAAGTGATTCACAAAAATGAGAAATCGCTGTAACCTGTTGACATAACTGCTTTTGTGGGTTATACTGAGAACATAGCAAGAAAGCCAACACAAGGAAGCGATGCAGAAGGCGTTAAGCACCGTCTGCGGCTTCCGAAAACATAACCATATTAACAGGAGGAAAAAATCATGTTTGAAAAATTTGCAGAAACTATCAACAATGCAGGCAAAGCTGTAGGCGAAAAGACTAAGCTTGGTACAGATGTTGTAAAGGCTAACTTCAAGATCTCTTCCGAGGAGAGAGCAATTAACGAGCTTTATCTGGAGATCGGCAAGACCTATTATGACAACAATCTTGACAATCCCTGCTGTGAGACTATGAAGGAGCTTTTTGACAAGGTTTCCGAGAAGAAGGCTTCCATCGAAGCTCTCAAGGAGCACGTCCGTAAGATAAAGGGTGTCCTGCTCTGCCAGAACTGCGGTGCTGAGGTAGATGCCGAGAACGACTACTGCGGCAAGTGCGGCACTAAGATCGAAAAGCCCGAGCCTGTTGAGGAAGCTCCCGCTGAGGAGACCGAAGAGGTCATCGACCACGAGGACACCGTAGAGGCTGACGCTGCAGGTGAAGAAGCTCCCGAGATCAAGGTAGAGGTTGACCCCGAGGATAAGCCGGAAGAATAATAAGTGATATCCGCCGTTGTCTTTTAAAAGACAGCGGCATTCTCTTTTTTACGGTATTTTTACTCTTACACTGTTTACAAATGTCGCAAAATGGTGTATAATCTGTATTGTATGATACGCACAAGGCGTTTGTCACAACGGAAAGGATAATGCCTATGAAGGTTGACTGGAACAGCAAATACACCACAGTGTCGGTATATACGGTAATAACCTTTGCCATATGCCTTGCACTGGTAATAGTTGTATCAAAATTCTCGGTGATAATGGGCGCACTGGGAACTGTGCTCGGCACAATAAGCGCCGTTATCTGGGGCATAGCGATTGCATATCTGCTGAACCCTGTTATGATGCGGACGGAAAGGCAGTTCAAAAAACTGCTTGAAAGAAAAAAGCCCCACCCCAAGCTTTGCAGATTTATAAGCACCGTGCTTGCCATAATCTTCGGCATAGCGGTGATATGCACACTGGTCGCAATAATCGTGCCGCAGGTTCTGGACAGCTTGATGAACATTTTCAACAACGCCCAGAACTATATGAACAACATCTACAACTGGGTAAATACCACTCTGGCGGAATATCCCGAGATAGTAACATATCTTAATAATCAGCTCAATGATATCCAGTCCGCCGTGCTTACCGCCGTAAATAACCTTATCCCAAAGGTTGGCGACTGGGCTGTAAAGCTGAAAGACGGCGCTGTTGGACTGCTGGCAGGTCTCAAGGACTTTATCATCGGATTTATCGTTGCGGTATATCTGCTGCTTGACAAGGAAAAATTCCTTGCTCAGGGCAAAAAGCTTATGACGGCAATATTCCCCCAGAAGATATGCCACAATATGCTGAGAGCTTTCAGAAAAACAAACAACTCCCTCAACGGATTTATCAACGGAAAGATACTGGATTCCTTTATCATCGGTATGATATGCTTTGTGGCAATGAAGCTCATGAAGCTGGAATATTCGGTGCTCATAAGCGTTATCGTAGGCGTAACGAATGTTATCCCGTTTTTTGGCCCTTTTATCGGAGCGATACCCTCCGCACTGCTGCTGCTCATTTCCGAGCCGTCACAGACTATCCCCTTTGTTATCCTGATAGTTGCGATACAGCAGTTTGACGGAAATATCCTTGGTCCCTACATTCTGGGCGACTCCACAGGTCTCCCCGCATTCTGGGTAATGGTGGCCATCTTCCTTGGCGGCGGACTGTTCGGCTTTGCGGGAATGGTGCTTGGCGTGCCAATATTTGCGGTAATATACGCCTTTGCCCAGGAATTTATAGAGAACCTGCTGAAAAAGAAAGGGCTCTCCCCCGACACGGCAGATTATTATCCCGTTCCTGCGGCTGAAAATGAACACAAGCTCTCAATAGGAATATTTGAAAAGCTGAAAAAAGTAAACGTAAAGAACGACAAGAAATAAAAATAACTCCCATGTATGGTACATAACCTTATACATGGGAGTTATTTTATATCAGAACATCAGAAGATGTCCTTTTTGCTCTTGATGTATCTTCTTACCTGAACAGCAATCATAAACACAATGCAGGCGATAAGGAACACAGGCATTATCCATGTGTTGGCATTTTCGTCCTCGGCGGATTTCATTTCCGTCCAGAGGGTCTGCATCTGAAGATTTGCTTCATCGGAAAGATTTACGAATACCGTGGTCTTTTCCCCAATGAAATCCTGATCCGGATAGGAAACGGGATTTGTGCGCACATCTTCATCAAGCTTGTCATACGCTGCTGAATTTGGTGTTGAGTAGCAGATGTAGTCGATATTCGCATAGGCAATATCAGGCTCGCACATAAAGTTGATGTACATTTCCGCTGCTTCCTTCTGCTTTGACGATGTGGGAATGCACATTGCGTCAACGAAAAGGTTGGTTCCGCTCTTTGGGACAACGAAGTTGAGAGAGTCGTTCTCGTCCATGATGGTCAGAGCGTCGCCTGCGTAGTAGGGAGCTATAAGAGCATCGCCTGCGCCCATTTTATCGAATATCTCGTCCATAACATACGCCTGGACTATGCGCTTCTGTGCTTTCAAGTCCTCGGCAGCCTTTATAAGCTCGTCGCTGTCCTCTGTGTTCAGCGAAAAGCCGTTCTTTATCTCGGCAATGGCAAAGGCATCACGGGGGTTGTCGAACATAAGGATATTGTCAAGATAATCCTCGTTCCAGAGAATATCCCAGTCGATCTCCTCAGGGGGAATATCTATCATGGTCTCGTCGTAGATGATGCCGACTGTTCCCCATGTATATGGCACGGAATATTCATTATCGGGGTCATATTCAAGATTGCGGAAATTGGGCATGATGTACTTGAAGTTTGGGATATTGTCATAATCAAGCTTCTGCACCATTTTTTCCTTTATCATCTTGTTTATCATATAGTCAGACGGGATAATAATGTCATAGAAAGCTCCGCCGCCTTTCAGCTTGGCATAAAGCTCCTCATTGGTGGCATAGTTGGTGTAATTGACCTTTATGCCCGTAAGCGCTGTAAATTCAGCATTTACATTAAGCGTGCCCTCGTCCGCTCCCGTGCAGATGTACTCGCCCCAGTTATAGACATTTATTGAAATGTTCTGTCCCTTGAAGCGGGTGTAATACTCGGGATCGTCGATAGTAAGGGTCTGTGCCTCGGTCTCCTCCTCGGGGACATCATCGGCAGAAGTATCCTCAGCGCTTTCGGCAGAGCATGAACAAAGCATAGCCGCAGCAAGAAGAGCGGCAATTACGGAAGATATTTTTCTCATGCCCTTACGCCCCCTTTTTCTTAAGCTGTCTTATCTCAATAAAATTCTTGACGATAAGGATAACAACAACTACAACAAATATGATAGTGGAAAGTGCGTTTATCTCGGGAGATACCTTTCGTCTTGTCATTGAGTAGATGGTAACAGGAAGTGTCTGTGATGATGAGCCGCTGGTAAAGTAGCTGATAACGAAATCATCAAGAGAGTATGTGAACGCCATAAGGAATCCGCTTACAACGCCTGGCATTATCTCTGGAAGCACCACCTTGATAAACGCCTTGAAGGGGCTGCACCCTAAGTCCTGCGCCGCTTCGTAAAGGTGAGGATCCATCTGCCTGAATTTTGGCATAACGTTCAGGATAACATACGGCACGTCAAAGGTGATGTGGGCTATGAGCAGCGTAACAAATCCGAATTCTAAATTCATTCTTGCCGCAAAGAACACAAACAGAAGCATAAGGGATACGCCCGTAACTATCTCGGGGTTGATGATAGGCATATTTGTTATGTTCATAACAATAGCCTTTGGCACCTTTTTCATGCTGTTTATGCCTATGGCAGCCAGAGTTCCAAGGACTGTTGAAACGATGCTTGCAATAACTGCGATTATAAGCGTGTTCACCAGAGATGAGATTATGATATCGTTCTGGAAAAGCTTTCTGTACCAGTCAAGAGTAAAGCCGCTGAACACGCTCCTGCTCTTTGACTCATTGAATGAGAAAACTATCAGCACGAATATGGGAACATAGAGGAAAAGCATGACCAGCACAAGATAGATTTTTCCAAGCTTTTTCATTCTGCGCCCCTCCTTATATCAGCACCTGATCGTCAGGGCTGAACTGATTCATAACAGTCATAATAACAAGGATAATGACCATAAGAACGAGAGAAATGGCAGCTCCCAGATGAGGATTGTAGGCATTTCCCAAGAACTGCATCTCGATAAGGTCGCCTATGAGCAGGTTTGAACCGCCGCCAAGCATTCTTGAAATGATAAATGTGGAGATGGCAGGCACGAACACCATGGTAACGCCCGAGGTTATTCCGGGAAGGCTCAGGGGAACTATCACACGGAAGAGAGTTGCCACTCCGCTGCAGCCAAGGTCGGAAGCCGCCTCGATAACGCTTTTATCTATCTTCACCATTACCGAATAAAGGGGCAGTATCATAAATGGCAGGTAGTTATAGACCATTCCCAGCACAACTGCGCCAGATGTGTTTATGAGCTTCAAAGGGCCTATGCCGATAAGCCCCAGCAGATGATTGATAACGCCGTTGTTGCCGAGAAGCGTCATCCACGCATATGTTCTAAGCAGGAAGTTCATCCACATGGGGAGCATTACTATCATAAGCATGGTCGCCTGCTTGTGCTTTTCCATTCGTGAAAGGATAAACGACACGGGATATGCCACCACAAGGCATATAGCCGTAGCAATTACCGACAGCCATATGGAGCGGAAGAAAATATTCGCATACTGACCCACGTCCTGAATGTTTTTTACGGTAAACTCACCGTCATTGGTGGTAAATGCGAATACTGCTATCATCAGCAGCGGAACAGCAATAAAAACGGTCATCCATACAAGGTACGGAGCCGAGACCCATTTTGTTTTCATATGCTCATTCCTCGCTTTTCTTCATTATGTGGATATCAAAGGGAGCAATATCCATACCTATCATGGTTCCGACAGGCTCGTGCAGCGTTGAATGGATTATCCACTTGTGCTCCATTCCGTCAACTGTCATCTCATAATGAACGCCCTTGAAAACAACGGACTTAACTATTCCCGTAAGCTTTGCGTTTGCGGGAGGAACTATCTTGATATCCTCGGGACGTATCACCACATCTACCTTTTCATTTTTGGCAAAGCCCTTGTCAACGCACTCAAAGCGATGTCCCGAAAATTCCGCAACACAGTCCTCGGGCATAATGCCGTTCAGGATATTGCTTTCACCGATAAAGTCAGCAACAAAGGCATTGACAGGCTCGTTGTATATATCTGTGGGAGAGCCGATCTGCTGGATATTACCGTTGTTCATTACCACAACGGTGTCGCTCATGGTAAGAGCTTCCTCCTGATCGTGGGTAACATATATAAAGGTAAGCTCCAGAGCCTGCTGTATCTTGCGCAGCTCTGTCTGCATTTCCTTTCGGAGCTTCAGGTCAAGAGCACCCAGCGGCTCATCAAGAAGCAGCACCTTGGGGTGATTTACCAGTGCACGGGCTATTGCCACACGCTGCTGCTGACCGCCCGAAAGGCGGGCTACAGAACGCTTTTCAAAGCCTTTCAGATTGACAAGCTCCAGCATCTCGCCCACACGCTTTACTATCTCCTTGTCGGGCAGCTTTTTTACCCTCAGACCGAAAGCAATGTTTTCATACACATTAAGATGGGGAAAAAGAGCATATCGCTGGAACACGGTGTTGACATTTCTCTTATAGGGAGGAAGCCCGTTGATGCGCTTACCCTCAAAGAAAACATCACCGCTTGTAGGTTCAAGAAATCCGCCGATTATCCTGAGCGTAGTCGTCTTGCCGCAGCCTGACGGCCCCAGGAAGGTTACGAACTCCTTGTCCTTGATATCCAGATTGATTTTTTTCAGGATACGCTCGCCGTCCTCAAAAACGACCTCGACGTCCTTCAGATTAACAATATTTTCCATAAATACCCCGACCTTTCCGCAAAAATAAAGTCAGCGGCCTTTGTCAGTCAGCAAAAGTAACTCAACAAAGCATAACAGTTTTGATTATATCACTTTTGTGCGGCAAAGTCAACGAAATGAGCCACAAATTTTGTAAAATGTTGTATATTTTTGTCGAATACTCTGCAAAAAGTAAAAGCCCCTCAGCGCATCTGCACTGAGGGGCAAAAGTCTTATTTGCCGCTGAACCAATTTACTTTTTCGGGTCCCGAAGTCCGATTGACATGATAATCGTCAAGCTCAATAAGCTCTCCGTTTTCGTCAGGCATATCATAATCATACCCGATGACTGTATAATCAGCGCCGTCCCAGATGTATTCGTCAACAAGAGTATAAGTCGATGCTTTGAGAATGCCGTCGCCGTCAGCAAACACGCCGCCGTATGTCATATCAAAGAAACACGTCTTGTCAAACAGCCTTGCATTTCCGCTGCCGCCTACTCCGTCATAGGCGGGCCAGTAGCAATATACCAGATGCTTGCCGCTGCCGTAATCGGATATTTTGTAGAAGGTTATCTCGGAAGTGGATGAAACACAGTTCATAAAGCTTACAAACTCAGCCTCGCCGCTGTCCTCAATATAATAGAAGGTCACAGACTTTCCGAAATTTCTGCTGTTTATATCATCAAAACCGCCGTTGCAGAAATCATCGGCTACGTTCTGCTTGTTTTCAATAATAAGATAGTATTCGGTCTCGCCGTCATTGTCAAAATCATCGGCGATATACTTATACTCTGAGGTATCATAGTCGGGAGAAACCATTTCAAGCGCTGCAAGCTGACTATAATCGGGATTTTCAGCAGCATACTCAGAGCTGTAAAAGCCTTCCACATCATTTTTCTGCCTTGCGCTTATGCTGTCTATATCGCATACATCGGGATATCCCGAAACAGCTTCGACATCATTCAGGCTGAGAAGTTCTACCTTCTCTATGTCCATATCAGGCGCAGTTTCTGTGGTAATCTCGGTCTGAGCTTCCGTCGTCTCCGCTTCCGATGATTCTTCCACGGTAGTCTCAGTGGTCTCAACAGTCTCGGAGGAGCTTGAAATCTCGCTTGTACCGGTCTCCGCACCGTTCTCCCCAGCCGCACCGCAGGCTGTCAGCTGCATACACATCAGCAGCACCGCTATTATGTAACGTCTTTTCATTTGTAAGCCCTCTTTCAACGATTTAAAATTGCAAGTCAAATATTTAACTGATATTATGATTATATTACAACTTTGTACCCGTGTCAAGAAAAAAATGCACCCCAAAAGCCTTGACCTTTGAGGTGCATATCCGCATAATTTATCTTCTGAAAGAAGCCATAGTGTCAAGCATTTCAAGCTGCTGCTCAAAAGCATTAAGCTCGGTCTTGTCATTGATGACAACAAGCTCAGTGCCTGTCATTTTTGCAAACAGTCTGATATCATCTGCTGTAAGCGCTGTGGAAACAACCGCATGATGCGCTCCGCCTGCGTATATCCACGCTGCCGAGCCTGTGGCAAAATCGGGCTTTAACTTCCACATAACTCTTGCAACAGGAAGCTTTGGCATAGGCTCAGGCTGCTTTACAAGGGTTATATCTGCGCAAACCAGTCTGAAACGATCGCCAAGGTCTATCATGGAAACAGCAATGCCCTCGCCTGTTACTCCCTCAAATACGAGACGTGCAGGGTCGGATTTTCCGCCTATTCCCAGAGGGTGGACTTCGATCTTAGGCTGCTCAGCCGCAAATACGGGAGATACCTCCAGCATATGGGAAGCAAGCTCGGTTTCGCCGCCTTCGGGCAGGTCATATGTATAGTCCTCCAGGAAGCCTGTTGCACCGTCTCTTCCCTCAGCCATCTTGAAAAGCACGGCAGCAAGGGCAGCGGTCTTATAATCGCCCTCAGGACCGAAGCCTACGCCCTTTGCCATAATGTTCTGCGCAGCGATTCCGGGCAGCTGCGAAAGGCCGTGAAGATCCTGGAATGTATCTGTGAATGCGGAAATATTCTCACGGGCAAGGAACTTTTCCAGCGCCGCTTCATACTTTGCCTGCTCCCTTACTGCGGCAAGATTGTCGGTATTCATGGCATACTTTTCGGTGTATTCAGCCATTTTTGCATCTATCTCTTCATCTGTGATGCCTGAGATGATATCGCAGAGATCGCCAATGCCATAGTAATTCACGTTCCAGCCGTACTTAATCTCGCTTTCCACTCTGTCGCCGTCTGTAACTGCAACATCACGCATATTGTTGCCGAACATGGCAACTCTCATTCCCCTGCCAAAATCAACTGCAACGGCAGCCTGAGCAAAATGGCGCACTCTTTCGATAACATCGGCGTGCTTGTAATATCCCGAAACGACTTCACGCTTTATGCCCAGACGTGTGCAGATAAATCCGAACTCCCTGTCGCCGTGAGCGGACTGATTAAGGTTCATAAAGTCCATATCAATGCTGTCATAGGGAAGTCTTTCGTTGTACTGGGTGTGCAGGTGAAGCATAGGCTTGCTCAGCGCTTTAAGCGCATTTATCCACATTTTTGCAGGAGAAAAGGTGTGCATCCACATTATAACTCCCACGCAGTCCTTGTCGGACGATGCCTTTGTGCAGATATCCAGCGCTTCGCTGCTGTTTCTTACCACAGGCTGAAAAACAACGCCTGCAATGCCGCAAAGCTGCTCATTCAGATATGCAGCCATTTCCTTTGAGTCCTTTGCAGCCTGAGCAAGAGTCTCCTCGCCGTAAAGGTCCTGACTTCCGGTAATAAAATACAAGGTTTTCATCAGCATTTCCTCCATGCAAATAATATTAAGCTTATTATACCGCACAAGCGGGATTTTTTCAAGAATACTGTTTGCCGATTATAGACATTTATTAACCTGTGTGGTATAATATCCTAAAAGGAGTGAGCAGCATGATAGCACGATATGAGCAGAGCGTTCTTTCGGGGCGTTCACAGGTGACAGTCCAGCGTTACATGGGCTTGCAGAATCTTCCCCACTGGCATATGGAAAGCGAGCTTATCTTTGCCCAAAAGGGCAGCGCAGAGGTAATGTCGGAAAACACGGTCTATCCTCTAACCCAAGGCAGATGCGTTTTTATCCGCAGCGGAGCTGTGCATTACATAAAGGCGGAAGCGGAAAGCATCATCACTGTTATGAAGATAGACTCCGAGCTTCTTTTTTCATCATACGGCGAGCAGACAACTGTTTGTCCCCTGCTGGAAAACGAATATGATTTTTCGGATACCTTTGAAAAAATCAGACAGGAGATATCCCGGGGGCAAAAATATTATGAAGTGATATGTTCGGGTCTTGCCTCTGCCGTTATGGCTGAGATATTCCGAAATGAAAAGGCGGAGGCGCTGAAAAAATCCTCGGAAAGCACGGCATACAAGTCGCTTCTCAGCCACATTTCCGAGCATTACGCCGATATGACCTTTGATGAGGCTGCCGATTTTATGTGCTTCAGCAAGCCTTATTTCTCCAAGTATTTCCGCAGAATGTCGGGTATGACCTTTTCGGAGTACCTGAACATCGTCCGTGTAAGCGCTGCCGCAAAAATGCTGTCCAAAGGTATGCCTGCGGGAGAAGCCGCACTTGCTGCAGGCTTCGGAACTATACGCAGCTTCAACCGTGTGTTCAAGCAGCTCACAGGCTTTACCCCACGGGAGCTGCCCGATAACTATGTTTTCATAGGCGGTCAGACTGCGGATGACAAGGGCTTTGACCCCACTCTGCCGGTAAGCAGGGTGATATAGCTTATGCTTAATAAATTCAATGCTCCGGTCTGTCCGAAAAATCCATCAGTGCTGCAGTGTATATTTTTCTTTAAAGAGTTGAATTTTGCATACAATTATGTTATAATCATGTAATTACCATTGTGGCTTTTAAATTGTTGTCAGCAGAGCAGAAATATGTTCATATCCGTTGTGGCTGGCACAAAGGCTAATGTGAAAAAGGTGAAAGTATGAACGAGCGTTATAATATAGGCATTCTGGTTGCAAACATTATGGATTCATTCAGCAACAGGGTGTCAAAGGGTGCTATTGCGGCAGCTGAGGCTTTTGATGCGAATTTATTTATATTTCCTATGAAATACCTTGATGTTGACTACGGTAATACCATGCTTGATATGAAATTTGAATATCAGTACAACATTCTTATGGACTATGCCGCAAAGGCAAAGCTCGATCATCTGATAGTATGTACGGGAACTATTGCATATATCTGCGATGATGTGCGCAAAAAGGAAGTGCTGGATCATCTCAGCGGCACTCCTCTGCTGAATGTTGCCTCAAACATTGACGGATATGATTATCTCATTTACGATAACAAAGCAGGCGTCACTCAGGCTGTTGATTACCTTATTAAAAAGCAAAACAGAAAGCATATCTGCATGATGATAGGAAAGCTTATCAATCTCGAATGCCGAGAGCGATATGAAGCATACAGAGCTGCGCTGGACGCAAACGGCATTGAATTCAATAACAATATGATAATTGAAAGCGATATATCCGAGTTCTGCGTCAGCGAAGCGGAAGAGCTTCTTGACAGAAATCCCGACTGCGACGCTGTTATCTGCGTAAATGACGAAATGGCATCTGTATTTTACCCTATCCTGCAAAAAAGAGGAAAGAGCATCGGCAGGGACATTATGCTTGTAGGCTTCGATGACAGCCCCTTTGCAGTGAAAATGGACCCGCCTCTGGCATCGGTAAAAGCTGACGCATATGCCATGGGATACCGTGCTGTGGAAAAAGCAGTGAACGCTCTGAGCGGCAAAAATGACACAGACCATTACTGCAAAACGGAGTTTATCCCACGTGCCTCCTGCTCATCGGAAAGCCTGTATCTGAGCAATATGAATAACGTGTTCAGCGGCGATGATACTGCCATAGCCGAAAATATAATCAACTATATATATCAAAGCAACATTCCTGCGGAAACATATGAGCAGGTAAAGCAATTCTGCCTGAAAATGGTCGCTGAGCTAAGGTCAAGAATAATAAACAGAACAGCTGATGCCGATTACCTGAAATACCTTTCCGACAAGACAGAAGAATTTCTGTCACGCAACAGGTATGGAGTGGAGCTTGTGCCCAGAATGATAGAGACCGTTGACGGCTGCCACAAGTGGCTTATGAGGAATGCTCCTGCCGAAAATGTCTCTGTTATCAACAGGATATTCAAATACGCTGTAATAAAAATATCCAACGGAATGATAAATGATTTCAAGAAGCTGGAGGACAGCCAAAAGGAGCACACACATCTTTCCAATCTTTTCACAAGGGATACTCTTATGTTCAATGAAAATATGGCAATGAGCTATGCCCGTATGATGAACAAGTTTTACTGTCTTGACATAAAGTCAAGCTATCTTTTCCTCATTGATGAGCCTGCGGAATATCACAACAACGGAGAATTCCCGAAGAATCTTAAATGGAAATTCATGTCATATCAGGACGGAATGAACTTTAGCATGGTCCCTGCCAATGAGCGTGACGTTTCATCTGAATATATGTACCGAAACAAATATATCTCCGATTCCGAGCGTCACACATTCATCATTGCCAACCTGTATTCAAGAGAATATCAATACGGTCTGCTGCTCTGCGAGCCGACCTCCGACAAATTCTTTGCTGACCTTGAACTGGTGGTGTATCAGGTAAGTGCTGCGGTGAAGCTCATAAATCTTATCTCCGAGCAGGACAGGATAAACGAAAAGCTGCACATGAAAAATATCGCTCTGGAAAATCTGTCCGAGATAGATGAAATGACGGGCATTTATAACAGACGTGGATTTTACAGAGCCGCAGAGGCATTTATCGAAAGCAGCAAGGGAAAAGATATTATCGTCTGCTATGCGGATATGGATAACCTGAAGCTGGTAAATGACGGATACGGCCATTCCGAAGGCGATTTTTCAATAAAAAGCCTTGCACTGTGCCTTAAAGAAGCATTCGGTGAAAACGGCATTGTGGGAAGAATGGGCGGCGATGAGTTTGCGGCATTTATCCTCAGCGAGAAAACAGATGGCATTGAAAGCATAATCGGCAAAAAGCGCAGGTACATAGAGCATCTCAACCGGACGGCAAACAAGCCTTATCATATAGATATGTCCATGGGATTCTGCGAATGTGTCTGTGAAAACTCCTATGACTTTAAGGAAGCCGTTGACAAGGCTGACGGCAAGCTTTATGATAACAAGACTGAGAGGAAAAGAAAAAACAAGAATAAAGTCTCCGAAACTGACCATTGAGCATATAAGAACCCGTCTTCACAAGCATATGCGCACACATTTCTTATGAAGACAGGTTCTGAAAAGCATCGTTCGCAAAGAAAATTCTACTTTGCGGACGATGCTTTTTTGTATGCTATATGTTTTGTTCCAAAACTATGACTGCGCTGTGTCTCCAACCGACGAATTTCAGGCTTTTTGCCGATAATCAGCTTACCATATCAGCAACAGATACTCCGTACTGCTCGGTAAAATAGCTTTCGATAGCGGCAACGTCGCCCTTCATTTTCTCGTTTGCACTGTCGTATCTGCCGTTGTCCTTTGTGCTCTGAGTGGAATCATTGCGGTCGGAGTCCTCTATCTTTACTATCTCGCCTGCGGCAAGGTCATAGGTGTAATAGAAGCCTGTTCCCATCATAGAAACATAATAATACTCCTCAACAGTGTTGCTGTTATAGTCAAATGTGTAGTATTCGACTGTTTCATTGCCGTTAAGGTCGGTCTTAACGAATTTGACTGTCTTTGCTGCCTTGTCAGCGGTTATTTTCAGACCTGCACCGTCAAATGGCGAATGCTCGGTGTCAAGATAAGTAAGCACACCGTTTTCGTCTGTGAATGCAGCTGTGCCGATGCTGCTTTCCTGCTGCTCTGCCTGAGTGCTTGCCGCATCTGTCTGTGACTGAACGGCAGCATCACCGGAACAAGCTGTCATTGACATTACTGCTGCGATGGCTGCAATAGTTAAAATTACCTTTTTCATTTCATATTCCTCCTAAAATCTTATAATGACTATATTAAGCCTTTCGGCTGTCATTCATTGTTATACTGTTTAAAACAAAGGTCAGTTTATAAAGCTGCGGACATTTTCCTCCACAGCAGTGCCTGAAATATCATCAAGCCTGACATACTCTGCATTCATATGCTCGGCTATCTGCTTTGCAAAGCCGAATCTGATATAGCTGTTTTCGGTATCCAGCACCATTGCCCCCACTCCCGACGAACGCACCTGTTCAGCCATAAAAACGGCATCTTCAAAGGGATCTCCGAAAAGCGGGATATTTGCCTTGCCGTCGGAAATAAGTATCAGATATTGAAGCGCATCGGGAGTCCTTATCCGCTCCGCTCGAAGAAGCTCATTTGCCTGCAAAATGCCTGCCGCCAAAGGTGTTTTTCCCCCTGTGGGAAGCTGGTCCATACATTTTCTTGCAAGCTCGGGACTTCCTGTTATACTGAGAAGTATCTGTGCACCCTTTCCGCTGAATGAGACCACACCCACACGGTCACGCTTCCTGTATGCTTCCGAAAGCAGACCACGCACTGCGCCCTTGACCGCTCTCATACGGCGCTTTGCACCCATGGAGCCGCTGGCATCTACCACAAACAAAATAGTGGCACCTGTGCGCTTTTCTCTTACCTTCTGCCTGAGGTCGGAGCTTCTGACAGCAAGCATCATACCGTTTTCGGGAGTTCTGCTGCCTCGGTTCAGCGCCGCACAGCAAAGTGTGGGTATCAGAGCAATATCACGGCATTTTCCGTGGGGAACGGTGCTGCGCACATATCGACCGCTGCTGTCGTTGGCAATGGTCTTGCTGCGCTTTCCGCTGCCGCCGTTCTTTCCTGCGGCATTTATGCTCTCGGCTGAAAGCGGAAGCTCCTCCCCTGCCATCTCGGTATCACTATGGCTCTTGCCGATGTTATTGTCATCGGCAGAGTCGCTTTGCGGTGTATCGGACTGCACCTGGGCATTATCGGGCGGAGTTTCTTCACGACTGTCCGACTGCTCTTCATGCTCGGCAATATTCTCTGCAGGCGGAGCAGACCTCATTCTGTGGGGAAGCACCAGCTTGGCAGCTTCGGCAACATCATTTTCGCTGACATTATCATCGCCACGCCATGCACAAAGGGCTTTGGCAGTCTCAGTCAGGATTATTTCGCACCTGTTGCCCTCGCAGCAGGCTTTATTCGCGGTGAGAGCAATGAGCCTGAGTATTTCCTCCGACACCGAAACAGATACAAGCCTTTGGGAAGCCGCTCTTATGCTTTCCGCAAGCTGCTCCTCTGCTGATCTATACTTATTGCAGAAGCTTTCGGGATCACTTTCGTATTCAAGCCTGCGCCTGATGATCTCCGTGCGCCTGTCAACATCATTTTCACCCGTGACATTTACAAACAGCCCGAATTTATCCAGAAGCTGCGGGCGAAGCGATCTTTCCTCGGGGTTCATCGTCCCTATGGGGATACATCGGCATGGGTGGCTGTAGGATATGCCGTCACGCCGAACAATATTTTCCCCCGATGCTATGACCTCTGCCAAAATGCCCGCAGTGTGGTTTCCCAGCAGATTTATTTCATCAACATAGAGGAAATTTCCGTCAGCATCATACAAAAGTCCCTTTTCAAAGCATTTCGCTCCGCCGTTTACCGCTTCTGACAGATCAAGCGTACCCACAAGCCTGTCCTCGGTAACGTTCAGCGGAACTTCAATGACCTTTCTCCCCGCCGCAAAGGCAAGTCCTCTTACAGCAGTGGACTTTGCAGTCCCCTTTTCTCCTGAAATAAGCACGCCGCCTATTGCAGGGTCAACGGCACTTATGATAAGCGCAAGCTTCAGCTGCTCCTGCCCAACTATCGCCGTGAACGGATACGGGAAGAGGCTCATATTTGCTCACGGCTTTCTATCATCTCAAAAACAGCCGCAATGTCCATATGCTGCTCCTCAAAGGGCTTTCTGCGCATTCTGTGGGGAAGCACAAGCTCTGCCGCAAGCTTCATATCCTCCTTTGAAACCGCATTCCTGCCCTCATAGGCAGCATTGGCGCAGGCGGTCTTTATCATGGATATATCCGCTCTGTGTCCGTCAACCCCAAGAGATACGGATATCTCCGCCGCAAGACGCAGTATTTCATCGGAATAAGTAACGCTCCCAAGCATTTTGCCCGCATCGGTTATCCTGCGGCAAAGCTTTTCCTGCTCGGGTCTCCATTTTTCAAGGAATGCCACGGAGTCATTCTCATATTCAAGATAGCGCTTTACGACCTCGGTTCGCATTTCAATATCCGTCTCGCCCCTTACATCTACCACAAGACCAAATCTGTCCAGAAGCTGCGGACGAAGATCACCCTCCTCCGGATTCATCGTGCCCACAAGCACAAATCTTGCAGGATGACTGAACGAAACGCCCTCACGCTCCACAGTGTTAACACCCATAGCCGCCGAATCGAGTATAACGTCAACAACATGGTCGTCCAGCAGGTTTATCTCGTCAATGTAAAGGATATTGCGGTTTGCATCGGCAAGTATTCCAGGTTCGAAGTGCTTTTCGCCTGTTTTCAGCGCTCGTTCAATGTCAAGAGTTCCAACCACTCTGTCCTCTGTGGCGCTGACAGGCAGATCGACCACCCTCATATGCCTTTTGACTGCTTTAAGCTCGCTTTTGCTGCGGCAGCTGTCGCACTGGCAGCTCCTGTCATACGGGTCGCAGGAAAAGGGACAGCCCTCCGCTTCCATGCGCTCGGGGAGAACCTCAGTCAGCGCACGTACAGCAGTGGATTTTGCCGTGCCCTTTTCGCCCTTTATCAGAACTCCTCCCAGTGCGGGATTTATCAGATTAAGTATCAACGCACGCTTCATTTTTTCCTGTCCCACTATTGCCGTAAATGGGAAATAGGCTCTTTTATTCATTGGTCTTCACCCTCTATCCTGTTTTCTGTTTCAAGATAAGCCTGACGTATGGCTTCAAGCTGCTCTTTATCCGCATTCCAGTAGCCCCGACGGCTGTATTCCTCCATCTGCTCCAGAATATCCATGTAAGCATAGGGATTATTTTCAGCCATACGGCGGCGCATTTCCTTATCCTGCGCATATTTTGCGCAAAGGTCATTGTATATCCACTGCTCAACAGCTCCCGTGGTTGCCGCAAGGCCCATAACATTCTCAAAACGGTCGGCTATCTTCTGCGCTCCGTGATATTTGTGAGCAAGCATACCGTCTATCCACTTGGGGTTGAGCACTCTTGTCCTGATGCCCTTTGCTACAGCCTTTTCGGCAGTTTCGGTAACAGGCACCGCTCCCGTTGTGTCGGTGATAAGCATTACCGCCTTTTGTCCCCTTACCATCTCAACGGATTTGGCAAGTCCGCCGAAAAATTCATAGTAATGGTCAAGGTCGGTTATCTCATATTCGTTGTTGTCACGAACCTGAGAGACTATCTCCACGCTTTTGAGATTTTGCTCGTAAAGGTCTCCCATGTCTCCGCCACGTTCTTTTCGGTTATAGGCATAATGCAGAGATGTCAGGAACCGGCTTCCTATCTGCTCCTCCTTTTCCCAAGCCTTTGTCTCGATTATGGAGGTTATGCCCGTGCCGTATTCTCCCTCACGGGGGCCGAATATCCTTGTTACTGAAAGCCTTTCCGCTTCATCGTGGTCATATCCCCTGTCGGTCAGATAGGCATAAAGCTTTTTTGAATTTGCCTTCATATAGTTCTGCCCGTCCGTTTCGTCCGCTTCGTTCACAAGATGAAGAAGATCGTCCAGATTATCAATGATATTCGGGAAAAGGTCACGGAAAAATCCGCAGATGTTTATTGTAACGTCAATACGGGGTCTGCCCAGCTCCTCAATGGGGATAAGCTCATATTTGGGGTTCCATGCCGAATTTCCCTTTGCAAGCCTTGCGCCAAGGTAAGCCATTATCTGTCCGATAGTCTCACCCTGGGTGCGGGAGGTCTCAAGTCCCCACAGTATCACCGCAGTGGAATTGGGGTAATGGCCGTATTTGTCAAAATAGGTTTTGATAGTATTTTCCGCCGCTCTTGCGCCACGCTGATATGCTGTCAGAGTTGGCACAAAACGCTGGTCAAACTGATAAAGATTATATCCCGATGGAAGCACCTCAGGGCTGCGGTATATGTCTCCGGCTGCCTTTGCAGGGATATATCCGCCTGAAAGTGCATTCAGCAGCTGCTCATTTTCGGCATTCTGCTTTACCTCTACATATTTTTTTCGTCCGTACTCAATAGTTCTGCTGAGCTTTTCGGGAACACTTTCGCCTGCAAAATATTTATCTAAATATTCCTCAGCCAGAGCGTTTATTTTTCTGAGCGGCTCGCCGCCCTTTTCTTCTGCCCCCACAAGGTCAATGCCAAGCTCCTCGGCAGCGATATCGCACAGCGACGGTGTATCATCGTGAGGCTTTTTCAGCAGCTCACGGACATAGCACTGCGCCTCTTCATCGGAATAAGCCTGACCGAAAATGTGCAGACCTTTGGGAATGAGGGAGCTGTTCAGGCGGTAAAGCTCCGACTCAAGCTCTTCCATATCCGTCGGCAAACTTAGCTTTTCGGCAAGGGCGGCGATATTCTGCTTTACTTCATCTGCCGCACTTTTTGAAAATGCAAGCTGATGATGATAGTCGTCCAGCATTTTTGCAAGCTCCGCATACTCGCCGTAAAGTCCGCTCTGAATAAATACAGGCGGTTGATAGCCCACAAGTGCGGCATGGGAGCGGCGCTTGGCAATAGTTGCTTCCGCAGGATTTCCGCAGTAATACAGATAAAAATGCGGCGTGTCGCAAAGCAGCATATCGGGATAGCACGTTCCGCTCATTCCGCATTCCTTGCCCTTTAAAAATTCCAGAGTTCCGTGTGTTCCTACGTGGATAACAGCGTCCGCACCGAATTTATCGTGAAGATACCTGTAAAAAGCAATGTACTGATGATGCGGCGGAAGAGACTTATCATGATAAAGCTTGTCGTTATCCTCGTGAAGCCCTCTTGACGGCTGGATACCCACCAGCACATTTCCATATACAGCAGCAGGAATAAGGAAATCACCGTTATCATCGGTCATGATATCTCCGCCCGGTTCGCCCCATGCGTTTACTACGGAATCCCTGTCAGCAAAGCCGTTCAGGAATTTTTTATAGTCCGCCAGCGAATATCTGAGCATTTTATCATCATCGGAATATTTGCCCGTATTGATAAGACCGCCGTTTATAAAGTCTGACATGAGCTTTTGTGCATCAGCCTCTTCCGCAGTATAGCCGTTGTTTTTCAGAAGCGAAAGGATAGCCGAAACGGACTCGAATGTATCCAGAAATGCACCGCCGAAAACATTGGACTCTCCGGGTGGGTAGTTATAGCATATTATCGCTATCTTCTTGGCGGAACGGGCTTTCTTTCGAAGCTCTATGAATCTTTCCGCACGGTCTGCAAGAGCTTCAAGGCGCTCTTCGATTATTTTTATCTCGTCGGAGGTAACGTCAAACTCCTCATCATACATAGGTTCTGTTTTGGCACCAACCGGAAGCGTAAGCATTGCTCCGTCCTGCTCGGGAAGCATTACAGATATAAGCACCTCGGAGGCTGTGCAGCCCTGTACCGAATCATTCCAGTCCTTTTCCGTGCGCCTTGACATAAAGAGCGGGTGCAGATAGGGAACATTAAGCTCTTTGAGCATATCTGTTCCCGCTGAAATGTTTCCGCCCATAGGCCCTGCACTCAGTCGGAAGGACATACAGTTCATTATAAGCTCGGTCTTTGCAGGCATAAACTCTGTCAGCAGCTTTTTCAGCGTTCCGTCATTTATGCCGTCCATTCCCGAGACTGCCACAGGCAGCACATTTGCGCTCTTCTGCAGGCGCTCGCATATCTCAGCCACTGCCCCAGAATAGTCCATAGGATAAATATGGCCATAGTAAAGGAACGCAATAACAGGCTTTTCCTCATCAAAAGGAAAATCGGCGGAAAACTCCTTAAAGCTGCCGTAGCATTTCATATCCTTTGGCCTGCAGACCACAGCCGCAGGTACCTCCCTCGGTTCGGCGGGCTTGGGCAGCTTTTTCCCGCCGCCATATTCCCTCAGTATGAGATACAGCATATTCAGGATATTGTTATAGTCCGCAACATAGAAATACTTGCAGATAAGCGAGTAATTTCTCATATCACGCATTTTTCCGGGCATGATCTTTCCCATAGCCTCCGCCATGGACTGCATTTTCTTCATAGCTGCCATATCGGGCTTTTTTCCGCCGCCTGACATCATTCCCGCTGCGGAAAAGCTGCCCAGCTTCAGGTATTCCCTTGCCGAATTGCCGTAAGGGATAACATTTCCATTACATTCCCTAAGCCCCTCATAAACAGCCTTTACAGTCTCAACAGGGCTTCCCATAAGGTCAACAAATACCATATCGGAGGTCTTTATATCGGATATGAGCCTGTCGGTCTTTTCTTTGCCATACTCTGTGACTGCATAGTAAAGGCGCAGCTCCAGAAGTCCCTCTTCAAGGCTCATTATCTCCTTTGCCGCTTTCATCAGACTTTTCAGGGCAGGGGCGGAAACGGTTATAAAAGTAAATTTCATTGTTTTTTCCTCTTTGCATAAAATACAGGCGAATTATCCTCGCTGTCGGAAAGTATCTCCGCTTCAACGCTGAACACGTTTTCAAGCTCGCCGTTCTCAAGCAGCTCTCTCGGAGCGCCGATAGTATGTACCTTGCTTCTGTTCAGCAGGATCAGCTCATCGGAATATCTTGCCGCATGATTCATGTCGTGCAGCACCATCACAACGGTTATCCCCTCTTCACGGTTGAGCGCCGCCACAAGCTCCATTATCTCCAGCTGGTGAGCGATATCAAGATAAGTCGTCGGCTCATCGAGAAGCATAAGCTCAGGCTTCTGCGCTATTGCCATGGCAATACGGGCACGCTGCCTTTCCCCGCCTGAAAGCGCATTTATTTTTCTGTCCTGCAGCTTTGTCATGCCTGTGCGCCTGATTGCCCATTCAACAATGCTTTTATCCTCGCTGCCCGTGCCTGACCACCACTTTTTATGGGCATATCTGCCGTATTCAACCAGCGTTTTAACGGTTATATCGCTCATGCTCGTGTCATTCTGGCACAGCACTGCCATTTTCTGCGCCACAAGCTTTGTATTGGTGCGGAAAATATCCTTTCCGTCAAGCAAAACCTGTCCGCTTTGTGGACGGAGATTTCGGCTCATTGCCCTTATGAGGGTCGTTTTTCCGCAGCCGTTGGGGCCAATTACGGAATATATCTTTCCACGCTGTATATCAAGGCTTATGCCGTCAAGGATACGGGAATTTCTGTAGCCTGCGCAAAGATCTCTCACAGATAAAATAGTATTTTCCATATGCGCCTACTTTCTGAGAAGGTACAGGAAGAAAGGAACTCCCAGTACAGCCATAACTATTCCCACAGGTATCTCGGTGGGGCTTAAAACCGTTCGAGCAAAGGTATCGCTGAGCATTACCAGCGCCGCTCCCAGGAGCGCTGTTGCAGGGAACATTATCCTGTAGTTATTTCCGAGGATAAGCCTTATGCTGTGGGGAACGATAAGCCCCACAAAGCCCAGCAGACCCACAACGCTTACCGCAGATGCCGCAAGCAGTGCCGCCAGAGCGGTAAAGCCAAGCCTCGTAAGCTCAACATTAAGCCCCAGTCCCCTTGCGGTATCATCACCGAGAACAAGTATGTTCAGCTTGTCCGCAAAGATGAACGCCAGAAGCAGACCGGCGATCGTATAGGGCAGTATGGTCCTTACCTCGCTCCAGCTTCGTGAAGAAAGACTTCCGTTCATAAAGGTAAGCGCACCGTGAACTCTGTCGCTGAAAAAAACAAGTGTCGCCGATATTCCCGCACCGAAAAGCTCAGATACCGCAACGCCCGAAAGCACTATCCTTGTGGGGTCGATGCCGCCCTTCCATGCCAGAAGGTATATTATCGCCGCTGCAAGCATTGCTCCCCCGAATGCGGCTATGGGCACAAAATTCTGCCACTGGGGAAATATTACAAGTATTACGATACCGAAAAGTCCAGCTCCGCTGCTTATGCCTATAATGGACGGATCCGCCAGCGGATTTTTCATCACGCCCTGCAGTATTGAGCCTGAAAGCGCAAGGTTTATACCTACAAGAGCGGCAAGAATCATTCTGGGAAGCCTAATGTTCCAGATGACCTTGTTATTGGTCCCCGTATGATTTCCCGAAACAGTATCTATAATATCCGAAACGGAAATATCCATCGTTCCCACAACGTTGCCAAGAATAAATGCAAACACCACTGCCGCCGCAAGAATGACAAGCACCGCCGCTTTAAATGAGACGGTTTCTCTCAGATCTGTTTTTTCCATCAGAACGTTTCTTCCACCTCTCCGTAAATATCGGGATAAATGCTCTGCGCCATATATTTTATGGCATCAACATAATACGGGCCTGCATTATAAAGATAATACTGCTGGGGAAGATAAATTACCCTGCCCTCGCTTATGGCATTCACCGAGTTCCACGCAGGATTTGAAGCGAACTGCTCTTCGACAGTCTTTTTAGCCTCTTCATTGCTTGATATCATAGTTGTTACAAGAACATAGTCGGGATCCTTTTCAACGATGTACTCGATATCCAGCGGAGTTGTTTCTGAACCTACGGTATCGGGGGCAAGACCCGATGCGATGTTATCAAGCTCAAGGATACCTGCAATATCGCCTGCAATGCTGTTGTCAAGCTTTACGGCAAGTGATTTTGAAGTAACATAGAGAATTACCACTGATATATCATCATCGGGGAGCTTGTCGGTAATTTCCTTTTTGCCCTTTTCAAGCTCTGCGATGCGCTGTTCGGCAAGCTCGCTCTGACCCAGCATTTTTCCGAATGCACGGTATGTATCAACAACGTCAGAAAAGCCTCTGATATGCGACTGGATAACGTTATAGCCCATCTCACGGAGCTTTGAGCCCTGAGTGGTCTGGGTGCCCACCTGTGCTATAATAAGGTCAGGCTCCTGTGCTATTACAGCCTCCATATCAACAGAATACACGGGGCCTATCTGGGGAAGCGACTTTATTTCCTCCTCATATCCTTCTGTAAGGCGGACATTATCGCTTACATCGGAGGTACAGACGGATTTGCCTCCAAGGTCATACCAGATATTCAGCGGAGTGCCTGACAGCACGGCTACCTTTTCAGGCTTTGTTTCTATGGTCGTTTCATATTTGAGATAATCACGCACCGTGAGAGGATAGTCATCGCCTGTAACGAGAATGGCTTCCTCACTGTCCGAGACCTTGTCGGCTGCTGCGGCATTTTTCAGTCCACCGACCCCTGCATTGTTCGCTGTAGTCTCAGCCGCTCCCTCTGATGAAGTGCCTGCGTCCGATGATGCACAGCCCACTGCCGATAAAGCCACTACCGCTGCCATAAATGCTGTTAATACTCTTTTTTTCATGATCCAATATCCTTTCGTGAACTTATATGTATTTATGCAAATAAAAAACGGACATTACCCAAGCCCCAGCATGGATAATGTCCATTTGCTTAATTCTTTCACTTTTTATGATATGATATGCCGTGCCAGGTTTTGCCAAATATAAAAAAGGCAACACACAAGCGCCGCCAAAGCAGCCGATTTTTCACATCATACCATCATTTACGTTCCGGAGTTCCGCAGACAAAGGAAAAATTTCCTCATAAACAATACCCTGCACGGGGAGGATACAGGCAAGTATTCCGACTTATTGCCCGCCAGAACGGCTCGCATACGCCTTCCCGAAGAAACTCTCCAGTGACTGACTCACGTCATGTATGCGTTAAGACAAAATACGGCAACGGCCTTGCTCAGGATTCGCACCTGATTCCTTGTTAGGCTTGGCAGCTTTTTGTTAAAAGCACTGCTTTTGCACCTGTATCCCGATAGTTATTCATTTTTTATTATTTTACCATCTTATTATTCGGTTGTCAATAGAGACTTGATGAACTTCAAATGCCTATGTTATTTCATTTTTCAAATAAACGCCTCCTTTTTAAATATTTAATTTAATAGCAAATAGCCATACTCTCAATGACCATAGATGAATAATTCACCTGAAAGCAGAAAAAATAGTAAGGCAACCAAAAACTCAGGAAAAAGTCAGCATCGCAATCATATTGCTGCGATACCGATTTTGAATTTATACGTGAAAGGAACGATACTATGAAAGCAACAGGTATTGTCAGGAGAATTGACGATCTCGGAAGAGTGGTCATTCCCAAAGAGATAAGGAGAACTATGCGTATCAGAGAGGGCGACCCCTTACAGGCAACAATTACACAGGCGGATAGGCTTATACGGCTGGCGGAGAGATTGAAAAAGGGTACATAAAAACTTTGCCCCACTCACGAAACTTGTTTGTGAGTGGGGCAAAATGTCATCAGAGTCTCCGCCAAAAATACAATACTTTTACGAACGGTAATCGCCGTTTATTTTTACATAATCATATGTAAGATCGCAGCCCCAGGCTGTTGCAGAATGATCGCCTGAATGAAGGTCTGCGGTAATTGTAATTGCCTTTTCCGACAGTATTTCCGATGCTTCTTCCTCTGAATAATTCACTGCCATTCCGTTTTCGGCTATTTTTATCTGCTTATCCCCTGCCGAAAAGTATATCTCAACACGGGTAGGGTCAAAGCTTTCACCCGAATATCCGAGGGCACAAAGGATACGTCCCCAGTTGGCATCACTTCCGAATATTGCGGCTTTGACCAGATTTGAGGAAACAACAGAGCGGGCAAGAATTTTTGCAGCCTTCCTGCTCGCTGCACCCTTTACAGTCACCTCAAAAAGCTTTGTTGCGCCTTCACCGTCTGCTGCCATTTTCTTTGCAAGATCTTCGGCAACATATCTTACAACCTCATAAAGCTTGGTGTAATCCTCATTTTCAGATACGATCGTCTCGTTGCCTGCCAATCCGTTTGCAAGGAGGAAATAGGAATCATTTGTTGATGTGTCACGGTCAACGGATATCATATTGAATGTGTCGGAAACCACCTCGGAAGCTATTTTTTGCAGACATTCCCTGCTGACAGCGGCATCGGTAACAATGGTACAAAGCATTGTTGCCATATTCGGATGTATCATTCCTGAGCCTTTGCTCATACCGCCTACGGTCACAGTTTTGCCGCCTATCTCAGTGCAGACTGCCGATTCCTTTGGTACGGTATCTGTTGTCATTATCGCTCTCACTGCATCAGCCGCAGCGCTCCTATCAGATGACAGAGCCGCCGAAAGTGCTGATGCAGCATTTTCTATCTTTCCTATGTCAAGGCGCTGACCGATAACTCCCGTTGAGCCTGTAAAAACCTGCTCAGGAGATATACCTGCGACTTTGGCAGCCATTTCAGCCATTCTTTCGTTATCTTTTATACCATTAGCGCCTGTACAGCAGTTGGCATTTCCGCTGTTAAGAATGACCGCTCTCATTTCGCCGCCGCTTGCCAGCTTGTCTATGCACCACTGCACAGGTGCAGCCTTTACCGCATTTGTGGTAAAGGTACCCGCTGCCGTACAGGCGCATTCGCTGACCACCAGTGCAAGGTCCTTGTTTCCGTTCTTTTTCAGTCCGCAGCTTATTCCTGCGGCTTTAAAACCTTTGGGAGCGGTAACTCCGCCGTCGATTATTTTCATCTGAGATCGATCCTTTCGTATCAGTTTGCTGTCTGCACAGGACATGCAGATTCGGTGCTCATACTTCCGTTATGGAGCTTGTGGAGCCATTTACCGCTCTTGAAGCGGAAATATCCCAGCGGGAGCTTGTATATTTCCAGTGCAATGTATGCCATGTAAACATATACCACATCAAGCTTCAGGAAAAGTCCTGTGATAATTGTAAAGGGCATTCCTATAAACCATATGCTGCCCATATCCATAAGGGTAATGAACTTCACATCTCCACCGCTTCTGAATATTCCCTCCACATTGATAGAATTGTTGGGGTTTATGAGCACATACAGCGCAAGGACATACAGGCATTCGGTAACTATCCTGCCGACCTCGGTACCCTTGATATCGTAAACCGAAAGGATAGGATCTATCATAAGCAGAACTGCTGCCGCCGAGATAACTCCGACGATTGCCGCAATGCCATGAAATCTCTTGCAGTAACGGCGCACCTTTTCCACATTTCCGGCACCTATCTCATTACCGACTATAATTGAGGCTGCTCCGCAGAACGAACCGGAAGCTATCCTTGAAAGCATCTGCCATGTCTGCATTATGCTCATTGCAGCAAGAGCGTCCGTGCCTGATTTGCCGTAGATGATAAAATATATTGAAGTACCGAGAGACCAGAGCATTTCGTTTCCGATAAGCGGGGCTGCTTTCTTAACAAAGTCAATAACATATTTCCTTGTGAATCCGAACATTTCCTTTATATCGGCAAATATTTCGTTCTTGGTAACTGCCATATAGATGATAAGCACCGAAAGCTCTACCACACGAGTTATGACAGTACCCAGTGCAGCTCCCTTGACTCCCATTGCGGGAAGTCCGAATTTACCGTATATCAGCACATAGTTTGCAACCACATTCACACCTACGGACATTACTGTATTTATCGCAGTTACCTTAACTCTGTTCATACTGCGCAGGCAGTAGTTGAGTGGGAATACAACTCCCATAAGGAAAAAGGCTGCTGCAACATATATAAGATAGTCCCTGCCGAGATTTATTACATTGGGGTCATCTGTGAAGATACCCAACAGCTGTTTAGGGACAAGTGTGATAAGCAGCGTTACTATCGTACCCATCGCAAAGGTAGCGGTTATGGTCACACCGAATATCCTTCTGAAGCCGTGGACATCTCTGTTGCCCCAATACTGTGCAAGGAACATTGCACAGCCGCTGCAACTTCCGTAAAGGAATGAATTGTATATGCTCAGGATCTTATTTGCAGCACCTACCGCAGCAACTGCGTCTGTGCCGACACTCGTTATCATGATCTGATCTATGAATGTGATGCTCTGCATAAAAAGCGTCTGTACCATCAGAGGTATGACCGTTACCCAGAGCAGCTTGTAAAATTCCTTTTTTTCGCTTTTTACAGCTAAAGTTTCAGACTGCATATTAAGCACAATTTCTGCGTATCAACCGCAAAAAATCTCCTTTCCCCAAATAATAAAACAGCAAGAGAGCTTTCAGACTGCCGCAAGCTCTCCTGCATCTGAAAATATTGATTTACTTTTTGATTATCAGGTTCTGAGCTATAAGGGTTACCATTTTCTGGAGAATGGTCTGTGCGGAATTAAGTGTGACCTCTCCGTAATCGTAATATGGCATTACCTCCACAAGGTCTGCTCCCTTTACATCAAGTCCGGGAAGAGCAGCTTCAAGCATCATGATAGCGTCATGTACCGAGAAACCGCCGACAACAGGTGTACCTGTTCCGGGAGCATATGCAGGATCGAGGAAGTCAATATCAAAGGTTACAAACACGGGCATATTGCCTACCTTTTTCCTGATCACCTCTCCTATTTCATCATAGCTCATATAGTGAAGGTCACGTGCAAGAATAAACTCTCTGCCTGTCTTCTTTGAATATTCAGCCTGCTCATCACGGTTTCTGAATCCGCCCCTGATACCAAGCTGTATAACATGGTTTCCGTCGATATAGCCCTCTCTTATGGCATTGCTGAAAGGCGAGCCGTGAGTATATATCTGCTTGGTAGGGTGAGAATTGGGTGATGTGTCAAGATGAGAATCAAAGTGTATAAGCGCCATAGGTCCATATGTAAGATAGTAAGCTTTAAGCTCAGGGAACGAAATGGAATGGTCGCCGCCTACTATAACAGGCACTGCACCTGCATCAAGTATCCTTTTGGTCTGCTGAGTTATTTTTTCAAAGCCGTCGGGAAGATATCCCATCTGAAGCTCAAAGTCTCCGCAGTCAACTATTTTAAGAGCGTTGTCTATTCTGATATCAAGATCTGGGTCGCAGGTAACGCCTCTCCAGAAATGAGTGTTTCTCATGTACTTGGGACCCATTCTTGTGCCCGAGCGGTTAGTTACTGCAAGGTCAAAGGGTATTCCCGCAAGAACGATGTCCGCACCCTCGATATCGGTTGAAAACTCTGTGCTCATAAGACTCTGCATAGCGTTGGTCTCAGGTCTTTTTTCAAATTTTAAAGGGCATTTTTCAGGTATCATAATATTTATCATATTTCACTCGGAAATATGTATCCTCCTTCCTGTACCGCTTTATTCGGCGTTCTTCTTATTCTGTGAAATTACTGAAATAAACTGGGTTATAAGATATGTTGCGGCAAGAGCGGTTATATGACCCGGGTCATAATCCTCCATTACCTCCACAAGATCAAAGCCCTTGACATCAAGTCCGGGGATACTGCGGCGGATAAGCTCCATTCCCTCATAGGTGGTAAATCCACCCGAAACGGGAGTTCCGGTTCCGGGAGCAGCGGCAGGATCAAGGAAGTCGATATCAAATGTAACGATAACGGGAGAAGTCCCTACCTGCTTTCTTATTCTTGCAGCAGCTTCCTCGATTCCAATTTTGTGAAGCTCTCTTGCGGTGATGACTTCCATGCCATGTTCCTTGGCGTATTCATTTCTGTAGGTCTCCGAATAGCCTCTGATGCCTACCTGTATGGAATGTGTAGGGTCAAGGTATCCGTCCTCGATGGCACGTCTGAAAGGTGTGCCATGAGTATATTTATTGTCAAAATCCGATGTATCATTGTGGGAATCGAAATGCACCATTGCGACCTTGCCGTACTTTTCGGCATATGCTCTCAGCTCGCCGTAGGTTATCAGGTGATCGCCGCCGATAACGATAGGCGTAACATCTGCATCAAGCACCTTTTTCACGCCTTCGTAAATAAGCTGGAGTGATTCAAGGGTGTATCCGAGCATTACGGGAATATCGCCGTAATCCATACCGATTACATTGTCTGCCACCCATTTTGCGTCCTGGCTGTACTTTCCGAAGCGGTTAAGAAATTCTCTGACTGCTCTTGGTCCGAAACGTGTTCCGGGACGGCCTGTTGTGGTTGTATCATATGGAACGCCGAGAATACAGAAATCCTCGCCGTCAAAAGTCTGCTTGTAAGGAAGTCCCATAAAAGTCTTTACGCTGTAGGCTTTCCTTGCCTCAAGATTTTTTCTTATCTCATCTGGAATTTCAACGCAGAACATACTTTATCATTCCTTTCCTCTGTATGCGTATTCGGTGATACCTGCCTTTTTGCAGGCAAGAAGTGCGATAAACTCGTGAACAATCCTGGAAGCCAGAAGCTCTGTTATCTCTGACGGATCATAATTCGGAGCGACCTCAACAAGGTCAAAACCAACTGTATTAAGACCAGTCAGCGCCAGTCTTATAAGCTCCAAAGTCTCAAATGAGGTAAATCCTCCCGGAACAGGAGTTCCTGTGCCAGGTGCAAACATAGGATCAACAAAATCAATATCGAATGTTACCATTACGGGGTTATTTCCAACTGTCTCCCTGATAATATCCGCAGTTTTCTTGATGCCCATATGGTGCATATCCACTGCAAGAATGTGCTTTAATCCATGTTCATTGGCAAAATCGTAATCATGCTCCGATGACATCATTCCACGCATTCCTACCTGAATTGATCGCTTAGGGTCAATGCAGCCGTCCTCGATAGCCCATCTGAACGGTGAGCCGTGATTGGGATAAGGTCTGTCAGAAGCACTTCCCCAGGTATCGGTATGTGAATCAAAGTGTATCATTGAAACGGGACCGAATTTTTCCTTGTAAGCCATCAGCTCGGGATATGCTATTGCATGATCGCCTCCAAGGATTATAGGCACGATATTTTTTGCAATGATCTTGGACATTTCCTGCGTAATTGTTTCAAAGCACTTCTTCTGGTCGCCTACGGTCATCTGAAAATCTCCGATATCCGCACCGTCGATATTGTCAAAAACTTCAATATCGTGCTCCACATGGAAGCTGCCCGTGCCATACGCCCGCCTTATTGCTCTGGGACCGTTCCTTGTTCCTGCTCTGTATGAAGTGAGCATATCAAAAGGAACACCGGCTATTACGTAATCAAGACTGACATCATCGGGAAGCTCATCGATACCTTTTATGTAAGGCAGCCTGCCGTATGTGCCGGGTGTGACGTTTTCTCCCCAGCCTGCGGGTTTGAATTTCTTTTCGTTTGACATATACACTACCTCTTTTCTTTCTTCGTTCGGATCATACCGACCAGACAGTCTGTAAATACTGTGCATACAGGAAAATGAAATTTTATAATTTGAATTATTCATTTTTGCTCTTTTTCTTTTCCTGTGATTTCATTTTACACCTTTGTGCTGCACAAATGTCATAGTAGTTTTATGATAACATTTAGTTAATTTTATATGAACATCGCAAAGCACAAAAAAAGTCGGAATTACCCGACTTTTTTGTTTATTTATCTGCAATTTTACTCCACCGGGACCTGCATTTCAATCATTTTTTCCGAGGGACGACTGGTAAGAGTTACATCAATGATATGCTGTATGTAAATATTGCCGCTGACAGTGCAGCCATTGTCCGAAATGAATTTTTTCAGCTTTTCAAAATTATCATTATCGGGGCGGATAAAACCGTTATAGTAAATACAGGCATATCTTCCGGAGGGGATAAGGTTTATTTCAATGCTCTTGTTTATCTCCTCAGGATTGCAGAATATCATAGGAGCAAGCCCGAAGTCCCTGTTATATGGAACTGCAAAGATATTTTCAGTGGTGTAATAAGCCATTCTGTCGGTCGCAAGCACGGGAGCTTTTACGCTCAGATATTTTTCAAGCTCGGTCTGTCCCGTTACGATCTGTCTGCCGTCCTTGTAGAGCTTGCCGTGGGTTATCATAAACCTCTGAGGCAGCTCCTTGAAAGTAGGAACGCCCACCTTCTGAATGCTGTTTATCTTATTGATAAAGGAAAGCTTTCTGCGCAGCGTCTTTTCAAGCGCAGTCTTTTCTTTTATCTCTTTTTTGAGAAGCTCATGCTGCTCTTTCAATATCCTTGTGGATTTTTCAAGATTTCTGTCATTGAAATATTCCGCTATATCATCAAGAGACATTCCCAGCTGCCGCAGCTCCTTTATGGTGCCGAGTACCTCAAACTGTGCGGAAGAATAATATCTGTAATTTGTAACAGGATCCACATATTCGGGCTTGAACAGTCCTATCCTGTCATAATGGCGCAGTGTCTCTGTCGTAAGGTCACGCAGCTTTGCCATTTCCGTAATGGAAAGATAATCCTTCATAACTGTTCCTCCTTATAAAACACAGCAGGTGTACACTGCGGCATTGTCTCCGCAGTGTACACTTTTTCTGCATTATTCAAGAGCGTCTATACCTTCCTGTCCGGTACGGACCTTTATGACACGCTCAACTTCATAGATGAATATTTTTCCGTCGCCGACATTTCCTGTATAAAGCACGTCCTTAACGGTTTTTACAAGAAGCTCCACAGGAACAGTGGAAATCACTATCTCCACCTTTACCTTAGGCAACAGCTGCATATTCATCTGAGAGCTTCTGTAAAGCGTTGTGCTGCCCTTCTGGATACCGCAGCCGTTTACATAGCTTACAGTCATACCTGTAATGTCAATCTTGTCAAGAGCGTCCTTGAGCATTTCAAGACGGGCAGGATTTGTTATTACAACAACATTTCGTATCTTTCCGTCGGGAACTGCAAGATCGGGGTACTCCTTTGCAAAATTCTCAGCGCTCAGGTCGATCTCACGAAGTTTTTCTGCTGATGAGGGAAGTGCGGAATAAAGGCTTCCTGCGGCTGCAAAATCTGCATAGCTGCTGCGTATTCCATGCTCGCCAAGGTCAAGACCTTCGACCTCTTCCTTTTCACTGACTCTGAGTCCCACAGTTTTCTTGATGCAAAAGAATATGAGCGACATCAAAACGAATGCTGTAATGCCAACCGAAAGAACTCCAAGGCACTGAACTCCGAAGAAATCCCACTTGCCTGTGTAAAGCACGCCCTTTTCCGTTGAAAGAACACCTGTCAGTATAGTTCCAAGTGCTCCGCAGAAACCGTGAACGCCCGATGCACCAACGGGGTCATCAATTTTAAGAACATGGTCGATGAACTCAATTCCGTAAAGCATTGTGAAAGCTGCGCACACGCCGATGACAATGGCGCTGATGGGAGCCACCTGATCGCAGCCTGCGGTTATTGCAACAAGTCCCGCAAGAGTGCTGTTGAGTATCATTGAGATATCAGCCTTGCCGTAGCGTACCTTTGTTATGAACATTCCTGTTACGGCAGCGGCGGCAGCCGAGAGATTGGTATTGAGAAAAATGCTGCTTGCCTTGACAAGGTTCTCATCGCCTGTCATAGACATTGTGGAGCCGCCGTTGAAGCCGAACCAGGAAAGCCAGAGTATAAATATTCCCAGACAGCCGAGGGTGAGGCTGTGACCGGGGATAGCCATTGATTTTCCGTCAGCGGTATATTTGCCTATTCTTGCTCCGAGAGCCTTTGCTCCCGCAAGAGCTGCCATACCGCCTACAAGATGAACTGCCGTGCCGCCTGCAAAATCATGGAAGCCCATCTGTGCAAGCCAGCCGCCATCATTCCATACCCAGTGACCTGTAAGAGGATAGATAAACGCACTTATGATCGCCGAATATATCACATATGAAAAGAATTTAGTTCTTTCAGCCATTGCACCGGAGGCAATGGTCGCTGATGTTCCGCAGAATACCATCTGGAAGATGACAAATGCTGCGGAGGGATAAGATGCGGAATAATCATTTCTTATAAAAAGGTCAGGCTTTCCGATGATCCCGCCAGCCGAATCGCCGAACATAAGCCCGAAACCGATTATGTAGAACACCAACGAGCCTATTGCAAAATCCATAAGGTTCTTCAGCACGATATTGCCTGCGTTTTTTGCTCTTGTAAAGCCTGTTTCAACCATTGCAAAGCCTGCCTGCATAAAAAATACCAGTGCGGCTCCAAGCAGTACCCAGATCGTATCTATGGCAGAATACATAAAAAATACCACCCTTCCTTTTCAGGGAAATTTCCCCGTCCGCCGCCGCATGACCTGCAGCAGCGAACGAGGTATGTGTCTTTATTGAGCTGACTTAATGTCTGTTACTTGGAAGTTCCAGAACCAAGCGGGACCTTCCTGCAGTGTATATGCGTTGCTCAGGGCATATGTCTGATTGTAATCATAAAGTGGGATGTAGGGAGCGTCCTCGGAAGCGAGACGGAATGCTTCGATCTCGGCTGCTGCTCTTTCCTTATCGTCGTTCAGAGTATAAACGGAATCAATGTACTTATCAACTTCAGGATTGGAATATACAGCCTGGTTTGCACCGCCTGCATAGATGCTCTTGGAGGACCAGAAAGGCTTTAAGTAGCCGATAGGATCAAGGTAATCGGAAAGCCAGCCTGTGAGATAAATGTCATAAAGACGGTTGCCGTTATCGTCAAGCTTGTAGCCGTAGCTTATCTCGTATGATTCGGACTGGAGCATTTCATTTATCTCAACATTTACATTGATCTGCGAGAGCTGATACTGAACGGTCTCCGCAAGTGCCTTGTTTGTTGAGGTCGTATAGAGCACTACAGATGTGCCGTCGGGATATGCAGACTTTGCAAGGTATTCCTTTGCCTTGTCAAGGTCGTAGGTATAATTTACAATCGTATTGTCAAGGGCATAGTTCCATGCGTCCTCGTCCATATAGTACATTGTGGAAGGCATCGGAACGCCCTTGGAAACATTTGCATAGCCCTGGCCTATTGCCTGAGTGATAGCCTCCTTGTCGATCGCATATGCGCAGGCTTTTCTCAGGTTAACATCATCAAAGGGAGCTTTTGCGGTGTTGAGGGCAATGTAGCTGGAGTTTGTGGACTCGTAGGAATTAAAGGTCATTGAACCAATGTTCTCATATATGGAGAATGTATCGGGAGCAAATCCCATAATATGAACATAATCAAGCTGTCCGCTCTGAGCCGCAAGGGCCATTGATGTATCATCGGGAATAATGTTGTAAACAACCTTGTCCCAGAGCTGAGTTGACTTGTCGCCCCAGTAGTTTTCGTTCTTTACAAGAGTGATCTCAGAGCCTGATGTCCAGCTTTCAAGCTTATATGGACCAGTGCCCACGCAGGTAAGAGAGGTGATAGCGCCGTACTCATCGCCTGCTGCTTCAACCGCTGCCTTTGAAACAATGGTACAAGGAGATGTGGCAGGAACGAATTTCCAAGTCGCATCAGGAGTCTTAAGATGAACCGTAAGCTCATAATCCCCTGTCTGCTCAAAGGACTCAACATTCTCGAACAGATAGCTCATACTTGCTGCTGTATCGGGATCGAGGATCCTGTTAAGAGAAAACAGAACATCGTCCATTGTCATTGGTGTACCGTCATTAAAAAGCACATCGCTTCTGATCTTATAAACATATGTAAGGTCATCTTTCTGTTCCCAGCTTTCGGCAAGGTCGGGAAGAAGCTCAGTACCGTCATCGGAAAACTGGAGCAAGGTATCATAGCAGCTATAGCAGGCAAGAGTTGCTCTTGTTGAGTTGAAGTCTGCAGGGTCATATGAGGGAGGGTCTGAATTAAGACCTATTTTAAGAACGCTGCTGTCGGACGATACTGCAGCACCTGCAGAAGCTGCCGATGTATCGGCAGAACCGCCTGAAGCTGTGCCTGTGTCAGTGCCTGCTGAAGAACAGCCTGCAAGCATTGCGGAAAATACAGCCATACTCATAAGAGCAGATAATCTTTTTTTGATTACGGATTTCATAACAGTGATCCTACCTTTCTTCTGTCCGAAAAGATCGGACAGGTCTTTCCAAATAATATTTTGCCTTGGTTTTACACATCGCACTCACCTGCAGAATGAATGCGAAGCGAAAGTTCATTTCAGACATCATTGTCAGAAAATCTTTTATTTTATGCCCGCCGCCCAGAAGAGCGGCACAGCATAGCTAACAGCTTCCCATGTTTATTCATCGGGATAATGACAGGCGACCCAATGATTGTCGCTTACCTTTTTAAGCTTGGGTGTACGCTCGCTGCAAAGTCCTTTTCTGAACTTGGAGCAGCGGTTTGCAAATCTGCATCCCTCGCCGATATCAATGGCATTGGGGATATCTCCCTCAAGGAGGATCCTGTTGGTCTTTTGCAGCGGGTGCTCCTTGGGCTTTGCGGAAATAAGGGCTTTGGTGTACGGGTGAAGCACATTTGTGTAAAGCTCCTCAGCCGCTCCCATCTCAACTATTACTCCCAGATATACGACCGCCACCGTGTCGCACAGTCTGCGCACTACCGTAAGGTCGTGAGAAATGAACAGTATGGTCTGTCCAAGCTCATCTCTCAGGTCTGCCATAAGATTAAGTATCTGGGCCTGAACGGAAACGTCAAGGGCTGATACAGGCTCGTCTGCCAGAATGAACTCCGGCTTCAGCATAAGCGCTCTTGCTATGGCAAGACGCTGCAGCTGACCTCCTGATATTTCCTTGGGGAGGCGGTTCAGAACATCGGGATCAAGCTTTATTATATCAAGCTGTTCGTGTATCCTTCTGTCTGCCTCTTCCTTACCGAGATGATATACCTTAGCCAGCTCGTAAAAGGTCTGACCTATGGTCATCTTGGGGTTAAATGAAGCAAGAGGATTCTGAAAAACCATCTGCATATGCGGACGGAGCTTCTTCATTTCAGACGGCGATTTGTTGGTTATCTCTTCGCCATTAAAGCGAATGCTTCCGCTGTCTGTTTTGTGCAGACCGATAAGGCATCGACCTATAGTGGATTTTCCGCTTCCGCTTTCTCCGATGATTCCGAATATCTCACCTCGCCGGATATTGAAGCTCACATCATCAACAGCGTGAAGATAACGTATCTTCGATTTTGCCAGCTTGTAGGAATCCATAGGGAAATATTTTTTTATGTTTCTAACCTCGAATATGAAGTCATTTTCAGGTATATCAGCCATTTTTTATTCCCCCTTGATATTATCGTGAAGCAAATGACAGGCGGCGGTATGTCCCTCCGCAAGCTTTGAGACGGGCGGCAGGCTGTTAAAGCATTTATCAGTCGCCTGAGAACATCTCGGAGCATACGGACAGCCTGTAAACTTTGCATAAAGCTGAGGCGGTGCACCCTCAATGGTCTTCATTCTCTTGCCTTTGTCAGAAGATTTGGGATTGCTTGCAAGGAGCGCCTGAGTATATGGGTGAGCTGGACGGTCAAATATATCAAGCACAGAGCCTGATTCGACCACACGTCCTGCATACATTACCGATACACTGTCACATATCTCCGCCACAACGCCAAGATTATGAGTGATAAATATAACCGATGTTTTGCTTTCTTTCTGAAGCTTTCTCATAAGGTCAAGTATCTGAGCCTGAATGGTAACGTCGAGAGCCGTGGTAGGCTCATCTGCGATAAGAAGCCTCGGTTCGCAGGAAAGTGCCATTGCGATCATAACTCTCTGGAGCATTCCTCCGCTCATTTCAAATGGATACTGCTCATATCTCTTTTCTGCGGGAAGTATGCCTACCTTTTCAAACATTTCAAGTACATATGCCTTGGCGTCCTTTTTATTAAGTCCACGCTTTTTCCTGACGACCTCGGCTATCTGTTCGCCCGCTTTCATTATCGGATCCAGAGAGGTCATGGGGTCCTGGAAGATCATCGCTGCATCTTTGCCTCTGAATTCGCTAAGGCGCTTTGATGACATTGCCAGCACATCTTCCGCTCCGTTTTCGCCGTTAAAGATTATGGAGCCTGTATATTCAGTCTTTTCGGGATCGTGAAGCCTGATTATGGATTTGGTGGATACGCTTTTTCCGCAGCCGCTCTCACCCACTATGCCGTGGACCTCGCCGTCCTTTACATTCAGCGACACGCCCTGAACTGCATACACAATGCCTCTGACAGTCATCATATTGACGCAAAGGTCTTTTATTTCAATAATGTTTTTCTCATCGCTCATAGCTCTTCATTCCTTTCGGCTCAGGGATTTGCTGCCTTTGCAGCCGCAGCTCCGATGCTATTTTTTGCGGCAAGCCTTGCTTCCTTTTTGCGAAGCTTTTTAAACGAGGGAAGCTTTCTCTGGCTCGGGTCGATGTACGCCTGTATGCCGTCACTGAAAATGTTTATGGAGATAGATGTTATCATTATTGCGGCAGCAGGCGCTATAAGAAGCATTGGCTGCTGATAGAGCATTGACATACCGTCCTTTAAAAGTGTGCCCCAGTCGGATTTAGGTGCCTGAACACCAAGTCCGAGGAAAGAAAGGCTTGCCATTGAAACTATTGCCGTGCCGATATCAAGCGTAAGCTGTGCAACCATTGTGGTGATGCAGTTGGGAAGAATATGCTTGAAAATTATTCTTGCGTCCGAATATCCAAGGGACTTTGCCGCTTCAACATATACCTGGGATTTCTCGGTTATTATCAGCGAACGTGCCAGCTTTGCGGTAAGCGGAGTATAAACTATGCCCATTGCGATAACGCCGCTGTATGTACCATTTCCAAAGGCTGCAACAAGCACGAATGCAAGCAGCAGCGAAGGGAGCGAACAGACTATATCCCAGAATCTCATTATTACCTTATCGACCGAGCCGCCATAATATCCGCAGATAAGTCCTATGGGGATACCTACAGCCATTTCAAAGGCAACTATCAGGACTGCGTTGAAAATCGAGCTTCTTGCTCCTGCGATAAGCCTTGAAAAAAGGTCTCGTCCAAGCTTGTCCGTTCCAAGAAGATGTCCGTTCTGGAGAGGCTTGCAGAGCGAATCCGCAAGATTTGCTTCCTCAGGGTCAAAGGGAACGATAAAATTTGCAAATATTGACGCAAAAAGCACAGTTGCCAGGATCAATCCTGTGATTATTACAGGCACCGTAAAAAAGCTTCTGAGCCTGCTTACCGATCTTTTGGTTTTCATATCAGCCACCGTCCTTTTTCATCAGCCGAGCTTTACTCTCGGATCAATTATTGCATAAAGCATATCGACCACAAAGCTCATTACCAGATATATTACCAGCATAAAAAGTACAAGTATCTGCACTACGGGATAATTGTTCTGCTGTATTCCCGAAATAAGAAGTCCGCCTACTCCCGGGAGGGAGAATATCTGTTCAATAAGAACTGTACCGCCTACAGAGCCTGCGAACTGGAGACCTGCGATCGTGATAACGGGTATCACTGCATTGTGAAAAGCGTGCTTGAAAGTTACATTGAAATTGTCCATGCCCTTTGCCCGTGCTGTTATGATATGCGGTGCCTGAAGCTGGGATATCATGCTGCTTCGTGTGATCCTTCCGAGCATAGCCACAACTCCGAGAGACATAACCAGGGACGGAACAAATATTCTTTGCAGGAACTCTCCGAAATTTGAATACGCTCCCACGAATGAATAGCCGGGAATAAACTTGGAGCAGAAAACTATTACAAGAATGCTGACCACAAAATTGGGAACCGATGTAAGGAAAAGCATAACCACCGAAAGGATGTGGTCGGCAGGCTTATTTCTGTTGAGCGCCGCTATAACTCCGAGGATTATCGCAAAGGTCATTCCGAAAAGGGAACTCATTATTACAAGTCCTACAGTAACGGGAAGTCTTGAAACGATAAGCTCCTGAATGCTCTGCTTATTTATGTAGTCAACTCCAAGGTCTCCCGTAAGAACTCCTTTGAGCCATATCCAGTACTGAGTAAGAAGCGGCTTGTCAAGGTTAAACTGTGTCTTGAGCGATTCTCTCAGCTCGTCTGTCGCCTGCTTTTCGCCGATCATGACCGTAACAGGATCAACGCCCGACATTCTCAGCAGGAAGAAAACGACTGCCGAAACAATAAGTATTATCGGTATCATACCAAGCAGTTTTTTCAGAACGTATCTGAAATATTTCATAACCACCACTCCTCACCAGAGACTTTACTGTTTGCAAGAGGCTTGAATTTGACTTGCATTTCATTCCTCTTGCCTAAGTTCTTTTCTTTTGTTGTTCTCATTATAAACCCTTGCCCTACACAAAGGTCAAGAGGTATTTTGAAACTTTGTCACAAAACCCAAAAAATATTTGATATAACAGCAATTTATCAGCTTTTTGCACACACATTATCTCTGTAAAAAGAGGCTTGATTTCGCACGAAAGCATATTGAAAAGGTTTGGTAATTTTTACTTAACAATATGAAAGCTAAGTCAATCAAACTTGCATAATCATTTTTTATTGGAGAGATCCGCCAATTATACAAGATCAGTTTTTCCCATTTAATGATGCCCCGAAAGTTGTATTCCTTATTTTTATATGCTATAATAATAGAAACCACAAAAAGGAGACTGCAATGTACAGAATATTTATCATAGAAGACGACCGCACAATAGCAAATGCTGTAAAAAATCACCTTGAAAAATGGGGCTTTGAAGCAAGGTGCGCAGAGAATTTCAAGGACATAATGACCGAATTTTCAGAGTTTTCCCCGCATCTTGTACTTATGGATATAGGTCTGCCGTTTTATAACGGGTTTTATCACTGCACTGAGATACGAAAAGTCTCCAAAGTTCCTGTTGTGTTCCTATCCTCCGCCTCGGACAATATGAATATTGTGATGGCGATGAATATGGGCGGCGATGATTTTATCGCAAAGCCCTTTGACCTGACCGTGCTTATGGCAAAGATCCAGGCGATACTTCGCCGAACATACGATTTCGGCTCGGAAACAAATATCATCACCCACAAAGGCGCAATGCTCAACGTATCCGATGCAACTCTCAGCTTCAACGGTGAAAAAATAGATCTTACCAAAAATGAATACCGTATCCTGCTCACTCTTCTTGAAAACAAGGGAAAGGTCGTGAGCCGTGAGCTTCTTATGAACAGGCTCTGGGAGACGGACAGCTATGTTGACGAGAACACCCTGACCGTCAATGTATCGAGGCTTAGGAAAAAGCTTGAAAAGTCGGGGCTTTCCGATTTCATTGAAACAAAGTCGGGTATGGGTTACATAGTGGAGTAAGAAAATGTTTGGAAAATACTTATTGGCTCACAAAAAAAATATCATAGTCTGGCTCATTGTCTGTTTGGTGTTTGCGCTGGTTTTTTCGCTGTATGACCTGCCCACTGCCCCTGTGCTATACGGAAGTATTCTAAGCGGATTTGCAGGACTTGTTTTCACGGCAGTTGATTTTATCCTGTACCGCCGCAGATGTATCGTTCTGCAAAAGCTTGAAAAGGAGATAACCGTTTCGGTAGAAAATCTTCCGCAGCCACGGAACACTGTTGAAGAGGAATACACCAAGCTTATCAACATTCTCTATGATTCGCTGAAAGCGGCGGAAAATGAGGCAGCCGAAAAGCTTTCCGATATGACCGATTACTATACCATGTGGGTGCATCAGATAAAAACGCCCATTGCGGCAATGGGACTTATCCTTCAAAGCGGCGACAGCCCCGAATACAGTGAGCTTTCGGAAAATCTCCAAAGGATCGAGCAGTATGCGGAAATGGTGCTTTGCTATCTTAGGATTGACAGCGACAGCAGCGACCTTGTAATCAGGGAATATGACCTGGACGATATTGTGCGGCAGGCAGTGCGCAAATTTTCCTCTCAGTTCATACGCCGAAAGCTGAAGCTCAGCTATGAGCCTTTGAACAAAAAGGTGCTTACCGATGAAAAATGGCTTCTCTTCGTTATTGAGCAGGTAATATCCAACGCAGTGAAATACACCTCCTCGGGCATGGTTCAGATATACTGCGAGGAACCGCTGACCCTGTGCATAAAAGACACGGGCATTGGCATTGCCCCGGAAGATCTGCCACGTATTTTTGAAAAGGGCTACACAGGCTGCAACGGCAGACTTGATAAAAAAGCCAGCGGAATCGGACTGTATCTGTGCAAGCGCATCTGCGGCAGGCTTGGGCACAAAATATCTGCGGAAAGCAGCGATAATGGCACTGTTATAAGGATATTCCTTGAAAGCCGCAGGCTGGGAATAGAATGACCTTACAAAAATGTAAGTTTTTCGGGGAAAATGTAAGCCGTATCAATGGCGTACATTTTCCCTTTCTGATATACTATAATCAGAAAGGAATGATAACAATGCCAATACTTGAGGTAACAAACGTAAAAAAGACATACACCGCACGAATTGGTGCTGCAAGGGTGGAGGCTCTCAAAAACGTGACCTTCACCGCCGAAAAGGGCGAATATATTGCTATAATGGGAGAAAGCGGCTCGGGAAAAACAACGCTTCTCAATATTCTTGCAGCCCTTGACAAGCCCACAGGAGGAAAGGTCATACTTGACGGAGCCGACCTTTCGCAGCTGAAAGAAAAAGAGACAGCCAAGTTCAGGCGTGATAATCTTGGCTTTGTATTTCAGGATTTCAACCTGCTGGACACCTTTACGGTACGGGACAATATTCTTCTGCCGCTGGTGCTTATGGGAATGAACTACGGCGAAATGGAGAAAAAGCTTCTGCCCGCTGCCGAAAAGCTGGGCATATCCGCCCTGCTGGACAAATATCCCTATGAGATATCGGGAGGACAAAAGCAGCGCACTGCCGCCGCCCGTGCCATGATAACCGAACCCAAGCTGCTCCTTGCCGATGAACCCACAGGCGCACTTGATTCAAAGGCATCGGATGAGCTTCTGGCGGTATTTTCAAAGCTCAATTCCGAGGGGCAGACCATTCTTATGGTAACGCACTCCGTAAAGGCGGCAAGCCATGCGAACAGAGTGCTTTTCATCAAGGACGGCGAGGTGTTCCACCAGCTTTACAGAGGCGGCTGCGGCAACGAGGAATTTTACAAGAAAATATCCGACACCCTCACCCTTATCGCATCGGGAGGTGCTGTCTGATGAACACAATGCTCTTGTATCCCAAGCTTGCGGTAAACGGCATACGCAAGAACCGCCGCATATATCTGCCATATATCCTCACCTGCGCAGGCATGATAATGATGTACTATATCACCTCATTTCTCTCCCTCAGCACCTTTATCAAGGAGATTCATGGAGGCGATACCATGCATATACTTCTTATCCTTGGCTGCGGCGTAATGGTGGTATTTTCGGCGATATTCCTGTTCTACACCAACTCGTTCATCATCAGGCGCAGAAAGACTGAGTTCGGACTTTACAACATTCTCGGAATGGATAAGGGCAACATCTCATGTATTCTCCTGTGGGAGACGCTTATCATATATGTATTATCCCTTGCTGCGGGAATTTCCTGCGGAATACTTTTCTCCAAGCTTGCAGAGCTTGTCCTTTCAAGAATGCTGGGCGGAGGCGCTTCATACACCTTTAATGCTGAGCCAAAGTCAATTATCCACGCCGCCGTTTATTATGCAGTGATCTTTCTTCTCATTCTGATAAATTCACTCAGGCAGATACATCTATCAAATCCCATAGAGCTTATGAAAAGCGAAAATTCAGGCGAAAAGCCGCCCAAAGCAAACTATGTTCTTGCTCTGCTCGGAGTTGTGATACTTGGCATCGCATATTACATGGCTGTTGCCATAAAAGAGCCGCTGCAGGCTATACTCGCCTTTTTCGTGGCAGTGCTCATGGTCATAATAGCTACATACCTGCTGTTTGTTGCAGGTTCGGTGGCATTCTGCAAGGTGCTCCAGAAAAACAAGAAATACTATTACAAAACAAATCATTTTATTTCAGTTTCGCAGATGGCATACAGAATGAAGAGAAACGGCGCAGGACTTGCTTCAATTTGCATTCTCTCCACAATGGTGCTGGTAACGCTGTCCTCCACCGTTTGCCTTTACATCGGCGAGGAGGATATGCTGAGGAACAGATACCCCAGAAATATCATTATGGACACATATTCCGCAGACGAAAATATAGTATCTCTCACCCATTCGGCAGCGGATACCGCACTGAAAAAGTTTGGCGAAACTCCCGAAAATATCCTCAATTACAAGTTTCTTGACATATCGGGCTGCTTTGAAGGAGATACAGTCATACTTGACCCCAAAATGAGAAATGCGCTTACCTCTACGGATATCCGCCAGATCATTATGATCCCCGTTGATGACTACAACAGAATCATGAATAAAAATGAAGTGCTTTCCGACGGCGAGGTCATAGTTTATTCCGCCAAAGGAAAATATGATCACGACACTATCACTCTGGACGGTTTCGGCACCTTTAAAATAATATCCCATGCAGACAGCTTTGTGGAAAACGGAGAGGCTGCCGCACAGATCAATTCATCGCTTTATATTTTTGTCAAAGACCTGTCGGTAATACGTGAAATATATGATATGCAGCTTGATATCTATGACGACGCTCATTCCTATATGCACGATTACTACGGCTTTGACCTTAACTGTGATGAGGATAAGCAGTCAGAGATAGGAAAATATTTATTTGACTGCATAGCATCTGTCAAAGCCGAGCACCCCGATGAATGGGCAGGCGTGGCACTGGACTGTGCAGCCAATGACAGGGCAGATTTCTACGCATTGTACGGTGGACTTTTCTTCCTCGGCATTCTCTTCGGTACGGTGTTCATTGCGGCAGCAGTACTGATAATGTACTACAAGCAGATATCCGAGGGCTTCGAGGACAAATCAAAATTCGGCATTCTTCAAAAGGTCGGCATGACAAAGAGCGAGATAAGAAAGAGCATTGATTCACAGGTTCTTACCGTATTCTTTGCCCCTCTTGCCGCAGCGGGAGTTCACATGGCGTTTGCATTCGGCATAGTTTCAAGGCTCCTTCTGCTGTTCGGTCTCACGGACACAAAGCTTTTCGCAATAGTCACACTGTGCTGCTTTGTCATCTTCGGCATTTTATATACGGCGGTTTACATGGTGACATCAAGCAGCTATTACAAGATAGTCAGCAGCAGAGAATAATGCCATGAAAAAAATATTATACCAAATCATACAGTTTGCGTCTTTCTGCATTATCCTGCCTCTAATGGTGCTGGCGGTGATACCTGTCTCGGCGATAAAACTCGTGTCGGACACTTCGGACAAACTGCTCAAAGCTCTTGACAGAAAGGACACGACAGATGAAGAAAAGGTTTAATGCCGTAAAGGCGGCGGTGCTTGCGGCAGCATTTATCCTGCTTCTGGGGATATCTGCCGCAGCGGTATATTACATTTACCTCGGATACACAATGTACAGCTCTGCCATTGAAGCAAAGAGCGTTTCAGAAATGGCAGCGGACATAAAAAGCCGCTGTTGGTTCATCGGATATGATGAGCTGCCCGAATTTTACACAGATGCGGTGATCTCAGCGGAGGATCAGAGATTTTTCAGCCATAACGGCATTGATGCGCTTGCCATATGCAGGGCAGTTCTGCACGATATAAAGGCGGGAGCGCCTGAGCAGGGCGGCAGCACCATCACCCAGCAGCTTGCCAAAAACGAATACTTTACTCAGGAAAAAAGGCTTGAAAGAAAAGTTGCCGAATTGTTTATGGCTGTCAGGATAGAAAAGGAGCTTTCAAAGGAAGAAATATTCGCTTTGTATGTAAACAGCATTTATTTTGGCAGCGGGCATTACGGCATTTACTCGGCAGCAGAGGGATATTTCGGAAAGGACGTAACAGAGCTTTCCGACTATGAGTGTGCAATGCTTGCGGGGTTGCCCAATGCTCCCAGCGCATATTCACCCGATACATCGCCAGAGCTTGCGGCAAAGCGCACCAAAGCCGTGCTTGAAAAAATGGTCAGCGCCGAATATATTACAAAAGATGAGGAAGCCAAAATTTTAAAGGAATGACATTTGAAATTTATTATAATATATCAAAAAGGTCTGCCAATGCGAGCATAACGCCTTGCATTGGCAGGCTTTTTTATGATCTATTGCCATATTCAAAAGCATATTGTCACATCATACAGAATTTACTTGAATTTTTCACAGAACCGATTGCCGATTTTACATTGATATTATATAATCAGTGAAATTAAGGATGTGATAAGGTGAAAATAATACTCAAGGGCATTACCAAAAAATATGGCAGCAAAACAGTAATAAAGCCTCTCGACCTTGAAATAAACAACGGCAGCTTCACTACTCTGCTTGGACCTTCTGGCTGCGGAAAGACCACGCTGCTGCGAATGATATCAGGGCTTGAAACTCCCGACAGCGGCGAAATATACTTTGATGACAAGCTTATATTTTCATCGGAAAAGGGCGTGAATATTCCTCCCGAAAAGCGTGGACTTGGCTTTGTCTTTCAGGATTTTGCCTTGTGGCCGCATATGAGTGTGTATGAAAACGTGGCATTCGGTCTCAGAACATCGGGCAGAACATCGGAGCTTGATAAAAAAGTAATGGCAGCTCTTAAAGCCGTTAAGCTGGAGGATTATGCAAAGCGCTTTCCAAATCAGCTTTCGGGCGGTCAGCAGCAGCGTGTGGCATTTGCCCGTGCCATTGTTATAGAACCCCAGTGCATACTTTTTGATGAACCGCTTTCCGCACTTGATGCACTGCTTAGAGAGCAGATGCGTTCTGAGCTGAAAGAGCTGATCTCCCGTCTGGGAATAACCGCCGTATTCGTTACCCACGACCAGACAGAGGCTATGAGCATGAGCGATATGATAGCCGTTATGTCGGAGGGCGCTGTTGAGCAGTATGATGCTCCCGAAAAGGTATATTCCTCTCCTGCGTCCGAATTTGCGGCAAGATTTGTGGGAGCCTCCAACTGGATAGACAAGCGCAGTATGTTCCGCCCCGAATCGGCAAGCGATGTGCCTGTGGAAAACGCTGTCAGGTTCGATACCACCGTCCGTTCCGTGCAGTTCCTCGGCGGAGCTTATCAGATAATGCTTGACTGCTGCGGCGAAAAATGGAGCTTCCTTTCAAGCAAAAGAATGTCAGTGGGAAATACGCTTCCCATTTACATAAACAAAAACAATATTATCACAGTATAAGGAGAATATTTATGAAAATCAAAAGATCACTTGCAGCTATTCTTGCTGTATCTATGTGCATGGCATCAACAGCCTGTTCGGAACAGGCACAGCAGACCAAAACCACCGACACCTCTGCTGCGCAGTCTTCTCAGTCCGAAACACAAAGCAATTCCGAAACAAGTGCTGATACCGCTTCAAGCGATGATGTGACCGAAAATAATACAGCAGAAGAGAAAACACTTTCGGGCAAGGTAACAGTATATATGCCCTCTCCTGCAGGACTGGCAGACAAGCTGGCAGAAGGCTTTACAGCCGCTACAGGCGTTGAGGTCGAGACCTTCCAGGGCACAACAGGCGAGATCCTTGCAAGACTTGAAGCAGAGGAAGCAAATCCCGTTGCCGATGTTGTAATACTTGCTTCATGGTCAGACGGTCTTTCAATGAAGAACGACGGCAAGATAATGTCCTACTCCCCTGCCAATGCAGACAAGGCAGTAGATGGCTGGATAGACAGTGATTCCATGCTTTTCGGCTACAGTGCATCTGCCGTAGGCGTTATCTACAACACTTCCGTTATCCCCGAGCTTTCCGCAGACTGGTCTGAACTTGCAAACGAGGAATACAAGGATATGCTTGCTATCCCCGACCCTGAAAAGTCAGGTGCCTGCAAGGATTTTGCGGCAGGCTTTGTAAATAAGTACGGCTGGGACACTTTTGAGGGAATGGCTGCAAACGGCATGATAGTTCCCGGTGCAAACAAGGCTGCTCTTGAAGCTGTGACCACAGGCGAGGTAGGTATCCTTGTTGCAGGCGTTGACTATAACGCATACTCATCTATGAGCAAGGGCGAACCTCTGAACATCTATTATCCCGCAGGCGGCACAGTTGTAAATCCCCGTCCCGCAATGATAATGAATACCGCTCCCAACGTTGACAACGCAAAGGCATTTATTGATTATCTCTACTCCGATGAGGCTCAGCAGCTGGTGGCAGACGCATATCTTCTCCCCGGCAGAAGCGATATTGTATGCGAAAACAGAGCAAACCTTGCAGATATCCCTCAGATCGAATGTGACTGGGACGCTATGATGAACATTTCGGGCGAAACTGCCGCAAGGATCAATGAGCTTTGCTCAAAGTAAGGTACATAAAATGACAGATACCAAAAAACGTTTTCCGCTCCTTATCCTTTCTGCGGTACTGTTCTTTCTGATAATCTGTCCGTTGGTAACTATATTTGTCAGGGCGGTCATAACTGATGGCCGCCTTGATTTTGGTTCGGCGTGGCAGACCCTTACAGAAAGCAAAAATGCGGAAATGATACTTAATTCCCTGCTGCTGGGTGCGGCAGTAACGGTGCTTTCCACCATAATAGCAGCCCCGCTGGCTTATCTGTTTACAAGGACATCATTTGCAAAATACAGATTTTTCGACATTATTTTTATGATACCCTTTATGACACCCCCGTATATCGCGTCAATGGGCTGGATACTTTTTATGCAGAAAAGGGGTCTGCTCCAGCAGCTTCTGCCATTTACGGCAGGCTGTGAGAAGATATTTTTCACATTCGGCGGACTTACCCTTGTAATGAGCCTGCACGTTTTCCCATTTATGCTCACCATTCTGAAAAATGCCATGCTCAATATCCCCTCCAGTCTTGAAGAAGCGGGAGCGGTGTTCGGCGCAGGCTTCGGAAGACGGCTGCGCAAGATATTCCTGCCGCTGCTCAGCGGAAACTATGCCATCGGTGCGCTGCTGGTGTTTGTAAAAACCATCGCTGAATACGGCACTCCCGCAACTCTCGGAAAAAGAATAGGCTTCAACGTTTTCACCACCGAGATACACCGATATGCAACTGTGGCTCCCATAGAATTCGGAAAATCTGCGGCACTTGCTTCCGTCCTTGTCGGCATATGTCTTGGAATGTGGCTGCTCCAGAATTACATCACCGCAAGAAAAAGCTATGCACTTGTGGGCGGCAAGGGCGGACGGCTTAACATCGCAAAGCTGAGCCTTCCTGCAAGGGTACTTGGCTGGATATACATTATCGCAGTAATGGTAATTTCTATCGGTGTGCCTTATTTTTCAGTCATATCCACCTCTCTTATAAATCTGAGAGGTGTAGGCTTCAAGGCAGGCAATTTCACATTCCAGCATTATATTGAACTTTTTACTGAAAACAAAAAGGGCATACAGGCTATTATGAACAGCTTCATTCTTGCAGTATCCGCCGCAACCATATGCGCCATACTCGGAACGCTGATAGTAATTGCGGTAAGGAACTCAAAGTCAAAGCTGAAAAAAGCTGTTGAAGCAATGGGTCTGCTGCCCGAAATGCTTCCAGGAATCGTGCTTGTTATCGGAATAATGCTGTTCTGGAACAAGATATACAAAATTATCCCACTCTACAACACCTTTGGCATAATGATACTGGCATACGTCGTTTTGTTTTTGCCTTATACTATACAATATGTCACATCTTCCTTTACGCAGATAAGCAACAGTCTTATTTCTGCAGGGCAGGTTTTCGGCGGAAGCCCGTTCTATATCTTCCGCAGGATAACTCTTCCCCTTATTTCAAAGGGAGTATTGACAGGCTGGATGATGACGTTTATAATAGCATTCAGAGAGCTTGTTACAGCAAGCCTTATTGCACCGCCGAACACTCTCGTTGTGTCAACATACATCGTAAGGGAATTTGAACAGGGCAGCGTTTCTATAGGAATGGCAATGGCTGTGCTCTGCGTCCTTTTCACAACAACGGCGCTCCTCATTCTTAACACAGTGATAGACAGACAGAAAGGAAGATAATATGGAACTGTATATTGCAGGAGGCGTGGGTGAACACGGCAGGAACTGTTTTGCCGTGACCTCCGATACACTGACATTTCTCGTTGACTGCGGCATAATGGCAGGCGATGAAAAGCCATATCCCCACCTGAACGACAAGCAGATACGCTCTGCAAAATACCTGTTCCTCACCCATTCTCACGCTGACCACTGCGGTGCGCTGGAATGGCTGTATTCCAAAGGCTTTGATGGGACTGTCATTGCGTCTTCACCTACATTTTCACAGATGAAGTTTGCTCCTCCTCAAAAGCTTATCCTTGAAGAAATATGCCCGAACGGCAGCGGCAATATAGATGACCTGTACATACTCTGGGGAAGAACGGGGCATTGCATGGGAAGCGTGTGGTATCGTTTTGAACGCAATGGCAGCACTATACTTTTCTCAGGCGATTATATCGAAAACACCCTTGTTTACCGCTGCGACAATATAAGAAATATGCACGCCGACAAGGCTGTCATTGACTGCGCATACGGTCATGACACCACAAGCTATGATGAGTATTGCAAATCCCTTACAGACAGGACTTCACAGCTTTTGGCAAAACATTCTCTACTTGTTTTCCCCGTACCCAAATACGGTCGTGGTGAGGAGATAGCGGCTCTATTTGCCTCAGGAGGCATAAAAATGGAATATTACGGAGACGAGCATTTTATAAAGCAAATGTCCGATAATTTCCCGTTCTGGAAAAAATCATATCCCGCCACGCCGCATATCCGCCCCATCACAGAAGCCGATAAGGGCATATGCTTCATAAGCTCCCCTCAGCTGAATACTCCTCAAACAGCCAATATCGCCCAAAAGCTTATTTCAAAAGGCTGTTATGCTGTTATGACAGGAACCGTAGAAAAAGGTACTCTGAGTGATGAAATAATTAAAACAGGTCACGGGGAGTTTATCCGCTATCCTGTTCATCAGGGCATAAACGACTGCGTTTCACTTTGCAAAAGCAATCATTTCAAAACAGTGGTCGCTTATCATTCAAAAGAAAAGATCTCAATATAGCAAAAAGGTCGCTCATTCCGAGCGGCCATAATTTTTATTAAGTATCATTTTATCTTGAATATCATACACCGTTCTCATTTTGCAAACGAGCTTCGAACGGCATTTCTTATAGGCAGCACCGATCTGGGCGAAACTGAAAGCTCATCTACACCCATTCTGATAAAGGTCTCGGTAAGGGAGCAGTCCGCCGCAAGCTCGCCGCAGATGCCTGCCCATATGCCTGCTTCGTGAGCAGCGTCAACGGTCATTTTTATCATGCGAAGCACTGCGGGGTGCTTGGGGTCGTAAAATCTTTCAAGGCCCTGTATGCTCTGCCTGTCAACCGCTATGGTGTATTGGGTAAGGTCGTTGGTGCCTATGGAGAAGAAGCTTACTTCCTTTGCAAGCTCGGGAGCTATCATGACCGCTGCGGGAGTTTCTATCATTATTCCCAGCTCCATATCGCTGTCAAATGGTATCCGCTCCTTTTTAAGCTCTGCCATGACCGCACTGCACAGTCGCTTTGCCTCCTGCACCTCCCACAAGCTCGATACCATGGGGAACATTACAGACAGCTTGCCATATGCGGAAGCACGGTACAAAGCCCTCAGCTGGGTCTTGAATATCTCGGGGCGTGAGAGGCATATGCGCAGCGCTCTCATGCCAAGTGCGGGATTTTCCTCATCGGCAAGGTCAAAGTAGCCTATCTTCTTATCAGCGCCAATGTCCATTGTCCTGATGATGACCCTTGCGCCGTTCATTCTCTGCACAACGGTCTTATAAGCCTCAAACTGTACTTCTTCGGTGGGGAAATCATCTGAGCCGAGGTAAAGGAACTCGCTCCTGAAAAGACCTATTCCACGGGCGTCGTTGGTTATGACCGCATCAACATCGGCGGGAGAGGTAATATTCGACCCTATGAAAAAAAGTCTGTAAAAATCGAAAGAACTGTGGAAAAATAGAAATAACACAGGAGGACGAAATTTTATGGGAAGAAGAAAACGAGAACCAATGAGCGAGGGCAAGAGGAACATCATAACAGGACTGCTGCAGGAGTATGATATCAAGACAGCAAAGGATATTGAGGATGCTCTCAAGGATCTGCTGGGCGGAACGATACAGGAAATGCTTGAGGCAGAGATGGACGAGCACCTGGGATACAGTTCATATGAACGCTCCGACAACACCGATTACCGCAACGGAAAGAAAGCCAAGAAAATACGAGGAAATTTTGGTGAAACCGAGATAGAAGTCCCGCAGGATCGTGACGGAAGCTTTGAGCCTAAGGTCGTACAGAAGCGTCAGAAGGACATTTCAGGCATAGAACAGAAGATAATCTCACTGTATGCAAAAGGTATGACGACCCGTCAGATAAGCGAAACTATTGAGGATATTTACGGCTTTGAAGTAAGTGACGGAATGGTGTCGGATATTACCGACAGGCTGCTCCCACAGATAGAAGAGTGGCAGAATCGCCCTCTTGATGAAGTATATCCTGTCGTGTTCATAGATGCGGTTCATTTTTCTGTCCGTGACAATGGTCAGATAAAAAAGCTTGCGGCTTATGTTATCCTGGCGGTAAGTCTTACAGGTCATAAGGAAGTATTATCGATACATATCGGTGAAAATGGAAGCGCAAAGTATTGGCTGGGAGTGCTGAATGAACTGAAAAATCGTGGTGTAAAGGATATTCTTGTGATATGTGCCGACGGGCTTTCCGGAATGAAAGAAGCTGCAGCAGCTGCATATCCGCAGACAGAATTACAGCGCTGCATTGTTCATCAGGTGAGAAATACACTGAAATATGTTGGAGAAAAAAACAAGAAGGAATTTGCAAATGACCTTAATATCTTTACAGATTTCTTGGATTGCCGTATGTTTCAATAGACAACAACAGAGCTGAAAATGCAATCAGACCTTTTGTTGTAGGAAGAAAGAACTGGCTGTTCTCCAACACACAGAATGGTGCGAGAGCAAGCGCCCTGATATATTCTCTGGCTGTTACTGCCTGCGCTAACGGGCTGAATGTTGAGGACTATTTTTTCAGGCTGCTGACTTCTGATGAGCCTGTTATGCCTTGGAATGGGTAATATGAATAAAATCCCCTCCGCTGATGTTTTTCGGCGGAGGGGATTGATTTTTGTGGACGCAGGATGGTTTGACGGGTACCCTATGTGGACAGGTTCTCACACGCATTTTTTAATAATCTGAATATTTTGAGTAATATTATAAACAGTGGCAAAAAGGAATCACAATGCTATTGTTAGCATAAACACCCCATTTGGGGGAAGCCTATCTCATTTTTTAGGGCTATTTTACAACAGCCCTAAAATCTTATATTATTTTTCCTGTCTATTCGACGGAGAGTACCGCATTATTCTAGACAAAGATTTTTTTATCAATTCCAATTCTGGAACATGAAATAAAACACACAAAAGAAGATATACAACCATCCCTATTCCTATTCCGCCCAAAAGACTACCCAATTCACCATCTAGAATTCGAATAACACTCTTGACGCAAATGGCCATAACAACAGAAAATGAAGTAGCAGGTAAAACATCTGCAATTTGTTGTTTAATCGCATATTTCAAAATTTTTCTAGCTGCAATCATATTTAGCAAATGAGAAATAGCACTACAAAGCAGCAAAGATGACGCAAAAATAAGTACACCTTTCTTTATCGTTACAACCAGAAAAAACAATTCAACGCATTTTTTGATTATTTCCAACTTTAATGGCGTACCACTGTCTCCTATCGCCTTAATAGCCTGAATGATAGCCAGTTGTATAGCCTGAAACAGATATCCAATCGCAAAAATCTGTAGATACGGAACGCACTCTAGCCACTTATCTGTCAAGAGTAATGCTACCAGCGGTTCAGCAACAGCTGCAAGACCAACCATCATCGGAAACAGCAGAAAACTAGACATTCTCACAGTTTTAGAAACCATCTTCGTAACACTGCTTACAGAATCCTGTTTTTGCGAATAGACCGGAAGAAGCACAGTTTGTATTGTGCCATTGATACTTTCCATAACAGCTTGTGGAAACTGCTTTCCACGATTAAAAAAGCCAAGTGCTTCTGACGAATATATCTGACCAATGAGTAAACTTCTAATATCCAAAAACAAAGAAACAATAAAATTTGACGCAAAAACTTTTGCCCCAAATGGTAAGAGGTTTCTCAGGCTTTGAATGGACAGCTTGCCTTGTGGTATCCACCGAACGATGCAATATGTTATAAAGCATGTTGCTGTTTGATTTACCAACTGTTGGATAACCAACGCCCATGCACCAAAACCTGCAACTGCCAAACCAATGCCAACTGCAGCTGCAATTAACGCAGACATAAAACTTGACACTGTTAAAACTTTAAAACGTAGATCTCTAGTCACATAGGCAACTTGAATGGAATTGAATGCCCCAGGAAAAAGAACAATGGCCATCACCCGCAGAAGACTGCATAATTCCACAGAATTATAGCATCTTCCAATAAATGGTGCCGTCACATATATCACAAAATACAATATCATTGCAACAAATTCGGAAAACGCAAGAATCGTGAGATAATCATTTCCATCGACATCTTTTTTTTGAATAAGTGCAGTATTAAATCCCCCCTGAACAAATGTTGTGGCTAGTGCGATAAAAATCGTCACAATCGACACCGTTCCATAATCTGATGGTGTAAGAAGTCTTGCAAGTAAAAGTGTTACCAGAAAGTTTGTTCCTTGTACAGATATCCGTTCAAAAAACTTCCAACCAAACGCTGCTGTTACCTTTTTTTCCATGTTTCTAATTTCCTCAAATCAAAAAGTTATTAACAGTTGTTTCTTTGAATTAAGATATGCTGCAACAATATACATCATACACAAATAATACCCAATGCTCATCATGGATTCAACTTGGAATGCCGTCATAAGTGAAATTAGCATCCCCAAATTAACAAATTCAACCGATTGCTCTATTTTATTTTTTGTTTGTCCAGAAAAAGCATAATATATTGTATATAAACCTAAGCCAAGTCCCACGATGCCATAATACAGCGTAGTATTTAGATAATAGCAATGTGCATGATTCACACCATATCCAAGAATGCTAACAGCTCTAGAAGTGTTCATTGCACCGTATCCAATCCATAGCGATTTCAACGATTTTAAAACAGCATCAAGAGCATTGTTCCATATACGTACTCTTTGAGAAAAAGTAATATCTTTTTTTAATATTTCAACAATTATAAACGAAAATTTTTCTTGCATGTGAAATACAACAATTATAGCGCAGAGAATTATTTCAACAATAATGATTACCTTCACGGAAAAGAAGGGAATTCTTTTTTTCTTCCACAAATAAACTAATAGCAATCCTAATGTGATGCAAAACAACCCTGTAGCTGTCCATACTTTTATCATTGATAAATATTCGCACAAAAGGACGAACACCAGCCATTTCTTTGCTTTTTTTGATGGATACAGCTCATTATTCAACAAACATAAAAATGCAGCTTCCAGATAGAAAATAAACCACGCTGTTCTATAACTCAAGAAGAAATTCATTGTATACATAGAAGAAGCATACATTCCATTTGGAAACAAAAAAACAGTCAAAGTATTAATAACAGCATAACTGCCAAGCAGCAAACTTCCACCTTCAAAAAATGCTTTAGGGTTTTGTTTCAGTGAAAGATAAGTGAATATACTAATGCCAAATACGTTTAATGTTGCTCCCCAATCTGCATATGAGATTCCGTTCATGAATGATGACAGAATTTTCCACACTTCATTGCAAGCAATTAACCCTAACACAATTGAAACCCTGTTTATCGGTATTGTACTTTTTATCAGTAATAAACCGCATACAAAACAGAGTAAAATCCGCATAATATCAAATAGCGAATCAATGGCTCCTAGTGATGACATTCCTGACAATATTCCCGGTTTAAATAGAAACATCATTGAAAAGAATACGAACCATTTGTTATGAAATGCTTTCATACACCCCTCCTAATGCTTCTATATATATTCTGTACAACTTTTGGCACTCAATCATAATATCATACCCATTGTTCTGAATCAATTTTAAGGTGTTTTCTCTATGACTTATATCTGTTGCCAAAATAGTATCTGCCCATTGCTTCGCAGAGGCATTTCTAGGAAGATACGTAAATAATTTTTCGGAGATGCACGCCTCCTGCGGTACTACTTCAGCTGTAGCAAATGTTTTTAGACCTGCCGCTTGAGCTTCAATGTATACAATTCCCAGCCCTTCAAATCGAGATGGTAACACAAAAACATCCATTGCTTGAAGCAAAGCCGGTACATCTGTACGTAATCCCAAGAATAAAACGTTTTCCTGCAGTTTTTTTGCATTCACAAGGTTGCGAACATCCTCTTCAAGTTCTCCCTGGCCTATAAACATTAGCACTGCCTGTGATTTAACTTCCTTTATTTTTTCAAAAATCTCAACCGTAAATTGTGGATTCTTCTGATAGGACAGGCGTCCGACCACACCAACAACATACTTGTCCACTAGATCTAACTTTTTTCGGATTTGTATCCTTTTCTCCGGATCAAATACATATTTTTCCGCTTCAATAGCATTGTTTAGCACCGTATAAGGGTTGTTTCCAAATAAATGCTCTCCAGCATCTTTGGAGCATGCCAACCGCAACGTAGCAAATCTATTAAGCATTTTACGGAATAATTTATAATATGGTTTCGTTGTCGCACCGGTCATATATGCCATATGGGCGTGACAAATTCGTATTTTTACCCCACATATTTTAGCAATCCACAAATATAAAAATGACCATTCCTCAAAGTGGACATGCACAGCATCATATCGCCCCCGTTGAATAATATAGTACATCTCCATAATATTTTTTAGGATGTTTTCCTTTTTGGGCGTTACATAAAACGTGTGGAAACCAGCTTTTTCAAATCTTTCTTGTAAAAGATGCGGTTTTCCGATGCTTTCTCCGACGATATCAAATTCGATACCCGGCATTGGTCGGTTTGTGCAATAATTAGCAATGACAAATCCCACTCCACCGCCATTAAATCCATATGTTATATGCAGAATTTTCATAAAATAATACTCAACCTTTTTTATTTTTAACTACACTTCTGACTTTCTTAGGAACATACTGCCGTATGATTTCCCGGACATTAGGTGGCACCTTCATATTTTGCCTTACAAATGCATCCATCGTTTTCCTCTTGAAATCTCTATAAAACATCTCCCTCTGGAAAGGTCTTGGAAAACTGTCTACTAACCCGCTGTTATGCATCTTCATAAATTCATAATTGGATGGGAGCAACTTCACTTCTTCTTTAATCCTGTCCAGAATTATACGTCCTTTTTCAGTATTGATAAGCAATAAACTTACTCCACATACATTATTGAACTCTGGATGATGAATGGAAATCCCCCAATAATCCCCCACTGTGATATCTGCGCATCGCTTCGAACAGCAATATTGACAGTTATAACAGCTTTCCCTCAGAGAATAGCCTTTCAAATAAGTATATGTATAGGGATCTAACCGTTCTCTTCTGTATATAACTCGGTCAGAAAGTTCCAGTTTATCGATTTGTGCCCACCCCTCCTTTTCTTTATTGCGGAAAGACCAATTCACAATTTTGCTCTTTAATTTTTTTGCAAGCCATGCTCTATACCAATCAAACAATTCTTGACTGGGAACACCATGGCACACAACTTCGACCGTATACAGGTTCTTGTGTTCTTTTCCCAGATACGCATACAATCCAGCAACTTGGCACGGTGTACCGCTAAACAGTACCATCTTATCTCGTTGTAAATATTCTCTAACCTGCTCATAAGCGGTTCTTGTATTTGCCTGAACATATTTACTGCCCTGCAGTTTATAAAGATTTTCTGGTTTCTCGATGGCACAGGTTCTGACGATTCCCTCGTCCGTCATCTCTACACCAAATACCACACCACCATCTTTTAAAACAGTCGCAGCTACAACCGCAAAAACACCACCGCTCGTACTTTTTTCAACGATTGTCTTTTCTTTTGCATACGCTGCGTAGGTTTCCATCGGCTCGTTCTTGAAAACAGGATTAAGCTGTGGACACGCCTTCTCGCACAAATCACAACCAATGCATAATTCCATATTAACCGCTGGAACCAGAAATCCCTCTTCATCCTTAATAACATCAATGCACTTTTTTGGACACTTTTGCACACATGAAAAACATCCCGTACATTTAGTTTTTTCCAGTTTATCGATCATTTGAATTGCATGCTCCTTCGCACTCGTGCAGTGCCTGTTCAAGCCACTGCCTAGAGCTTTCCGCTAACTTTTCCATCTGGTCATCTAAGCTCTGAAAACGACTACTTCTGATTGTGTCAGTATTTGCTTTTTCTCCCGGTACAACCAGTCTGTCACCCATATCCACTACTTGAAGCAACGAATGAATACGGCTATTTTGCCCCCGTTTGTCTCCATCTTTAAAGCGTTGCAACACGTTAAATTGTTTATGGTATCGAATTGAAAACAGTGTGCAATGAAACGAGTCCGTCAGTATATACTCCGCATTTTCTATAAGTCCAAGCCATTCACGCGGTCCTACCGGATTTTTGATGGTTCCATCTTTACTGAAGTCTGCTGCCACCATAGGAAGCATACGAATCGTCAGATTTTTTTCTGCTGCAATTTCTTCTGCTGTTTTCAAATATCTTGGATCTGCACTAAGAAAATAGCAGAACAGATATTTCTTCTCTTTTACAACTGAAACGGAAAGCGTTCTCCAATGCTTCATAGTTACCAACATTGTAGGGTCTACCGTTAACTCCGCATGTTGGCCTGTTAAATCGTATACGATTTCTGCCCCACGTTTTTCTCTGACCGAAATATATCGAAATTGAGAAATCGCTTTTTGAATTCGTTTGCGATTGTTGTTTGGTACGTTCTCAACCCCAAAGCTCGGCGCATAAGCAATTTTTCTATAACAATCCTGCACAAATTCAAGGTAATAATAGGGATCATAAAAGTATGGGTTCCATATTTGGTCACTTCCGCAGATAAACACAGCATCACTGCCACATACCTTTGCAATTTCCGACGCAGTAGAGCACAATGATGTAATCCGCATATGTTTCTCACGAAAATCATCAAAAATCGTGAGATTATTTATTTCACTCGATGCTCCATTTTTCTTCATGAGAAATTCATTGATCTTATACTGAATCGTCTCTTTAAAGCTATGATTGATAAACTTTAGCTTCCACAAATCCACCTTTGTCGGCTTATAATTCAATATACTACTCTCATACCCCATATCCATTATGATGTGCTGCAACGCATATGCCTGTAGCACGCTGCCATAATTATTACCTCTATACCATGTTTGCGTGTATACTTTCATCATCAATTCCCGTTTCTTTTTAGATTCGCATAAAGCCTGATTAGCTTTTCTACATAATTAGATGCGCAAAATAGCTTTTTAGCGTTTCCCACAGCCCGCTCCGCCATTCGATGGTAATCTTTATCGCTCAGATTTATAATTCGTTCAATGGCTTCCGCCAAAGCCGATTCGTCTTTCATCGGGCAAACAAAACCAGTCTCACCATCAATGATATTTTCCGGCAGACCACCTGCATCCGTCACAATAATCGGCTTTCCCATGGCTTGGGCTTCGCACGCTGTATATCCGCTTGCCTCATACCACTCAGAAGGAACTACCACGCAAGCGCTCTCTCTTACACAGCGCCAAAGTGCCTCTCCGCTTTTGAATCCCGCCAAAGTAATCCTTTCTTCCAACCCCAGCCGGTGCACTTCCTGCCGAATGGTCTCTTCCTCTGGACCAGTTCCAATGATTACTAGCGGAACTTTTTGTATTTTTTTCATTGTTCGCACCAACGTTAGGATTCCCTTTTCTCGAGATAAACGCCCATAATAAAGAACAAATTCTCCTCTGGTACCCTGTACTGAGTATATTGTCTGTGCCGGAAGAAAATTTTTCATATGAATGATAGGAGATCTTGTCAAACCAGATTCTTGCATTTTTTTCTTATAAAATTCAGAAGGTGTAATAAACAAATCAATTTTATTATACAAGCCACTTCGTTTATTGAATTCGCTCTCCAGTGCAGCCATCATACACTTTGCACGGGAATCCTTAAAGCACACTCGCTTTATGCAATTCAAATAGTTACCGTGCAGACAGTCCTCACAAATTTCTCCATGATCCAACATTACATGATTCGGACATATACAATTAAGGTCGTGCATTGTAAACACAACGGGAATATCATATTTTTTTGCGGCATCCACAATGGAGGCCGTAAGTACCCGATGAAAAAGGTTGATATGAATGATATCCGGCTTCTCCTTTTCGATTAGTGCCGAGAATTTCTTCTTCGCCTCAAAGGAATATACCATGCGAAATGCTGCCGCAATTTTATCCCGAACGCTGATATCTCCGTTAAAATCCACATTGCTGACAAAATATTCACTCTGGGCACATGGCATATTCTTTTCATCCTGCATAGAAAAGAAAATCACTTCATGTCCTGCATTCTGCAACAGTTCTGCCAACCCAAAGAAATAGGTTTCTGAACCACCGTGCATATTGAAATATTTGTTTACCAACAAAATTTTCACGTTTTTGTTCATCTCCTTGGTTGCTCTGCTATCATCGGTCGCGCAGCAAATGTACCACTTTCCACAATGGCTTATATAACCTCATACGAATCAGCACCTTAGTAACAAAATTCTTTTTTCTATTTCCAAGAACAATGTTTTGATTCAGATTTTCTTCAATGGGTATAGCATCTAGCTTTGCAAAGAACTTAATCCTACTTGCATTCTCTTCCGCTGCGCATTCAAGTGGAGAATTGTTTACACGCACCGTGTCAATAGGATATTCTTCCATATATATTGCATCAGTCACCCGTTCAATCCATTTTTCCCCTTTTTTAGTGTTGATAATCAGTGCAGAAATCCCCTTGTTGGCACTCATATTCAGAAGACGATTTCCTACTTTCCACAAGTCACCAATAATCAAATCTGCGCTGCCGTTGCTGCCCTTAAATTCACAGTGATAGCAACTTTGGCGGTATGTCAATCCCTGAAGCATCCCCAAGACATAAGCATTTTCCTTATAGCTTAATTCCATCTGTTTTTTTCCTGATTCTGTTGTTATAACATAATACGGAAGTGACCAACCTACTGGATCTTTGCTACGGAAATTTACTGTTCTAATTTTCTCGCCATATTCTTTGGCTTTTGCCTCACGATATCTTCTCCACACACCAGGGGTAGGAACCCCTTCACAGATCAAGGAAACTTTTAATAGATTCTCAGAATCACCTACTACGGCCCCGCAAGCAACACATTGGCAGGGAGTCCCGCAGAACATGACTATTTTTCCGATTTTCAGCAACTGCTGAACCTCTGCCAAACAGCTGCCCATATCACTCTGCACATACTTGGAGTTGCGCATCCGTTCGATATCTTCCAATTTATTGGAAACAATGTGGACTGCATCCATTTGGTCATTCCAAACACATCCGCATACAAAGCCGCCCTGCTGCAAAATCTCCCGTGCGAGTGTAAAGAACATACCTCCGGATGTAGAAGATTTACGTTCGACTTCATCCAACTGGTATGCTGCATAACAGCCCTCTGCCGCAATTGGAGTATGAGAGCAACTGGCATGCTGATGAATACATACCCTGTCACATTTCCCGCAACCAATACATAGGTTTCGGTCTATTTGCGGAACATAACTGCCATCGACCGCCTGAATCATCCGAATTGCACCCCGAGAACACGCATTCACACACGCTGTACATCCATAACAATATTTCAATAACTCAAAATCAAGCATACAATCTCCAATCAGAACAATGTCTTTCTATTTGCCACCTCTGGAATTTGACAGAATATAACGTTCTACAGAATCCTCAAATCGACCAACTACTTTCGCAGGACAGCCAACAGCCACACTACCGCTGGGAATATCCCAGGTAACAATGCTTCCTGCCCCAATGATAACGTTGTCGCCAATGGTCACATCGTACAGGATAAAGGATCGTCCGCCAATGAACACATTGTTACCCCCCGACGAATGTTACACTTTTGTAATCCATTAATATTGTTAATCATAACAGAAACGATATCATGGTTTAGAATTGCAACATCTGTCGCAATATTCACATTGTCCCCCATAAAAATCAGCTGCGGTTCGCTAGGCAGTTTATGCGGCTCATACCAGCAGTTTTTTTCCATTGCGCCGAACACACCGCTTTTCTTTAAGAGTTTTGCCCGAAAGCCGCCGTTCCCACAGAGCATCAGCCTTATGAGAATCAGTCTGCGCCGCAGTGTGATTCTCCCAAAATGTAGTCTTGAATTAACACTCATTTCCTATTCATCCTCTGTTTCAGATTTCTTGCAAACGGATATATCTTTGTGTGTACAAAAGAAATAGAGTCAACCATCAATCCTTCCGGCATGATACCTGTGCAGAAGCTCAGGAGCTTCTGGGGTATAGTCCGATCGTCCGGCATCATGGGCGTATCCTTCCAAGGACTCTTTGTTTTGTATTCCAGATAATTTTTCGCATATGGGTGCTTACAGCCTTCCACCCAAGGACGAATGCTCATACGGAAGCAGGACTGAAAATGAACAATAGCAGGATTCTCTACCGCTTCCTGGTACTGCGCAGGATCTCCCGGAACTGGCGGTTTACGGAGCTTAATCAGATTTTTGTAATTAAAGGCAAAGAAAATCGTCATGCAGTTGTATTTCGGATGCAATAATCCAGAGCGTCCCAGCTTACTTAAGACGCCATTCTGAACACCTTGGTCTACAAATGTAATATCGCCCTGATTTGTGCGAATGTACTGCAGGAACATTTCTTCGACATTGTTTTTGCGCCATGCTTCCAAATCCACTAGAATGACACCATTATTGATATAATTATCCTCCGGCTTTAGGCCAAGATTGGTACGATAGGCTTCACCTCGGCAGTCATCAACACCATAAAGCCACTTATCACCCATATCCATTTCCCACAAAGGGGTTAAGTCCTGCATAACCAATGTGTCACAGTCAATAAACAACACTTTTTTCACTGTTTCAGGCAACATAGAAGGCAAGAAAAGGCGATAAAATGTGCTGATATTCCAACGTCCAACATTGATTTCTGTCGCAGAACGCTTTTCAATATCCGGGTGGTTCAAGTAAGTCAAGGTCCTGCCAAAGTCTGCAATCATACCCTCCAACTTTTGCTTGTTATCCTCAGAAATGTTGTTGTCAATCAAATATATATTTAGTTCTTTTACATTGCGATTGTGTTCCAGCAAAGACAACATGGAAATGCCAGCAATTTCGCAGTAGCTGTCACTGGAGGAATAGACAATATCCATCCTGTTCTCCCTATTACTTACAGTTTCTTGTAATCTTCAAAACTCATCAAATTTAAGTCCTTCTCGCTGATAATCAAATTTTTGTCTCCGCCAATCAGTTCAAAGGGCCATTTAATGCCGATATTCGAGTCATTATACATGATGCCGGAGTCGCCTTCACCATAGAAAACTTCTGCGCATTTATAGCTGACTACGGAATCTTCAATTACCAGATAACCGTGTCCAAAATACTGCGGCACCAGCAGCATATTGGTGTTCTCGCCGGTCAGGTGAAAGCCTCTCCACTGACCGAAGGTGGGAGAATCCGGGCGCAGGTCAACGATAACATCATAAACATGACCTGAAATACAGCGCACCAGTTTAGCCTGCTGCTTTCCCAGCTGGAAGTGGGTAGCCCGGATGACACCACGCTTGGAGATGGTGTAGAATACCTCCTTCAGGTCGTGTTCAATCCCATTGGCTTTGAAAGTATCCACGTTATAGTCCTTAATCAGGCCACCCCGATTGTCGGTTGCATAGAAAGGCTTAATCAGGTAAGCACCCTTCAAATCCAGCTCCTGAAAATCAAATTTCTGTACCATTATGCTTCACCTCTAATGTAATCCGCTGTCATCTTGATACCCTGAGCAAAAGGAATCTTGTTGATGTACCCTGTATCTCTCTCAACTTTCTTCAAGTCAAACTGGTCGTAGGAGATATCCACGCCCTTAAAGGGAAGGTCGCCAAGACCCAACTCTGCCTCCAGGTCAACGATATCCCGCATTTCCAGCAGGAACTCCCGCAGGGGCTTGGGTTCGCCACTGCCGATGTAGTAGCGATTGAACGCCTTTCCCTTTTCTGCCACAGCAATTATAGAGTTGATGGCATCGGTAATGTAGATAAAGTCGTAGGTCTGGTAACCGGCAGTAAAGGAACAGTGTTCCTTATGCACCAGCTTATTGATGGAAGTATAAATCATTCGGGCAGACTTCTCGCCCACGCCGTAGATATTGGTGATGATAACCGGGATGAACTCGATGCCGTTAAGCTTGGCAACAGTCTCGCCCATGAGATGGGCTGCCAGCTTTCCGGTGCCGTAAATATAGCCGCCGGCAGGCTCAATATCATCGGACTGGAGATATTCGTAGGTTTCCATCTCATTGATACTGGAAGCGTAAACCACACGCTTGCAGCCAATCTCACTGCACAGCTTGATGTAGTCGCAGGTCAGCTTCACGTTATTCAACTGTACATTGTAATCTGCCCGGGCAGAACCGGAGGTTCCCACCCATGCCAGATGGAAGAAGCACTTGTACTCTGCCTGAGGAATTTCCTGCATCAAAGCCGCTACTTCCTTGTTCATCACATTCACGCAGGTAATCCGCTCGTCCTTTGCCAGCACATCATCAAAGCGCACATCCAATGCTGTCACCTGATAGCCCTTTGCCAGCAGCGCATTCACCAGCGTCTTGCCGATAAATCCGTTTGCGCCTGTTACAATCACTTTTTCCATCCTTATTCTCCCATTTTCAAAAAAGTGTCAATTTCGTTATCCATGCAAGCCCGGATATCCCCACCTTCCGCCCAGCACTTGCTCCATTCCACTACCATCTCAATGGCGGTATCCAGATTCCAGTGTGGTTTCCAGCCAAAGGTGGTCTTTAGCTTAGAGCAGTCCAGCTTCAGGAAGTTTGCTTCGTGAGGGCCACCATCATATCGGTTGACCCAATTCATGCCATCGCCCCACTTGCTGACAAACAAGTCAACCAGTGCGCCGGTCTGGAAGCAATCAACATCATCGGGACCCACATTGTAGTAACCGGCATACTTACCGTCGTCATACTGCATCGCCGCAATCATCAGGTAAGCATACAGAGGTTCAAGAACGTGCTGATAGGGCCGGGTGGAGAAGGGATTGCGCACCACGATATCCTCGTGCTTCATTGCCGCCCGAATGCAGTCCGGGATAATCCGGTCATTGGCAAAGTCGCCGCCGCCAATCACATTGCCTGCACGGGCTGTAGAAATCGCCACATGGTCATCTGCAAAGAAGCTGTTTTTATAAGAATGCGTCACCAGCTCCGAGCAGGACTTAGAGTTAGAGTAGGGGTCAAAGCCGTCCAGCTCCTCGTTTTCCCGATAGCCCCATGCCCACTCCTTATTTAAATACACCTTGTCCGTGGTCACGTTCAGGAAGGACTTTACGCAGCTGCTATTGCGGACGCATTCCAAGATATTCACCGTACCCATTACATTGGTTTCGTATGTATAGGCGGGGTCTTTGTAGCTGTCACGGACAATGGGCTGAGCCGCCAGATGTAGCACAATCTCCGGCTGTGCCTCGTCAAAATCCGCCTTCAATGCCTTATAATCCCGAATGTCGCCAACCACAGAATGCACATCCTGCTGGATATCGGCAATTTCAAACAGAGAAGGTGAAGTCGGCGGGTTCAGAGAATAGCCCGTCACAGCTGCGCCGGCGTTGGCAAGGATTTTGCACAGCCAAGAGCCCTTGAAGCCTGTATGGCCGGTAACAAACACCTTTTTCCCTTTATAAAAGCTCAAATCAAATTTATCCATTAGTCCTCCCACACCTTCCAAGGCGCCTTGCCGGATTCCCACAGCTTTTCCAACTGCTGTTTCTCACGAAGAGTATCCATACACTGCCAGTACCCCTTATGTACATAGCCAACCAACTCTTTCTTGGCAACCAGCTTGGTCAGCGGGCCCTTCTCGAATACAGTAGTATCCCCTTCAATGAGGTCAAACAGCTCCGGCTGGAACACCATAAATCCAATGTTAATCAAATCTCCGTCCATATCGGACTTTTCCCGGAACGCATCAATTACACCATTAGCACCCACTTCCACAACGCCTTTATTTTGACCAAAGTTGTACATGGACATGGTACCAATTTTCCCATGTGTCTTATGGAAGGCAATCAGTTCTGAAATGTTTACATTTCCAACAGCATCTCCGTAAGTAAGCATAAAGGGTTCATCACCAATATACTCCCGAATGCGTTTAACCCGTCCGCCGGTCTGAGTGTTCAGACCAGTATCCACCACTGTGACCTTCCAAGGCTCGGCGTGCTTATTGTGAACAATCATTTCATTGTTGCCATTGGTATAATCAAAGGTGATATCCGAAGTATGCAGGAAATAATCCGCAAACCACTCCTTAATCACATGCTGCTTGTAGCCTGCGCAGATGATAAATTCGTTATAGCCATAGGCAGCATAGGTTTTCATAATGTGCCATAGGATTGGCATTCCGCCAATCTCAATCATTGGCTTTGGTTTATATGCAGATTCTTCGGAAATACGAGTTCCAAAGCCACCGGCTAGGATTACTACTTTCATTGTGCTTCCTTTCGTTATTAACCAAGAACTTAAAATGCAGTTCTGTTTATTATAGTTTTTAAACTAGTCCTTGAATAGATTCTCAAATCTGTAATAGAACTTGTAGCTATATACCGCTAGCTTACTGCCTCCGATATTCGTAAATACTATATAATAAAGATCCAAGACAGTTAAATCCCAAAATTTATGCATTCAAAGCACCAATATACATTAGTTATCTACCAGTATAGTGGTACAATGAATATCAGTTAACTGCTAACCTCGGAATATTTTATTTCACCTTGACCCCTCTCTAAGCAAAACTGCTTCAACCGTCTTAAAAATTATCTTCAAATCAAGCAAAAAAGATCTATTGTGTACGTAATACAATTCCATTTTCTGACGTTCTCCATCCGAATATCCCACATTATTCCTTGCATAAGCTTGCCAATAACCTGTCAATCCAGGTTTCACAGAAAGCAGAAGCTTTTGTTCGTCAGAAGTATAATTCTCTTTTAATTCGCTTTCCAGTATAGGTCTTGGACCAACAACCGACATATTTCCAAGTATAAGAATATTTACCATTATCTGCGGAAGCTCATCAAGGCTTGACCTGCGCAGCTTGGCCCCAAAGCATTTTTCACCATCACCAACTGTTCTGTATCCGATAAGTCGAGGATCATCCTTAAGCTTATACTCTTCTTTATATTCAGCTAATTGATTGGGAGTCAACATTTTTTCAATATCATCCGCATTTTTCTTCATGCTCCGAAATTTATAAACACCAATACTTTTAAAATTTTTGCCAATTCTTTTATGTACATAAAATGGACTCCATCCATCTTTTGCAACAATAACAGCAGAAATCAGTATAAATGGTATTATTAACAGAATACTTACTAAAAGCGTTGATATAACATCAAATACTCTCTTAAAAAAATCATATACAGGTTTAGATACACATATTGTATCAGAAACCGATTTTATTTCAGACTGAGCTTCATTTTCAATAGTTTGCAGATTATCCAATGTCAATCCTCCCCAGAAAAATCACGTTACACCCGTACCTTAATGTCATCAAAAAGCTTTTCGCTGTAATACCCACATTCAGCAAGCTTTCTGAATTCTGCCTTTATTGACGGAACGTCTTCTTTGTAAGTTATGCCAAACCACTTGTCGGCGGTTTCAAGCACTTTTACGGAAACGCTTTTCTCCGCAAGAAGCTTTCCGATAAATATCGGCAGCAGATACTCAGCTGTAAGCTCATCGTCAATGCTATCAAAAAAATCTTCAAAGCCCTTTTCAAGCCTGCCGATAAACTCAGGCGCAAATCCCCACATATTCATTGATACATGAGAATTTATATCCAGCAGCATATCATCAGCATATGCCGCATCGCCTTTTTTAACGATATTTTTTGTCTCGGTGATATCAGTGAGGAACCCCGCATCGTTAACATGGCAAATACCTCTGGTAACGGAACCGTTTTCACTGAGAGTGTTCTTTAAAATAAATCCTGCCATGCAAAGCATATCGGGAGAACTGCTCCCCTGCCCAACAAGAAAATCGTGTATCTGAACAAAGGCTTTCTTGCCATAATAGTCATCGGCATTTATCACGGCAAACGGTTCATTGATGAACTCTTTGCCTGCAAGCACCGCCTGACCTGTTCCCCATGGCTTTGTCCTGCCCTGCGGAAGCTTCCTGCCGTTTGGGATATCCTCCAGCGACTGGAAAGCATAGCAAACCTTTACGCCAAGAGCTTCGCATTCACTTTCAATGCGGTTTCCGATGATATTACGGAAGTCCTCTTCTATTGCACGCCTGATAATGAAAATTATCTTGTCAAAGCCTGCTTCAATAGCGTCGTGAACAGAATAATCAATAATAAGCTCGCCTTCGGGGCCTACCGCTTCCAGCTGCTTTATACCGCCTCCAAAGCGTGACCCAATCCCTGCCGCCATTATTACAAGTGAAGTGTGCATAAGGTCCTCCTTACCATTGACAATTCCAATAACATATAACTGTCACTTTTCCTTAGAATTCGACATATTCAGGTAAAATCTGCCTATATCAGCACTTGATTGTGACATCTGTATGACTGTAACTGCAGAAACAGCAACAGTTATAATGATGACATTCATCAGCAGCCATTCACACCAATATGCAGTTTATACGCCGAATAAAATTCATCTTCAAGGCAAATACAATTTGATTAAGAAGCGAATAAGAAATGTTACACATTAAAACAAATTATGTACCAATTCTGTTTTAAATTATATCACAAGGCATTATTCTTGTCAATGCGCTATATAACAATAAATACCGCCCGACCGCCGATAGGTGCTGTGCAATATGGCAATAATATTTTTCAAAAGTCATGGTAATCATTTTGTAATAAAATTCATACAGATACAGCTTTTATATTAACTTTTGCTTCATATTTCATCTCTTTAAAGCACTAACCATGTGCTGTGCAGGCAAAATATGATGTTTCTGTAAAATTTATTCCGATTTTTGCCTGTCACATTGACGCTGTTTGATATACATATATACAATAATTATAACACTTATTATAATAATTCCCAAAAGCGAACCCATACTGTCGATAAAAACGTCCTTCAAACGCATTGTTCGTTCTGACACAAAATACTGGTGTATTTCATCGGCAGAAGCGTACAATGCACATATTGCAAGCGAGCACAGCCTCTTGTGTCTGACCTTAATGCCCGAAGATACCACAGCCGTATAAACAACCATTCCGAGAGCTGTATAAACAGTAAAATGCGCAAGCTTTCTTATAAAAAAATTCAATTCGGTGATTATAAAGGTCTGCTGCCCAATGTCCATTGAGTCAAAACGGAAGAAAAGAAGCTCCGCAAAAAATTTGGTCACTTTCATACTCAGCCCATTGCTTTCCGTACCGCTCTGGGTGGAAAAGCCGAATATGCAGACCATAAGAATTATCGCCGCAGCCGACCAGAATATCGTCCGTTTTTTTTCAGATCTATGTGATTCCATGTTCTCTCCATTTTGGTAAAAGGCATTTATTGGTTTTAAATATTATACACCCAAAAAGCCGATTTGTAAATAGTAAAGTCGCCTTTTGTAACATATTTTTCATTACTGCTATTTGCGGTACGCCAAAATTATATATCTTAACGAAATTTTATCAGACAGAACTTTCAAAATGATGATATTCGGACTGTACCGCTCCCCAGCGCACACGGATATCTCCCTTTAATATTATTATACATCATTCTTATAGTCACTCAGTGTCATTGCGGAACATTTTTGAGGAATATTATCATATGTAAAATAAAAAATCACACTGATATGCTCTGTGTTTCATACACATAAGTATATCAGTGTGACTTTTATTTTCTCTTGTTTATAAGCTCTCTTGCTATTCCCTCAGTACGATCGTAATCTATCCTGAAATAATCAAGAGCAGCTTTCATGTCGTCCTGAGATTCGAGGAACACATCTATCAGACGGGCATAGGAGGTTTTTACTGTTATCACACCCTATACGTCTTACTCAATTCTCCCTGGCATAGCCGGAGATTTAAGCATTTAAATTATTCTATTTTTCAAAGATTGATTTTATTTAAGCACAATCCACTGTACATAAGCCCACTGACGTTGTGTGTTATCTACTGTGTGTTCATCAATAGGTGTTCCACATTCTTGATAAAGATAAATTTCGCTCATATCTTCATCTTGTAGATCAACATAAATTGCACAACCTGCCAATCCGGTATTGTTGGCTTCTTTCTCCGTTAAATCTCGGAGATAATGATATTCTTCGGGTAATTCTTCAACTGGCATATTCGGTGCAACATAATTCCTGTCCATTATGGTAATCATCGGCGCCAGTACAGTGTCCTGATGTTCGCCAAAAGGAATCATGATGCCAACAGCAGCGATAAGACACAAACACGCTGCTATTGCTCCCAATTTGCCCCAAGCCGATTTTCTCGATTTCTTTTTGTAGTTAAGAGCTTCATCAATGTACTTATTGTCAAGCTCGCTCATGGCATCGGAAAACTTTTTTGTGGTCATACGAATACCGCTCTTTCAATCAAGTATTGTTTCATATTCTCACGGATACGAGTCAGCCGGACAGAAATATTTTTTTCTGAAAGCCCTATAAAATCGGCTATGTCCTTATAACTGTCAGAAAACCAATAGCGGCGCATGAAGATAACACGGTTTTCAGTAGTCAGTGTGTCTAAAAAGGCTTCAATAATGAGAGCTAATTCTCGAGCATCAATCTCGCCTTCAACCGTATTAGGGTCTGCTATATAAGCTTCGATTTTCTCCATAGCAACTGTATAGTGACTGCTTCGTTTGGCTGCTTCCTTTCTCCAGTAGATTTTTAGTGAAATGTTCCGAACGATTTTAACAAGATAAGATAACAGCGGGTTAGGTCGTGCCGGAGGAATGGTGTTCCATGCGCCTAAATAAGCGTCGTTTACACATTCCTCTGCGTCCTGCCTGCTTCCTACGATATGATAGGAAAGATTGTGGCAGACTTTTCCGTATTTTATGTCCAGTTCCCGTATGCCTTGTTCTGAACGTCTCAAAAACATTTCTATGATTTTTTCGTCATCTATCATAACACCGCCTCCTTTCCGGCTTCACCTATGTACTACGGTTTTAGAGCAAAAAACTACATCAATCTCATATTTTTTTAAAAAAATTACTCCAGCCTTATCAGGACTTTCATTCTAACGCATATAAAGAACTATATCATATCACAACAAACTCGCATCTCAAATTCCAAACATATTCCTGCATATCTTCTTTCCGCACTCTGTCCGGAATATCCTGTTATACGCACTCAGAGCAGCTTCCTTTGAAATGCCGTCCTCCATGATATTTACAAGGAAATCAGCTTCAACAAGTATCTGATAGTCCGCACTGTCAATGTTATCGTATGTATGATGATGGGCTATCAGGAACTGTACCCTTTCGGAAACATCGTCATCAAAGCCCAGCTCTTTGAGCAGCTTTGCAGCTATTGCAGGGCCTTCCTTTTCCTGCAGCTTGCCGCCGCAGCTGCCGTATTTTTCTTCGCAGGTGTGAATGCCGATATCGTGGGTAAGTGCAGCGGCCTCAAGAATGAACAGGCTCCTGCTGTCCAGATTTTCCGATTCACCGATGAGCTTTGCATAGCTGTGTACCTTGCAGAAATGCTGTATTCTCTTGGCATCTCCGCTGTACAGCTCTATCATTGCCAGGTGTAATTTGTTTATCATTTCGGACACTCCTTCTTTGATTGGTCAATTATTTTTGGCTGACTGTAACAGAAAACTTTCCGTCCTGAGCCTTTACTTCAAGGGAAAGCCCCTGCCTGCGGGCAGCCTCGGCCGCTATTGAAAGCCCAAGACCGCTCCCCTTTCTGCCGTTTCTGCTGTTGTCGCCCTTTACAAAAGGCTTTGTAAGCTCGTCGGCATTGAGTTTGTCGGCTTCCGAGCAGTCGTTTTTGATGCAGATGTATCCTTTGCGGCATTCTGCGGTAATACTGCCCGATACATCAGTATATTTTACGGCGTTCTCCATGAGATTTGTCAGAATGTCCATCATAAGCTTTTTATCTGCCGTGAAATCGGCGGTTCCGTTTATGCTAAGCTTCAGGTCATTCTTTTCAAGCTCATTTTCATAGTTTGCCGCAATGCTGTGAAGCAGTTCGGCTGCATCAAGCTTTGTGGCTTCGGGAGACAAATCGCTCTCTTCAAGCTTTGACAGCTCCAGAACGCTTGCGATTATGGAATCCATATATCTTACATTATCAAGAATTGCTGAGATATAATGCTTATTTTTATCGGGACTTACTCCGCTTTGAAGATTTTCCGCATAGCCTGATATCACCATAAGAGGGCTTTTCAGGTCATGGGCAAGCTTGTTGGTCATATCTCTGCGGCGGTCCTCAATCTCATAATGTGCGCTGAGGACTGCATATTCCTTTGATGCTCTGAGATATGCTATTATCAGCGTAACAGCTATCATTACAGGGACAATGAACCGCAGAGCTTTATCGACAACGGCACCGGTGTTGAATATAAGCGCTTCGCCTATGTAACAGCTTTTGCCGCCAAGCTCTATGCCTGAAATATCGGTAATTCTGTCTAACTCTTCTATCGTACTGTCAATGCCCCTGTTGTCCTTTACAAGCTGCTGAACATATGCAAATTTATCCTTGTCAGTCTGCGAGTAAATAAAGGAAAGCCTTGCGACCTGAGCGTCCGCTGCCGTATATACCTCCGCTCCCTCGGGAACAGCTATATCGGGAACTATGGTATCGACCTTATTTTCGGTGCTGTAAACGCTTATTTCAAGAGGAATAAAGGTGTTATCCGTAAGGCAGAAACGGTCGCAGGCAAAATCATACAGATCGTCATGCTCATCGGCATTTGAGCCATATTTTGACTTTATCTCTTCAATAACGCTTTCCGCAATGCTGTCAGGCTCATAATAATGAATATCGGAAGCATCGTCCTTTTTAAAGCTGAGTATCGCCGTATCCTCGGGACACATATAATAATCGCCGTTTTCATCATACACGGCAACAAAGGTGTCGGTAATGTCATTATGTCCGCTCAGCTCAGTAATTGCCATTTTGATAAATGGCTCGCCCAAACCCTTGTCATAGCCGAGCTTGATGCTCCGGGAAGCCTGACCCGATACGGAAATGCACTCACCTCTGATATATGTAACAACTCCCGCTGTAATTGCAGCTGTAAACAATGCGCATACGATAAATGTGGAGATAAGATTTTTGGCGAATACACGCTTTTTTGATATACGGACGCTTTTGGCAGTGTTCTTTTTTCTCATAAGATCATATCCTTTCAGTCTGTCAGCTTATAGCCTTTGGAAATAACTGTTTTGATCTGACTGCCTGCGGACCCCATTGCCTTTCTGAGCTTTTTGATGTGATTATCCACAACTCTGTCCGCTCCGAAATAATCATATCCCCACACCCTGTCAAGAAGCGTGTCTCTGCCGACAACACAATCCTTGTGCTCCATGAGATATTTCAGTATCTCATATTCCTTCGGGGGAAGCTCAACAGCATTTCCGTCAGCCATTATCGTCATTTTTACAGGGTCAAGGGATATTTTTCCGCAGGTCATAACTTTTGATACAGTCATTCCTTTTGAACGTTTCAGAATGGCGTTGACTTTTGCGTAAAGCTCGGCTAAAGAGAATGGTTTGACAATATAATCATCACAGCCAAGGTCATATCCGTAGAGCTTATCCTCTTCACGTCCCCTTGCGGTAAGGAACAGTATGGGAACGCTGCTTTCCGCTCTGATATAACGGCAAAGGGAAAAGCCGTCTGTTCCTGGAAGCATCACATCAAGCAGGATAAGGTCATACTCATTGCTATGTATAAGCTCCATGCCCTTATCGCCGTCCGCTGCTGTTTCCACGGATATAACGCCGTCCTTGGCAGCAAAGTAGTCTGTGATGACCTCTCTGATCTGCTCATCATCTTCCACCAGTAACACGCTGTAAGCCATTTTTCCGCCCTCCTTGATAATATAATACCCTGACCGTGTATCCTTTGTATATCCTTTGGGTGTCTTTTTGGTCTTTTGAGAAAAAAGTTATTTTTATTATAGCATTATGGAACTGGGTTGTAAAGGGCAAAAAAACACAGCACCCTGCTGAGCGCTGTGTCTTACGTTAAGAGATAACATTATTTACAAAATATTGCCGGAGTATATTCCCGTCATATACTGAACTGCCAGAGAAACAAGGGTTATCACAGTCCAGCAGCAAAATCCGAGAATTATAGGCTTGCCGCCCTTTTTCACAAGGCTCACGATATTTGTGTTCAGCCCGATAGCTCCCATTGCCATTGCAATAAAGAATTTGGCAAGCTTTTTCATTGCGGGTATGAAATATGAGGAGTATGCGGCAGAAAATGCGTTCGTGCTAAGGCTTGTAACGACCGTTGTAATGACAGAGGCAGCGATAAAATAAAGTATGAACCAAGGGAATATCTTCTTAAAAGAAAAGCCGTCAGCTGTTTTTCCGTTTTTCTTTGCTTTTGCGGTGCGGTAAAGGGCAAGCGCAAGAGTGATGGGGATTATGGCAAGTGTTCTTGTGAGCTTAACGGTCACGGCAGCTGAAAGTATCCCGCTTGTGTGATAAAGATTTTCGGCTGTTGAAGCTGCCGCCGTCACAGACGATGTGTCATTCACCGCTGTTCCAGCAAAAACGGCAAAGCCTTCCGTGCCAAGTCCTATGGAATGACCGAGGGCAGGAAATATAAGAGCGGCAAGAATATTGAACAGGAAAATTACCGATATTGAACGGGCAACATCTTCGTCATCGGCATCAATAACGGGAGCAGTGGCGGCAATGGCCGAGCCTCCGCATATTGATGAGCCTACTCCGATAAGCACGGCTGTCTTGGATTCAATTTTCAGCAGCTTCATCATTATAAAAGCAGTTATGAGCGACGATGAGATCGTGCAGATTATTACAGGAAGGCTTTTGCTTCCCACAGAAAGAACGGTTGACAGATCAAGGGAAAATCCCAGTATTATGACAGCCCACTGGAGTATTTTCTTAGAAGTAAATGTTATTCCGCCCTTGAAATCCTCTTTTTTAGGCAGCGACGGCACTGCAAAAGAAATAATAAGTCCAAAGAGTATGGACATTACAGGTGCGCCTATAAGTTCAAGCGCAAACCCGTCTATTTTAAGCGAGCTTAAAAATGTGGCAATTACTGCAATGACGGCGCAGAGAAGTATTCCGTACAGATTTTTCTTCAATGACATTGTTATTCCCCCAAAAATTTATCTTATATTGTTGATTATATCACACTTGCATGATAAAATCTAATTATTGTTTATTATATATCAATAAGATTTGCTTATGGAGAAAACAAGATGACAGATCACAGGATAAAAACCTTTGCAGTGCTGTGCGACTGCATGAATTACCGAATAGCTGCGGAAAGGCTTCATCTGACACAGCCTGCTGTGACCCAGCACATACAATATCTTGAAGAATATTATCACTGCAGGCTTTTCAGCTATGACCGCAGAAATCTCACGCTTACCGATGCGGGAGAGGCTTTGCGCAAATATGCGGAAAATGTGCTCTATCAGGAAAAGTGCCTTATGCAGTCTCTGGGCGCTCCAGAAAAAACTGTGCTGAGAATGGGTGCCACAAAGACTATCGGCGAATACGTCATTGCAGACCGTGTGGAAAGATATCTCGGATATCGTGAAAATCAGCTATACATCAAGGTCGATAACACCGAAGAGCTGCTTGGGCTGCTGAAAAAAGGCGAGCTTGATTTTGCGCTTATTGAAGGATATTTTGACCGCTCTGAATTTGCTTCAAAGCTTTTCAGACGAGAAGAATTTGTTGGGATATGCAGCTGCGACCACCAATTTGCGTGTCAGACGGTCAGCATAAAGGATATATTTGATAACACCCTGTTTCTGCGTGAAAACGGCTCAGGCACCCGCAGCATCTTTGAGCAGTTCCTTGCATCTCGGAATTACGGCACGGACAGCTTCCGCAGGATCGTATGTATAAATAATTTCGGGCTGATACTATCTCTCATTGAGAAAAACTGCGGCATTACCTTCGGCTACAGCTCGCTCACTGTCGCCAACTCCTCGCTGTCGGCATTCAGGATAGCTGAGTCCGATATTTTCAGAGAGTATAATTATGTGTTCATTGACACGCCCCACTCGCTTCATTGCGTGGAGCTGTTTGAGTCTTTCGGGAATGATATCGGGAATGTATGAATAAGCTTTTTGATTCTCAGACCGAGCCTTGGGATAAGGTTGTACTCCATTGAGATTTATCCTCTCTCGGAATAACCGATAAAAAAACGGTGAAAAGCAGCAACATTTCTGTTACTGCTTTTCACCGTTTTATTGCGAAGTTTATCTAGGACACACTGATTAAATCTTTCCAAACCAAGTCAAAAGTGATTGAAAACTGATGCTTTCAGCATCGAATTTTGCTGTTTTGAACTTCTTTGAACTTTATGCGTAAATTTTCAAAACAGCTTTCAGGTCCGTTGTTTTTGCATTTAGTTTCTCATATTTTCCACCCCACAGCTTTCTTTCTGCCGATAATAAAGCTGCGGTATATGCCCTCCTGACATACAAGCTCATCATGGGTTCCTTGCTGAACTATCTCTCCCTTATCGACCACGAATATGCGGTCTGCATTGCGGACAGTTTTAAGGCGGTGTGCTATCATAATGACCGTCTTTTCATGGGTAAGTTCGCCTACGGCTTCCATAAGCTCCTTTTCGTTTTTGGGGTCAACATTTGCAGTTGCTTCGTCCAGAATTATAACAGGTGCGTCCTTCATCATGGCACGGGCAATGGAAAGTCTCTGGCGCTCTCCGCCCGAAAGCGAGCCGCCAGCCTCGCCGATGACTGTATCATAGCCGTTTTCCAGCTTCATGATAAAATCATGGCAGCGAGCCTTTTTAGCCGCTTCTATCACCTTTTCCATCGGCGCATCGGGCTGACCGAAACGGATATTGTTTGCGATCGTGTCATGAAAGAGATAAACATTCTGGAACACAAAGCTGAAATTTTTCATAAGGCTGTCCATGCTGTATGTGCGCACATCTTTGCCGTCAAGCGATACGCTGCCCTCATCAACGTCCCAGAAGCGTGAAAGCAGATGACAAAGCGTGGTCTTTCCGCCGCCCGAAGGTCCCACAACAGCTGTAGTCGTTTTCTCGGGGATATCCAGCGTAATGCTGTCAATTATCTTCTTTCTGCCGTAGGAAAAGCTGATATTTTCCGCATGGATATCGCAGTGCTTCGGCGTATATTCCGCTCCCGAAATATCCATAGCAGGAAGCTCCAGTATCTCGTTTGCTTTTGTTACGCAGGTATCAACCACACGTAGGAGTGATGACTGCGTTCCCGCCTGCTCGAGTCCCTCCGTTATCATAAAGGAGCATATGCACATCATAACACAGCTTAAAAGCGGCATACGCCCGCTGGTGTAAAGTATGAGCGCCAGCAGCACAACTCCTACATCTGTGAGCTTTGCGGCAATGTTCTGCGCAAGCATCAGCGGCAGAAGCTTCAGCTCCATCTGGATATTTGCGGAAACATTCTCATCAATGGCGCTTTCCAGCTGACGGTTGTACTTTCCTGTCAGCCGATAGGACTTGACCTCAGAAATGCCCTTGATATATTCAAGTATTTTTTCAACTATGCCGGTATCGGCGTCAGTTTTTTCGGCAGTCGTTTTTTCCGAAGCTGCCTGCATGGCTTTGTTTATCAGATAGTAAAAAACAAGTCCTGCAACGATAAGCAGCCCCACACGCAGGTCGAACACAAAGACCGCAAGCGTCATAACGGCAGTTGAAAATATGCCCTCGGTTACCATTATAACGACCCGTGTCGCCACGCCCGAAAGATTTTCCATAGTGTTTGTGGTGACTGAGGTTATTGTTCCAAGGCTGTTCTCGTTGAAATATCCCATAGGCAGATACCGCAGATGCTCTGCTATCTGAACACGCTTGTTGGCGGAGGTGGAATATCCCGCTTCTGTCTGCAAAGCGGTAGCGTTGTATTTGAGCAGCGATGAACCTATGACCGAAACAAGCATTATGCCAAGGGACAATATTATTGCTTTTGTTGTTACATTTCCGCTGATGACCGCCTGCATCATCACACCCACAGCAGGTATCTTCAATGCTGCAAACAAGGCTGCCGCAACACCGAGGAAAACGGAAACATAAAACTTTCTGCGGTCTTTTTCGTCGCAGAAATCAAAGAATTTTTTCAGTATTTCAAGCATATCATACACCCTCCTCTGCGGAGTCTCTGGACGAAATATGCGCTTCCCACATTCTGCGGTAAAGCGGACAGCTTTCAAGCATCTCGGACTGTGTTCCGCTTGCTTCTATCCTGCCGTCGTTTACAACTGCTATCATATCCGCATCGGCAACAGTCGAAAGGCGGTGGGCAATGACTATCAGCGTTTTTCCCCGCACAAGCTTTGCCACCGATTCCTGAATGACCGCTTCATTTTCGGGGTCTGTATAAGCCGTTGCCTCGTCAAGTATTACGATAGGCGCATTTTTCAGCATTGCTCTTGCAATGGAAATGCGCTGCTTTTCGCCCCCCGAAAGATGTCCTCCGCCGCTGCCAACGACTGTGTCAAAGCCGTTTTCAAGCTGAGAAATGAAGTCATAGCAGCCGCAGTCCTTTGCAGCCTGCTCCACTTCATCGTCCGATGCGTCCTGCCGACCCATACGGATATTTTCACGGACTGTAGTATCAAAAAGAAAATTGTCCTGAGAAACATATGCGATAAGCTTGTTGTAATGCTCAGCCGAGATCTTGCGGATATCTGCACCGCCGACGGTTATTTTTCCGCTGCCTGCGTCCCAGAAAGATGCCGCAAGCTTTGCAATAGTGGATTTTCCGCTGCCCGACGGGCCAACCAGGGCATTCACGGTACCCCCACGGAATGTAAGATCAATGCCGTGGAGCACTTCCGTTTTGCCGTATCCGAAGCGGACATTTTCAAAGCATATCGTGCAGCCCACGGGCTTTTCGATATCATTTTCGGGGCGTTCAAGCTCAGGCGCCGACAGAATAGACATGACCTCTCCGAGGATAGTACCCACCTTTGCAAGGTCGTCCGTGAATTTCATGCAGCCTATTATGGGCGTAACAAGGCCCATTGCAATGATTATGATAAGCACGAATTTATCTGCTTCAAGCGTTCCGTTTTTCATCAGCAGACCGCCGACAGGCAGTACCGAAAGCAAAGTTGCAGGCATAATGTTCATGGCAAATGTAAAATAAAAATTGCTCTTGTTCATCCAGTCGATATAGCTCTGCGCACATTCACGGGCAGCTGCGGCGAACTTTTCGTAGGAGCTTTTCGCCTTGCCGAATACCTTTATGACCTCAATTCCGCCGATATATTCAACTGCTGTATCATTGAGCGCTTTAGTCGCCTTTACCGTGCGCTCATAATTTTTCTCATAGCCTGCCATCATCAGCATGAAAAATATCATGCCCAAAGGCAGCGTGATAAGTGAAGCCAGCGCCATTCGCCAGTCAAGCACAAAAAGATAAACAAGGGCTGCCAGCACAGCAAAAGCATTGGCGGTCATTTCTGGAATAACATGGGCAAGGGTCGGTTCCATGCTGTCCACACGCTCCGCCAGGATATTTTTCAGCTCTCCCGAGCCTCTTGCCTGCACGTCGCCCAGCGGCATACGTGAAAGCTTTTCAAGTCCCCGCCTGCGGATATTTCCAAGCACCGCAAATGTTGCCTGATGGGACTGCGAGGTCGAAAGCGAATGGAACGACACACGGAGCAGCCACATGACAGCCATTACAGCGCAGTCGATAAGATATCCTTTCAGCTCCCTGTTCCCCGACAGCAGCTTCCCGATGATATCCGCCATAACAAAATACGGAAGTATCTGAAAAATCGCTCCGACTACGGCAAGTATCACACTTGCTATATACTTTGATTTTTTCTGTTCCGCAAAAGAAAAAATAATGCTGAACGTGTTTTTTTCTTTCTGCATTTTTGTCACCTCACATTGAAAATTTCTTTTATTCTCAGCAAAGCTTCCTTTGTAATAAGCATATCGTCACAAATTTTTCCGCCATTTATATGCAGCACTCTTGTGCAGGTGCGGCAGACAAATTCATAGTCGTGAGTGACGATAAAAATAAGCTTTCCGCTATCCGAAAGCCTGTGTATCAGCGCCGCCAGACGCACCATGCTGTCATAATCAAGTCCGCTTGTAGGCTCATCGAAAACAAGCAGCTCTTTTCCGCAGACCATGCTCACCGCTGCTGCAAGGCGCTGCTTCTGCCCGCCTGACAAAGTGTTGGGGTGACGGTCACAGAACGGCAAAAGCCCAAGCTCGGCAAGAGTTTTTTCCGCAAGAACCTTGTCGGGGTGCTTTATGCCGAATGTGCATTCAGCCTCAACGCTTTCGGCAAAAAGCTGATAATTCACGTCCTGCATGACCATGTAGGAAAGCTTCATGCGCTCTTTCGGAGCAAGAGCCTTGCCTTTCCATATAAATTCGCCGTCAGTTTCCTTATGAAGTCCGCACAATCCACGGGAAAAGGTGGTTTTTCCCGCTCCGTTATGCCCCACCACAGCGATTATCTCTTTCGGTGCAGCAGTCAGTGAGATATTTTCAATCACAGGCTGCTTTTTCCATTTCAGCGAAATATTTCTCATCTCCATAACAGGCGGAGCAGTCTCAGGCTCTGAATATTCAGGCTCTTCCTTATCAAGATAAACAGCACGAAGCCCCATTTTCTGCCGTTCCCGATCGGGCAGAGCGCAGAACTGCTCAGATGTATAGTCCCCTGCTATTCTGCCGTTTTCGAGATATATCACCCTGTCGGCAATGTCCGCCAGATAGCACAGACGATGCTCGGCAATGAGAATGGTCTTGCCCTGTGATCTTATAAGCTCCAGATGCTCCCGCAGCTCGCCTATTGCCGTCATATCAAGGTTTGAGGACGGCTCGTCCAGCAGATATACTTCAGGCTCCATGGCATACACCGATGCAAAGGCTATCTTCTGCTTTTCTCCGCCCGACATTGAAAAAATATTCCGTCCCAGCAGCTTGTTTATATGCAGCTCATCGGCAGTCCTCTTTACACGCTCTGCAAGCTCCTCGGGAGGACGGGCCTCATTTTCAATGCCGAAAGCTATCTCGCTGTCCGTATCCACATTGAAAAACTGCGTGCGGGGATTCTGGAACACGCTCCCCACCTTTTCCGCAATGCGGTACATAGGCATTTCTGCGATATTTTCACCGTCAAGAAGCACCTCGCCCTGCAGCTCGCCCTCAAAAAACTGAGGGATAAGTCCGTTCACAAGCCTTGTGAGAGTTGTTTTTCCGCAGCCGCTCCGTCCGCAGAGAATGACAAACTGACCGTCGGGAACAGTCAGATCAATGTTGTGCAGACCGCCCTCCGAGCTGTCGGGATATGCAAAGGAAACATTTTTGAATTCTATCATTGGTTCCACCCTTTCAGCAAAAGCCCGCTTATGAAAAATGCCGCAAATACAGCTATGACAATGCAGTCTGCCGCCCTCATCTTTATCACGGTAAGGCAAGTCCGCTGCTTGGGATTTTCTATGCCTCTTGTGACCGAAGCAACGGAAAGCTCATCAGCCGTTTTGGAAGCAGCCATAAGCAGCGGAACATAAATGCAGTTTACCGTCATAACAGGCGCTTTCAGAAATCCTGTCAGTGACGGCGAAACATCACGCAGGCGCATTGCGTCCTTAATGTACCGCCAGTCCTCACGAACAGCGGGCAGATACCGCAGCATTACCGCAAAGGGTATGGTAAGCTTTTTGGGGCATCGGAGCTTTGCCATTGCGGAAAGGAACTCGTTGACCTTTGTGGTGAATATTACCGTTCCCGCCATCATTCCGCAGGCATATACCTTGTGCAGCAGTCCAAGAAACGCCGCAAACATCGTCCGCAGCGTTCCTGTCATAACATTCATTGACCATACCGTAAAAAGGCATATCAGCCCGTAGGCTATCACACCGCGCAAGGCGCTGTGCCATCTGCCGCATATCATCTCAAAAGCAGCTATCAGCAGCACCAGTATGAACTGGAACTGCAAATTCGGCGCAAACATGGCGCAAAGCACGCAGATAAGTATAAGCGCCAGCTTTGTGCGTGGGTCAAAATGCAGTGCTTTCACTTTGTGATACCCGCTTTTTCAAACTGCTTTTTCAGCATAAGGCTGCCTGCAAATGCGCTTATTGCCGCAGCGGCTGCCGTGCCTACAAGCATTATTATCATTATAACGACAGTGCCCTCGGAACGCATGGTATCTATGTATGACTGCTCTGTTCCGTTGCCAAGCATTGTTTTCGCCCAGCCGTCGGGGTCTGCAAAAAACACAAGATATGAGCCGGTTCCGCCAAAGCAGATAAGTATATATGACAGAATGTTCATCAGCCTGCTCTTATATTTTCCCGCTCCCGCCACAAGGTCGGCAACGATGCCCATAATAAGATAGCCCAGCGCCATTGCCCAGTGCATTCCCGTAACGAACCATATTATGCAGAGAATTGCGCCGAGTATGGTGACTGCCCATCGCTTCTGTACCTTTGCAAGCATAAGCAGATACACAGGCCCGCAGAGAAGTGCGCTTCCCACAGGCATATAGAACGTCAGCACAGGATTTGGTGCAAAGAATATTCCTCCCACAAGAGCAAACACAAGAAACAGTGCGGAAAATATTCCCACAGTAACAAGGTCCTTGACAGTAAGACTGTTTTTTTCGGCTGAACGCTGATTCATATTGACCTCTCCTTTCGGACAAATGCGATTTGACATATGTCCGTCTTTTTGGTATAATGTTGATAGCAAAGATTAGCACAAACTAACCACATTATATGATACAATTTATGCCGCAATTCCGCAACCTGTTTGCCTTTGATTTGGCTTATCGTTGCAAACAGTTGTCTGTTCGTTTCAAAAATTTAAAAGGAGAGGTTTAAAGATATGAAATGCAAAAAGCTTTTGGGCTACTATAATTCTCTTCTGACACAAAACAGCTTTGAGCCTGTCCCCTGCCCCGACCGTTTCGGCCCCGAGGGAAGCTGCTGGAAGCTTTCGCCCGAGATCGGCGAGGGCTATTACTGGGTATATGCCCGTAAGGATCTGTTTGATATCAAGATACATGATTTCTTCTTCCACGAGGATTTTTATCTTGATCTGGATATTCCCGAGGGTGTAAGCATACATCATTATGATTCCATCTCGGGCGAGGAGCTTGACCCATACCGCCGCCTTTCGGTAGGAGATATTGAGACCATAATCGGCGGCAGGCAAAGGTACAGGGCTATCATACACAAGCGTATCCCCGTCCGCTCGGTGGGGATAGAGATAACCCCTGCATACTATGAAGATCATCTGAAAAAGCAGTATCCCGATGAGCATTTTGATCTGCCTGCCGCATTTCAGAGCTTTGAGCAGGCAGCGGATTTCCCTGCCATGTCAAAGCTGCTGTTTGAGATTGAAAGCTATCGTGGCGAGGGCATTGCCGCTTCGCTTTTTTACGAGGCCAAGGTCACGGAGGCAATAGCGCTGGTGGCAGATGTTCACCGCAGGCAGGGCGATAAAAAAGAGCGTCCCCTTTCCGCAGAGGATATCTGTGGGATAGAGAACGCCGTAAGCTATATAAACGACCACTATGCTTTTAACATACCGCTGGAGCGCCTTGCAAGCATCGCCTGCATGAGCGTCAGCAAATTCAAGACCTGCTTCAAGACTCAGATGAACAGCACCGTAACCGAGTACATTCAGGCACGTCGCATGAGCCAGGCAGAACATCTTCTTATCGACACCGATTTCACCATGGGGCAGATAGCCCAAATGATAGGCTACACCACCTCCAGCCGCTTTGCCGAGCTTTTCAGAAAAAGCACGGGGATACTTCCCATCGAATACCGAAAAATTGCAAGGAACAGGTAAATTACAAAATCACCGAAGCGGATATTGGCTGTCTGCTTCGGTGATTTTATAGCATATTTATTTTCTTCCCACCCAAGCAGAGCAGTTTGTACAGAACATCGAAAAACACATCGGGCAAGCCGTAATAATGAATCTGTTACTTTATCATTCAAATAACATAACGCTCATATTTTCAAAATCCCAAACCTTCCATTCTTCCAATCCATCACCATTAGGATCTCCTGTCTTAATAAAGTTACACCAATAATCAAGCATTTTTTCGGATAATTGCCTGTCCTTATCAGTAAAAGGCCGCCAACAGCGGTCTAATGTGCCGAACATATACCATAGCTCGGAAGAATGAAACGCTCCCGAATCATCACCCTGAAGTCGGTGATTAAAATAATAAACATAAGATGGCGTATATCCAAGCTCAATTTGATGCTTGCACCAGTTTATACAACCATTGTGAAGCTGGCTTTCTTTCATAGGAAGAGAGCCTGATGACTGACCGAAAAGTGTGACATTATCAAGATTTCCGCCAAAGGCTTTAATGTTTTCTTCTCGCCAAAACTCCGCCTGTTCGAATACAGAAACCGAACAGGCGGAGTTTTTGGGAAATACTGGCACGTATCCACAAGAGAATATGGAAGAATGTCTGATATCAGTTATCTTCATTTTTGTCCCGCTCCCCACATCTGCCCGAAAAGCAATCCGAAATTTCCTGTGCGGAATCTGCCAGCATTCTGCACACCACGCCTTTGTAAGCGTTTGTATGGCACAGACCTGCATAAATATCCTCATTATAGGCATACATCATTCCCGAATGAGTGTGCCCCTCAAAATAGCCTATGCCCGAAAGGTCAGCTTCATCGGGTATAAGCTTTATGTTATCAAGGAAAACAAGTCTGCCGTCAATATGAACGGCTATTCTTGAACGGAAGCTTTTAAACGCAAAATATTCATTCATGGCAGTTCTTCCGCAGGAGAAAATATCCTGCATAACAAACCTTGCACCGCTGTCAATGAACACCTCTGTCCTGCTGTCGAAAATGCTGTCGGCAAATGGTATCACAGGCTGTGGGGAATACAAAAGCCTTCCGCCCTTTTCAACGGTTATCTTTACCCTCTGAACGGCTCCGCCCTTTTTGCCCGACTTAAATATTTTGGTAAATGACTGCCCTGTAAAAACAAGCGAGGCATTTTCCTTTACATTTATTTCAATGTCGTAATCATCGCCGTCAAGCATTCCCGCACTGGCGGTCATCATCATTATTTCAGTATGATCGCTGTAATAAAACGGCTTTGCTATTTTTATGGGAGATGAAAAAAAGCTGTCGGCAATAACGTTCCTTCCGTTCATGTTTTCGGCGCAGATAAAAAGCCTGCTCATTTTAAGTCCTCAAAAAGCACATTTTTCTTTATCCATTCAATGACCTTATCAACGCCCTCCAGCGACATAAGATTTGTAAACATATACGGTCTGCCGTTTCTCATTCTTTCCGAATCTCTTGCCATTACCTCAAGGCTTGCACCAACAAGCGGCGCAAGGTCTGTTTTGTTTATTACAAGCAAATCGGAACGTGTTACCCCGGGGCCGCCCTTTCTGGGTATCTTCTCACCCTGAGCCACATCAATAACGTATATCGTCGCATCGGCAAGGTCGGGGGAAAATGTTGCCGAAAGATTATCTCCGCCGCTTTCAATGAATATTATCTGCACATCGGGAAATTTCTCTGCCATTTCCTCAACAGCCTCAAGGTTCATTGAGCAATCCTCTCTTATAGCGGTATGCGGACAGCCGCCTGTTTCAACACCCACTATTCTTTCGGGTGGGAGACACGAATTTTTTATCAGGAACTCCGCATCTTCTTTTGTATAAATATCATTGGTAACAACACAAATGCTGTACTCCTCTGACATTTTTCTTGTAAGCCTTTCTATAAGCGCAGTCTTGCCCGAACCAACAGGTCCGCCGACACCTATCTTTACATATGACATATTATCGCCCCTTACGAAATATAGATACGTGAATACAGCCTTTCATGTTCCATTGAACGCAGATCAAAGCCCGGGCAGCTTATTCCCAGCTCATCAAGGGAAACATCAAGAGCCTTTTTCACTGCACACGGGATATTTTTCATGGCAGCACTCAGGCTTGCCTGACCGTCAAGCTGTCGCAGCGGAACAAGCTTGACCGCATGATTTACCATTGAGGACAGCAGGCTGTAACAATACATTTCAAGTCCTGTTGTGATATCCGCTCCCGTGTCGGAGATAAAAAGTCCCACCGCAATGCTGTGATGACCCACACATATACCCTCGGCTATCATCTCGGAATATTTATCAAGCGAATAACATTTGCCAAGCGCATTTTCTGCCTTGATAAATCTTGCACATAGCTTTGTGCTGCCGTTTCTCAGCTCAAAAGGCGATTTTGAGGCTGTGCAAAGCTCATCAAGCACGGCAATATTTTCACCCGCTACCGCCTTTGCCGCAAAACCCAGATCGTTTGAGGGCAGCATATACATAAAAGCAGACAGGAATTTGTCTAGGCTTTCCTTATCCTTGACGATCTCTTTCACGGTATATGTCTCCATACCGTTTGACAGCGTAAACGCACCAATGGGAAACAGGCTGTCAAGCGCCTGCATAAGCCTGATAAGTCCAAGCTCACTCATGGCTGTGATGCCCGTGATCGTGCGAATGTGTGTGAGCGTGCGCTCTGCACTCAATGTATCCCGCAAACTTCTCGTGGGTCTTCTCAACCTTGAAGCCAAGCTTTTTCAGGTACTCAAATGTGGGCACGTCGTATTGGCATTTCACAGTGTCCTCCGATATGGACAGCGAAAGATGACGGTTTCCCAGCTCAAAGCAAAGCCTGCCCATTTCCGTCATGGAGCTTACCTTTACGCTTATAAGGTCACAGGGAGCGATCTCAACGGCAATTATCCTGCTGTCATCTTCAAAAAGGATATCGCCGTCGTTAAGCGGCTGCTCCACCTTTATGCCGATATCCTCGCCTGATGATGTCGTTTTGCGCAGGAGCTTCTTATCACGTTCATACCAGTCAACAATGACCGTATCGACCTTTTTTTCAGTCACTGTAAGCTTTCCGAGAATTTTTTCTATTATCATAACTACCATCCTTTTCAATGGCAATGCCCCATTTTTAGTATTTTAACTTCGCCTGCATATAACTCGGATTGGATCCTTTATCAATACCGATACGAGCCATATCACCATTCCGAAAGCAGCAGCTGACAAACCCAGAAATCCGTCATTTATCATATCCGCTCCGGCGGGAACAAAATACTCCGCACCTGATCCAAAATATTCTACAGCAGCATCAACAAGCCACATCAATGATGCGCCCCAGTACATCGAGCAAAGCAGCCCTACATTAAGCTTTCTTGCTTTTTCACTTATGTACCATACCGTTGTACTGATTACCGCAGCAATTACAGCTATAAGCAGTGTCATTTTTCCGCCACCTCCGCAGCTCTGCGCCTTTCCGCAGAAAATCCGATCGCAGTCATTGCTGCCCATACGGCGGTCACAACAAGTGCCATCGCAACACCCGAAACCGCCATTTCATGAAGCATGGCAGCCGTACTTTCGGGAGTGCTTGCCGCTGTGAGGAACGGGAACCAGGGTGTTATCTCACCGTGCCATAAATGCTCAAAAGCAAGGAGAGCGGAGCCGCCCCAGAGCAATTTGTTGAGATTGCCCAGCTTCTTTGAAAAGCAAAGCTCAGATGCGGTACCTGTCTTTTTTTCGTGATGTTCAAGAATTTTCTGTGCGGCTGTGGTGATAACAGCCTCTGCACCGGGAACTATAAAACAAGCCATAGTAATTTCCTCCGAATCAGAATAAATAGTATTTTTGTGTCAGCGGGAGCTTCTCAGCCGCATCGCAGCTTATCTCCTCGCCATCAACGGTAACACGGTAATTTTCGGGATCTACTCTGATATCACCCGTCCTGTCATTATACCGCATATCCTTTTTGCCGATATTGCGGCAGTTCTTTACAGGAAGAACGATCCTCTGCAGTGAAAGTCTTTCCGCTATGCCGTCATCTGCCGCAGCCTTTGAAACGAAAGTTGCACAGCATCTTTTTACGGCAAGTCCGTTGGCACCGAACATCTTGGTGTAAACAACAGGCTGAGGTGTTGGGATAGACGCATTGGCATCACCCATTTTTGAAGCGCAGATAAAGCCGCCTTTGATTATCATTTCGGGCTTTACTCCGAACATTGCAGGCTTCCACAGAACCAGGTCCGCCATTTTGCCTATCTCCACCGAACCCACATACTCGGATATTCCGTGAGTTATTGCAGGGTTTATGGTGTACTTTGAAACATATCTCTTGACACGGAAATTATCATTTCTGTCATTATCCTCAGGGAGCACACCTCTCTGATCTTTCATCTTTGATGCGGTCTGCCATGTCCTTGTAATGACCTCGCCGACTCTTCCCATCGCCTGAGAATCGCTTGACATCATACTGAAAATACCCATATCGTGAAGAACATCTTCCGCAGCAATGGTCTCGGGGCGTATCCTTGAATCTGCAAAGGCAATATCCTCGGGCACCTTGCTGTCAAGGTGATGACACACCATAAGCATATCAAGATGCTCATCAATGGTGTTTTTGGTAAAGGGCATTGTGGGATTGGTCGATGAGGGGAGAATGTTTGGGAAAGCAGCTGCCCTTATAATATCGGGAGCATGACCGCCGCCTGCACCTTCGGTGTGGTAGGTGTGGATAACTCTGCCGCCAATGGCATTAAGCGTGTCCTCCACAAAACCGCCCTCGTTGAGTGTATCCGTATGTATGGATACCTGAACATCATAATCATCGGCAACATTGAGCGCCTGATTTATTACCGAAGGGGTCGATCCCCAGTCCTCGTGTATTTTCAGTCCGCAGGCGCCTGCCTTTACCTGTTCCGCAAGAGTATTATAATCTGCGCTGTTGCCTTTGCCCAGATATCCCAGATTCATGGGATATTCTTCAGAGGCCTCAAGCATCTTTTCAAGATTGAATTTACCGGGAGTACAGGTGGTCGCATTGGTTCCGTCTGCAGGGCCAGTTCCGCCTCCGATCATTGTGGTAATGCCTGAATACAGTGCTGTCTCTATCTGCGTGGGGCTGATAAAATGAATATGGGTGTCAATGCCGCCTGCGGTAAGGATAAGTCCCTCTCCCGCAATAGCCTCCGTTCCTGCGCCGAATACAAGTGCGGGATCCACACCGTCCATTATATCAGGATTTCCCGCTTTTCCGATACCGCATATCCTGCCGTTCTTTATTCCGATATCAGCCTTGTATATGCCCGTTGAATCCACAACAAGAGCGGATGTGATAACAGTATCGGGGCAATCACAGTCAGCAACAGTGCAGGACTGACCCATTCCGTCACGCAGGGATTTTCCGCCGCCGAACTTTGCCTCGTCACCATATACCGTGTAGTCCTTTTCAACTTCTATTACAAGAGATGTATCCCCAAGCCTTACCCTGTCGCCTGTAGTAGGGCCGTACATATCGGCATACTGCTTTTTATTCATTTTGAACATAATGATCTTCGTCCTTTCGGGAATTATGTTGTTATCGAAACGGGATCACGCACCCTTGAATCCCAGCTTTTTAGCCTTTTCAAGAGCAGCCTTTTTGACATTTTCATCATCGAAACTGCCGTTTGTCAAATCGTTCAGACCTTTTCCGATGCGATTTCCGCCTATATCCACAAGCTTTACAGTCTTGCTTTCTCCCGGTTCAAATCTGACAGCAGTTCCCGCAGGAATATCAAGCCTCTTGCCGAAAGCTGCGGCACGGTCAAATTCAAGCATTTTATTGACTTCAAAGAAATGAAAATGCGAGCCTATCTGAACAGGTCTGTCTGCGGTATTTGTCACAGTGACCGTGACAGCTTCCCTGCCCTCGTTTATGATGATCTCGCCGTCATCAATGAGCATTTCACCCGGGATAAGCTTATTGCACGGAATTATCGGCTCATGCACGGTCACAAGCTTAGTGCCGTCGGGAAATGTGGCTTCAAGCTGTATCTCATGCAGCATCTCGGCAACTCCGTCCATAACATCATCGGAAGTTAACAGATGCCTTCCCCTGCTCATAAGCTCTGTAACGGAAAGACCGTCACGGGCAAGCTCCAGCAGCTCCGAAGTTATGTAAGCAATAGCTTCGGGATAATTCAGTTTCAGTCCTCTTGCCTTTCTTTGCTTTGCAAGCTCTCCCGCAAGATGTGTCATGAGACGTTCTTGTTCTCTTGGAGTAAGGTGCATTTAAGATCACTCCTGACTTAGATATTTTTAATAAATAAGATCATCGGCAGGTCCGGAACCTTTATGCCGCATTGGGACATTGCCGTATGCCGATAACCTGTCTTGTGCAAAAACCATTTTTATAATCTCAAACCTTAGTATTATCCTCACGATCTTTCAGGCTGCTTTGCAGCACTATTCCGCTCTGCAGCGCCATCGCCGCTAAAACAAAATGCAGCATTCCGAAAGCTTTAAGCTTATACGGAAATGCTGCACATCATTGTGTATCTATATTCGTTTGGATCTACGTGGTTTTTGTTTATGGTCTTATTATATCATTTTCCCCAAAAAGTACACACTAGATTTTAATATGAATATGTAAAATATTTATCTTGCAAATTGACAATTCCAAATTTTGCCTTTTATTGATCAAGCGGATACTTTAAAACAAGATACCCATTTTGAAAAATGTGTTTATCGCAATCGGCTCGTCAAGCAAATAAATGCGCTATATCAAAGAATTTACAAATAAATCAGCTCAGTAAATTTGATTTTGATAATTAACTTTGATTTTAAGCAAAGAGTATCCGGTATGCTTGGTCAAACATAATAATATATAAGCAAATTAAAAATTATGCAATGTACAAAGTGCAATCCTGCATAGATGCTGGTAAGGGAATAAGTGCTTGCTGATTGTTTTCATTGAAGTTTTTGGATTTTGAATAATTCCAACCTTTAATCACACTATAGATAAAATCCGGTCTCTTCCGGTAATACTTTTAATGGTTTCATAGTACAAAGAACAAATGGTATCATAAAACCTGTCAATAATCATTTGATGTGTTTTAAACACTTCATTTTTAAAGCCACACTTTCTTATCTCTTTCCATATCTGCTCAATCGGATTCATTTCAGGCATATATGGTGGGATAAAAATAATTTCGATATTTTCAGAGAGTATAATTATATTTTTATTGATACACCTCATTCGCTTCATTGCGTGGAGCTGTTTGAGCCTTTTGGAAATGATATCGGGAATGTATGATATTCACAGAAGATAAGCTTTTTAGTTCTCAGACCGAATCTTGGAATAAGGTCGTACTCCATTGAGATTTATCCTCTCTCGGAATATCCGATAAAAAAACAAGAAAAGCAGCAACATTTCTATTACTGCTTTTCATCGTTTTATTGCGAAACATTTTTTCAAAGCCTGCATCGGGCCGCTTCTCAGTGCTGCCATATTTGGCTGCATTTTTAGTTTGGTCAAAAACTTGGCGATCATTGCGTTCATGCTGAGATTGTTATATCACATACATTGCATAAAAGAACCTTTTGCTACCTGTATCAACAACTGCACCGATCAGTTTCTTGTTTTCTGGTGCTTTTTTATACATTTTCTCTGATACGAGTATCAAGAAATCACCGGATACGATGTAATAAAATGTTGCGGAAGTAAAATCGTAAGTATTGTAATATGAGCATGTTCCGTCTATATTCATTGCAACCGGATAAACATTCTGCTTTTGCGCACTTATGTTAGCGATCTTACATGTGTTTACAATGCTGTATATCAGCCAAGCTGTGGAAACGCAAGCAAGGAAAACAGCAAATGCGCTAAATCCGATCCGACCTGCTCCGCTCATTTTCGTGAGGATCAGAAAAACAACTACCAATGCTGCAAACAGATACAGTGCAATGATGATAGGCAAACTTGAAAAGTTTTCTTTTGCAATGCTCTTTTTAAGTTCCTTATAAAAGACTTCATTGTATTCAACTGTGACGTCCGAATATGCCTCATAATCAAACTTGGGACTGAACGTCTGATTGCTGCGCAGCATATGTCCGCCGTCTTTTACTTGGTCATATTCTGCTTTTTCAATTTGTCTGTTAAATTCTATGCCCGTGTTTTCTGATCTTTTCATATTACAGCTCCCTACTTTTTGTTAGTGCGCTCAGAGATCATGAAATTGTCTCACTATAGCATATGTATCTGTTTTTCTGTAAATATTATTATAACACTTTGCTGTGAGGATTGCAATAATATAATTTAAAAAAATATGTAAATTAAGAGATGATGCGGTATTGGGGGTGAATTTTTGAGGCTTTATATATTTTTTTAACTAATCAGTTCTTCCGACAGTCTATGGAAACTATGCTGATATTATTGACTATTCGGTACGAATATGATATAATATTTAAGAGGTGATATTATGGAAATACGTGCAGGAAAGGTTATTTTCTCATCATCAGGCGGAACTGCGGGAAAAGATTCTGTCAGCTGCAAAATATCTCTGCCAACAGCATGGATAAAAGCGCTTGGATTTGATAAAGATGACCGTGAAGCAGAACTTCATTTTGATGGTCATACTATATCAATTTGCAAAAAGCAGACTGCCGATTCGTATATAGCACTTCACAAGCAATCAGGACATACATTGAGAAAATACTCATTTTATGATAGCAACGAGCTTTGCACGGTTATTTATGCTGACCATACGGACAAAACTGTTTTTGCGGAGAATTTCACCGATGATCTTGTAAAAACGGCATTTGGAAAGAAGCAATTTCCCACGTGGGACGATTTTTGTGCATTTATTGAAGAACGGTGTGTCCCTGCAGAAAGAAGCGGTCTGCGTGAATATCTTGAATGTATCGGTCTGGACGAATACGATCCATTTAAAATAATAATGAAAACCAAAGGTAAAATGGCAGAAGATTCTCAATGGATAGATGTGGAGGAACTATAATGGAGCTGCATTTTGTAACAGACGACAAAATCGCCGAAACATCATCAAAAGGCAATCAGGAAAAATGGTATGATAATGATACTGACCGTTGGTATAAGTTGGATCAGTTTGGATATGAAGCCCTCAGCGAATGTGCTGTATCAGCAATGCTTGAATACAGCAACATAGAAAATGATACACCCTTTACTTTCGTGCGTTATAATATGGAGAATATGACTGTCCACAGACGAAGCCGCATCGGATGTTCAAGTCAGAATTTTCTTGAGAAGGGTCAGTCATTAATAACATTAAGTAATCTGCTCAACAAGGTGCTTGACGCACCACTGAAAGAAAAGTTAAGCACTCTGACAAGTGATAAGAAAAGAATACAATATCTTGCCGAAAAAGCAGCGGAATATACGGGTCTGGATAAATTTCCCGAATACCTTACGCTTGTGTTTGAAATAGATTCTCTTTTTCTTAATGACGACCGTCATTTAAATAATATTGCTGTTATAAAAAGCAATAATGGGTATTCATATTGTCCTATCTTTGACAATGGAGCGGCGCTGCTTTCAAATACTCAGATGTCACAGATGGATATTATGCCAAAGGCTCTGATCTCCGTGTTAAGGGCACGCCCATTCAATACAACTTTTAACCGGCAGATGAAAAGCGCACAGTCTTTATTCGGAAAGCATCTTCGTATCCCACAATTTACAAAAACACAGATAAAACAGATAATTGCACCAATGCTGGAATATTATGCTGAGCGTGACAAAGGAATTATTGCTGACAGAATATTGGAATGTGTAATTACACGCCAGAAGGCGTTCAGAGAATCCAATGATCGGTAAAGGTCAGATCATATTATAAAATAAATCATAAAAAAAGCATGAAAGCACAAATATATGTCAATGCCATAAAACATGGCTGTTGCAGCGCTCGTGCCGCAACAGCCATTTGTATAAACTCTGATAATGCGCAGATTTTAACAAATTCTCTCAATCTTCTCCCTAAGAATAAACCACTTTCTCCCCACCTTTACCCCCGGCAGCTGACCTTTTCTCAGCAGATTGTAAACAGTAGTAAGAGACAGACCAAGCTCATCGGCAACCTCTTCGGGAGTAATGTATTTGTCATTTGTATTAAAGTACATATTATCAACCCCTTCATATTTTCAGGCGATGATACTCGCCTTAACGTATTGTCGCAATTTATCGCAATTTACCGTATTTTAACGAAAAATAATTATATATTATATACTTGATATACATGCTTATGCCCTGTGTTTACCGCCATATACGGTCACACAGGGCATTTTTGTTTATGTTGGAAAGCATGGCAGAAATGATGCTTTTCCATGCAAAAAGCACGTATTTTATCATAAAACCAAATCTTTCAAAAAGGAGGTCGAACTTATGTCATCTTAGCCAAAGCGCCTGTGAATACAGGCATCTCAGGAAGTTTTACATTATTCGTACCGCAATTTTTATGCGCTTTTGTGCGATAAATTGCAGTACCTGTCAGTCAGGAAGGAGAAATATTATGACCCCTATTGTATCAAAACTTGTTTCGGCAGCACTCAGCGCAGCAGGCATTGCTGTATGCGGAATACTCACAGATGTAATCAAGGAAGGAGTGTCGGACATATGCGATTTAGATCTCAGCGATTTCTGACCCGTGGAGTTGCTTCTTCTATCCCCCTCCCCCTGCAGCTCACCATGTGGGGAATGATAGAGCAGATACCTACTCCCGATTACCTGCAAATCTTTACCCTAACAGGCAAAGACGGAGAGCAAAGCATTCTGCATGAGCAGGAGGAGCCTGTGTATTGTAGGAAAGTACTTCTCCCCTACCCTTATCCCGTAAATGCAAAGGTGTATGTCATTGATGACGATACTCACTGCACCATGCTTCTTGCTGAAGAATACTGAATTTTATGCCCGTACGGTCACTACGTACGGGCATTTTGTTTTTGAAAGGAATGTTAATATGAAAGTTTGTGAAATATGCGGATCCTCAATAAACGAGGATGATGTCTATGAAATGGACGGTCAGCTGCTTTGCGCTGACTGTTACTATGAAAACACGAGAGAATGCGACTGCTGCGGTGACAGGATATGGTGTGACGATGATGCGGGAGATGACAATATCACACTCTGCTCTCACTGCCGTGAAAATCATTACACCGTCTGCGATGACTGCGGCCGTCTTATACACGATGATGATGCCTGCTACTTTGATGACGATGACTACGCCTACTGCCGCAGCTGCTATGAGCGCAGAGGCAGTAGCCACATCCACTGCTACAGCTACAAGCCTGACCCTATCTTTTACGGAAATTCTGATTTGTACATGGGCGTAGAGCTTGAGCTTGACCGTGGAGGTGAGATAGACAGCAATGCTGAAAAGCTGCTTGATATTGCAAACGCCGACTGCACCAATCTTTACATCAAAAGGGACGGCAGTCTTGATGAGGGCATGGAGCTTGTCACACACCCCATGAGCCTTGATTATCACTGCATTGAAATGCCTTGGGAGGATATATGCCATGAGGCTGTTGTTATGGGCTACCGTTCTCACAAAACAAGCACCTGTGGGCTTCATGTTCATGTGAATCGGAACTTTTTCGGTGATGACAGGGATGAGCAGGAGATAGGCATTTCCCGTGTTCTGTTCTTTGTTGAGCGCTTCTGGCAAGAGCTGCTGAAATTCTCCCGCAGGACAGAAGCTCAGATAAACCGCTGGGCTGCAAGGTACGGCATGAAAGACAAGCCCAAGGAGATAATGGACCACGCCAAGAAGCAGAACAACGGCAGATATGCCTGCATCAATCTGTGTAACTACTCGACTATTGAGTTCAGGCTGTTCCGTGGAACTCTGAAATACAACACTCTTATTGCTACCCTGCAGCTTGTGAGCCACATCTGCAATATGGCTGTTAATATGACCGATGATGATTTTACAGCTCTTTCTTGGCCTGAGTTTGTTTCGGACATCACTGAGCCTGAGCTTATCTGCTATCTTAAAGAACGCAGGCTTTACGTTAATGAACCGATAAATGAAGAGGAGGACGACTGATATGTGTTGTTTATTCGGTATCCTTGATCATTCAAACGCTCTGCCCTATGCGGCAAAAAAATATATTCTGAAAGTGCTTTCGGAAGAATGTGAAGTTCGTGGCACCGATGCCACAGGCATAAGCTACAACAGTCACGGAACTATGAAGATATACAAACGCCCTGTTGAAGCTTCAAAGCTTCGCCTTCGTCCGTCTCACGATGCAAAGGTCATTATGGGTCACACACGCATGACTACCAAGGGCAATGAACGCAGAAACTACAACAATCACCCTTTCATCGGCTATGTCGGAGGAGTCACATTCAGTCTTGCCCACAATGGAGTTCTTTACAATGATGAAATGCTCAGAAAGGCTTATGGTCTCCCTGACACCAAGATCGAGACTGACAGCTACATTGCAGTACAGCTTATTGAAGATGCAGGGAATCTTGACATGGACAGTATTCAGCAGATGGCCGAAGCTGTTCATAGAACTTTCTGCTTCACCATTCTTAGCAGCCAAAACGAGATGTATCTTGTCAAAGGCAATAATCCTCTTGAGATGTACGACTGCGGAGGGTACTACATATATGCCAGCACTGATGAGATACTGCAGAATGTATTCAAGCGCCTGAGGATAACTGGTCAAAAGCACATTGAGCTTAAAGCAGGGACCATAACTCAGATCCATGCTGACGGCAGCATGGAAGCAAGGGCCTTTTCCATGTACGATGATATGGAAGAATACTGCTTTGGCAGCAACTATCATTTCAGCTTTCCGGAAGTGAGTGATGACTCTCAGATAGAGCAGCTTATGGAATATGCCTCCTTTTTCGGCATTGATGAAGAGGATATTCTTTTGCTTTATGACTATGGTTTTGATGAAGCTGAGATAGAAGAGCTGCTTTATGACCCTATAGCCATGCAGGACATTATTTCCGAATACAGGATCTTTGACAGAAGAATGGGGTAACTGTTTATGAGACAGCAGGAATTTACTTTCTGCTGTCTCATTAGACTATACTCAAACGGAACGTCAAAAAAGCCGCCAAAAGCGTTCCATACACATTGTTTTTTGTATTTTGGAACGTTCCGCCTAAAACTATGACCCTATTGGGAAAGACCAGCTATAAAAAGTCAATACCCTAATCCAAATTTTTAGGAAAAACAGGCTGATAAGGCTGACCGGATTTGAGGACGGAGAAAATGATATTGACTAGCTTACGGCAGATGTAGCCAACGCAGACATAGTGATGTTTGCCCTGAGCTTTCTTACGGTCGTAAAACGCTTTGATAGCGGGGTCGTGAAGAATGGCTGCGGTAGCAGCAAGCCAGATGGCACGTCTGAGGTACGGGGAACCACGCTTTGACATTCTGTTCCTTGTACCCAGAAAATTTCCCGACTGTGAGACAGATGGGTCAATACCTGCAAATGCAGCAAGCTTGTCCGCAGATTCAAAACGCTCAATATCACCGATCTCACTGAGAATAGCGGCACCTAAGGTATCACCGATACCTGTGATCGTTGTGATGGGAGAATTGAGCTCGGCAAGGCTTTCGGAAATCATTTCATCAAGCTCATCGATCTGATTTTCAAGAAATCTGATCTGCTCCACAAACTGCTTGAGCATAAAAGAAGCACTGTCGGTGCAAAGCAGAGCACCAAAAGAATTTCTTGCAGTTTCCTTGATTTTTTCGGCTTTATCCTGCTTGAAACGACCTTTGCTTGCTGTGCTTAACATTTCTACAAGCTTGTCGGTCTCAATGGCAAGAATATCTTCGGGCGTGTTGCAGTTTGCAAGCAGCTCCAGAGATGTTGTGCCGAATGTATCGGAAAACAATGTTGGATACTCGGGGAAAATTCTGTCGATAAGCGTAAGAGATTTACGCTTCAGATCAGAAACCATATCCACAAGATAAAAACGCTGGCGTGTCAGATCACGCAGAGCAAGCATCTTATCGTCAGATACAGAGGTTTCACAGTATCTGCCAATACGGATAACATCGGCAATGATCGCAGAATCCTTGATATCATTCTTGGTCTGACGTATGTAAAGACCTCTGAGAGCGTCGGACTGAACAGGATTGATAACATGAACAATGCAGCCCAGATCAGCGAGGTGAGTGTAAATGTTAAGCCAGTAGTGACCTGTGACTTCCATTCCGAATTCAAAATGTGAGATGTCCCGATCGATCTCTTTCAGCTTTGAAATGAAAGAATCGAATCCGACAGAAGTGTTGGGGATCTTAATAGATTTGCCGACAAGAGAACCATCTGTATTCATAACGGAAGCCTGATGAGTGTGCTTGGCAATATCAATACCAACGATAAACATAAAAGCGCAACCTTTCAAAGTCAGATCAGAAAAGGCGAAACCTCATTCCGTACAGGTCATAACCTCGTTTGAAATACGAAGACACCGAAGTAAACGGTGCGACATCCAGCTAATTCATGAAATCCTGTATGGATAAGGCTCTCACTCTTTTTAACGCAGAGAATACTGCAAGGAGAATTCCGAGAAGCCTTTGTCTGTACGAGAATATTATCTCAAAAACAAAGAGGTTTTTCAAGTAGCACGGCGAATTTTTTCGCCGCAAAATGTTGAAACTCCATTCGCTACGCTCATTCCGTTTCAACATTTTGTCACACCCTACCGAGCGTGGCGTATATCTCTCAACTTTTGTTGGGGATAACTTTATTATACGAGGAGACTTGAAAATGAGAGTGGGATATATCAGGGTATCCACCGCAGAACAGAATACTGCCAGACAAGAAGTCCTTATGGAGCAACTGGGAGTTGACAAGATATACATTGACAGAATGTCAGGCAAGTCAAAGGATAGGCCGCAGCTTAAAGATATGCTGACTTTTGTACGTGTCGGTGACACGGTGATAGTTGAATCCATCTCACGTTTTGCCAGAAACACCCGTGACCTGCTGGAGCTTGTTGATGCTCTTACCGAAAAGGGTGTGGAGTTTATCAGCAAAAAAGAAAACATTGACACCACCACTCCTGCGGGCAAGTTCAAGCTCACGGTCTTTGCTGCTGTTGCTGAGCTGGAGAGAGGTTACATTCTTGACCGCCAGAAAGAAGGAATTGCCATTGCCAAAAGCGAGGGAAAATACAAAGGACGCAGACCTGCTGAGGTCGATGAAAAGCTATGGGACTCCCTGTACTTACTCTGGTCTGAGGGCAAGATCTCCGCTGTGGAATTTATGGGCAAGATGGGAATGAAGAAGAGCACATTTTATCGGAGGGTGAAAAATGAAGAGTATATACGCTGATTGGAGTTAGAATCGAACTATTGCCGCTTAAAGTGAAACTGACTTGGAATGACTTGAAACTTACATAAAAGCCTCCAAAGTAATGTTGCTTTTATTATCCACTTACTTCCGAGGTTTACACAAATTTTAGGATAGACTCTTTAAATTATCTTTTGTTAATATGCAGATGAGACCGACTGCTTTCACAATCGGTCTCATCATTCACTCTTTTATTACACTATTCTTCATTTATACAGAATTTGGGATTGACTCTATTCACTAAAATCTTCAGCTTCATTATCAGAATTATTGCTATCTTCGTTCGCTTTTTTATAATATTCTGCTTCAGCATAAGCATCAGCAGCATTTTTAGCATTTCTTTTCCGATCCCACTCTGTCCTAAATTTATTCGCCATATCAACTGCAAGTATCCATCCGATTGCTTCGGTTACAGTGGCGGCAACACCTGCAGAAATAGCCCATCCAGCAACTGGGATAAGTTTTACTAATTCTCTACCCACAAAAGTGGATGCTGCTGCGCCAATAAGCCCCTTAGCAGCAGCTTCAGTTATTTCCTGATCAAAAATTTTACCCAAAGCTACTACCATAGTTACTTGCGCAGCAGACATAGGAATAGCATCAGCTATAGGTATTGGAATTGCACCGCACACTCCGCTTGTTGCAGCTGCAGTATGAATAGCAATATTGCACTTAGTAATCTGATCCTTGGTCATAAGCTTTCCTGCCTCAAGCCTTTTATCATGAATGATTTTTTTGTAATCGATTTTCTGCTTGTTCGACATATTAATTACCTCACTTTATTAATTGACTCATTTGCATTTTTTATTGCTTCTTTGACTTCAGAAGAGTTTGATTCAACTTCTTCAACTTCACCTGAATCATTTGTTTTAATTACTTTATAAAGGGGAACGTTGTTTAAAAAATGTAAAATCTGAACAATCCTTATATTGTTTTCAACTAATAACTTTTCATCGTCAGTATATAAATTCCAATCATTCTTATTTTCAACAAGCTCTTTAAATCTCATAACATATGTTTTATAAATGTTATTACATATATCAATTGAAACCTTTTTTATTTCATTTAGTGAAAAATTTATATCAAGCTGCATATTAATAGCATCTTGAATAATTTTTCTATTTTTCTCCATTTGTTCATGCGCTTTATCAGCTTGCTTTTTAGACATTGAACCTGCCCACGCCATAGCAATTCCTTCAACTAACACTGCAACTCCAAGTGATGCTGCATTAAGCACTAATGTGCCCAACGCTATTCCACCGCCACCAGCGTTCAATGCTCCGCCGCCTAAAGCGGCTAGTGCAGCCTTAGAAGCCGCAGCACCTGATAATTGCGATATTGCCGTTCCAGTCGATGCAGTACCAAAAGCCATAACGGCAGAAGTTGTACCGGCAGCCGCTGCAGAAGCAAATATAGATCCGCCTACTGCCCCCAATGCTGTTCCAATTATCGAATCTGCTATTACAGAAACATTTTTTATTTCTTCAAAATTAAATTCAGGTAAATCAATGTCTTCACTTGATGAAAAAGATGGCCTGTTATGAATCTTTTCAAAGTTTTTTGTAAAGACACTAAAATTCTTGGAAATGATCAATCGTTGCTTACCCAGCGATTCCAAAGAAGAATTCAAATTTTCAGAAACAGACTCAAATCTCATAAGATTTTTTTCATTTTCTTCTTTGGTATTTCTGTCAGTTGCTGCAGCATCTAACAAATCCACAATACTTTTGGCAGAAAGTGCCAAACCTCCTGCCCCGGTAATTCCACCGAACGCAAACATAAGTGCAGGTAAAAACATACTACCTCTCCTTTTTAAAAAATTAATGTCCATGAAGGATCATTCATTTTGTTTTCAAGTGTTTCATCTTCCCACAGCGATGGCAGATCCAGATCAAGTGCAGCTTGTTTTAATATACCATTTATCTCCTTATCATCCACTGCATTTTGAAGTGTCGCTGACAAATCGTAAATGTATGATATTTCATAATTAAATCGTTCAAGATCAATATGCTCCAATTCTGCACAATACTGTTTAAACAGTATCTCTTGATTTTTAAGATTTTCTGCATTGCTGCCCAATATATTTTCTATATAATTAGCGAAAGGATCATTATCAATGTAAAACAACAATGAAACCGAAAGAAGTCCGGTACATAAACATCCTGTAAAATCGGAAATAATGTCGTTAATAGTGTCAGCAACACCTATATCCGCAAGTTTAACATGTATGGCCTCCTGTACGCTCACTCCTACAATGGCTGAAGCACCAGAAGCGAGCACCTTTGCTGCCGATGTTAAGCGGTCACAAAAATATTTTTCGTTTGGATTAAACAGTATAATGCTTGTTGCTTCCACTACTGATGCCCAAGATTGTCTGATTATGCGCCCTATGTTTTCTGTTGTTGTAAACAGTGTATTGCACAATGTATTTGTTATGGAAGACATTACGCCACTCAAAAAATCCTCACCAAAGTGGAAAAGAATATCTTCATAATTCTGTTTTACACTTATACTCCATTTTTTTAAACCATTCTGTATTGCATTAAAAGACCCAGCCATAGTTTTGTCACAATGCTGCCATTCATCCCTTATGCTGAAATACAATTCGGTTATAAGGAAACCCATTGCTTGACGAAGAGCCATTTGTCCTCCTCTAAGCAAAGATTTACACGCAGCATCTTTATAAAACTGTCTGCAATTTGGATTATTGAAATCAAAATAGTATGCTTGGTTTATTTTTCGGTCATATGAGGCTTTAGCCTGATTATATTCATCTATCATGCTATTCTTAACATAATCAGGAAGCTCTGGATGAGATGCAACATAGTCAGGAATATCCTTATCTCGCATAGAACTATTCAAACTACTATTCGTAAAAGCAAGATTTTCAGGAGAATTAGCTAAATCAGGTCCATTCAGGCCAGATAATATTCTTCCTCTATCATCATGAATAGTTTTAGCCGCAAGCACATGATCTAAAGATGCTTTCTGATCTGCAGGAGCATGTTTGCTAAAGGCAATATCTTTTCCTGTATATGCGTCTTTAATCACACCACTAGTGGATTCCATCGCATTTTGTCTTGCATTATGTATAGTGGTTTGATATTTCTTGTTTCGATTATGATAATCGTTATCTTCGTTTTTGCTAAGCTCCCCTGTTGTACTTTTATGAATATAACTATATTTATTTTGCTCTATATATTCATTATATAGTGCATAATTTTTTTTGCTTTTATATGCCATTTTAGAATCTGAACCGATATTACGAACATTATGTATTGTATCCACGTCACCTCCATACTGGTCTTTTATGAAGACATCTAACCCAAATGATGTAATAATACTTCTGAAAATCACCCGCTCATATTCATACATTAACGATTCAAAAACGCTTTCTTTTGAATCAGAATAAAACTCTGGCTGAATTTCATTTACAAAACTGAAATTCTTTTTCATACACTCAAACCTCACTTCATCAGATGAACTCCTTTGATATAATTATTCCTTAAAATTAACACTATCCTTTTCTATTATAAATAAGCATTGAATTACATTTCTCACATTTAATATAAACGATTGCAATTATGCTTATATTCAATAAAAAAGGGGCAAATCACTTCCTCTTTAATGCTATTTCAATACCTCAATCATACTGCCCTGACTTCTGATCCACATATCCACCCCATCGCCAAAGACCTCAGCGGTAATAACCACACCGTCATCACGGCGCTCAATGACCTTAGCAGTAGGCAGCCTATCAAGAACAGAATCAACATTTTTACCCTTGTAAAGGAACTTTATTCGCCTGAGCTTTCCGCCGTACATAAACTGTATGCGTTTGCGAAACTCCCCTTCCTCGAATCTGTCCTTATATGGGATATCAAAATGCCTGTCCAGAACTTCAAAGCTCTGTATCCTGTCAATTCTATATATCGTAGGAAAGATGTCATCTTTGTTTCTGAATTCAGCCTCTCGGTCAATATCTTCAATAAAAGCCGTAAGGTAAAAATAAAACTCAGAAAACATTATGCCTACAGGCTGGACCACACGTTCGACAACCGAATTGTCCTGCTTTTCATAGACTATTTTAAGACACAGACGCTTCTGGACCGCTTCGCCTATATCCCACATCGAATCGACAAAATTCTTGTGGTGATTAAGCTCTGTATAATGATACAGCTCATTTGAAATAAGTTCTTTTACCTTCTGCTGATTTTTTGCCGGCACACAGCATGACATCAATTTGTGAATGATAGACATCATTTCTTTTTCGGTAAAAGCTCGGCTTTCAAGCAGAATCTTGCATACAGCAAAAATTTCACTGTTGCTTAATTCTGCCATGTCATGACTCACGAGATAATATCCGTTCAGCTCCTTGCTGTAAACCAGCTCTTTGTGTATCCCGCCCTCATCAGCATTATCCGCAAAGAAACAGCGAAGGTCCTCTATATCACGCTGTATCGAGCGCTGAGCGACACCATAATACTCTGCCTCATCAGCTTTATTTATAACCTCGCCGTTCAAAAGTTTACTGTAAATTCTGAGCACACGATTATATTTAAATCCTGAACTTAAATTGTCATTTGGCATCATATTATCTCCTTTATCAACTTGACATTTCAATTATATACCGTTATATTGCAAATTGCAATACATTTCGTCATAATTTTACATTTAGCATATTATATTTCACCAAACTTTATGAATATTGCACACATTTAAATAATCTATATTGCATTGCCCACCTGTATATCAGCCTATACAAATTATATATATAACTAAAAGATGTCTGTTCTTTTATTTATTTTACCTACATATACGTCATATATCATTGCCTATAGCAAATAATATTAAAGCCTATAGTCATTTGTTATAAACGCAAATAAGGTATAAAGTAATAGTATGTATTACTTTAATAACAGGACGGTGCAACATGGGATTTGAACGTGAAAAAATAGCCTATATAGTAGGAATGCGAATACACGATTTCAGAGTGATGAAATGCATGAGCCAAGAGGCTCTGGCATTTGAATCGGATATTCATCCTGCATATCTCAGCCAGGTCGAACGCGGGGAAAAGTGCCCCACAGTTGAGACCATCAGCAAAATATGCAGGGGTCTTAAAATACCAATGTCACAGCTTATGGACTTTTCCGTTGAGCCTGAGCCGACATCGGATGAAGCTTTTCAGCGAATAAAAACAGCTCTTTCCAAAGTGCCTGCCGATAAAGCTGTTGCCATTGCTCAGATCGTTGAGGAAATGGTAGGTATAATATGATTATTCTTTGAGCGATATATATGATAAAAACTCTTCATATGAGTTATATCCTTCATAAAGTGTTCTACGGATTACGTCATCCTCTGCCGGCTTAACATATGTATTACTGTCAATTATAGATTGTATTTTTGATTTAAATTCCGTATCATCATCGTTTTGTACTGCTTTTGCGGTATCATCAATCAGCCAGTCAAGCCTTCTTCGCGTTATCCTGCTTCTTGCAATAAACTGATTGTGAGGCTTGGTAGTATCTCTCATTATTGCAAGTGCTTCTTCCTCATCTTTATACGGAAAATCAAGATCCTCAAGCCCAAGAGAATGAGCAAACCTCTTTTCACATACTCGGCGACATTCATATTCCGTATTTGTTATTCTAACATGAACAATAGTGCAATCAACATGATACGCCTTTTGAAGGATAACACCAAGGCAGCAACACGGTGCAAAATCAGGTGTTTTATAATTATGAGCAAATATATCATCTCTAAAGTAAACATCAGTATTATCAATACTGATAGAGTACGTAGGATATTCGCCATCATCGTCATAAGACGTAAAATCAACAAATGAATCAAGAACAAAAATGTAATCCGCCCCCAAAACAAGCTTATCTTCAACAATAAGCCCATCTTTATGAAGATAAATTTTGGATGGAAAATGCATGGGGTTATAATATTTGGGACTTGGACGCTTAAAAAAATTGAACATATAAAAACCTCTTTTCGTTTTATTCTGATATTATTATACAACATGGTGATGGACACTCAGTGTCATTGTAAAACAAATTTCGGATATTATCAAATCAGCATAAGACAAATACCGTAACCCCTGTTCTCCTATCAATTCTCTCGTTATACAAACCACAAATATGTCCTCCTAAAATTTTTCCGAAAAAAATTTTCAAAAAGCCCTTGACTTAAAGTCAGCTTTAAGTTGTATAATGATTATGAAGTTAAGAAGCACTATACTTCAAAACTAAAAAGCCAACATTTTATCAGTCAAAGGGGAACAGAAAATGATACACCACATAATAGTAAAATGGAACAGCGACGCCGACAAAAAGGCTTTATACGAAAAGGAATGTGCGCTTTATGCCGATACGGCGAAAATATCAGGCGTCCACAGAGTCGATATAAAAGAAAATGTTACTCCACGTGATAACCGTTACGACCTTATGATAGCATTATATATGGATAACGATGCTCTTACCGTGTGGGATAACAGCGAGCTTCACCTCAAATGGAAGTCGGATTTCGGCGGCTTTATTGAAAAGAAATGTATTTTCGACTGCGATGAATAAGCAGAGACTGTAAATCAATAGTCATCAGCATGAGCTTTTATTATGAAGTCTGAAATCAAGGCTGCGCAAATGAGCGGTGCAAGCCTATATCAAATGAAGAACACATAAAACTGCAAAGGAGAAATAATTATGATTTTGAACGAAAGCTACACACTGGCAAACGGTATGAATATCCCCAAGCTGGGACTGGGCACATGGTTTATCGACGACAACAAGGCAGCGGAGGCCGTTAGGACTGCTGTAAAACTGGGCTATCGTCTGATTGACACAGCACAGGCTTACGGAAATGAGCGTGGTGTTGGTGACGATGTGCGCACCTGCGGCGTTCCCCGTGAAGAGCTGTTCGTAGCAAGCAAGGTGGCTGCTGAGCTGAAAACATATGACGAAGTAGCGAAGTCCATTGATGAAACGCTGACAAAAATGGGACTTGACTATCTTGACCAGATGATAATACACTCGCCTCAGCCTTGGAGCGAATTCCGTGTGGAGAAGCGTTATGTTATTTTGAAGAAAACAAGGAAGTCTGGCGTGCGCTTGAAGATGCACAGGCTGCTGGCAAGGTCAGGGTGATCGGCGTATCGAACTTCCTGCGTGATGGCCTTGAAAATCTGCTGTCTGACTGCCGAGTAAAGCCGATGGTCAATCAGATACTCCTGCACATCAGCAACACTGATCTTGAACTGCTTAACTTCTGCAAGGAACAGGGAATACTTGTAGAGGCTTACTCCCCCATTGCTCACGGCGAAGCGCTCAAAAATCCAATGATCGCAGAAATGGCAAAGAAATACGTCGTATCCGCTGCACAGCTTTGTATCCGCTATGTTATTCAGCTTTGTACTGTTGCGTTGCCCAAAACGGTAAATCCCGACCACATGGCAAGCAACGCTGATGCAGACTTTGAGATCTCTGACAAGGATATGGATATCCTCATGCACATGGAGCATATTGCGGACTACGGAGAGTTTAGCGTATTTCCTGTGTTCAGCGGTAAGCCTCTGGCATAATAAAGCATTCATTTTAATATCAACTACGTCTAATGGCGCTGCATCTTCATCGGTCTGATGAGTGCAGTGCCATTTTAATATAGGCTGTTATGAATATAATGTCATTAACATTTCTAATATGACTTGATTTTATATAATATCCCGTATTACTCATATATTTAATTTATATACTGTGTAATATCTTTCTTTGAGTATGAGAAAATAACATGATACCGTACACATAATATGTCCATGTGCTAAAGTGCCGTCAGGAAGGCAATTATACAGGATCACACTTGATTATACATATTTTCACGTTTTTATTTATAAATACACAACATAGCAGTAATCAAAAATTTAGGAGGTAAACTGCTATGGAAAATGGCATATTTAAACTTACTGACGATGGATATGGAATACATACCTTTGAGATGAAGATACTTCATCTTACACACAAAGAATGCAGCACTCTGAACGATCGGCTGTTTGCCAACGGTGCCATGCGTGATATGGACAGCAAAAATACCATAATTGCCAAGACCGAAAAGAATACGGGAATTCGCATCAAGCTTTACAAGCGAGAAATCCCTTATCTTGAAGTGATAGTTAATCCATGGGCGTTATTAAACAGGAATGCGCCCTTACGAATAATGAACAGCATGAATCTTGATGATGAAAAGCTCAGGGCAAGACTCAATGAAACTCTTCACTATTATCTCGGGGACGAATATGGGTTAGAACGCTTTCATCTCACAAGGATAGACTGCTCAGTTACATTCATGCTCTCTGATCCCGCATTGACAATAAAATACATAGACCTTATAAAGCGTTCCCTGAAAAAAGGCAATGGAAATATTGTAAGAGACCGGAATGCCAACTCTGACGAGGAAAGACGTGAGCAGGAAATACATAGTTTTCAGGTAGCTTTTCACGGAGAAAAATTTGTAGCTTACGATAAGCTGTATGAGATAAAACTGCGTGATCCTCACTATTACAATGACTCGGGTCTTCTCAGGATAGAGCTTGCCTATAACAATATCAAAATAAACGAAATATCCAAAGCAGCAGGAATAGATGATATCATCGGACAAGTCAGATTCTTTTGCGATAACGCAGAGACACTGATGCGAAAATTTATAAGATACAGATTTGCTTACGGCGATTACTTTTCCTATGAGGCAGCACGTCAGATAGCAGAAACTTCAGGACTTCGAAGCAAAAGCATAGATAAAATTCTCGAGCATCTGCTGAATAGTTATTACTATGACGATTATAACAGCTACATACGTGGAACCAAACGCAGACTCAAATCTGAAATGAAGTACAGAGTGCTTATGGATAATCTGCATTATCTGTGGATAAACCCTGTACCTATCTCCAGATGGGATAAAACAACAACATGGCTGCCGGGAATGTACAGTCTGTTCGGCATAATCGATGAAGAGGTGACTGAAAATGAATGAAAACGAACTGCTCACAGTGGAAGAGACTGCCCGCTGTCTTAAGATTAGCAAGGCAACCGTTTATAAAATGATAAAAAAGAACAAGCTGGATTCGGTAATGGTCAACGAACGTAATCTCAGGATCCCTAGCAAATGCCTGGAAAAATATTTTGTTACGGGATATATGGAGGAATAAGGCAAATGGCACTTCGCATAATCGACGAAGTGCCATTTTCAAATTCACATATAATAAGGCCGAAATGAGCAGCGTCATACGCTTCAAAATGTACATGTCTTGAGCTATACTATTACTGTTTTAGTCACACAAATTGAAGGAGCTCGCAATATCACAGTACTTCAATCAATAAAGTCAAATCCAATTTTATTCGGGTTATCATAACTATAATGGTATATTGATACAAAATTCAATCCGAGTAATGAGCGATATATCTGCCTTATATTTCTTAAGTTTCTATTTTTTTCTTTATAAGGCTGAACTTTTATGTTTTTAAAGACTGCTTTTGCAGCTGACAAGTCGCACTTGGCTATTTTCATAGAATGATAAATTTTTTTGTCAGTGTTACACAAGGGCATTTCTCCCTGAACTCCCTGTATTACAGCATCATTCATTTTAATAAGGTTCTCATTTTCATCATTGGCAAATAAAAAACTGCCATTAAAGCCCAACGGCCACGGTTCTTTTGTAGTTTCAAGCCCCATTGGATTAAAAAAACGTTTAATCTTAAATTTTGATACATTGATAACACGAATATTTCTTATGGGTTTTAACTCACAGTAGTATTTTTCCATATAACAGAGATTTAAATCACTACAGTCATCAAAATAATCATTCGATTCATCGTCAAAGTCTTCTATTTGCTCAGAGCTATCTACTCCGTCCATTTCATTTTTAGTAACCAGATCATAACTGTCAGCAAATATAATCTCATCAGCTGAAAACTCGAATTTAAAAAGTTTCAAAAAGAACTCAGCATATTGATTAGATTCAATAACCGCATCTATACAACGGCCCTCAAAAATTGTAAGCCTATAGGCAATGGTCTCCTTATACCTAGCCATCCGATTGATATACTCATCCAACATGTTTACATTATCATCATATGTTTTAGTAAAATCGATACTATCAATAGCTTCATCTATAAGGCAGTTGATTTTCTCCTTATCCGATTTCAACGTATCACCAACATTTTGTATTTCTTTTATCCACTTAGTCTTAAAGACATCTGGCTTCTCTGTCGATAAGAATAACTCATTTTTTGAAAATATATAAAGTAAAATAGGCTTTTCCATGCTCATTTCAGCCAAGTCAAGACATTCCTTTACATCCGCATTTTTGCAAATTGGCAAAGATAATATCAAGTAAAAAGTCATTACAATATAAAAAAGCTCATATATCTTGGCTTGAGTTTTACGCCATCCATAGATACTCTTATTCGGCTTAAGTTTCTCGACTGTAGTAGGTACGAAAAAAAAGTTAACCAGCCTATCATTATCCTTTTCATTAAGGTTATTAAGATTTTTTTGTAAAATCTTGCCTATATCAACAGACGTGAAGTTACAAAGCACAGTGAAGATAACATATGGCAACACCGGTTCAAGTTTAGGATCACAACAATATTCTGATATAAACTCCCATGCCTTTTCAAACGCTTCTTTGTAATAAAATGCCTTGATGCCCTTAGAATCTGGAGACTTGCATTCTTCATCGTCAAGATGGCTAACTGGCATATTTGAAGATTCTGGATCAAGTTTCAAAACAATATTGAAAGTATTATACATCTGCTCAACAAGCTTTGCACCGTTTTTCTTAAACAGCCCCCTTTTTTTATTAGACCATTTTTGGTTAAAAAATCTCGTATACTTTTTCACTTTCTCCATCAGCTCTGTTTTATTATCTGATATAAACATTGTACAACACCACCAAAAAGATAAAATTATAGTATAGAATTTATTTTTTTGACTTTTTAAAATTACATCTTTATTTATTATATTATTTTTTGATGTTATAATCAATATTATCTTAATAATTAAATTTCACATCAAATTAAATCGTATTTATGCACAATCATATTTTGTGCAATTATACATTATTTGTACAATATGCTTGACAATTAAGACTAAGCAAGCTATAATTAAGCTTGCTTCCAAACGATTATGTACGAAAATCATTGAAAACCAGAAAATTCATTAAGTTATAGGAGAGCTTATGATGCATTATCCCAACATACACACAGAGGATACCACAATATTTGAAACACCGAACCATGCAGAACACGGGGATAGCTTCTCTTTATCTACAGAAAGCAATATGTCGGAAGAGGCACTATCACAGGACCAGCATGGTCAGGAAAGCGATGAACCTATAAGCTCTGTTTCAGAAGAAGTGCAGATGCCGCAGGAAAACTCGGAGACTGATGGACACGTCACTGCAGATACCCAAAGCAGCGACACTACTGTTAATGAGGTCATACAAGAATACCTTGACGAGTTTAACGAATATTTTCAAATGGAAATGCCTAATACAGTCATTGATTTTGTACCGGACCAAAAGCTTTTCCGGATCACAAAAGTGATAAATAATTTTCCCGAACGTACATTCTACCCATTTATTGCAGTAATCGGGAAAGAGCTTCTGTCAGACGATAAGCCTAGGGCAACTACAAAAAAAGGCTGTGCGATCATCTTAATAACAGCTGCAGATTTTAAAATGCACACTATAAACATTGCTGCAGGGGAAAGCTTTTCGATAAAAGAAATAACAGCTAAGGTCCGCAGTCAAATTCACGGTTACGGCTGCTTTACCAGCAAAATGATTGAGAACATGGTCCATCTGGCACAGAGAGTTTCTGAACTTCAAATACACAAAGCAATCGTTGAACATATTTACAATTCTGAGGGGCTCAGCCTTGACAATACAACCTTCGTTTACAAAAGCACCCCTATCGACACTAAGCAGAAAATCTCTCTTTCTGATGATGTTAAGAACGAAAGCCGATACATAGTTGAGGATCTTCTAAGCTGCAGCAATGAACCGGCTGCTCTTCTCCTGCTTATTATACTGCAGCTCATCTCACTGTTATATGAAGTATTCCTTAAGTCGGACAGCAAGCAAAAGCTTGCACTAATCCCTACATTCCTTACTTTTATTTACGGCGAGAGCGGTGCCGGAAAGACTACTATCTCAAAAGCAATTTTTCAGGCCACAAACTCCGATAGGTACGTCAATGTGCCAAACTCAACCTCCGCTTCAATGCAGAACGCACTTACAGAAGCAAACTCCGGCGTTGTACTCTATGATGATATCCCACATGCCGGTTATGACAAGTGCAGCTCAGAAAACAAGGATAAGCTGGAACTGCTGATTCGGTCAGTCGGAGATATGGGAGCGGAACGAAGAACTGCAAGGAAAAGTAACTCTCGTCCATTTTCCAAAAGAGCAATGACCGCTGTCACATCTGAAGCTCCCTTTTTTATTTCGGAATCCTCTACACTGAGGTGCCTTTTTATTAACATAAAAAAAGGAAGCATCGACCTGGAAAAGTTCGGAAAATATCGTAATTCCGGTCAGCATCTGGACACGGTAAATAAAACGTTTATACGTTGGGCTTTTTCTGAATTACTGGTCTTTAATGCCAATGGATTCTGCGTAAAAGAGTATGACTCTATGTATGCAAAAGCATATGAAAAGGCCGAAGACTTTTCCAAAAAGGTCGAGCCAAGGGCTTTTAATAACTTTCTGCAAGTGTTAGTATATTTTGAGATCGTTACACGCTTCCTCACAGTACTCGGCTTCACAGCCGAAAGGATCGCTGAAATGGAGTCAAATTTAAAAGCTCTTTTAAAAGAGTCTGCGCTGACACAGCAAGAAATGATAAAATGCCATTCACCTGAACAAGCGGTTTTATGCGCTATTAGTTATATAATATCCAGCAATTGCGTTCTTTCCTATAAAAGAATTGAAAACAGGATGACAAGAATTTCGACAGAAAGCTCTGGCAAGCCTGAAGGCAATGTGCTGGGTTATTACGATAATCGGTATCTAATTCTGACCAGCAGTCAGCGCAAGGATTTTCAGCGGATCTTTGAAAATTATTATACCGAACAAATAAGGCCGAACGCCTTTGTTGATCTATTATATAACATGGGTCTTGTAGTAAAACCATATGATGCCAGTGTATTATTATCACGTCCCAACGCAAGAACCAAGATTCACATAGATAACACTGAAAAAGATGTTATAATATTAAAATTTCCACAGGGAGGAAAAAAAGATGTATAATTTTTCAGATGACACGATTGAAACTCTCGATGTAAAGCTTGGAACACTATTTCCCGAACTACGAGGTAAATGGTCAGAAGAATTCGGCACTTTAAGGTATAAATTTATTAAGGCTTCTCCCGAAGATCAAAAAATTATCTTAAAAGCACTGATAAACAATGTCAAGTCAGCCGATCTTCTGCAAATGATCGGAGAGCATGTTGATACACTCAATGGCAGAACTGATACCTCAATCATCACGGACCTTAATTCTATAGCCAAAAGCAATGGATACAGAGATCCTCATATTTTTTCCATTACCGAAGCCCTGATTGCAGGAGATATTGTCAGTACTAAAGTGCAGAAAACATTTCAAAGGATCTGCAATAACTTCTACAGAGTCACCGGTGATTTAACTTATAAGCTGTTTGCGGATTACTCAAATATTTATTCATCAAAGGACACCGATAAACTGGAAAATATTATTTGCGAACTTCGAGAAGGTTATAAGAATTCCAAAACTTGGAGTGACAAATATTCCTTTCTATACCTACTCTGCCTGTGTAATCAGAGAATAACCCTTAACCAATACAAAGGTAATTTACCTGTTAGCAGGATGAATGTGGATGGTGCATATGGATGTGCTATCAAGCGTAATAATCTGTATATAGACGAATGCTTTGAAAAGGAAAGTCAATTAGCTTTCATAAGAGAAGATCCGTATGATTATAAATATATTATTGATGACTATGGAGAAGCTGCTGTTGCGCTTGACTTTGAGCAAGTAATATCACAAGGATACTTCGCAATTTGCAGACTTTTCGTCACAGACTATCATTATTTTGATAGAAAGTTTGAAGATCAACTGGCTGACAAGTATTGTGAAATTAAACAAGCAACGAAATACAACAACAGAGGACCTATACTTCTATCCGAAAAAATGTCTTTTTGTCGTTACACCGCCTGAAAGCTAGAAATATCGGGCATCTGAGGCATAGACAAAAATCCAGCTGAAAAGTCAGTAAGATGCAGCTTATACCGTAAAAATGTCTTTTACGGTATAAGCCACCGTATTTCTCGCATTTTCAACTATATATTATATTTATGAGCACTCATCTAAAGGGGTTTAAACCAAAAGATCCTGTCAATATTATTCAAAAGGAGGAAATCAAAATGAATGTAAATGTAAATGAAATGGACCGCACAACAGACGTGTGGCTGACTCAAAGCGAAGCAGGCAGTGAGCTTGTAGGCATGATGCTGAAAGATATCTACTCCGGCTGCAAGCAAAAGAACTATGATGTTACGGTATTCATCTCCGGCACAAAGAAGCCCGATGACACCACTGTAGCTCTGGTCATGAGCCACCTCAGCCCTGTTCTGCCTTCATAACGAATAGGGGTATCAGTCAACAGCTGATGCCCCTATTTTTTTCCTGTTGACCCCAATACCGTCAGCATGATAATATATATTGAAAGGACGTGTTAAAATGGCAATAGCAGCCTACTTACGTATTTCCGTTGATGAGGAGATAGGCAAGGACAATACTTCTATCGAAAACCAGAAGAGCATTATTTCGGCATATGCCGCCCAGAAATTTCCCGATGATGATATCGAATATTTTGAGGACCGTGACCGCTCAGGCTACACCTTTGAACAGCGTGAGGGTTATCAGTATATGCGCAGAGGTCTGATGAGCGGCAAATATACCATACTTATCATCAAGGACTTCTCACGTTTTTCCAGGCGAAACAGCCGTGGGCTGGCTGAGCTTGAGGATCTGAGAGACGCCGGTGTCCGCATCATCTCAATAAACGATGGCATAGACTTTCCCACATGCGACGAGTGGCTGCAGATACAGTTCAGATTCCTGATAAACGAGATGCCTGTCACCGATACCAGCAAGAAGGTAAGCAAGGTCATTGAGAACCGCCAGAAAGAAGGCAGATGGATATGTGCTGTCCCCTACGGCTACACCATGACCGACAGCAAGGCTATGAAGTTTGAGGTAAATGAAAAGCAGGCAGAGGTCATACGAATTATATACGATATGTATCTGTCGGGAATGGGCTACAAGGCTATCTCCAACAAGCTTACGGAAATGAATATCCCCACTGCAAGGCAAGACGAAATACTGCGCTGTGAACTTATGGGGAAGTCCACGAGACTTAGGGGCAGCAGCCGCTGGAGCAGCGTGACCATAAGCCAGATACTCAGCAATGACTTTTATATAGGTACTCTCAGGCAGCACAAATACAGCAGAAAAAAAATAAACGGCGATGATATTCTGCTTCCTGCCGCCGAAAATATAGTCATTGAGAACGATCATACTCCTATAGTTACTAAGGCTGTTTTTGAACAGGCACAGCAGCAGCTTGCTGTGCGGACACGCTCAAACTACCGGGGTGTGAAGAAGTACAGAACAGATTACACAGGCTTCCTTATATGCGGTGACTGCGGCAGACCTATGTCATCAATGAGCCGACCCAATCTTGCTCCCGCATACAGGTGCAGCACATACACAAAGCATGGAAAAGCATACTGCTCTTCGCATCATATCAGAGTTGACAGGCTGGACGACACGCTGAAAAAGGTCATCGAAAAGCTCCGTGATAATTCCACCCTTATAGCAGAAATCCTTGACAAACAGCTTGCAGCAAGGGAGCGGAAGAATATCTCAGATGATACGCCGGAACAAATAAACTGTCAGATATCACAGCTGAAGGCTGAGCTTGCAGCTGTGACCACTCAGCGCATAAGAGATATCATGGCAAATCCCACACAGGAAAAGCTCATCAACGAGACTTACGACATCATCATTTCCTCGCACTCGCAAAAAATTGAGGGGCTGAATGCTCAGCTTGAACTGCTTGCCAAACGTGACAAAGCAGTGGCAGATACCAACAAAGCCGCCGCTACTACCGTTGGAGTTCTTAATGAGATACTTGAAAAGGAAAGACTTGACAAAACCGATATTGGCAGTATAATAGATAATATACAGGTCTATGAAGACCACATCACCGTGAACCTTCTCACGGATATTGACGGGATAATCAAAGCGGAAGCCGAACTTGCAGAACCGCAAAAGCGCTTAGATACGTTGGTTGATGACTGTGTAACTGTTGTAAGTGAAGGCGACCCCTTGGAAATATACACAAGCTCTGACGGAGAGGTCATTTTCAAGAAATACTCCGCCATAAATGAAATGGCTGCATCGGCGTCTCAGGTAGCAGAGGTCATGACAAAGCTTGCCAACTGCCCCACCGTTGTGTTTGACCGTGACCACGTTGTGGCTGTGGCGGGCGTGGGCAAAAAGGAGTTCAGCGAAAGGCGTGTTTCTCAGGGGCTGGAGGATTACCTCGAGCACCGAAAGAATTACATTTATTCTTCCGCAGATGATGTGAAGGTATTCCCCGTTGAAGGAATTGACAGGGCTGCCATTGCCTGCACTCCCATTCTTTCATCGGGCGATGTTACGGGTGCTGTGGCATTTCTCGCCCCTGCTTCGGGAGAAAATACAGCGGCGACTGAGGTGCAGAAAAATCTCATTCAGGCTGCTGCCCAGTTCCTCGGCAAGCAGATCGAAGAGTAACTATAAAAGCCTGACGGCTGTGCGTCGTCAGGCTTTTGATATCTTCTGTTATTTTATGGAAATGTAGATGTTGAAGTCATGCTCGGAAACATACTCCTCAAAATCGGCGGTATATGCACGGTCAAGGGGCATGAACCACAGGCGGCACCAGAATGCGTAGATATCCTTTTGTGCATCGCCGTGAAGAGTGAACTTTGCGTATTTTCCACTTGGTATCACTGTTGTTACGGTGTTGTCCGACCCGCCGTCCTCGGTAACTTGGCAGCCCACGGTCATATCATATTCCCCCGTAAAATCCGTGGCATAATTGCTGTAAACGCCGTATGTGTAAGGACTTGCCTTTTTGTCAATGCTCTGAAAAACGCCGCCGAAAAGGCTTTTCCACAGTCCGCCTATCTTTTCGCTCATATCGGGAGCGGTGTTTGAAGTGCGGCAGCCCAGTCCCCTGACGGTCATCTGCGGCAGCTCAACGACCTCGTATTCCATAGTGCCTGTGCCGCCCCATCTTTTCAGCATGGGCAGCACCGACATATACATATTTACCGCCGCCTGCTTATCAGCCGCACGGCCGTCACGCAGGTCGATATCGGCACAGATATCCGCCATCTGCTCCATGGTGCAGTCCCCCATTTTTCCGTTCTTCATACAGAATTTGCAGAAATCGGCGTCGGGTGTTCCGTCGGCGTTGGTGCCGTGATCTGCTGCTGTCATGGGCATTGCGCAGCTCTGGCATATTTTTGTGTTTGTCATAATAAGACTTCCTTTCATATTTGATAGGTCTATTATAACAAAGAAAACCTGACAGCGTGCCGTCAGGTTTTATACTAATTTTTAATCGTCCTATAGGCAAAGCCGACAGATGAAATAAGCCCAGTCAAGGAAAGCGACCGCAGGCGGGCTTGTTGCCCGGCAAGGGAGCTTGACGAAGAATGGACTTATTTCAGCCGAGGATTTGTCTGTAGGTTGATTGAAGATTAGTATTATTATTTCAGAAATTTTGTAAGGGAAACATGGCCATCTAAAAGGTCAAAGCCGTTTTTTCTGTAAAAATCATATGCGGGCATATCCCTCTCTGTTTGCAGAAAAATACAGCTTATGCCGTTTGCATGGATATACTCTTCTATCATTCTGAGAAATTCCGTTCCCAGACCTCTGCCCTGACATTCGGGCTTTATGCCAAGCTCGATGATGTAATAGTTTGTACCCATATACCAGTGCATCACATTTCCCAGCGAAATCCCTGTCAATACGCCGTTTTCATAAAGTCCCAGGGCAAGGGAATTTCTGTTGCCGATGATGTCGATGATGTATCCCTCAAGCTGACCGTCATCGCTCCAGTCGTCGTTCCACGGTTCAGATGTGAATATATCCCTGAAAAGTGATTTTATTTCATCTATATCATCAACGGAAAGTCTGCGCAGTTCAGTCATTTTTATTCTCCATATACATTTTTCATTGCGTTTATCTTCTCTTTTGCTGTCTCCCTGATATCCTCAGGAGACAACACCTCACAGTATTCGCCGTAGGAAAGTATCATGCCATAGACCCAGTCGTCAACGATATATGAACAGGTCACGGTGAAGCTGCCGTCAGCGTTTTTGATGATATTATCCTCGTCAAATTCGTCATACACACGGTATGCCATTCTGCCGCTTATTTTCAGTGTTATTTTGCGTGCATAGCTGTGATCGGGAGCTTCGGCGATTTCCTCGGAAATGTTCGGGCGATCGCAGATATCCCCCACCGCCGCATTTTTCATTCGTCTGAGCTTAAAAAGGCGCATTGCCTGTTTTTCAAAGCAATATGCGCTGAGATACCATGTTTTGCTCCTGAACCGCAGCTGCACCGGAAATGTGCTTCTGCGGCTTTTTTCGCCCATGGAATTATAATAATCAAAGGAAAGCATACGCTTTTCAAAGATACACTTTCTGATGTCGGCATAAAGCTCCTGCTGAGAGCTGCCCCAGTCGGAGAAATCTATCTGCACCCAGTCAGGCTCTTCCGCACCGCCGAAAAATGACCTTATATGTGAGGCAGCACGGCTGTCCGCCGCCCCCAGTGCGGCAAAGCCTGCCAGTGCGCCTATAAGCTCCGTCTTTTCCTCGTCGGTAAGCACTGACTTGTCAAGGGAATAGCCCTCGGTTATCCTTATGCCGCCGCTTCTGCCACGCTCCGCATACACTGGGAATCCCGCCTGCGAAAGAGCTTCGATATCACGATAGACCGTACGCACGGATATCTCGAAATGCTCCGCCAGCTCGGCGGCGGTCACGGCTCTTTTGTCAAGCAGAATGTGTATCATTTCAATAAGTCTGGATATCTGCATCACTCTGCACTGCCTGCCAGCAGCATTTCCTCGGCATTCATAAGGGCAGTGTCGGTGATGTTCTCGCCTACCATTATGCGGGCGATCTCCCTCTTACGCTGCTCAAAATCAAGCTTGTGAACAGAGGTAAATGTCCTGCCCTCTCTTGTCTGCTTCTCAATAAGCAGATGATTGTCCGCCATTACCGCCAGCTGCGACAGATGGGTAACGCACAGCACCTGCTGATTTTTAGACACACTTTTGAGCTTTATTCCTATTTTCTGCGCCGCACGTCCGCTGACGCCTGTATCTATCTCATCAAAAATAAGGGTGTGGATATCGTCCTTTTCGGCGATAACGTTTTTCAGCGCCAGCATTATTCTTGAAAGCTCACCGCCTGAGGCTATCTTTGACATTGGCTTCATGCCCTCGCCCTTGTTGGTGGATATCATAAACTCAACGGTGTCCATGCCTGCGGCGGTAAGCTTGCCCTTTTCCATGGCAACGCCTATCTTTACTCCGGGCATATCAAGGAAGTTAAGCTCCTCCTCGACCTGCTTTGAAAATCTCTCCGCTGCCTGACTTCTTGCGGCTGAAAGCTTCTTTGCCTTTTCGGAGACCTGCGCCAGAAGATGCTCCCGCTCCTCGGCAGTCCGCTCTATCTCATCGGAAGAATATCCAAGGGCGCTAAGTTCCCGGGAAGCTTTGTTATAGCACTCCAGAACGTCCGAAAGCTCGGGGCCGTACTTTTTCTTTATGCGGTTAAGCTCGGTTATCCTGTCGGTAAGATATCCGAAGCGCTCTGCGTCAATATCCACATTGTCACGCTCGGAGGATATCTCGGAGATAATGTCGTCCAGCTCCACCCTTACATTTTCAAGGCGGTCGTAAAGCTTTTTAACAGGCTCCATAGTATCTGCAATGGCGGAAAGATCGTCGCAGGCATTGGTTATAAGCTCCAGCGCTCCGGGAACGTCGCTGTCCTCCACGCCTGCAAGGTATTCATGCGCCTCGCCAAGACCGTTGCGGATATCCTCGCTCCTGCCTGCTATCTGGTACTCGGCTTCAAGCTCCTCGTCCTCGCCCTCTTCAATATTAAGGGAGCCTATCTCCTCCACCTTTATTTTAAGTGACTCTTCACGTTCAAGCATTTCCTTGCGTTCAAGGGACATTTTTTTCAGCCTGCGTGAAACCTCCTGGAGCTGTTTGAAGCTTTCGTGATAGTCGTCACGCTGCTCTTCCAGTCCGCCGTAGCTGTCAAGTATGCCGATGTGCTGCTCGGGGGACATAAGTATCTGATTATCGTGCTGACCGTGGATATTTACTAAGCACTCGCCTATCTCTTTCATTACCGAAACTGTGGAAGCCCTTGAATTTATCCTTGCCACGCTGCCACCGTCTGCGCTTATCTCACGGGTGAGGGTTATCTGACCGTCATCGTGGGAGATGCCCAGCTCGTCCAGCTTTGCGCACACCTTGTCCGAAAGGTCGGTGAAAAGCGCCGTTATGACCGCCTTGTCGCAGCCTGCACGGACGATATCCTTTGTTATCCTCTGACCGAGGACGGAGTTTATTCCGTTTATAAGTATGGACTTACCTGCTCCCGTTTCGCCCGTGAACACATTGAAGTGGTCGGAAAAGGGAATGGTAGCTTCCTCGATTATGGCAAGATTTTTTATATAAAGCTCACTGAGCATCAAGATCACCTTTTTCTCTGAAAATTACTCCCTGCATTTCCTTGACAAAGGCAGCAGCTTCTTTTTCGGAGCGCATAAGAATAAAAATGGTGTCATCACCTGCGAGAGTTCCCACAACTCCCGAAAATCCAAGTCTGTCAAATGTGGCGCAGGCAGCATTCGCCATTCCCACATGGCACTTGAACACCACCGTATTCATGGCATGATCCACTTCGATCACCGAATCCTTCAGGAGCCGCGGTATATCGGCAGAGCTTTTCTCGGGGACGTAATATTTATCCTCACGCTTTATCAGCCCCAGCTCACGTATATCCCTTGAAAGCGTTGCCTGAGTAACGTTTATTCCACGCTCAAGGAGCATTTCCCTCAGCATTTCCTGAGTTTCCACCTGACAGCTTTTTACTATTTCAAGGATTGTTTCATGCCTGCTTGCTTTCATAACAGCCTCCGTCACATACCCTTTATGGGGTTGATTAGCTTCCTGTTTACGGCATTGTAAAATGAATTGCCCGTTATATCTATGAGCCGAAGAAGCTTATCCGACTTTGAAACGATTATTTTATCGTCCCTGCCGAGGCTTCCCGACATTCTTCCGTCAACGCTGAGACAAAGTGAAATGCTGTCCCTTGTTTTGTGCGTAACCTCCAGCTTTTTTCCCGTGGAGAAAAGCATTGGCCTTGACACCAGCGAGTGGGGGCACACGGGGGTCATAAGGATACATTCAAGGTCAGGCTCCAGTATCGGGCCGCCTGCGGACAAGGCATACGCCGTAGAGCCTGTGGGCGTGGAGAAAATAAGTCCGTCCGCCCTGACGGAGCTTACCTCTGCGCCGTTGGCTGTAACATAGAAATCCGACAGCCTTGCGTACTGTGCGGATATGACGATATCGTTAAGGGCGGTAAAATGCTCCGACTTATCTCCCTGAACGAACTCGCAGTCAAGCATCATGCGGTTCTCAACGGTATAGTTGCCGCTCATGAGCTTGGAAAGGTTGTAAAGCTCGTCCGTTTCCATGGAAGCCATAAATCCCAGTCTGCCCGTATTTATTCCCAGCAGCAGCTTATTGAAGCCTGCGGCATATTCGGAGGCTTCAAGGATAGTTCCGTCACCGCCTACTGCGATTATCAGGTCGCACTCCTCAGCCGCCCGGGAAATGGGCTTGAACTCCACATAGCCCGCCTTTGGAAAATGCTCTTTCAGCGCCTCGTCGCACATAACGCCAAAGCCCATATTATGGAGCATCGAGCACACCTTTGCAGATGTCTCATATGCGTTCTTTTTTGAAAAGTTGGGGTATATGACCGTTTTCAAAATCATCGCTCCTTATGCTTTTGCTTTACGTGCTTCAGACACGACCCTTGCGCAGTCGATAACATCGCTCTGTGCGTCCTTTTCGGCAAGGATAAGGAACTCGATGTTCCCGTCCCCACCCTTTATGGGGGAATATTCCAGCCCCTTTACGCCCATTCCAACGGAACCGCAGAAGGTGTATATCTCCTTTACGGCCCTGAGCTGAGCCTTTTCCGACTTGACTATGCCGTTCTTACCGATGTCGCTCCTGCCGCATTCAAACTGTGGTTTTATAAGCATTGCGGCTTTTCCGCCGCTTTCAAGCAGCTCGTATATTTTCGGTATGACCTTGGTGAGTGATATAAAAGAAACATCGGTACAGATAAAGCTTATAGGCTTATCAAACTCCTCCGCAGAAACGTTCCTGATATTCATTCCCTCAAGGTTCGCAACACGCTCATCTGCCGCAAGCTTGGGGTCAAGCTGACCGTGGCCCACGTCAACGGCATACACATACGCCGCCCCACGCTTGAGCAGGCAGTCGGTAAAGCCACCTGTGGAAGCACCGATATCCATGCAAACAAGCCCCGAAACATCTATATGAAAGCTGTCGAGGGCTTTTTCAAGCTTTAAGCCTCCCCTGCCCACATATGCGGGAAGCTCAGCCGTCACCTTTACCTCGTCCTCCTCGGATATCTCCTTGGCGGGCTTTGTGACGACCTCGCCGTTTACCGTTACGCCGCCCTCGGATATCATCTTCTTAGCAAGCTCACGGCTTTTTATCATCTTATTTTCTGCAAGATATACATCAAGTCGCATACATTTATATCCCAATTTTTTTAATAATTTCCGTGATCCCGTCCTTGTCAAGACGGAATCTTTTAAGTACGCTTTCGGTCTTTGCCTGCTTTACAAATCCGCTCATGGCATTTATACGGATATCGCCCTTGTAGCCCTTTTCCTCCAGTGCAGAGGTAAGATGCTCGCCTATGCCGCCGTTTTTCAGCGACTCCTCAAACACGATTATCCTGTCATATTCCATGCAGATATCTGTCACGGCACGCTCTATGGGGAAAATTCTCACAAGCTTCAGTATATCCGCTTCAAGGTCATTTTCCCTTACTGCCTGAGCTGCCGTGAGACCTGTTCTTCCGTAGCAGACTGCAAGCACCTTTCCGCCGTGCTTTTCATAGCAGAACATATTTTCCCTGTCAAGCTCCATATGTACGCCCTGCACCTCCGCTCCTCTGGGATATCTTACAGCGGCAACGGAAGGGGTATCATATATCGCCATTCTCAGGCAAAGCCTAAGTTCGTCATAATCCGACGGAGAGAAAACCGTTACATTCGGTATGCAGGTGAGCATTGGCACATCGAAAAGTCCCTGATGGGTCTCGCCGTCCTCGCCTACAACGCCTGCACGGTCAATGCCCAGAACGATGTGCGTCCTGCTGATGGCAGCGTCGTGTATCAGCTGGTCGTATGCCCTCTGCAAAAAGCTGGAATACACCGCAAAAACAGGGGTCATTCCGCTTACGGCAAGCCCTGCCGCAAATGTCACGGCGTGCTGCTCCGCAATGCCCACATCAAAAAATCTGTCGGGGAATTTTTCCGCAAAGAAATTAAGCCCTGTGCCGTATTTCATGGCTGCGGTTATGGCGCATATCTTCCTGTCGCTTTGGGCAAGCTTTGCCAGTTCTTTTCCGAAAACTGCAGAAAAGCTGTCGCTGCTTATTATCTCGGGATTGCCGCTTTTTATAGCATTGGGGGCAACGCCGTGGAACGCTCCTGGATTGTTCTCCGCAGGAGTGTAGCCCTTGCCCTTGACGGTGTTAACATGGATAAGCACGGGCTTTTTTGCTGCCTTTGCCGCCCTTAGATTTTCTTCCAAACTTTCAAGGTCATGGCCGTCAACGGGGCCAAGATATACAAAGCCCAGATTTTCAAACATGGTAGGCCCCGAAACAAGTCCGCTGGAGCGGTAGAGAAGCCAGCGCATAGTGTCCTTTGATGCAAGGAGCACTTCCTTGATAGGCTCACCGATAATGGGAGTCTTGTCAAGAACACCCGCAACGTTCTTTTTCACGTCCATATACGCCTTTTTTCCACGTATAGAGGAAAGATATTTTGCAAATGCGCCCACATTCTTTGATATGGACATTTCATTGTCGTTAAGTATTACAATAAGGTTATCATCGCTTTTGCCTGCGTTGTTAAGTCCCTCGTATGCCATTCCGCCTGTGAATGCGCCGTCGCCTATGACTGCGATAACGTTGTGATCGTCGCCGTTCAGCCTCATTGCCTTTGCGATGCCGCAGGCTGCGGAAATGGAATTGCTGCTGTGTCCGCTGATGAAGCTGTCATGCTCGGACTCGGAAGGCTTTGCAAACCCCGATATGCCGCTTTCCGTTCTGAGGGTGGAAAACCTATCCAGCCGCCCTGTCAGCAGCTTGTGAGTATATGCCTGATGCCCCACGTCCCATATTATCTTGTCCTTGGGCGAGTCAAATACACGGTGGATAGCCATGGTAAGCTCCACTGTGCCGAGATTTGAAGCCAGATGTCCCCCGTTTTCGCTGACGGTATTTATGAGGATACTTCTTATCTCCCTGCAAAGCGCCTTGCACTGGGGAACGGTAAGCTTTTTAAGATCCTCGGGAAGCTTCAGCTCGCTCAGTCTGACAGTTGAATTATTTCTCATCTCTATCGCTGTCCTTTGCCTGTGTTACAAATAAAGCGGCATTACAAATGCCAGCGCAATGCCAAGTACCGCACCGCTCGCCACCTCAAAGGGGGTGTGTCCCAGATATTCCTTCATTACCGCAACGCCTGTGTTTGCCGCCTGCGCAAAATGCTCTATGGACTTGGCGGAGCGTACCTCGTCAAGAAAGCGGTTTATCTTGTTTATCTCCTTTGCCTGCAGTCCTGCCGCACGGCGCACGCCCATTGCGTCATACATGGTTATGAGCGCAACTATGCACATTATGGCAAACTGAGTGGAATTTGCGCCGTCAACACGATAAACGCCTGCCGCCGCAGAGCATACCATTGCCGAATGTGCGCTGGGCCAGCCCCCTGCTCCGAAAAGCCTTTCAAAGCTGAACTTCTTATACTTTATCAGGTTGATGATAGTTTTAAGAAGCTGGGCTATGCACCATCCCACGATAGATGTTACAAGGATATAATTATAATACTTCATTAGATTTCGTGCGGATATCCGCACTGCTCCTTTCTAAATATCCGATCAATACTGCCTTTTAAGAAGTGACGCTGTAAGCTCGGTGATAAATCCGTTGTCGGGAAGCTTTTCTATGGCTGCCATGGCTCTGTCGGTAAGCTCTGCTGCCTTTGCCTTTGCGGCTTCCAGTCCGAAGATCGCAGGATATGTGGATTTGTTCTGCTCCTCATCGCTGTGGACGGGCTTGCCAAGCAGCTTTTCATCTGCGGTGATGTCAAGGATATCATCGACTATCTGGAAAGCAAGTCCCAGGCACTCGCCGTATTCCTCGGCAACAGGCAGCATATCGTCTCTTCCTGCGCAGATAACGCCCATTTCGCAGGCGCATTTTATCAGTGCGCTGGTTTTCATGGAATACATTTTCAGGAGAGACTCGCCGTCTAAACGGCTGCCCTCGTTCTTTACGTCAATGACCTGACCGCCTATCATACCCATAACGCCCACATTGCGGGAAAGGCACTTGATGAGCTTCACTCTCTGCTCAAAGGAAAGCTTGTCATCGGAGGCGATGACCTCAAAGGCGTAGTTTTCCAGCGCATCGCCTGCAAGAAGCGCCTGCGCCTCGTCAAACTGCTTGTGGCAGGAGGGCTTTCCACGGCGGAAATCGTCATTATCCATGCAGGGAAGATCGTCATGGATAAGGGAAAATGTATGTATCATTTCCAGCGCACAGGCAGCGTCAAGGGCTTTTTCCTCCGCGCCGAAAATGCGTGCAAACTCAAGGCAGAGCACAGGTCTTATGCGCTTTCCCCCTGCGCTGAGAGAATATCTCATAGCTTCGGGGCAGATGAGCTGAGCGCCTGCATTTTCCTCATTGTATGCGCCCATAAGTTCGCCCAGCCTGCGGTTTATGACAGCCGCATATCTTTCAAGCTGCTCTTTCATCATAAGTCCTCCGCACAGGTGACTTTCATAACAGCCTTTTCAGCCTCGTCAAGCTGCTTTTTGCAGTCGGCAAGCTCTTTTGCACCTGTTTTATATAATTCAATGGCTTCATCAAGGGGAACATCTCCTGCGGAAAGCTTTGAGATTATCTCGTCCACCTTTTTTACCGAATTTTCAAAGTTCATTATCCATTCTCCTTATCTGTTCCGAGAATTACCGCCTGCGTCTCGCCGTCGGAAAATTTAAGCGTTACCTTATCATCTGCCGAAAGCTCCGCCGCATTCCTTACAAGTCTGTCGTCCTTATAAACAAGGCTGTAGCCCCTTGTCATTATTTTAAGCGGACTGAGTGAATCAAGCTCCGCTGCCTTTGCGGCAACAAGCATTCTGCGCTTGTCAAGATACGCCTTTACAGCGTCGTTCAGCCGCTTTTCGTATGATATAGTCCTTTCCCTGCGCACCGATATCTCGGCAGAAGGAATATAGTTTTTAAGCTTTGCTTTACGGATAAGAAGCTCATGCTTTTTCTCCGCCACAAGCCTTTTCAGGGCATCTGCCAGAGCGCTTTCATAGCCTGCGATAACGCTTTTCATTGTACCGATCTCAGGCACTGCAAGCTCCGCCGCAGCCGAGGGCGTGGGAGCACGCAGGTCGGAAACAAAATCTATGATCGTGGTATCCGTCTCGTGACCGACAGCGGAGATAACAGGTGTCTGCATGGCAAATACCGTTCGTGCTATCTTCTCGCTGTTGAACGCCGCCAGATCTTCGGGCGAACCGCCGCCTCTGCCGCAGATGATAACATCACAGCCGCAGCCGTCCGCAAATACAAGTGCCTCGCATATGGACTCCACCGCATAATCCCCCTGCACCACGCACGGGAAAATAACAGCCTCGCCCACAGGATAACGCCTGCTCAGGATATTCAGGATATCCTGCAAAGCCGCTCCCCCTTTTGCCGTTACAATGCCTATCTTTGACGGAAAACGGGGCAGTGGTTTTTTGTAGGCTGTATCGAAAAGCCCCTCTGCGGCAAGCTTTTCCTTCAGCTGCTCAAAGGCAAGAAACTGCGCTCCCACGCCGTCGGGCTGGATATCGGTGACATATATCTGATAAACGCCGTCACGCTCGAACACCTGTAAGCTGCCCATAACTATGACGCTCATGCCGTTCTGGGGCATAAAGCTCATTCGGGAAGCAAAGCTGCTGAACATGACCGCCTTTACGGACGACTCCCTGTCCTTGAGGGTGAAATAAAAGTGACCTGTGCGCATATGATGCGTAAAGCCCGATATCTCGCCCTTTACAAGGAGACCTCTCAGCTTGATGTCCTCCTTGAGCTTGAAAGCCATGTATCTGTTAAGCTGTGATACGGTTAAAATACTGCTCATTTAAACTTGCCTTTCGTATGAATAATATCCGTAGAGAGCTGTTCCCGCCGCATTGTCGCAGGAAAATTCGGGTGCGGAGAAATACACCTTGTCAAGCTTTTCGTTAAGCCTTGCGCATATGTACCTGTCGGACATTACACCCCCTGCAAATATCACGGGGATATCTCCGTACTTCTCCCTTGCAAAAACAGTCATCTCATAGACGGAGGCAAAGACCGCATCAAGCACAAATCTTGCAGCAGTTTCCTTTGATGCGCCCTCGTCCAGCATTTTCCTTACCTTGTTTTCAAAGCCGGACAGGCAGCAGCAGCCGTTTTTCATAACAGCCCTTGCCTTTACCGTTTCGGAAGCATTGTCCGAAAGGCGCTCCAGCTCTGCTCCGCAGGGAAAACGAAGTCCCAGCATAAGGCCTGCCCTGTCGATAAGCTGACCTGCTTTAAGGTCAAGGGAGGTGGATATCTCCGTCACTTTGATAAGCTCATTTTCGCTTGGCTCACAGTAAAGGCAGTCGGTAGTGCCGCCGCTTACGTGGAAGGCAATGAACGGCTCATTTATATGTGAAAGCTTATCCGCCGAGAAAAGCGCCGCCAGAATATGGCCAATCTGGTGAGATGTCTTCATAACAGGAATGCCCATTGCCGCACCAATGCAGTCCGCAAGCCCCTCTCCGCAGAGAAAGCAGGGCATATATGAGCCGTCAATATTCCTTGGTCTGAAGGAAACGCCTATAGCGGTGATATCCGCCTTTCCGCCGTATTCCGAAAAGAGCCTGCCGAACATCTCGGGCAGCTGCTTTGTGTGATGAAACACAGCGTCCGACTGGCGCAGTCCCGCTTCGCCTGCCTTTACGGGCAGAAGCTTCTTGACGGAAAGCATTTTTTTGCTGTCACTGTCGTAAAGAGCGGCAGAGGTGGTGTAGTTGCTGGTATCTATTCCGAGAAAAAGCGACATTATTCTTCTGCCTCGGTCTTTTCCTCAGCCTTGGTATCAGACTTTTTTTCGGGGCATCTTCCGCTTCTGGAGAACGCGCCGAGAACGCCGTTTACAAACTGAGTATCGTTATCGTAAGCGTACTTCTTCATTATCTGAACAGCCTCGCTGATGGCAACATTTACGGGGACTTCTTCCTCGTACAGGCACTCATATATAGCAAGTCTCAGCACGGCAAGGCTCACCTTTCCGATACGGTTGACCTTTCTCTTTTCGCTGTATTCGCCGATGATGCCGTCAAGCTCCCCAGCCTTCTCGTCAACAGCCTTGAACAGGCGCTTTACTTCATCGTTAAAATCGAACTCGTCCGCTTCTGAGGCTGACTCAATGATCTCATCGCAGGAATCGTCCCTGAACAGCTTCTCGAATATCAGCAGAAATGCCGCCTCTCTGATGTGGCTTCTTTTTAAATGCTTACCCATAATTATTCATTCCTTCCCCGTATCCGAATGCGGAACGGAATTTATCATCTATTCAACAAATGCTTTTAAGCCCGGAGAGAATATCTTTTTTTGATATTCTCCACAGGCTGTTTTCTGCAATATATTTATTATATCACATCTTTAAGAATTACACAACTACTTAACCTCAAAAATTCTGATATTTTCCGCAGGAATTGTGACTTCTGTTAACAGAATGTCCTTTATCTGTGCTGCCTGCTCCGCCGCAAGACCCTCTGACTTTACCACGATGCTGGCAGTTTCGCCGTCCAGATATACCACGCAGTCCTCAAAGCCCTGCGCTCTGATAAGCGACTCCACCTTGCTTTCACTCTCGGAAAGCTGGGAGAGGTTTACCGCTTCCATAGTATAAGCTGCATTCTCTTCTTCGGTAAGGTCGCCGCCGCCAAGGATCGCAGAAAGGGTTTGCACCGCATCATCACGGGAGGTCATTCGGGAAAGGCGTGCCTGAGCGAAATAGTCGGAAGCTCCCGCTGAGGCAGGCTCCGCAGGGTCGGAGCTGTCCGCACCGACAAATGCCGCATCGCCGTAATTTACCTGAGTATCGGCGGCTGACTGTATCTCCGCATCTGCGGCGATGTCATTGCCCACCTCTGCGAACACATAGTTCATATACACCGCAATGCCCAGCACAAGGGTAAGGCTTGCAAGTATGATCTGCTTTTTGCCGATGATAAGATTTGGTTTGCGCATAATAAATTCCTCCGTTTTATATAATGATATTATTCCATCGCTGTTACATATACACTATTTGAGGGTATCCCCAGTGCGGCGGTGACGGCACGGTAAACATCTTCACGGACTTTGTCCGAATTTCCGCCGTCGCACACTGCCACAACGCCCGTTATAACGGGCACATTTATCTTTCTGACCAGCGCCTCCTCTCCGCCTGAGCCTTTTACGGTAACATAGTCACGCTCCTCTCTGTCTGCCCCGAGCTTTTCGGCTTCGGCATACACATATTCCTCCGTGGAGCTGACAGTTACCATGACCTTTACCCTGCCTACGCCGTCTATGGCGGATAGGATAGTCTCGAGCCGCTCCTCGGTCTGCGTGCTGTAGTCGCTCCATGAGGCGCTTTCGGGCACGTCCTGTGTCTGTACAGTATTTTCGTTCTTATCCCCTCCCGAAAAAAGTATCATCAGCATTCCCATTATGCCAAGGGCTGCTGCGGCTGTCATTGCCTTTTTGCTTGAAAGGAGCTTTCTGACCAGCTCCCGAATATCAGCTCTCATTTTCAGCGCTCCTCTCATTTTTGACTTCGACCACGGTATCCTCCCCCAGAGCATCACGCAGAAGCTTATATGTCTTATCTTTTTCTGCCCCGTCGGAGAGATTTACCGTGACCTTACTAATAGATATGCTGCCATCGGAAAAATTATTTACATCTGCGGATATTTTTACGGCGGTTATGCCGTTTTCTTCAAGCAAAGCGCCTATATTCCCGCACAGCTCCGACTGAACGGTCTCGCTCAGCCCTTTGGCATATATCTCCTCATAGTCCGAGGAAATGCCCTCATCGGGCACAAAGTTATCAAAGCTGATGTCAGCGCCGATGAACGGAGTGATAACTGCAAGTATCATCACCAGCGAAAATATCATATTTATCTGCTTTGAGAATTTTTCATCGGGCATTATGCCGCTCAGCGCCGAAAAAATTATCCCCAGAAAGCAGGCGGAAGCCGCCGCACCTCTGAATATGTCCATATCTTCTCCTTTAAGCCGCCGTCATACCGGCCGCCATAAGTATCACCGTTGAAATAACGAACATCACCACAAAGCAGGCAAGCACCGCCCCTGTCATTGCCAGCAGAGACGCTGCTCCGCCGAAAAATCTGCCCAGCTCCTTTGCACCGAAAAGCTCCGCCGCCGCTTCCCCTGCGGTCATGGCAAGGTACAGGCACAGAGTTTCCAGAATTGGCGGCAGCAGGGTCACGCAGAGGGCGATTATGCCGAAAGCTCCCGTTGCGCCACGCAGCAGCCCCAGTCCCGAGCGCATGGTGGTGTATGCGTCCGCCACGGCGCTTCCCACTATGGGAACGAAGTTCGATACCACGAATTTTGCTGCCTTAACTCCAAGGGTATCGGCAGACGTGCCCACAATGCTCTGAATTGAAAGCAGCCCCGTGAATACGGTCATCATCAGCCCAAGGAAAAGAGATGTCCATTTTTTCAGCAGTCCGGTTATTGATGAAAGGCTGAACGCAGGGTTAACAGCGTCGATTATATTCATTGCCATGCAGACGGATATGACGGGGACAAGCACATCTGAGGCTATTTTCACCGCTGCCTGCGCCAGCAGAAGCACCGTCAGGTTATACCCTGCGGAAGCGGTCACATTTCCAGATGCCGCCGCTATCCCCGTAAACACAGGCACATAGCACACAAGGAAGTCGCTGCCCTGAACAAGGGTCTGAGCCGCCGTGTCGATGCAGCTTTCAAGTGATGGCACCGTTACTCCCACCGCCGCCAGAACCGCCACTGTGCGGTATATCTTCTCCGAACCGCCGCTCTGAACCACGTCCGCTGCCGCTCCACCTGCCGCTGCAAGTATCACCACGGAGATCACCGTTCCGAAGAGCCGCAGAGGTGCGGCAGCGCTGTGTTTCAGCTTTTCGGTCATGTAGGCAATGACCGTTTTGGGAGAAAGTGAGGTTATTCCCTCAGGGTCATCGGGGGAGATGTTATTTTCCCGCAGAAATTCCGCCGCATCATAGGGCAGGCTGTCGGCAGTGTCATTTGCGCCGTAATCCTCCGCCAGTGAGGATATGTTCGCAGGCTCCTCCGCTCCCACATTTGTGCCGAAAACAAACAGAAAAGCCGCCCAAAGCATTATCATCAAAAGCTTTTTCATATAAGTCCCTCAGTATATCAGTCCTGCGGCAAGGTCAGCCGCCTTTTCAAACAGCGGCAGGGCTATGACCAGAAGCGCCGTTCTGCCTGCCGTCTCCGCCTGTACCGCCAGCGCACCCTCGCCGCTGTCACGGCAGATATCCCCTGCAAGGCGGGTCAGAAAGCATATCCCCAAGCCTTTTAACAGAACGGTAAAATAGAACGGATCAGCTCCGCTGCGGTCAAAAATAGCCTCCAGCCGCTCTATAACAGGCATTACACCCATGACCACCGCCCACATTATCCCCACTGCCGCAGCAGTCTTTACCATTACGCCGTATTCCTTTGCGCCGTTATCAAACACCCGACAAAGCGCCGCCGTGAAGATGCACACGCCTGCTATCAGCGCCAGCTTGTCCGCAGTCATATCACACCCCGAAAGCGTCACGGACACGCTCGAAAAGCTGTGCTATCTCGTCTATCATAAGCATCAGCACCACCACAAGCCCCGCAAGGGTGGTCATAAGTGCCTGCTCGTCACGCTCCGCCTTTTTGAGCAGAACGTTCAGCACAGAAACGATTATCCCCACGCCTGCCACCTTGAAAATAAGTTCGATATCCATTGCTTTTTTGTCCTCCGTAAGCTGCTTGGTATTACACGATGATGACTGCTATCACTGCCCCTGCTATGGCTCCCAGCGCCCTGTACAGCCGTCCCTTTGCCTTGTACTGCTCGCCTGCGTCGATGATGAGCCTGTCCGTTTCCTCGCAGGCAAGGGACAGTGCGGAAAGCTGACCGTCACAGCTGCATGAGCCGAGAACGTTTCCCACCCGACAGATAAGAGCTTTATCATCTTCGGTGAAAGCTCCTCCGTTTTCATTTACCGCCATGCTCCACGCCTCGGAGAAGGTCATATTCCCCGTTTCCACCTCTGACTGTATAAGCTCGTTAAGAGCGGATATGAAGCTTATCTCGGAGGATATCTCACCCTCGCACAGCCTCCTTACCATTTCCGTGACCTCCAGCGCTTCGTACCTTACCATGAGCCGCAGGGATTCAAGCATATTTCTGAGGGCTTTCAGTCCGCAGAGCCTGCGCCTGAGGCTGTCCGCCGCAAAAAATCCTGTCATTGCCGACATAAAAAGCAGGAGCATTATCCCCGTTATCTTAACCATTGCGCTGCTCCTTTCCGCAGGCTTCGATAAGCTCTCTGCCGCTGTATATCTTAACTATCTCACGCTGATGAACAAAAACTATGTACTCAAAAACGCCCTCGGCAATGAGCCGCCTGAGATGCTCCCGACGCATAAACTCATCGGGTGAGCTGCAGTGGACTGCTGCCGCCGCCTTTACTCCGCTGAGAGACGCCAGCCGCAGGGCACGGATATCCTCCTCCGAGCCTATCTCATCGCAGACTATAAGTCTGGGTGACATTGAGCGCACTGCTGTAATTATGCCGTCCCCCTTGGAAAAGCCGTTCAGCACGTCCGTATTTGCTCCAACGTCATTGTTGGGCACTCCGCTGCAGGCAGCAGCGATCTCCCCACGCTCGTCAATGAGGGAAACGGGGAACCTGTTCCCTGCCTGACGGCAAAGGTCACGGAGAACGGTGGTCTTTCCCGAACACGGCTCGCCGCATATAAGCACTCCCGTCGGGCGCTTCACGCAGTCGGAAAGCCTGTCCGCCGCACCTTTTATCTCCCTTGCAATGCGAAAGTTTATCCCGCTTATGTATTTTAAGTTTTCCACCCGCCCATCAGGTGAATAAACTGCAGTTCCGCAGATACCCGCACGGTGTCCCCCTGCAACGGTGATAAATCCCCTGCTTATCTGCCCCTGACAGCTGTGAACGGAAAATCTGCACAAAGCCTCAAAGGTGCGGCGGATATCATCGGCAGTGACCGTCAGCACCTGCTGAGGAGATGGCGATTTCATCGCCAAAGCAAGTCCATTTGCATTCAGAAAACAATAACCCTTTTCGGTAGTTATCCCCACAGCCTTTCCCGCCCGCAGACGTATTTCGCAGAGCTTTCCCATGCTTTCATCATATGCGGCAAGGGCTTTGTACACCATGCCGCCAAAATATCTCAGAATACTGTTATCCATAGCTTTTCGTCCTTTCCTTTTTGTACAGTCTATTCAGCTGTAAAGGAACATATGACAAAAATGCAGCAAACGAGTTTGACAAAGCATTTGAGGCTTACAGCAAAAGTCAGGAGGAATTTTTCATTTACAGTCATTCCGCCGTTAACTGATAAAAACAAAAAATCCTCTGAGAGAATTTCTCCCAGAGGATTTTTTTATAAACCATAGAAATTATAAAAACAAATTAGGCTCAGTCTCATGCTTCTTGGGGCGACCCATAAGGCACTTTATAGCGTCATGGGGATCAGCGCCGTTGTAAAGCACGTTGTAGCACTGCTCGGTGATAGGCATACAGATGTTGTTTTTCTGAGCTATCTCATATGCTGCCTTGGTGCAGAAGTAGCCCTCAACGGTTCCCACCTGCTTTACAGCCTCGGCGGGATCTGTGCCCTTGCCGATAAGTATGCCTGCACGCCTGTTGCGGCTGTGCATACTGGTGCAGGTAACGATAAGGTCACCCACGCCCGAAAGGCCTGCAAAGGTCTCTCGCTTGCCGCCAAGAGCCATTCCCAGACGGGTTATCTCGGACATACCTCTTGTCATAAGGGCTGCCTTGGTGTTGTCACCGTAGCCCATTCCGTCGCATATGCCTGCGCAGAGAGCGATGATATTTTTAAGTGCGCCGCCCATTTCGCAGCCTACTACATCGTCGTTTATGTAAATTCTGAGAGTACTGCTGGACATTACGCTCTGAACATAGTCAGCCTCTTCGGGTATCTCGGAAGCTACGACCACTGTTGTGGGCATTCCGATAGCCACTTCCTCCGCATGGGAAGGGCCTGTGAGCACAACAATAGGTCTGCCGATCTCTTCCTTTACGACTTCACTTATAAACTTGAGAGAACCGCCCTCAAGTCCCTTGCCTGTGTTTACCACAACGGTGTTTTCGCTGATGAAAGGTGCGGCTTCCTTTGCCACGCTTCTTACGAAATTAACGGGGATACCAAGAATAACAAGGTCCTTGCCCGTTACGCAGGAGATATCATCGGTGAGCTTTATGCTCTCGCTTATCTTGACACCGGGGAGCTTTGCCTTGTTTTCGCCGTCACGCCTGATATCGTCAAGCTCGGACTTGAACTTTGACCATACTGTTACGTCATGACCCATTTTGTCCATCATTACTGCAAGGCTCAATCCGAATCCGCCTGAACCGAGAACGGCAATATTTGCTTTTTCCATGCGCCTGAACCTCCTAAATTTATTTAACTACGTCCGAATCGTTCATTACGTCTGTTTTCTTCTTGCTGCCGAATTTGTTTTCAGTGCCGTTTCTGAGGCGCTGGATATTGGAGCGGTGCATATAAATGAGCAGGATACTTGTGCAGAGCACCAGTCCCGTATGTATCAGCGCTCTTTCGATGCCCACGTTATACACGAACATGTGCACGCAGAATGTGATTATAGGATATACCGCTGCCGAGAGTATGGAACCGAGGGAAACATATCTGGATATAACAACCACGATTATGAAAAACGGTATTACTATGCAGAATGTAACAGGGTCGATGACCAGCAGGATAGAGCATGAAACAAGCACGCCCTTTCCGCCCTTGAAGCCGTAGTACAGCGGGAAAATATGACCGATTATGGAAAAAAGTCCCGAGATATATCCGATAGTTCTTTTATCCACCAAAGCATGAACACTTTCAAAATCGGCACCCATAAGCAGGTTTGCTATCTGCAGGGAAATCAGAACCGCAACAACTCCCTTTGCCAGATCTCCGATAAGCGTCAGCAGGGCAGGCACCTTTCCGTAGCAGCGCAGGGTATTTGTAAGCCCTGCGTTCTTGCTTCCGTGTTCTCTTATATCCTCATGCTTTAAAAGCTTTACAACTATTATAGCCGAGTTGCAGCTTCCCAGCAGATATGATATCACCGCTGTGAGCAGCAATGTGAGTATCAGCATTTGATCTACCCCCAAAAATTACTTAGTATCCTGATTGTCTCTTTCTCTGATAACAAAGCGGACGGGCGTTCCTGTAAGTCCGAAGGTCTGGCGTATCTGATTTTCAATGTATCGCTGATACGAGAAGTGGAACAGGTCTGCACGGTTCACAAAGACAACGAATGTGGGCGGTCTTACCGATGCCTGAGTCATATAGTATATCTTCAGTCGTCTGCCCTTGTCGGAGGGGGGCTGAACTCTTGTGGTGGCATAAGAAAGCACATCGTTGAGCATACCTGTGGTTATTCTCATGCAGTTCTGGGAATTTACGCTGTTTATAAGCTCAAATAGCTTATCCACACGCTGACCCGTTTTTGCGGAGATGAATATGAAAGGAACATATGACATGAAGCTGAACTTTTCCTTCAGGTCATTGGTATATTCCTCCATAGTGCCTGTGCTTTTGTCAACAGCGTCCCACTTGTTGACGGCAACGATGCACGCCTTGCCCTGCTCATGGGCATAGCCCGCTACCTTGGAATCCTGATCGGTAAAGCCCACAAGTGCGTCGATAACGATAACGCACACGTCGGCACGGTCAACTGCCATATAAGCTCTCAGCACGCTGTAATGCTCTATTTTTTCGGTTATCTTGGACTTTCTTCTGATACCTGCGGTATCAATGAAAACGTACTTGCCGTCCTCATTCTCGATGATAGTATCGGTAGCGTCACGGGTGGTTCCCGCAATATCGGAAACGATAGCTCTCTCCTCGCCTGCAATGCGGTTGATAAGGGAGGATTTTCCAACGTTCGGCTTTCCGATAACGGCTACCTTGATATACTCCTCATCATATTCGGGAGTGTCCTCCTTGGGGAAATACTTGAATATCTCATCAAGCAGATCGCCCGAACCGTGTCCGTGAAGTGCGGATACGGGGAACGGATCACCCATGCCAAGATTATAGAACTCATAAAACTCAGGGGGAGGCTCGCCTATGCCGTCGCACTTGTTTACCGCAAGTATAACGGGCTTGCCGCTCTTCTGGAGCATGGAAGCTACCTCATAATCATCGGCAGTAACACCGCAGCGCATATCGGTAAGAAAAACTATAACATCTGCCTTTTCGATGGCAACCTGTGCCTGACGTCTCATCTGGGCAAGGATAACATCGTCGCTGGCAGGCTCGATTCCGCCTGTATCGACTATCATAAACTCCCTGTTGCGCCACTCGCATTTGGAATAAATACGGTCACGGGTAACGCCGGGGGTATCTTCAACAATGGAAAGGCGCTTGCCTACCAGCTTGTTGAAAAGGGTGGATTTACCAACATTGGGTCGGCCCACCACCGCAACTATCGGCAATGACATATTATCATCTCCTATCTTTATTCAACACCAAGGATACCGTCCAGCAGAGAAAAGCCGTCGTTGTCGGTCAGGCGTATTTTCACGCCCAGAGCCTCCTCTACCTGCGGTATGGTGATATCGTCGAGAAAAATATCGCTGTCACGCATTATCATAGATTTTGTGAGCAGAAGCTCGGTTCCCAGCGGCTTGTCTTTCAGTTGAGCCATAATATCCTGCGCTGTCAGCAGACCTGCAACGGTGATGGTCTCACCGAAAAAGTCATTCACAATTTTATATACCCTGCATTTCAGGTTTTTATACTTCTGTTCAGCCATCTGCGCAAGCCCTGAAATAAACCCGAATGCGGCTGCGCCTGTGGCAATGGATACCTCCCGCTGATCCTCTGGCGGGTCGGAAAGTTTAAGCGCCGACTCAAACTCATCATACAGTGAGCGGAGCATTCCCACGCCGTTTTCATACTGGGGGTATTCCTCGTAGAAATCAGCATCATGGAGAGGTCTCTTTGCAATAAGATAAAATTCGTCCGAGGGGAAAACCAGCCTTGTACCGTATTTTTCAAGGAACTCATGCTGGAAGCCCTCGATAATGTCGATAGCCTCCCCTGCCGTTTTTTCATTGAAAAGGGTAAGGGGGTAAAGCCCCTCTCTGAACTTTGTAAGACCAACGGGAACGATAGCAACGCTGTTTACATTTGGCATAAGGCTGCCAAGGTCGGTAAGCGTTCTTCTAAGCTCGTCGCCGTCGTTAAGTCCCGGGCAGAGAACTATCTGGCAGTTCATGGAAATGCCTGCGTCAGCCATTTGACGGAGAAATGCTATCTTCTCACCCGCAAAGCGGTTGTGCATCATCAGGCAGCGCAGCTCGGGATTTGTGGTATGGACAGAAACATTGATATTGAGCTTCATCTCAATAATTCTGTCGATATCCTTCTGCACAAGATTTGTAAGGGTGACATAGTTTCCCTGCAAAAAGGAAAGTCGAGCGTCATCGTCCTTGAAATAAAGGGTCTTGCGCATATTCGGGGGCATCTGGTCGATAAAGCAGAACACGCATTTATTGCAGCAGCTCAGCTTTTTATCCATCAGGAACGTTTCAAATTCAAGCCCCAGATCGTCATATTCGTTCTTCGGGAATTTGAGAATAATGTGCTTATCCCCTCTTTTAAGGGCAAGCGTCACCATGCTTTCCGAAGAATAATACATATAATCAAGCACATCGGAAATTTTATGTCCGTTTACGGATACAAGAATGTCTCCCGCCTTTACGCCGTGATGCCAGGCAGGTGAATCCGCTATTACATTTGTTATCTCAGCAGACATAAAAACCTCCGAAAATTCTAACCTAAGAAAAAAGCAGAGCGGATTGCTCCTGCTCTGCTTTCTGAGGAAACAGAAATTACGCTTCCTTCTTAATTACCTCAACGCCCTTGTAATATCCGCAGTTCTTGCAAACCTTGTGAGGAGCGACCAGCTCGCCGCAGTGTGAGCATCTGGAAAAAGCGGGGGTGTCCAGCTTCCAAACAGCGGAACGTCTCTTATCACGTCTAGCCTTGGATACCTTTCTCTTTGGTACTGCCATTTCAGCACCTCCTTATCATAATAGCCATAAACCCGATACTGCCGTTATTCACAGCCGCATTCGGAAATGTTTAAATCCGCACCGCATTTAGGACACAATCCCTTGCAGTCCTCTTTGCAGAGCAGCTTTGTCGGCATCTGAAGCAACACATCATTTACAGCAAGCTCGTCCACATCAAGGTCATCACCGTCGGTAACGATGTACTCGTCATTGTCGCTGTTAAGGGACTTTACGAGAACGTGCTCGAAATCGAAGGAATAACTGCGTTCAAAGCTGCTTAAGCATCGGTCGCACTCGGCGCTGATTTTCACATCTGCGGTATATTCCAATGTGACTATACCTGCACGGTTGCGAAAAACGCCCTTCAGAGTTACAGGACCGATAAAGCTATAACCATGTATTTCACTCAGCCTTTCGGGGGATACCTGCGCATCAAGCTCCAGCTTTTCGCCGGGTATCTCATAAAGCTGCTTTAAGTTGATAACCATAAAACGCTCCTGTACCAACACACAGCCTATATTATATCATTATTTTTCTGATATGTCAATAGGCTGCACGATTTTTTTTGATTATTTTACTTGATAGCGTACTTTGTAACGCTCTCGGGAAGATCAGCCTTATCAGCGGAAACGGTGAATACTACGTTTACATCGTTGCCTGTGAGCTTGTCGATCTTTGCGAGAAGAGCACCCAGAGCATCGTAATCAGCTCCGCCTACCTTGAGGATAGAGTCAACAAAGATATCCTTGATATCGTAGTTGCCTGCAACGAGTCCTGCAACAAGGCCGAAGAAAGCTTCAAAGGAATAGATTCTGTAAACGTCGGTGTCAACGATCCTTACACTGTGAGGAATATCGTATCTGAGCTTATCGCTCTTATCAATGCAAACAACGTAACCATCGGTGTTCTGGGAAGCAGCGTTGATCATGTCGATCAGAATCTTAGTTTTTCCGGAACCCTTATTACCTGTAATGATCTTTACCATAATTACTCCATTCTCAGCGGCGAAGATTATTTTTTCGGAGCGGCTCTGCTGACGGATAAGACGCCGCTGTGCAGTCTTGCCCGCAGAACAGGATCGCTCCTGTTCAAAACACAGCACTCCTTATATACTCACCCCGTTGGGGGCTGAAGCCTTTTTTATCTGCCGAGCTTAGCCTCGAGAGCAGCCTTCTGATCCTCATAGCCGGGCTTGCCGAGGAGAGCAAACATATTCTTCTTGTAGCTCTCAACGCCGGGCTGGTTGAAGGGGTTGATACCGAGCATATATCCGCTTACGGCGCAAGCCTTCTCGAAGAAGTAAACCATGTAGCCGAAACTCTTTTCAGCAGTATCCTCAAGCTCAAGAACAACATTGGGAACGCCGCCCTCGGTATGAGCGAGGATAGTGCCCTCATATGCGCATCTGTTTACAACAGACATATTCTGGTTTGTGAGGAAGTTAAGGCCGTCAAGGTTTGCAGCGTCGTCTTCAAGGAAGAAGTCCTGCTTGGGCTTCTTGATGTCAACAACAGTCTCAAACATAACTCTGGAGCCGCTCTGGATGAACTGACCCATAGAGTGAAGGTCGGTGGAGAAGATGCAGGAGGAAGGATACAGACCCTTGTTGTCCTTGCCCTCGCTCTCGCCGAAGAGCTGCTTGAACCACTCTGCCATCATTGCGAATGCAGGGTCGTAAGCAACCAGTATCTCAACGGACTTGCCCTTTCTGTAAAGGATATTTCTGATAGCTGCGTACTTGTAGCAGTCGTTATTGTCAAAATCAGCCTTGAGGTCGTTCATAGCCTGTGCAGCGCCTGCCATAACAGCGTCGATATCGCAGCCTGCAACAGCGATGGGAAGAAGACCTACTGCGGTAAGAACGGAATATCTTCCGCCGATATCGTCAGCGATAACGAAGGTCTCGTAGCCTTCCTTGTCGGAAAGCTCCTTGAGGGTTCCTCTCGCCTTATCGGTGGTGGCGAAGATCCTCTCCTTAGCACCTTCCTTGCCGTACTTCTTCTCGATCATCTCTCTGAATACTCTGAAAGCAAGAGCAGGCTCGGTAGTTGTACCGGACTTGGAAATTACGTTAACGGAAAAATCCTTGCCCTCGCATAGAGAAACGATCTCATTGAGATATGTGGGGGAAATGTTGTTGCCCACATAGTAGATATCGGGTGTGTCTTTCTTCAGATTATTGTAAAGAGGAGACTTCATCAGCTCGATAGCAGCTCTTGCGCCCAGGTAGGAACCACCGATGCCGATAACGATAAGTATATCGGAATTCTGCTGGATCCTCTTGGCAGCAGCCTTGATCCTTGCAAACTCTTCCTTGTCGTAGTTTACGGGAAGATCGGTCCAGCCGAGGAAATCATTTCCAGCGCCGCTCTTATCCTCAAGGATCTTTGCAGCAAGCTCAGCCTGAGCCTTAGCAGCTTCCATTTCGTGAGGAGCAATGAAGCTCTCAAGATACTTTGTATTAAGATGTAAAGGTGCCATTTTCATTATCCTCCAATATATATTGCGCAGTACAAAATGCACATACGCATCATTCCATAGCCATTATTATATTACTATATTTTCGGGAATTTTGCAAGATTTTTTGGCAACATTAACTTAATTAGCCGAAAATTAGTTGATTTAACTAAAAGCAAAACAAATTTTTCAGCATTTCTGACAACACATTTTTGAAATCTTTTTTGCAGATATCCTCTGCCGCACAGATATCGCAGGTCTTTAAGAGCCTTTTGCCGATGTACAGCCGCAGCTCCCCTACCTTGTCGCCCTTTTTCAGCGGAGCATACACTCCTGTTGGCAGGGATATCCTCGCTGTGATGTTCCCCGCACTGCCCTTTGACACCACTACGTTGCCCACAGGCTCCACCGCCAGCCGCACGCTTTCGGCGCAGCCCTGCTTCACAAGGATACTTTCGGGCAGGTCATCGGGTATGGGCGGCGAGGTTATCATATACCCGTCAAAGCCGATGTCAAGCAGTTCCTTTGCCAGCGCCATGGCGATATCTTCATCGGGGCAGTCCATAACGGCGGTCACAAAGCAGATATCATCACGCCTTGCACCCTCGGCGGCAAAATATCCCGATGACGGGCCCGTACCGCATTTAAAGCCCACAGAGCCTTTATATCTGTGGCCCATTCGGTTGACCGTCACCAGCTGCACCTCTCCGCCTTTCAGCTCGTCAATGCGTGAGGTGAACATTTCCGTCAGCTCATTGTGCTTTGAAAGCTCACACAGCAGCAGAGCGGCGTCATGGGCAGTGGTATATTGGGCATCATCGCCGTAATAGCCCGTACATTCGGTAAAAAGAGTATCGTTCATGCCAAGCTCGGCGGCACGGCTGTTCATAAGCTCCGTGAACTTTTCCTCGCTGCCGCTAATTTTTTCCGCAATAACACAACAGGCATCGTTGGCGTTGCCTATTATCACGCCTTTGAGCAGGTCGCCGAGGGTCATTTTCTCCCCCGGCATTAGCCATATCTGTGCGCCCTGCATGGAGTTGGCGTGCTCGCTGGCAACAAGCTCCGTTTCAAGAGACAGCTCTCCCCTGTCCATGGCTTCCGCCGCAAGGAGAACTGTCATAAGCTTGTTGAACGAGCCCATTTTTACTCTTTTATCGCCGTTGTTTTCACGGATAACGGTATGTGTCTCCGCCTCCATCAGCACGTAGCTGCGGGAATATTCCTCCGATATGGTCTCGGCGGACACATTCACTGCGCTCATCATTATAACAGAAGCGGAAATTACCGACAGAATTTTTTTCAGCATATTATCACCCATATATAATATGCCGATAATTTTGGTATTAGGACAATCAGCCTGTTATCAGGTCAATGACGCTTTCCTTGGTCTGAAGTCCCACCAGCGCTCCCAGAGGAACGCCGTTTTTAAAGGCAATGAGTGTGGGAATGCTTTCAACGCCGAAAGCCGCCGCCAGCTGAGGCTGCTCGTCAACATTTATCTTGCCGACAGTAACGGTGTCGGCATATTCCTCTGCGATCTCGTCGATTATGGGAGCAAGCATTCTGCATGGGCCGCACCAGCCTGCCCAGAAGTCGATAAGCACAGTCTTTTCCGACTGCATAACAGTCCTGTCAAAATTCTCGGAGGTTATCATAATCTCACTCATAGCAATGCTCCTTTACTTTGATTTATAGTACAGCATACAATGGCAATAGCCCTCAAAATCAGGATCCTTTATCTGATCCCTGAACTCCTTGCACATACATTTGTTATCCTCGGTCTTTTCAAGCCGACATGGGCAGTAGCCGCCCTTTTTGGCAAGCCCCTCCTTGATGAGCTTCACCACTTCTTCATCGGGATTAAACGTTATTTTCATATGCTCATTCCTCTCATGTCATGCCTTGGGAAATTTATTTTGTGCAGCTGTGCGAGCCGCAGTTGTGACCCTCGCCGTGGTCGTGATGACTGCACATTACAAAAGGATCATAGCTGAGACTGCCGTTGAGAAGGGCATTCACGGCCTCGTCCGCATCGCCGTCAGCGCCGCCGTAAAGCTTTATTCCCGCAGCTGCCAGGGCATTCTGCGCTCCGCCGCCGATACCTCCGCAGATAAGAACGTCTGTGCCGTTTTCTTTGAGAAAGCCTGCCAGTGCGCCGTGTCCGCTTTCGGGAGCCGCCATGACTTCAGAACCCGTTACCTTGCCGTCAGTGACATCATAGAACTTAAAAAACCGGGTGTGACCAAAATGCTGGAATATCTTTCCGTTATCAAATGTTACCGCAATTCTCATAATACCATTTCCTTTCGATTTTACCTTGGAGCAGCCCTCTCCCCTGGGGCAGCCGCAGCATTTGCCGCCGCCGCAAAGCACATAGCTTCCGCCCGAAACCGCAAGAGGTCTGCCGTTGACGATACATTCCGCTATCTTTTCACGGGCAATGTTGTAAATTTCCGTAGCAGTAGTGCGTGATATCTCCATAAGCTCCGCCGCCTGACTGTGGGTGAGCTTTTCAAGGTCAACGAGACGTATGACCTCGTACTCATCTACCGTTAGCGTTACCGTATCCCCCGAAGCAAAGCCTGCGGGATAGAACATTGAGTATTCAGGCTCACTGCACACCTTTCTGCATCTCTGGGGTCTTGGCATACTGTCCCTCCTTTGTTTCCGACTATAGTCGATTATAACACATTTATATGCAGATGTCAAGGGGATAAAAAAAGAGCCGCACCAAATAATGATGCGGCTCCTGTTACAGTATATGAGCTATTACATTCTGTAGATAGTACCCTTAAGGTCGGGTGTTGCGGAAATAGCGTTGGATTCATCGGTGTCGATGTGCATAGCTCTTGCAAAGTTCTCGGAAACACGACATACAACATCGCCGAGGATTGCCTTTCTGCCGTTGGTCTCGACCTTTACCCAAACGATCTCCTTATCCTTTACACCAAGCTCCTCAGCATCAGCGGGAGTAAGGTGGATATGACGCTTTGCAACGATAACACCCTCGGAAAGCTCTACCTCGCCGCAGGGGCCAACCAGCTTACATGCACCTGAACCTGCAATGTCGCCGCTCTCTCTGATAGGAGCAACGATTCCAATGGAACGTGCGTCTGTAGCGGAAAGCTCAACCTGATTAGCCTTTCTTACAGGGCCGAGGATAGAAACGTTTGCAAGAGACTTCTTAGGGCCTACTACCTCAACTCTCTGCTCGCTTGCGAACTGACCCGGCTGAGAAAGATCCTTCTTCTTTGTAAGAGTAGCACCCTTGCCGAAAAGGATCTCAAGAGTTTCCTGAGTAACGTGTACGTGACGTGCGGAAGTTTCAACAATAAATTCTGCTGACATATGTAATACCAACCTTTCAAATACGGAATGCCGCTTCGGCGATTCCTCTGTCTGACAATATTATACCACTTCTGCCAAAAATGTCAAGGTGCGGCACGTTGCCGCTTCCACCTCGTTATACTAATCTTCAATCGCTCTATAGGCAAAGCCGACAGATGAAATAAGACCAGTCAAGGAAAGCGACCGCAGGCGGGCTTGCCGCCCGGCAAGGGAGCTTGACGAAGAATGGGCTTATTTCAGCCGAGGATTTGTCTGTAGGTTGATTGAAGATTAGTATTAGTTATCATTATGTAAACTTTTTTATTTGCGGCTCGGTAACTCTCATATGCGGTAAAATATATATGTCATTCTTAAAAAACATCTGATACTAAGCACCAATTAAAAACTATACAAAAAATCGAGCATAATCTTGCGTGTATGGGTTATGTGAAGATTTTTTGTCTATAGTTTTATTGGTGATTAGTATGATATGCCCCGTCAAGAATATTCTTGCAAAAGCATAATAACTGTGTTATAATTACTGTAATAAATATGAAAGGAAGAACTGCTATGAAAGCTGATTTTGATTATCTCTGGACTGACAAGAAGCGTACGATATTCGGTCTGCCCCTTTCCTTTACAAGATATTATCTCACTGAGAAAAAACTCATCACCCGAACAGGCTTTTTAAATATAGTAGAGGACGAGTTCGACCTTTACCGTGTGATAGACAAGAAGCTCATGCTTCCCCTCGGTCAGCGGCTTTTCGGCTGCGGCACTGTGGTCATCAACGTGAAAGACGTGGATACTCCAGTAAAGACAGTAAAATCTGTCAAGACTCCCAGAAAGATGATGGAGCTGCTGGACGCTCAAGTGGATAAGATGCGTGACGCTTACGGCATCAGGGGCCGTGACATGAACGACGTGCTCTGTCACCATGATGATATCATGGGAGATGACGGCAATGCTTGATTTTATTAAAGAAAAGACCGACTGCTGGGAATTTTTGCGCTCCACCGAGCTGCCTATCTTCATCTATGGCATGGGCGACGGTGCGGAAAAGATACTCCGTGTTTTCGATATGTACAATATCCCCACAGCAGGATTTTTTGCCAGCGATGAATTTGTGAGAGGACATTATTTCAAAGGGCATCTTGTTCACTCCCTCTCTCAGATAGAGGCACTCATTGATGATTTTATAATAGTGCTTGCTTTCGGTGCGGGCTACGAAAGCCTGTACAATAGGATAAACGATATGGCAAAGCGCCACACTCTCCTTGCGCCCGATGTTCCCGTTGTGGGGGACGGTTTGTTCACCTACAGCTACTGCATGGAAAATGCCGACAAGCTTCAAAAGGTGTATGACCTGCTGGCGGACGACATATCAAAGCAGACCTTTGCCGATGTGGTTAATTTCAGGATAAGCGGCAAGATAGAATATCTTAACGCCTGCACATTCCCCCGTGAAAGGATTTTCACCGATATTATTAGGCTTGGCGATGATGAAGAATACATCGACATGGGCGCTTACAATGGCGATACCGTGCTGGAATTTGCCGATATCACAGGGGGAAAATACCGCAGGATATTCGCCATGGAGCCTGATACAAGGAACTTCCGCAAGCTTACCAAAAGCACCGACGGCATGGAGCGCATAGACCTGTTCAACGCTGCCGCATGGAGCGATGACACAGTTCTCACATTTTCCGACCGCTCGGGAAGGAACTCCAAGCTCACCGAGGGCGGAGGCGTTAAGCTCAAGCAGGTGGCGGCTCTCAGGGGCGACAGTCTTTCGGAAAATGCAACATTTATAAAAATGGACGTGGAGGGCGCTGAACGCCATGCGCTGGAGGGCTGTGCCCAGTCACTGAAAAACGGCTCAAAGCTTATCTGTGCCCTTTATCACAGGACGGAGGACATTTTTGATCTGCCGCTGCTGGTGCATGAGATAAACCCGGATCTGAAGCTGTACATACGTCATCTTATGTATATTCCCGCCTGGGAGACCAATCTTTACTGCGTTCCTAATACTAATAACCATTTAACCTAAGAACAAATGATTATTAGTATAAGCAGTGATTTGTCCGTCATACACGGACAGTTGTGTATTTTTTGAAAACAATCTGACGGAGTTTTATAAAACACTTGCAAAATCCGAAAAAATGTTATATTATATATAGTGGACTGCGGTGTGTGCCGCAGATGATCAACAGAGATTGAAAGGGAGATTTAGTTATGGCTTTGAAGGATATGACTGCAGAGCAGCTCAAGGCATTCAGGGACGAGTGCCGGAAGCAGTACGACGATTTCAAATCACAGGGACTTAAGCTTGATATGTCAAGAGGTAAGCCCTGCAAGGAGCAGCTTGATATGAGCATGCCAATGCTCGACGTTCTCAACAGCAGCTCTTCTCTTATCGACGCTGACGGCGTTGATGTCCGCAATTACGGCTTCCTTACAGGTATCACCGAGGCTAAGAAGCTTTTTGCAGACCTGCTGGGCGTTGACCCCTCCATGATAATCGTAGGCGGTAATTCCAGCCTTACTCTTATGTATGATTCCGTTGCAAGAGCAATGCAGTTCGGCGTATATGGCAGCACAAAGCCCTGGGGCAAGTGCGATAAGGTAAAGTTCCTTTGCCCTGTTCCCGGCTATGACAGACATTTCGGCATCACCGAGACTTTCGGCATCGAAATGATAAATGTTCCCATGACTCCTCAGGGTCCTGATATGGATATGGTAGAGGAGCTTGTAAACAACGATCCCGCCGTTAAGGGAATCTGGTGCGTACCTATGTACTCCAACCCCGACGGATACACATATTCCGATGAAACAGTAAAGCGATTTGCAGCTCTCAAGCCCGCTGCCGAGGATTTCAGAATTTTCTGGGATAACGCTTACTGCGTACATCACCTGAAGGACGACCACGACAGTCTCCTTAACATTTTTGATGAAGCAAAGAAGTGCGGCAACGAGGATATGATCTTCGAGTTCGCTTCCACTTCCAAGATAACCTTCCCCGGTGCAGGCGTTGCAGTTATCGCAGCTTCCGAGAACAATGTAAAGCAGATCTCCAAGCTTCTGGGAATGCAGAACATCAGCTACGATAAGGTAAATCAGCTCCGCCACGTAAGATATTTTGGCAATGCTGACGGCCTCAGAAAGTACATGGAAAAGCACAAGGCTATCCTTGCTCCCAAGTTTGATACTGTTATCAGAATACTCACCGAGCAGATGGGCGATCTTGATATCCTTACATGGAACGAGCCTAAGGGCGGCTACTTCATTTCCGTAAATACCCTTGACGGCTGTGCAAAGGAAGTTGCACGTCTCTGCAAGGAGGGCGGCGTTGTCCTCACAGGAGCAGGTGCAACCTTCCCCTACAAGAAGGACCCCAACGACAAGAACATTCGTCTTTCTCCTTCTTTCCCCACTTTGGAAGATCTTACAAAGGCTATGGAGCTTTTCTGCATCTGCGTAAAGCTTGCATCTGCTGAAAAACTGCTTGCAAAGTAACTTGTTTTCCAACTGATATTTAAAGCTCCCTGTGCATATAATCCTATTGTGATTCTAATGCGCAAGGAGCTTTTTAGTATGTACAAATGCGTAAAAATATCCGCAGCTGCCGTGATATCTGCGGCAGTCGTATTATCTGCGGCGGTGTTTTTCATATCAGACCACAGCAGCAGGGCAATAACGGCTTCATCTGAGGGAAGCGTTCAAATGGAGCAGTCTCTTCCCGTGATAATGTATCACAGCGTGCTTTCAGACCCGTCACGGACAGGCGACTACATTATCACGCCCGATGAATTTGAAAAAGACCTTATTTACATCAAAAGCAAGGGCATGAACGCCGTTACTCCCGATATGATAATCGACTATGTGGATAATGGCACTCCCCTGCCGGAAGGCCCCATACTGCTCACCTTTGATGACGGGCATCTGAATAATATGACCTATGCTCTGCCGCTGCTGCAAAAGTATGATATGTATGCCACAGTAAGCGTGGTAGGGGCATACACATTAAACGCCGAGAAAGAAAATGACCCAAATCCTTATTATGCCTATCTGACGCACGATGATATCATTGAACTTGACAAGGAAGGACACTTTGATATCGGCTGCCACACCTATGATATGCACAGTCTGGGCTGCCGAAACGGGGCGTCACGAAAAAGCAGCGAGACCGAGGAGGAATACAAGGTAAACTTTTCCCATGACCTGACACTGTTCCGTGATGAAATATCGGAAAAGTGCGGCATCTCCCCCATTGTATATGCCTATCCCTACGGCTACATCTCGTCGGAGGGGTATGACCTGCTGAAAGAATACGGCTATCGGATAGTCCTTACCTGCTGCGAGCGTGGGAACACTATCCCCTGCGGCACAGGCGACAGGCTAATTATCCTTGACCGATACAACCGCTCAGGTCTTATGCAGTCGGAGGATTTTATGAAGAAAGCAGGGATATGATTTAAGCACATTTACTATTGTGCAGGCATTAAAATTGTGCAATACGTTGAAAATTTATAAAAAGGGCAAAATAGTTTCTAAAAGCCTTGACAAAACTACACCAATGTGGTATATTTATATCACAGCAAGAAACCCGATACCAAATCGGATAAAAATAATGATAATAATATTACGGAGGTAAAAAATATGAAAAAGTTTGTATGTTCTATCTGCGGCTATGTATATGAGGGTGAGACCGCACCCGAAAAATGTCCCCAGTGCGGAGCTCCCGCTTCCAAGTTCACTGAGGTTGCTTCCGATGACGGACTGAAGTTTGCCTGCGAGCACATTGTCGGCATCGCTAAGGAAGTTGACGACAAGGAGATCATCGACGGCCTCAACCAGAACTTCATGGGCGAGTGCACAGAGGTTGGTATGTACCTTGCAATGTCCAGAGTTGCTGACAGAGAGGGCTACCCCGAAGTTGCAGAGGCTTACAAGAGAATCGCTTATGAAGAGGCTGAGCACGCAGCTAAGTTTGCAGAGCTTCTGGGCGACGTTGTTTCCGACTCCACCAAGAAGAACCTCGAAATGAGAGTTATGGCTGAGCACGGCGCAACTCAGGGCAAGCTTGACCTTGCTTCCAGAGCAAAGAAGCTTAACCTGGACGCTATCCATGATACTGTCCATGAAATGGCAAAGGACGAGGCAAGACACGGCAAGGCATTCCAGGGTCTCCTCAACCGTTACTTCAAGTAATTTATACGCTGATATCCATAGGGTGTACAGAGTGATCTGTACACCCTTTTTCTATGTGTTACCCCCGCTTGCAGGTGTTATACTAATCACCAATAAAACTATAGACAAAAAATCATCGCATAATCCATATACGCAAGATTATGCTCAATTTTTTGTATAGTTTTTAATTGGTGCTTAGTATTATCCATCTTGCACGGGAGCTTTTCAGCGGCAAGCTTTTGTAACAGCACCCATGAAAAAAGGGCATTGCCGAAAATGGCAATGCCCTTTTGTTATTTCTGTATAAACTTATGAAAGCTTAGAGCCGTTTGGGATATCCTTGTCAACGAAAATTACCTTTGCATCTTCTCCGACACTTGCGGCAACTATCATTCCGTTGGACTCAACTCCGCAGAGCTTTGCGGGAGCAAGGTTTGCAACAACAATTACCTTTTTGCCGATAAGATCCTCGGGAGCATACCACTTGGCAATGCCCGATACTACCTGTCTCTCGCCGAAGCCGTCATCAAGCATGAGCTTCAGGAGCTTCTTTGCCTTGGGTATCTTCTCGCAGGACTTGACCTCTGCAACACGCAGGTCGGACTTGAAGAAATCGTCGATCTTTATAGTCTCGGAAAGAGGCTCAAGGTTTGCGCCGTCCTTATCCTGCTCAGCCTGAGTCTTTTTCATCTGAGCTTCGATAAGAGCATTAAGCTCGCTTATCTCCTTGTCAACGTCGATTCTGGGGAAGAGAACTTCTCCTCTGTGAACGGTGACATCGGCAGGAAGAACGCCGAACTTAGCTGCATTTTCGTAGGAAACATCATCGGCGGACGCACCTATCTGCTCCCATACCTTGGGCATGGTGGTAGGCATAAATGCGGAAAGCAGAGATGTGGAAATTCTGATAGCTTCAAGGAGATTGTAAAGAACAGCTGCAAGTCTGGGCTTGTTGGCCTCGTCCTTTGCAAGCACCCAGGGAGCAGTCTCGTCAATGTACTTGTTTGCACGGGAAATTACCTTGAATATCTCAGCAAGAGCGATGTTCAGGGTGGTGTTGTCCATGCACTCGTCAACCTTTGCACGGAGGGCTGTTGCCATGGAGATAAGCTCATCGTCCATAGGGTCGGACTTCTTGTCGGCAGGAAGAGTGCCGCCGAAATACTTCTCCACCATTGCAACGGTTCTGGAAACAAGGTTGCCCAGGTCATTTGCAAGATCGGAGTTAATTCTGTTTATCATTATCTCGTTGGAGAATGAGCTGTCAGCACCCAGAGCCATTTCACGGAGAATGTGGTATCTGATAGCATCGGGAGAATATCTCTCGCCAAGAACCATTGGGTCAACAACGTTGCCGATGGACTTGCTCATCTTCTGACCGTTGAAGGTTATCCAGCCGTGAACAGCAAGGTGCTTGGGCAGAGGAAGATCAAGAGCCATAAGGATAGCGGGCCAGATGATAGCGTGAAAACGCATAATATCCTTTGCTACCATATGCACATCTGCGGGCCAGAACTTGTCATAATCATTGTAGGCGTCGTTTGCATATCCCAGAGCGGTGATATAGTTGGAAAGGGCATCTACCCATACATATATAATGTGCTTATCATCAAAGGGAACTGGAATGCCCCACTTAAAGGAGGTACGTGAAACGCAGAGATCCTCGAGACCGGGCTTGATGAAGTTGTTTACAAGCTCAGTAGCACGGGTCTTGGGCTGGAGATAATCGGTTTCAAGGAGCAGCTTCTCGATTCTTTCAGCAAAGGGAGACATCTTGAAGAAGTAAGCCTCTTCCTTGGCCTCAACAACATCTCTGTGGCACTCTGGGCACTTGCCGTCCTCGTCCAGCTGGGACTCGGTCCAGAAGCTTTCGCAGGGAGTACAGTACTTGCCCTTGTATTCGCCCTTATAGATATAACCCTTGTCATAAAGAGCCTTGAAGATAGTCTGAACGGATTTTACGTGATAATCGTCGGTAGTTCTGATATAGCGGTCATAGCTGATGTTCATGTAGGACCAGAGCTTTTTGAAATGCTCAACGATCTCGTCAACATACTGCTTGGGAGTAACGCCCTTTTCAGCAGCCTTCTGCTCGATCTTCTGACCGTGCTCGTCCGTACCGGTAAGGAACATCACATCATAGCCCTGCATTCGTCTGTAACGGGCAATGGAATCGCAGGCAACTGTGGTATAGCAGTGACCGATATGAGGATTGCCCGAAGGATAATAGATAGGGGTCGTAATGTAGTAGGGTTTCTTTGACATGATATTAGCCTCCAATTATGATATTCATAACTTATATTATAAACCATTTTTCTTCATTTGTCACTACTTTTGGGAAATTTTTTTGAGAAAAAGAGCATAATTCCAAGGATACCCCCTTGACAAAACGCAGTCGGGTGTGATATAGTAAAAAAGTAAACCATTCACCAATGATAAAAGAGGTCAGTATCATGCTTTGGAAAATGACAAATGTACAGCTTCAGAAAGGTTCCGTTTTTCCCTTTTACGGGGATAGTGCGCCCTTTTGTAAGAAAATTTGTCATAAACAGGCTCTGATCTGACTTAAAACAGAGCAGTTTTACAAATAAATAGTGCGCATTATCTTCTTAAACTATCAACAAATTCAGTTTAAGGAGATTTTTTTATGCTTAATATCAAAAAACAAATACGGAAGCTTTACGCCTCATCAGTGCTGGGAAATCTTTCCCTTACGGGAGCATGGGTGGCGATACTTGCGGCAAGGGGCTACAGCCTTGTGGATATCGGCATCGCAGAGACCGTGTTCCACATCACAAGCCTTATTTTTGAGATACCCTCGGGAGTTCTGGCAGACGTTTTCGGACGGAAGAAAATGCTTATCGTAAGCAGCATCATGCGAATGATAGGCAACATAATTATGATACTTTCGGATAACCTTTTCACCGTTTGCCTGTCCATTGCATTCCACGCACTGAGCTACAATTTTTCCTCCGGCACAGGGGACGCTCTGGCTTATGACTCACTGAAAGCCGCAAATGCAGCGAGCCGTTTTGAGCGGTTTGAATCCGATCAGCTTGTGATATACAGGCTTTGCAGCGGAATATCCACACTGTGCGCAGGCTTCGCCCTTTCCATCGGTCACAGGCTTGCCTACGGCACAGACCTTATCACAGGCGTGATACAAATTGCAGTCCTCATGTCCCTCAGCGAGATGTACTCTTCCGACCCTGAGCAAAGCGGAAAAGGCATAGCCGCAAGGCTGGCAATATGCCTTAAAGAAAGCTTTACATTTATGAAAAGCGCCAAAAGGGCAATGAAGCTTATGATAGTAAATTCCCTTATTGGTGCGGCTGATACCCTGCTTCTTTTCTTTTTGCAGGCAAAGCTCCCCGAAAGGGGTATCCCCCACCGCCTGCTGGGCGCAGCCCTGCTGTTTATGGAAGTGGGCGGTATAATCGGTTCCAAGCTGATAACAAAGCTTCCTAAGCTGAGCTACAGGTGCGTTTTCTGCATATCGTCTGTTATGGTGCTTGCAGGCATTATTGCGGAGCATTCGCCGATGTACGCAGTAATGGCGCTGGGCGGATTTATTGCTGCTGTGGCTGATGACGCTCTTCAGGTGCGGACGAATGTGCTTTTGCAGGATATGTTCCCCTCTGAACAGCGTGCGACCCTCACATCACTTGAATCCTTCACATTTTCGGTGATAATGATAGTTCTGTCGCCACTTGCGGGCTTTGCATTTACATACTGGTAATATAAGAATAGGGCTGCCGAAGTTTAACGCTTCAGCAGCCCTTTAATTACATATCAATTTTACTGATTTGTGTGTACCTTCGCCTGTCGGCTGAAACCAAAATCGCCGTTCCTTACGGAACGTCTCTTGGTTTCAAGCCGCCTGCATAAAATAGTTTCTGATTGGTTTGAAACGAAACTTTTATTTTGCTTGATTTTAAATTTAATGTGCAGGCGGCTTTAGTATTTGTTAGTCAGTCGGCTGTAAGCTCACTTGCATTGACCGTCAGAAAACAGATTTCGCTGCTTGCGAGCAGCGACCAGAAGGCTCCGCCCTCTGGACTCCCGCCACCTTTGAAAAGGTGGACTAAACTTTTTACCTTTGTGCTTATTTGTGCGGATATTTTTACAAGCTTATATAACTAAGGGCTGCTGCATCGTGTGAAACAGCCCCTTGAATTTTTATAAACATTATTTCACCGCAGCGGCGCTGTTCCTTGCCTGAGCGGACTTATATTTGAGCCTGAGATTATCTGTGATAAGTGCGATGAACTCGCTGTTTGTGGGCTTTCCCTTTCCCACGCTCACGGTGTAGCCGAAAAGGTTCTGGATAGTATCCAGGTCTCCCCTGTCCCATGCGGTCTCAATGGCGTGACGGATAGCCCTCTCCACTCTGGAAGCGGTGGTGTTGAAATGCCTTGCAACTGTGGGATAAAGAAGCTTTGTAACGCTCTCCAGCATATCTGGGTCATCGTAGCTCAGAAGTATAGCCTGCCTGAGATAATGATAGCCCTTGATATGAGCGGGAATGCCTATCTGGTGGATTATCTCGGTAACTACCATCTCCATATCCTCGCTGAGGCGTGGGTCGCCGGGAGCCATTTCCATAGCCGCCGCACTTCTGATAACGTTCACCAGCATATCGCAGTCAAAGGGCTTGAGCATGAAATATGCGTTCTCCATGGACATTATCTGGCGCTCCGCAAAAACGTTCCTGTATGCGGAGGTAACGATGAAAAAGGGCTTATGTACAAAGCTGTCGCAGCGCTTTATCAGCTCGGCTGCATCTATTCCGGGGATAATGCTGTCAACTATAACAACATCGGGTTCCTCACTTCTGATAGCTTCCAGCAGGAGCAGACCGTCATTGTCACGGGTAACAGCAAAAAAGCCTCTTCCTCTCAGTGAGTTTGCCAGCATACAGCCAAATTCCTTGCTCTCGTCTCCGATAATTACCTTGATCTTTTCGTTCATCGTGGAGTCATCCTTTCATTTTGCAATTATAGTGTTAATATATATGTCTCGCTATTTCCTGACACCGGAAATAAGTCCTTGTTCAATATATTACCACGTCTTTTGGCAAAAATCAATACATTTCGGACATTTTATATCCATAAATATTCGGCTGATATTTCGCATTTCTGAGATAAATTTATGTATTTCAAGATGTCTCTCGGTAACTCAAAGTTATTCGCCATTTTATGCGTAAAGGCGCAGAAGTATTCGACCCATCTGTGCATTTGCCCCCATATGCCGCATTCCGTCAAATGCCCTATTTTTCAAGTCTTTTCAGCTGTCTTATGTCTTTTCCGACAAAAATCAGCACCTCGTAGAAGCCGAACAGCCGTGAGATTATCCTCTCGTTGTAATGATCGTAAAGCTCCTCCACGGAGTAGTTGGAGCTGACTATTGTGGGCAGTCCCATATTCATTCTGCTGTTTATGAGATTGTAAACCGCAGACTCGTAAAAAGGCGTTCTCGGCTCCGCTCCCAGGTCGTCCATAATGAGCAGGTCGCAGCCGCAGAGAGCGGAAAGTGTGTCACTGTCCCCCTCGGCTCTTCCGAAATGCTCTTTTTCTATCTCACGGAGCAGGTTCAGCACTGAACCGTAAATAACGCTGCTGCCGCCCTTTATGACCTCTTTTGCAATGGACATGGAAAGATGTGTCTTTCCCACACCTGTTTTGCCCAGCATAAGAATGCTCTTGGAATTATGGGAAAAGCCGTTGGCGTATTTGATGCAGAAATCAAGGTTATCCGCCATTTTGGCGTAGCAGTCCACGCCGTCAACGGTGATGCCCCTGTAATAATCAAGGCTGAAATGGGCAAAATCCGCATCGGGCATATTTGCACTGCGATTAAGCTCCTCGGAAGCTATTTTGTTGATGAGGCGCTTCATACAGTCGCACATTCCCATATCAGTATAGCCCGTGTCATTGCAGGCGCTGCACCTGTAGTGGACTTCAAGATAATCCTCGGGATAGCCGTTTGACCTGAGAATGGACTTTATCATTCGGCTGCCCTCAAGATTGCTCTGCTTTATCTTTTCAAAGCTTTCCTTATAGTTATTGCCCCGCCTGATTATAAGCTGAGAAAGCTCGGAAGCTGTTCCTGCCAGCATTCGGCGTATCTCCGCCACCTGCGGGAGTTTTTTGTATATCTCCGCAGTTCTTGCCTCCGCCTCGGCTTCCGCCCTGAGACGGCGCTTTTCCATTTCGCTGTTGGCTTTCTGACGTATCTCTGTACGTGTCATTTGTGTACTCCTCTTTATTTATACAGTAGGCTTGCTGTTTCTGGCGTGCTCCATTATGGCTGACAGGTCAAAGGATGGCGCTGATTTTTCCGCAGCCGTGCTTCTTCCCTGCGCCGCCTGACGGGGTGCCTGACCTCTTGACGGCTTGGTGCGTTCATCGAACTCTATTGCCGACTGCATATCGGTAATGTTATTGTCATGCCACTTTACAAGTATCTTGTTCATGTACTGGAACGCAGGCTTGCCCGTTGCGTCAACGGTCTTGTCATAAGCCAGCTCCACAAGGTCAACAGACATATCCATGCGTGCCCACTCGTCAATGTACTTTTTCTGGGAAGCGGTGAGCTTGTTCTGCATTTTTAGGCGTGACTGCACCTTTGCCTCAAAGGTAAAGGATCTCTGCATGAGCAGTATCTCGTTTTCCGCCTGCTCGTGAGTGGCAATGTTCTTTTCATGCCAGTCAAGGGCGGCTTTTTCTATGTAGCCCATATTCGTCCTGCCGACTGAGCAGCAGTAGGCTATGAGCATCATTATGATATCCGCAGACATTCCCAGATGGTCGTATATCCACAGGATAGTCCGCTGATCGTCAAAGGTAAGCACTCTTTTAAGGCTGCCCTCGGCGCTTTTGAAAAGCAGCGCTATCTCCTGAGATTCGGCTATTCTTTCCGCTATCTCAGTGGGAAGCAGTGATTTTCTCGGTCTGATGACCTCTTTTTCGGGCGCAGCAGGCACAGCGGCAGCCGGTATTGCAGCCGCAGGAACAGCAGTTTCGGGCTTTGGAGCCAGCACCCTGACAGGCTCATGCGCCGCAGGCTGACTTTTTGCCTGAGGAGCATTGCCGCTCCTGTAAATTACCCCCACCGATGACCAGTAGGAAAGAGCCTCATCAATATCCTCGGCGGTCACTCCTATCTCGTCGGGGTCATCGGGGAGACGGCGGTATTTAAGCATATATATAAGAACTTTCAGCGCCTTGCCCGAAGCAAGTCTCAGTGCTTCGGCGGCAGCATCGGGAACGGCGAAAACTCCGCCGCTGTCCCAGTTTACCTTGTAATCCATGGCATACACTCTCTTTGCGTTACACATATTCTGCGGGTCTCTTATTTTTATCGAAACAAACCCATATTATTATAGCACATATATCCGCAAAAAACTATAGGCAATACCGCACAAAGGAGCCGCTTTTTATTTGTAAGGTGTTTCAATATGCGTTGCGCTTTATCACCTCGGAGTAGAAGTCGCACAGCTCGGAGGCGGCTTCAAGGGCGTAGCTTTCCACATTGAGCATAATGCCCTTGCCTGTCCTTACGGGGCGGACTGTAACTCTGCCGCCGTCGCCGTCGGTAAGCACTCCCCCTGTCGATACGCTGAGCCTCTCCAGCAGCTCGGAGGGCTTATCCACGGGGATATATCTGTTGACCCCTGCAAATTTAGGAAGCTGTGAGACAGCCTCTTTAAGGGTCATCTTCCTGCGCCTTAGCACCTCCAGCACATTGAATGCCAGAGCTATGCCATCGTGCATGAAAAGCTGCTTTGAGGCAAGATGCCTTGCTTTAAGGCACTGTGACGAGGGCGAGCTTTCATCATCGCAGATGTTCTTTCCGCAGCTGATCATCTTCCTGCCGCAGCTTTCCGCCAGCTGTTCCAGCGCTCTGGGAACAGAACCGCAGACAGCGCAGTCCTCTCCCCTGTCAAACATATCCATGCAGCATATCATGACTAGCCTGTCACAGAAAACATAGCCCGTTTCCTCCGAATAGGCGGAAATGCGCCTGCCGTCTCCGCTGATACGAAAGGCTATACGCTCGCCGTTCTTGTCGTTTCTTCCTTCAAGTATCTTTTCACAGACGGAAAGTATCCTTTCGGATGAACTGTAGAAATCCGCACGAATGCCCTCAAAGGGCATCACCTGCTCCGATACTGCGGCAGCATAGATAAGGTCAGCCCCGTCAAAATTCGTAACAGTGCCGTAATGACTGTAGGGAAGCAAATGCGAAACGGTCAGCTCATGCTCTATCTGCTCCTCGGTGCTGCGGTAAAGATCAAGACCGTCCCCCGCAAAAAGTCCCAGAGAAGCGGTTATCTCCGTATGAACATAACAGCCGCCATTGCAGCCTGTTATCCCCGCCGCATACGCCGCAGAGGTGGCGGCACAGCTGCCCATGAAAACACATTCACAGCCCGATGAAGCAGCTCCCGCAGCAAAAGCCATGGCAAGGGACGCTGCTCCTGCCGAGGGACTGTGAGCAACGCATATCCGTCCCTTTTCTCCGCCCATGGCCGCTCCCACGGCAGCTCCCGCCGCTGCCGCCCCCATTGTATCGAGCTGCCCCGACGCAGAGGGAACGAGCCTGCTGTTCTCCTCAAAATGAAGAATGTTTTCGCTCATGATGTACACGTTCCTTTCAAAAATGTCATTATACTAATCTTTGATCGTTCTATAGGTTGATTGAGGATTAGTATTACAGTAGTTTTGACTGATATTCTCCAGATAATTCAGCAAATTGCATATTTGTTCCGTTAAATGGAAATAAAAGTACGTGTAAAATGTAATTGAAAAAAATCTATTTATATGGTATAATATCAACAATTATAGGCAGCTGTCGTTTTATAACGATAGTCAATAAAACTATATTTATTGACTATGCTCAGTATTACAGCTTTTACCATATTGAAAGGAGTATCGTTTTCTCTTGAAAACGAGATGAAGATCATGGAACTTCCCAATAATTATGACGTCATTATCGCAGGTACAGGTGTCGGCGGACTTTATACCGCTCTTTGCCTGCCCGAAAGCCTCAGGGTGCTTGTTATAAGCAAGCGTGAGCTTGAGCTGTGCAATTCCGCACTGGCACAGGGCGGCGTCGCTGCTGTTTACAAGCCCGTGGACGACGACAATATCACTCTTCATACAAACGACACTCTCATTGCAGGCGGCTTCAAGAACAACCCCGACTCCGTAAAGGTGCTTGTTACCGAGGCTGCTCAGGAGATACAGCACATTCTTGACATCGGCGTGGATTTCGACAGGGACGCTGACGGTGAGCTTAACCGCACCCTCGAGGGCGGTCACAGCCGCAGAAGGATCTTCCACCACAAGGACTCCACAGGTGCAGAGGTAACTGCAAAGATAAGAGCTGCCGTTCTGAAGCGCAGCAATGTTACCGTTCTTGACAACGCTCTTCTCTGCCGTGCGAAGAAGGTAAACGGCGGTTTTGCGGTTGATATCCTGAAGGACGGTGTTCATACCGAATACACCTGTCAGTTTGCAGTGTTCGCAACAGGCGGCATCGGAAGAGTATATGACTACACCACAAACTCCGCCATCGCAACAGGAGACGGCATCGCTATTGCATACGAAATGGGCGCTGAGATAAAGAATCTCTCCCTTATCCAGTTCCACCCCACCGCATACAACAACAAGGAGTCAAGAGAGTGCTTCCTTATTTCCGAGTCCGTAAGAGGCGAGGGCGCATATCTGCTCAACTGCAACAAGGAACGCTTCATGCACAATTATGACGAACGCCTTGAGCTTGCTCCCAGAGATGTTGTTTCCCGCTCCATTATTCTCGAAAGCAGAAAGACAAACAGCGACGAGTTCTATCTCGATATCAGATACAAGGGCAAGGAATACCTGAGCAACCGCTTCCCCATGATATACGATTTCCTTATGACCCAGGGTATTGATATGTCTAAGGATCTTATCCCCATTTTCCCCTGCCAGCACTACCTTATGGGCGGCATAAACGTAAATATCAATGCGGAGACCTCCGTAAACGGTCTTTACGCTGTCGGCGAGTGCTCTCACACAGGCGTTCACGGAAACAACCGTCTTGCTTCCAACTCCCTGCTTGAAGCGCTGGTATTCGGTCACAGAGCCGCTGAGGATATCACACGAAAGTTTGAAAAGGACGATATGCCCGAGACCTGCGTATTCAGTGAGGATCCCAACGCAGTGCCTATCCCCCACGGCATCAGAACAGAGATACGCCACATCATGCAGAAGTCCTATTTCGTTATCCCCGACAAGCAGAAAGCTCTTGAGGGCTTTGAGAGAGTTTCCGAGCTTAAAAAGATGCTTGAAACAGGCAATTACATCATCGACCGTGATTATGTTGAGGCTCACTCCCTTGCAACGGTAGCATATCTTATTCTTAAAGAAGTTATATGAATATCTGCCGTCAAGGCGAATATAATGTAATGCGGAAAGAATTAGAAGCGCATTAAAAAAATATGAAATTTATAAAAAGCTCTTGTATTTTGCAGAAATTTAGGTTATAATACAAGTATAAAATTTTTTAGATTTGAGAAAGGGGTGCTGACCTGTGAATAATGAGCAGACCATGACTTTTTCCGTGTATGAGGATAAAGAGGCTGAGCTTAAAAAGACGCTTACGCTTATTTACGATGCACTTAAAGAAAAGGGTTACAATCCCATAAATCAGATCGTAGGCTATATTCTTTCCGAAGACCCTACCTATATAACTACATACAACAATGCGAGAAGCCTTGTCCGTCATATTGACAGAGATGAGCTTTTGCAGGTGCTTGTTAAGTCCTATCTCGGGGCGTAAAAAGAAAGCTTGCGGCGCATGGTTTTCATGCGCCGTTTTTGTTTTTTACCATAAAACGGCATTAAAACAGGCAAAATTATCTGTTCCAAAATGTAACCGAATTGTAGTGGTATTTTACGTTAAAGATGGTATAATAATCTTGTAAAAGCAAAATGCTCCGAGGTTATCCGTCCCCTCCTGCGGGAATACTTCTATCAAACGCTTATGCGTTATTATGATAGATATCCTGCCTGAAAGGAGGTATGCGTATTGAAGATACGTTCGGCGACAGCAGCCCTTATGTCTGCGGTAATGATGCTTTTGCCATGCAGTGCTGTTTCGGCTCAGGAGCCTGACAATACCCTTTGCGGATACGGTCAGGGTCGTGAGGTAGATGAAAATAACTGCCCCGTTGGTGCAATGATGTTCAATGAACAGTTCGGCAGCTATAGTGCATATGCCTTTACCGACGGCGACAAGATATGCCTGACATTCGATCAGGGCTATGAAAACGGCTTCACAGCGCCAATACTTGACACTCTGAAAGAGAAAAACGTCAAGGCGGTTTTCTTCCTCACCGGTGACTACGCCAAGAGGAACAAGGAGCTTGTGCAACGAATGATCGATGAGGGGCACATCATCGGCAACCACGGCATGAAGCATGCTTCCCTCCCAAAGCTTTCCGATGAGGAGGCACGGGAAGAGATAATGTCGCTCCATGATTATGTTAAGGAAACCTACGGCTATGAGATGAAGTATTTCCGACCGCCCTGCGGCGAGTATTCGGAAAAAGCGCTGGCTCAGGTACAAAGCTGCGGATACAAAACGCTTGTCTGGAGCTTTGCATACTGTGACTGGAACGTGAACGACCAGCCTGACAGGGCGCAGAGCCTTGAAAGGGTATCGGGAGCAGCTCACAAGGGTGCAATTTATCTTCTCCACAGCGTTTCCGAGACCAACTGCCAGATTCTCCCCGAAGTGATAGACAATATCCGTGCGGCGGGATTTGAATTTGGTCTCCCCGAAGTTTAAGACATCATATTCCACTTTTGGAATTTTGATATATCCTCGTTTTGCTGATGCAGACAGCAGAACAACTCGTAATCTTCCTTGTTTTATTTAAGGCTGTGCGGCCTGTCCGCATATGCCAAAGCCCCGACGCTAATCGGGGCTTTTCTTTTTTATTTTTAAAATGTTCATATTATAGGAAATTTATGAATAATTAACGCCCTTTAACTCTTTTAGTGCCAATAATCGGCCAATAGGACGCTTTTCATTGCAAATCAGACGGCAAAATGGTATAATCTACATAATATATTTAGAAAGGCAGACATAATATGTATTATATCATTCAGGTGGACGTTGACGGAGAAAAGAAATTTGTTTACAGCAGCAAGCTTCTGGTGGTAAACAAGGGGCTGGCAAAAAAATTCTACTCGCTGACATATGTAAGGCGGTATCTGAAAACACACCCAAATCTTGACCCTGAGAAGTGTGAATTTGTAAAATGCGCAGAAGCGTAATGCTCTTTGCAGACAAAATGACCCTGCACAGCTGTACAGGGTCATAAGTTTACTCTTTTACGTATGCCTTAACTATCTCGCCGATGAATGCCTTATGCACTGCGTCCTTTTCGTACCACTTATGGCACTCCTTGTCAAGCAGTGAGATATCCATATCCTGTGCGTAAAGCTTGCGGCAGACAAAATACATGGAAGCCTCGGCAAAGGCTGTTGTGCCGTCGGTGAAAATGGGTGTAAGACCTGTTTCCTTTGCCTTGTCGCAGTCTCTTCCCGAATGAGCGCCGCAGAACTGTAGCGCCTTGCGGTATTCCTCGTCGAAAAAGCTTACGGTGAAAAGGTCATTCTTCTCCACAAATTCAATGGTGTAGCGTGTGGGGCGGATAACCGTCTCAATAACGTTCTTATTCCACATAACGCCCACAAAGCCCCATGAGGCTGTCATGGTATTCCACTTATTTTCATCGCCCGATGTAATGAGCATCCACTCCTTGCCTATCTTGGTAAAGGGATTAAAGGAAAGGTCGGAAACCGATACTTCTTTAAATGACATAATAATTACCTCCGAAAAGATCTTTGCTTATATTTTACCTTTTTTCTCTCCAAAAGTCAAGGCGGCATGTTGCCGCTGCCACCTCGCTGGAATATACAGCAATAAATTTTTAGTTTGCAGCTCGGTAACTCATATTTCCTTTAAGCCTTTTCGTGAGTTTTGGCGTGTTGCCGCTGCCAATTCGTTGGGATACACTGCAATAAAATTTTCATCTGCAGCTCGGTAACTCATATTTCGTTTAAACCTTTTCGTAAGTTTCGGCGTGTCGCTGCTGCCATCTCGATGGAATACACAGCACTAACATTTTCATCTGCGGCTCGGTAACTTTTATTTTATCAAAGCCTTTTCATTTGTTTCGGCGTGTCGCCGCTTCCTCATGCACACAGCTGTACAGAAATTTCTTCTGAAATATCTCCGAAAATTTTCGTCCTTGATATAAATATGCACATACTACGATATATATCACTTTTATGCAGTTGGATAACAGGTGATGATTTCAAAAAATTTTTTATATGTTAAAAATAATGAAATCAAATCAGCCAAAAAATTCTTGCATTTTTAAGTCAAATATTGTATAATAAGATAAGTATTTATTTTGGAAGCGTGTTCTCGCTTTCACAGAAAGGATGAAATAATATGCAGATGGAGTGGAGTTATGTCGGAGCTGTAGTTATCTCAGGTCTGGCAATAGTTTTCGCTGCTCTTATCATTCTTATCTTCCTTGTATGGATAATGGGTAAGATCTTCGACAAATTAAGCGCAAAAAAATCAGGTGGGAATGCTAAGAAAGCTCCTGCCGCTGAAAGCAGCAAGCCCGCACCCGTCAATATAACAGCTGCACCCGCCGCTGATGACGAAAGCGAAGTTATCGCCGTCATTGCCGCAGCAGTGGCTGCCATGAGTGAGGAATACGGTACTCCTCTCAGAATACACAGCATAAAGCGCTCGGCTGTCTCCAAGCGTTCAAATGCCTGGGCAAGAGCTGCCGCAGGCGAAAGTACACGTGCTTTTTAAGCGTGATCTTCTGAAGAAAGGATGTCTGTATGTTTTCACTTTTTATTGATACCATAAAGGATCTGGCAGCACAGTCAGGTCTTGCCGTTCTTGGCTGGCAGAATGTGGTAATGATACTTATTTCATTTGTGTTCATGTACCTTGCCATCAGGCACAAGTTCGAGCCTCTGTTGCTGCTCCCCATTGCATTCGGTATGCTCCTTACAAACCTTCCCAACACAGGTCTTTATCACCCCGAGCTGTGGAATATCGACGCAGGCCACGAGCTGAATTTCGGCGATATACTTCATAACGGCGGATTGCTTGATATGCTGTATCTGGGCGTTAAGCTGCAGATATATCCTGCGCTTATTTTCCTCGGCATCGGATGTATGACCGACTTTGCCCCCCTTATCGCAAACCCCAAGAGCTTCCTTCTGGGTGCTGCCGCTCAGGCAGGTATCTTCCTCACCTTTATCGGTGCGGCTGCTCTGGGCTTCAATGCTAACGAGGCAGGCTCCATTGCCATCATCGGCGGTGCGGACGGTCCTACTTCCGTTTACGGATCCAGCCTTCTGCTCAAATCGGGCGGCTATCAGGTAGAAGTCGGAACTATCGCCCTTGCGGCATACACCTATATGGCTCTGGTTCCCCTTATCCAGCCTCCTATAATGAGACTGCTCACCACAAAGAAAGAGCGCCTTGTAAGAATGACCCAGCTCAGACAGGTCTCCAAGACCGAAAAAATAATCTTCCCCATTGCAGTTACAATTATTATTGCACTTCTGGTTCCCTCCGCAGCGCCTCTGGTAGGTATGCTGATGCTGGGCAACCTGTTCAAGGAGAGCGGCGTTGTTGATCGTATCACAAAGACTGCTCAGAACGAACTGATGAACATCATCACAATTTTCCTTGGCGTTTCCGTTGGTGCAACTACCGTTGCCGAAAAGGTAATATCCGTTGCATTCCTGAAGGTAATCCTTCTTGGCGTAATAGCATTCGGCGTTGGTACTGCTTCCGGCGTACTCTTCGGAAAGCTTATGTGCCTTGTTACAAAGGGCAAGGTAAATCCCCTTATCGGTTCCGCAGGCGTTTCTGCCGTTCCTATGGCTGCAAGACAGTCTCAGAAGGTCGGCTCAGAGGCAGACCCCACAAACTTCCTGCTCATGCACGCTATGGGACCAAATGTTGCAGGTGTTATCGGCTCCGCAGTTGCAGCGGGCGTTCTCCTGAGCATTATCCCTCACTAAGCTATATCCGCTTCTGATAATTTCAGGAGCGGATTTTTTCGTAACATATTTGATAATTGTTATTTTCTGTAACCCCTTGACATTGACTGAACTATATGCTATAATGATAATGCCTTATCAAGAGCGGCGGAGGTACTGGACCTGTGAAGCCCGGCAACCTGATTGTTTATCCTTCGGGATATAACGAAAAAGGTGCTAATTCCTGCGGAGAATTCCGAGAGATGAGGATTTTTTTCATCACATTGAAAAAATCAGAATCGAAATGATAAGGCGCTTGTGAAGCTTTTCACAGGCGCTTTTTTGATGAAAAATAATGCTAACGTTAATAGGCGGAAGAAGTTTCCGAAAATTATAAAAGCCAAAATAGGAGGATTTTAAATGTCAAAGTATCTTTTTACATCAGAATCAGTTACAGAAGGACATCCCGATAAGATCTGCGACCAGATCTCTGACGCTGTTCTTGACGCTATACTGGCAGAGGACCCAATGGGAAGAGTTGCCTGCGAAACCACTACCACCACAGGTCTCGTAATGTGCATGGGTGAGATCTCCACAAGCTGCTACGTTGATATCCCCAAGATCGTAAGACAGGTAGTTATCGACATCGGCTACGACCGTGCAAAGTACGGCTTTGACGGTCACACCTGCTCCGTTATCACTTCCATAAACGAGCAGTCCCCCGATATCGCAATGGGCGTTAACGAGGCCCTCGAGTACCGTGACAGCAATGTTCACGATGACAACGAGACAGGCGCAGGCGACCAGGGCATGATGTTCGGCTATGCGTGCAACGAAACTCCCGAGCTTATGCCTATGCCCATCTCTCTTGCCCACAAGCTTGCAAAGAAGCTGACCGAGGTAAGAAAAACAGGCGTTCTCCCCTATCTCCGCCCCGACGGAAAGACTCAGGTAACAGTTGAATACGATGACGGCAAGCCCGTAAGAGTTGATACTGTTGTTGTATCCTCTCAGCACGCTCCCGAGGTATCTCTTGACAAGATAAGAGAAGATATCATCGAAAAGGTCATCAAGCCCATTATCCCCGCTGAACTGCTTGTTGACACCAAGTATTTCGTTAATCCCACAGGCAGATTCGTTATCGGCGGCCCTCAGGGCGACAGCGGTCTGACAGGAAGAAAGATAATCGTTGACACCTACGGCGGATATGCACGTCACGGCGGCGGAGCTTTCTCCGGAAAGGACCCCACAAAGGTTGACAGAAGTGCCGCTTATGCTGCAAGATATGTTGCAAAGAACATCGTTGCCGCAGGTCTTGCCGATAAGTGCGAGGTAGAGCTTGCATATGCTATCGGCGTTGCAAAGCCTGTTTCCGTAATGGTCGATACCTTTGGCACAGGAAAGGTTTCCGATGACAAGCTCAGCGAGGCTGTTCACAAGGTATTTGACCTTCGTCCCGCTGCTATCATCAAGAACCTTGACCTCCGCCGTCCTCAGTACAGACAGCTGGCTGCATACGGTCACATGGGTCGTGAGGATCTGGGCGTTGCTTGGGAAAAGACTGACAAGACAGTTGAGCTTCTTGAAGCTGTAAAGTAATTCTGCGAATATAATATCAAACGGGAGCAATGAAAAAAATTGCCCCCGTTTTTTTATTAAAAATGAGACAAATCACTCCCTTCAAGGATTTATATTATGAAAGTACTTTCAAATACACGCTCGGAGGTGAAAAAATGGGGTGCAGTGATCTTGACAGCATAGCAAAAGATAATATGCAGCGGCTTTATGCCAACGCCTTTATGCTGCTCGGCTCAAAGCATGATGCGGAGGACGCTGCCGAAGAAGCAATTTATCAGCTCTACCGCCGAAAGCCCGAGTTTGAAAGCGATGAACACGCAAGGGCATGGCTTATCCGAGTTACCGTAAATGCAGCTCTGAAGCAGCTCAGGCGGCGCAAATTCATATCCGACAACAGCGAAAATGAGCTTGATGCTGCAGCAGTTGATTTTGATTTCAGCGACCGCTCGGACATCATAAAAGCCGTTCACTCTCTGCCGACAAAACTGCGCACGGTGATAATGCTTTACTATTACGACGATATGAGCAGCAGTGAGATAAGCCGTCTCCTGAAGATACCGCAGTCAACAGTGACGACAAGGCTTTCCCGTGGCAGAAAGGCGCTGAAAGAGCTTTTGAAGGGAGAATATGATTATGAATAAACTGAAAGATATTATAAAAGCAGAAATGGACACCATCACTACAGACAAGGATATCGCAGCTTCCGCCAAAAGACGTGCGGAAAGCACCGTAAAACACTCACACAGATACGGCACGGTCATTGCTGCCATATGTGCGGCTGCGGTAATGTGCACAACAGTGGTATCGGCGGTAAAGTTTGGCTGGCTGAACGATCTGTTGGGTACTGCCTCATATTCCGAAGATGCCTTTGCACAGGTCGATGTAAGCATGAAAGATGTTCATTTGAACAAGGGCGAAAATGCGCCGTCTGATATGGATTTCAGGCTGCTTGATGCGGTATCTGACGGTCAGTCGCTTATAATAAACTACGAGCTTTCGGGAACGTTTGATGAAGAGATAACAGAACGGCTGTTCTACCATTCCGCAAAGATAAACGACGATACAACCCGATTTGGATACAGTACGAAAAACAGCATTATTTCCGACGGAACACACTGTATGATAATATCAACCGCTCTTGGCATAAACGCCGGGGACAATATAATCCTTGCATTTTCAGGCTCTGACAGCCATACCGAAATAGGCAGTGCGGATATGACCGTAAATGAAGATGTGCCAAAGCTTACAAAGGAAATACAGATAGGCAGTCCTGCTGTTTTGCGTGACCGCAGCAAGCCTTATACTGCCGAAAAGAATATAATAATCGAAAGTCTGAGCATATCCGCACTGACTGTAAGAGTAAATTATCTTGCAAAGGATAACAGCAATAACTTTATTTTCGGAGCCGATACCTCCATAGTTATGACGGACGGGCAGACCATATCGCCTGACTCTGTTTCGTCCTACAGCACTAAAGTTCCTGCCCAAAACGACGCAGGATACTACAGTCAGCATTTTGATATATTGTGTCTTGATGTGATCGACCCCGACAATATTTCGGCAGTGGTGATAGGCGACCTTACAATTCCCGTTAAGTAATATAGTCTCGGGCTGTTGCAGCGTCATGCTGTAACAGCCCCACTTTTATACCCATCGGAAAAAATCAAGCCCTTGCAAAAATTTCCTGTATCTGATATAATATTTTTTGTATGAAATGAAAAATATCGTGCTTCTGAATTGTTTATAATATAGAAGCACTTGTGCAGACTATCTGCATACCTCAAAAATCTGAATAAGGAGGAAAACGGGAACAATGTATTCGGGTTCAAACGGTACCTTTGATGACGAATACATCCGATATGTGCTTGATACCTACTCCGACCTGATAATCAGGCTGTGTTATTCATATGTGAAAACTATGCACGATGCCGAGGATATCGCTCAGGACGTTTTTCTTGAGCTTATCAGACGAAAGCCCGCCTTTACGGACAACAACCATGAAAAGGCATGGCTGCTGCGAACGGCGGTGAACAAGTGCAAAAATCACCTGAAATCAGGCTGGGTCAGTAAAACAGTACCTTTAGAGGATAATTTGTCAGACTCCGCATTACAGACGGAGGACAGCGGTCTCGATGATACCAAGCGTGCGGTTCTGGAAGCTGTGAACAGTCTTCCCGAAAAATACCGCACGGTGATCCACCTGTTTTATTACAGCGGACTGAGTATCCAGGAGATAGCCGCCGCAAAACATATCAGTTCAGCCACCGTGGGCACTCAGCTGGCACGCGGGCGTGAGCTTTTAAAGAAAAAGCTGGGAGATGATTTTTAATATGTCAGATTTTTCTAATAAATACAAGTCCGCTGTGGAGGAAATGAAGATCTCCCCTGATTTCAAGGAGCGGACCGAGAAAATGATGATAGAGCTGAGAGACTCGGAAAATGCTCCGAAGCGCAGTCATATCAGGCTTTACAGAAGCTTATCGGTAATAGCTGCCGCAGCAGCCTGCGTAGCCGTTGCTTTCTCGCTCAACAGGACAGGTGTTTTTGACAAGGATTCAGACCCCGCAGTTATCGTTACAGACACAATAGAAACTCAGGCTTTGGAAACAACCGCAGATATCCCCGCAGAAGAGGCTCCCGTTCAGGAAGCACCCGAAGCAGACATTCCCGAGGCAGCATCAGTTGACGAATATAGCATCACAAGTGCAGACAGCATTCCCATACCCGATTTTACCGAACCCGTACAGGACGAAACCGCTCCCGAAGTTACCGAAGCATCTATAGCTGTTTTTGAAGCTCCCGTTACAACAGCAGCAAGCGTTGTCGGCGAGCTCCATGACGCACAGGTGTCCGAACCTGCCAAAAAGGCTGAACCCGTGCCTCAGCCACCCGCTGAAACACATGCCGTAGCTCAGGAAGCCGAGCCTGAAGAAGCTGTCGAAGAAGAGCTTGAGCTGGAAAGCGCAGAATACACTCCCCCCGCAGGCAGTTACACAGGTTCCGATATCAACGACAGCGAAGATGAGACCGAGGACGACAGTGAATTATCCCCCTCGCTTCCCGAAGCAGGCGAAGGTGTCAGCGGCAGCGGCGACGATATGGGCACAGCTTTGGTATCCGATTTTTCAAGGGCAGAAAACTTCTCCGCCAAGGAAGCAGTAAGCGGCTTTAAGGCAGCATCTTCCTCCGCAGTGATAATCCCCTCTGTCAGCGGATATGACGATGAAAACGGCAGCGTGACCTCCTACTCCTCCCGAAAGGTAAGAGGCATAAAGGATCTGGACAGCCTTGAAAAAGAGCTTTACATCCACACCGAAGACCAGACAGCATCGGCAGTAACAGCAGTTCCGTCCGACAGCAGATACATTGTAGATCTGGCAGACGATCAGGGAAATTCTCTGCGTATCTACATTGGCAGCAGCTACATCTGCTTCTTGCTGACCGACGGCAGCCTTTTCAGCTATGACCTTACCGAAGATGAATACAGCGCCATTGACAGCATTATAATGTCGCTTATAGCGTAATTATGTTCTGAGTAAATATATAAAAATCGGACTGTTGCAGTGTGCAGCAGTCCGATTTTTTTATTTTCTTGCTTTTGCCGTAAATTCGTCCGCCGTTATCTTGCAGACGTATATTTTTTCGACCATGCTTTCGGCAAACTCATATTTTCTGTCCACACCCGTCTGGTGCTTCATAAGCTGGGTCAGAGCATTTATTTTTTCACCGACATCGGTGATGAACTCACACTTTCCGCTGCCTATGACGCTTTCAAAGCTGTATCCATAGGCGCAGTCGATTTTTCCCTCAATAAGCTTATGCTCGCCGTCCATCTCAAAGCACACATCTGAATTGGTTTTCAGGATATCTATTTTCCTGCCCTCAGCGGCGCAGTGGAAATAAAGGGTAAGTGTGCCGTTTTCATAGGTATATCCATAGTTCAGTGGCACAACATAGGGTCTGCCGTTATCGACCATGGCAAGGCGCATTACCTTGTTTTTTTCGATTACGGCAAGCTTTTCCTCTATGAAAGTTATTTCACGGTCTGATCTTCTCATATTATCACACCTTTCAGTCAAGCTCTATCTCAAAAAGCCTTGCGGAATATTCACGGGGCATATTCACTGTAAGGCGGGAAAGCTCGGAGTTGTACTCAAACTCACACTCCCCGAAAGAGGGATAAATAAGCTTTGCTTCTCCACCTCTGCCATCGGTATATTTTGCCAGGTCAAGGACTATGCCGCTCTTTTCGCTGTTTCGTCTCCAGAGGGCAAGATAAAGCTTGTTTTCGCATTTAAGTCCCAGCGATACCCATGGGTCGGAGAACTCCGAAAGTCCAAGGCACCAGAAAGGCACGGCGGTCCTTATATCCCCACGGATATCCTTGTAGCAGTCCAGTGCTTCCTTTACAAGAGCCTTGCGCTCGTCGCTGATATATACAAGATGTCCGCTCTGGTGTATTCTCAGCAGCATGGCGTTTACCATGTTGAACACCACCTCTTCCCTGTCGCCCTCGGTTAGAGGATAGCTCCATATTGCAGACTGCTCGGGGCAAAGTCCTGTGGGAGAGTTTGCGGCAATGGTGGCATACATTCTGTAGTCGTCCTGGTCGGAGGTTGACTGGATAGAATGTCTTTGGAGCATTGCATAGTCAATTCTCATTCCGCCGCTGGAGCAGTTTTCTATGATAAGATCGGGATATCTTTCAAATACACGGTCAAGCCATGAGAGGTATGCACGCTCGTGCTGTAAAAGTCCGTCTCCCACGCTTTCGGCGTTTATCTCAGTGCCGATGCCAGGCTCTATGTTGTAGTCCATCTTGATATATCCCACGCCGTAGTCACGAACCAGCCTGTCGATAACCTCGTCGGCATGAGCGACAACCTCGGGATTTCTGAAATCCAGCTGATAGCGTGAGCGGTCATATACCTTTTTGCCGTGGCGCATAAAGAACCAGTCATCGGGAACATTCTTTGCCTTGGGGCAGTTGATGCCCATGACCTCTATTTCAAGCCACACACCCGGGATAAGCCCCTTGGAGCGGATATAGTCCGTAACCTTTTTCATTCCCTCAGGGAAGCGCTCACGGGACTCCTGCCACTCGCCAACGTTATCCCACCATATGCCTGCACTGTACCAACCTGCGTCAATGCAGAAATACTCGCAGCCTGCCTCCGCAGCAGCGTCAATAAGTGGATATTCCTTTTCCGCAGTAGGGTCGCCCCAAAGGCAGTTCATATAGTCGTTGAAGATGATGGCAAGGCTCTCGTTATCCTTGTTTTTGCGGCGTATCATTCGGCGGTAGCGGGTAAGCTCAGCCATGCTGCTGTCAAAACCGTGGGAAACGCCCACAGCCGCAGGAACGGTGGTGAACCTGTCCCATGTTTTAAGTGTCTTGAACCAGTGGGACTGCTGCTCGTTGGGGCCGCTGAGAGCAAGGTACATATGTGCAGACTGGTCGGATATCTCCCAGTGCCATGAGCCGTTGTGCTCTATCTGAAAAAAGAGTGAGGTGCCTGTCTCCGTGTTCTCGATATATCCCATAGGCAGGTATTCCTTAGTTGACCAGTTGCCCGTGTTGGTGAAGTTTGCAGCCTTTGAGGAGCGCTGCTCGCTTGTTTTCTGAGACTGACCCAGACCCAGCTGAGGGAGAGTATAGGTCTGCCAGTCCATCTCACGCTGCCATGAGTTGTGAGGTACCTTTACCAGCATTTTTTCGTCACGGGGAAGAAGTCCCTCCTTTTCAATGCCTGTGTAATTGAAAAGGGAAACATACTCCAAAGTCTGTTCCTCCGCTCCCCTGTTCTCCACCTCGGTAACAAAGCGGGCAACGGAAATGCCGTCGTAAAACTGAATTTTCACGGTAACAAAAACGTCCGTCTCCTCGTCACGGGTAACAAATTCAAGCACCCTGCCAAGGTCGTTTCTGTAGTCTTTCCTGTCGTGATATTTCATGCGATAGCCGGGAGCGGTGACTATGTACTTTATTCCGTGGCGCTCATAGGGACGGTCAAAGCCCGAGAGTGATATCTCGGTAAGATTAAAGGCATTATCATAGTCCTTTGCCTTTATCTTACTTTCGTCAAAAGGCTCTGCGCCGAAATGCAGAAGCTTCAGCTGATCTTTGTCTGTTATCTCAAGGGTCATATAAATGCCGTTTTCAAATACGTTTATTCTTTCCATTGTATGATCCTGCCCTTTCAAGGTTTATTTTCGGGGATTATCCAAAGTATAGATTATGCAAGCGATACCCGATATTATTGAAAAAAGTATTGCTCCGCCCATAGCGTCATTAAGGAAAGCACCTGCAATAAAGCCAACGAAGCCTGCAATTATCATAATTATTACTGATACAACAGTTCTGAATTTGCTCATCGCAATTCTCCTTTATTCGTCAAATAGCCCTTTTTCCAGCTTATCAAAGCCGTCCGCACCCACAAACAAGGGGAATCTGCCTGTTTTTTCTATAGTAAGCCCGTTTATCATGCCTATATGCACTGACAGATGCCGAAACTGCATAAGTATCAGCTCCAAACGGGTGTAAGGACAGTTCTTCGGGCACTCATTCAGCATGGTATCATCAAGGCTGTCCAGATACGCAAGGGTCTTGTCACGGACATGAGCCGCATAATCCAGAAGCAGCTCATCGCTCAGTTCCGCCTCGCAGGGGTTATCGGGATTGTCCATGCCCTCCTCGTGAAACTGCGGCTCGGTGAAGTCAAAGGGGTCAATGAACCACTTATCCGCCGAATGTATCATATGATAGGCATATCTCCATGCGGGAGCGCCGCAGACAAGGGCGCTGCGGTCATATGTCCTGAGCATTGTTTCAAGATTTATGAAATTGGGGACAGTCTGCTTTTTTATCATCATGCAGACGGTGTTCATATCATCACCTGCTTTTATCAGTACAGATCAATTCCGTTTGCAAGAAAGGCCGCACGGCGGTCACGGCAGGTTCCGCATACCTTGCATGGCTCGTCGCCGCCCTCATAGCAGCTCCATGTCATTTCATAAGGCACACCAAGCTTCTTGCCCTCGGCAACAACTGCCGCCTTGTTCATTCCCGCAAAGGGAGCTTCAATTCTCAGCTGCTTTCCGCTGCCCTCATAAATGGCAGTGTTCATAGCCTCAACAAATGCCATAGAGCAGTCGGGATATGCGTTGCCTGCGGCATCATCGGCATGTGCGCCGTACATCAGCAGAGTGCAGCCCTTGGAAAGCGCTACACTTGCGGCTGTGGAAAGGAAAAGTCCGTTTCTGAAAGGAACATAGGTGGAAACGGGAGAACCACCGGTCTTTTTGAGCTGGTCAGCATATGACTCGTGGGGTATCTCCACATCGGAGTTTGCCAGCAGCGAACAGTCGGAATACCGGAAAATAGTTGAAAGGTCAAGCTTTATATGTTCAACACCGTAATATTTTGCAACATTGTCCGAAGCTTCCATTTCCTTTTTGTGCTTCTGACCGTAATATATAGACAAAGCCACCACATTTTCCTTGCCGTATCTGTGGCACGCCATAGCCAGCAGTGTAGTGCTGTCAACACCTCCGCTTGAAAGTACAAGAGCTTTTTCAGATGACATATTATTTACCTCCGCAAATTTATTTTTATCATTATTATATCATATCGGGAGATAATGTCAATAAAAAAACCTGCAATGGAGCTTATTTCAAACTCACATTGCAGGCTTTGTACATATGGATATTATCCCAGTGCCACATCAAGTATCATCATTATCACAAATCCCACGGCAAAGAATATGGTGCCGATGTTGGAATGAGGCTCTTCGGACATCTCGGGGATAAGCTCCTCCACGACCACATATATCATAGCTCCTGCCGCAAAGCTGAGCAGATATGGCAGCACAGGAACTATAAGCCCCGCCGCAAGTATTGTTATCACCGCTCCCACAGGCTCGACCGCTCCCGAAAGGATACCGTAAAAGCAAGCCTTGCCCTTTGACATTCCCTCACTTTTAAGGGGCAGTGAGATTATGGCTCCCTCGGGGAAATTCTGTATGGCTATTCCCAGAGACAGCGCCAGCGCTCCCGCTGCGCTTATGGTTCCGTTTCCTGCTGCCATGCCTGCATAAACCACGCCCACAGCCATGCCCTCGGGAATGTTGTGCAGCGTCACTGCGAGAACGAGCATGGTGGTCTTTTTGAGCTTGCTGTGAGGTCCCTCCGCCTGCTCGGCATTTATGTGCAGATGAGGGATAATGTTATCAAGGATAAGCAGGAACGCAATTCCCAGCATAAAGCCCGCAGCCGCAGGGATCCACGCCGCCTTGCCCATATCCGCCGACTGATCCATGGACGGGATAAGCAGGCTCCACACGGAAGCCGCCGTCATTACTCCTGCCGCAAAGCCTATAAGCGCTCTTCGCACGGAGATATGGAACTCATTTTTCATAAAAAAAACACACGCCGCTCCCAGAGATGTTCCCAGGAACGGTATCAGGATACCTCTTATTATTTCTGCCGTCATATTATGTTCCCCTTTCAGCTGTTATCAGTTAGCAAGAGCTAACCGCATACTATTTGTAAAGCCGAAGATGGCCTCGGCTTACAATAAAAGTATATCACACTATTTAAAGCGTGTCAAGAACGTTTTTCATCTGTGCGCTCGCTGATGATATATCTGGGACGGTGCTTGACCTCCATATATATCTTGCCCACATACTCGCCGATAACTCCAAGGCAGACAAGCTGTATTCCGCCGATAAAGCAGATGATACTGGTCATACTTGCCCAGCCCGCAACGGTATGACCTATAAGAGACATAACTACCGACCAGATAACGCCTATAAAGCTTATGATAGCAACTATAACTCCGATAGAAGCTATAAGTCTCAGCGGCTTTACACTAAGGCTTGTAATGCCGTCAATGGCAAGGTTAAGCATCTTTTTCAGGGGATAATGGGTAGTTCCCGCAATTCTCACGTTGCGCTCGTAATAAACGGAAGTACTCTTGAAGCCCACCAGAGGGATAAGGCCTCTCAGGAAGAGATTTACCTCTTGATACTTGCTCAGCTCCTTCATGACCCTGTTGGAAAGCAGGCGGTAATCCGCATGATTATAGACGGTCTCAACGCCCATGGCGGACATAAACTTGTAAAAGCCCTCGGCAGTGACACGCTTGAAGAATGTGTCCGTATCACGCTTGCTGCGCACGCCGTAAACCACATCACAGCCGTCAAGATAAGCGTCCACCATATCGTCCATAGCGTTGATATCGTCCTGACCGTCGCAGTCGATAGAAATTGTCATATCGCACTTGTCGATAGAGTCCATAAGCCCTGCCAGCACTGCATTCTGATGTCCCCTGTTGCGGCTCTGGGAAATGCCCTTGAAATGCACGTCCCGCTCAGCCAGACCGCAGATAATGTCCCATGTCTTATCCTTGCTGCCGTCATTTACGAAAAGAATGCGGCTGTCATCGCTTATCTTGCCCTTTCCGATAAGGGAAGTAAGCTTTTCAAGAAACATCTCGCAGGTAATGTGAAGCACCTCTTCCTCATTATAGCAGGGAATTATTATGTATAGTATAGGATTCATAGCATTGACCTCTCTCACTAATCAATTTACACTTGATTCAGTCATTTTATCTTTTTCCATATCAGCATCAATTACAGGAACATCGGAACATTCTTCTTCAGGAACGATCTTAAACGTGTGCATCATTGATCCCATAACACGCTGCGAAGAATAGAACTGAAGCTTATATCCGGGGAATACCTTCTGCTCGAAATCGTCAATAACGTCCTGCTCGGAAACACTGTCGGCAAAAGCGTTCTCATCAAGATCAAAAGTTGCATTGCCTATAGTGACCTTTCCATCATCATTCTTGTCGTTGAAAATATCAGTTTTTCGTAGCTGAGACGCATCAACAATTATATAGCAATCCTTTGTAAGATCCATTTTAGACATTTCATCTATATCATAGCTGTATGTATATACTGTTGTGGGGAAATATCTGCCGCAGTCTATAAGCTTATCAGTAAAGCAGGTAATGACCCACTCGTAGTTCACACAAAGGATATACTCGCTGTTTGGTGAACAGGTATCTTCAACAAGTCCATCACCCATCATATCGTTTGGAAAAAGATATCTTTTTTCACACAACAAATTACTTGTAACTACAAGAACACAGGTAACAACAGCAACTATTGGAGCAGTGAATTTTCTGACAGGCTTTATCCATGTAAAAATGTACCACACCGCTCTGAGGATAACGAATGCTGCCCAAGGCATTACCACAAAAAGGTATCTGTCGGTGTGTAAGAGCATTACATTGATATTAACGCTCAAAGAAACGACTATCATTTCAAAGGCTGTGCCCATAAGTGCAAAGAGAAAGAAAAAGTCAAAGTTCTTTCTTACATATTTCCATGCGTCTCCTGCCTTGCCCATGGCTTTTTTGAACCACTCTTCCTTGCGGAAAAGGAAGCCGAGAGGGATACATACCGCTGCCAGAAGTACAACAGCAACCACCACATATGAATACCATGATGTGGCAAAAGGAGAAATGCTAATGCCGGTTATGGCATTGAGTACGATAGAAGCGCAGCTTCTGAAGCTGTGGATAAGGGGCATTTTTGTAGCAAGTCGGCTCTCTGTATTCTCCATAAAGAAAAGGTGATGTATCGTTGCGGGGAAAACCGCAATAGAAAGTCCGATAGAGCCCAGCATTGTAAGGGCATACGCAAACATCATCTTGAACTGCTTTTTAAAAAGGTAATAGAAGCAGTAGCAGGCAGCTATTCCGAAAGCAGCCACAAGGAAATAATGGTGAGTGAGCGCACCCAGGAATGCGAATATTCCTATTTTAATAAGATTCGATTTTACCGTGCCTTCTCCGTAATAAAGGCGACAGTGATAGTAAAGATAAAGTATGCCGAACATTGTTACCAGAGAATACATTCTTACGAACACATTCAGGTTGATAAATCCGCAGCTGAATCCCCACATCACGCACAGGAATAGCCCGAATACCTTTGACTTTGATGCTGTTTTTCCAAGCTTATAAAGGAACACCTGACCAACAGCCATGGCTGCAATATTTATCACATATCCGAACCATTTGGAAAATGTATCGGGGAAGAACGACGAAATGGTATGGAGCAATGTAAAATAAAGGGGCGGGTGCATATCTATGGACTGGTTATACCACACGGAATCGTATCTGAACTGCTCGCCCTTCTGGACGGTCAGATAATGTAGAAAGTCAGAGCCGTCCACCCACTTGTGGCACTTGGAAACGTCCTGAGAAAGGGTATCGCCGTATATAAAAGGCTCATAAAAGGAATTGGCAAGGCCGTAGCTCCAGACCTCATCGCTGTGATAGCCTTCCTTTTCAAATATAAAATAGTAGGAAACCACCATTATCTGCAAGACTACTATAACGGCAAGTATAATATTGCATACCTTTGAATTTTCCGATATACTTTTCAGACGCTCTTTGAAACTCATAAGACTGCTCCTTATAATTTGCTTTATGTCGGATATCATTTTGATAAATTTCTGTAAATGCAAATTTTACAAATGACATCTTTATGATAAATTATATACTTTTTTACCCTGCTTGTCAATGATTTTATTCCAAATCCATTGACTTTAGTGTAAAAATACGTTATAATAATTAAATAATATTTTATGTATGTTTGGATAAATATGCTGTGCATCAAGGTAACAGCCTGTTTTTTCAGACAATTCTTTTTTCTATGCGCATTTATTCTACAAGGAAAGGACGTTTTTAATGCCTGAAAATACTACAAACGGCGAAAGCGAAAAGCAAAGCTTTTCACCGCTGACAAGTACATTTTACAGCAGATACACATGGCTTTCGGTGGTGTCTGTGATACCCGCAGCTGTGGCTGTTTTTATGGGTTCCGAAGATCTCGGATATATGATAGATGTGACCGCTGCGGCGCTCATCGTGATATTTTTCGGGATCACCAAGTATTCATTGCTGAAAAAAAGAGAAATTTCGCTGGATATGATGATAAAGAACGAAAAAGCTCTTGATTCACGTCTAATGGGCAGCCTTGGCGACATCGGCGGAATAGGAAGCACGGTGGCTGCTGTGGCAGGCATCGCATACGCTTTCATAAATCTGTATGTCAGGGACGGAGGCGTATTCTCCTCAGGTGATTTCTACATACCGCTGCTGAACATTTCGTCAAAGGCGATATCCATCGGCACGCTTCTTGCCTGCATAACATCAAAGGAAAGCATATCCACTTCGCTTTACATAATAGCGGGACGCACCTTCAAGGCAAGCGGCAAGGAGCTTATCAAAAAAGCCTGTCGTGTGACCCACAGCACGGAGGCTATGAAATACCTGAGAAATATGGCAGTCATAAGGCTCACAACCTCATTATCCGTGGGAACAATATCGGTCATATGTATTGTCAGCGTCACAGGTTCGCCTTACAGCTGCATTCAGCTGGCGGTGATATATGTGCTGACGGCGGTTCTCTCCGATATGACAGCCTGCCCCAGCGGCAAGAGCTTCACTGAAGAAAAGCTTTCCCTCTGGGACAAAAAGCACAAGTCAATGTGCGCCATAAACAGCATAATGTTCGTGATAATAGGATTCTTCTTTATTTTCAGCTTCCCTATCCAGAGCGTTTACAGCAATTATTCCACTGTTAATCAGTACGATTATTATGAAGAAGTTGATACCACAATACAGGCATTTTCGGTGCCTGATACGGCGACCGAATCGGCTCCCCTGCTTACGGGACTTTTCCTTATCACAGTATTTATGATGGCTATAGTTTCGGCATCGTCTCTGACCGACAAGGACGACCTGGTGGGCGGATTTATTCCGTTTGCACATTACAAAACAGGTCTGATAGCCCTTGCAGCGGGCATAATCGTAACAGTGATATGCAGCATCATTTATCCTCATATGGCGCTTGACCCCTTACAGTGGCTTGTGGCGCTGAGCATTGCCTGCCTTATAATTATCATCAACATTATAAGCTTTGTGATTCTGAACAGAAGATCAAACTGATATAAAAAGCTTTACAGATCTCAAACCTGTAAAGCTTTTTTGTTATACAATTTTAAGCCGAATATCCGTATTCTCCGAACAGCAGACAGATATCACATATCCGTCAAGGAAAAATCGCCTGAAATAAAGGGCTGTGTCGGAAATGATATTATCCCCGTTGAGTGAAAAGTGCGCCTCACCCATTGCTGCAAGTCCCCTGCCGTCTGCCTTGGAGTAGGCTTCTTTCAACGTCCAGAGAGTGGTGAAAATAATATCTCTGTCGCTCTCGGGAGCAGAGGATATAAGCTTCTCCTCCGCCTGAGAAAACACTCTTTTTACAGCTCCTGCACTTACCTTTCGCAGCGCTTCGGCATCAACGCCGCAGACCTTATCCGATACCAAACACGCTGCCAGACCGCTGCAATGGGCGATACTGAAGAATATACGAGGATACTCGGGCAGATATGGCTTTCCAAGCTTGCCATACGAAATATCGCTCTCGGTTATCATAATGCCGTATTCACTGCGCACTGCATTTATCAGCAGGCTGATCCCCTCGCTGTGCTGTACAGCTCTGCGGTCGTGACTGTCATCTATTCTCTTACAATAAAGCACAGCACCCTCCTACATAAGAAAAAAAGCGGGCACATATCGTACCCGCTTTTTACTTTATCCAATCAAAAAACAGCCTTTGCAAGGATAATTGCCTTACCCGCATTACCCTGCATCTTGATGTCACCGTTTGCGATAGCGGTCTCAATAGCCTTCTTGCCGGCAATAACGCCTGCGAAAACATCAGCATCAGCATCGATCTCGATATCAGCGCCACGGTAATCGAAAGGCTCAACGACTGCAATGCCGTTTGCAATAAGAATATAAAGGATGCCGTCAACAGAACCGAAAAGCTTTACCTGAGCTGCTACTCTGGCATCTACAGGAGCCTTTGCCTTGGCAACCTTTGCCTTGAACTTATCAACGATCTCCTCGTATGTAAGAACCTCTGCTGCAGCAGGAGCAGCTGTCTCAGCAACAGTCTCAACAGCAGCCTTCTTAGTTGTCCTTGCCATCATTATTCCTCCTAAAAACTTCTTATGATATTGATTCCCACAGTAGTTCATAATTATTTTATAGATTCATTATAGTATTATTGTACAGATTTGTCAATAGCCCTGCAAGACTTTCAGCATTTCAAACAAGTACGCCAATTTAGCGTTATATTTTTGTTAAGTTTTACACAATAAAAAAGAGCAGCCAAAGCTGACTGCTCTTTATAAAATCATATATTGTGTGAATTATTCCTTAACGCCGCCCAGTGCAACACCTTCAACGATAAATCTGGAAAAGATGAAGTAAACTACTACAACGGGGATAATGGAAAGCATGATAGCTGCGTACTTAGCACCGTAGTCAGCAAGCTTATCGTTGGAGATGATGGTGTTTACCATCATAGGAAGTGTGAGCTGCTTCTGCTCTCTTGAAATAAGGATCATAGAGGGCATATAGTAGTTGTTCCAGTTAGCAACGAAAGCGAAGATTGCCTGAACTGCGATAGCGGGCTTCATCATGGGGATACCGATGGTGAAGAAGGTTCTGTACTCATTGCATCCGTCGATTCTTGCAGCCTCAACGATCTCCAGCGGGAAGTTGGACTTCATTGACTGTCTCATGAAGAATACAACTGCCGGAGCAGCGATAGCGGGAATGATCAGAGGAAGGTAGCTGTCGGTAAGTCCGAGCTTGGACATGAACTGATAGAAACCAACTGATGTAACCTGTACGGGGATCATCATTACCGCAAGGATAATGGTGTAAGCTACGTTCTTGAGCTTGAAATCATAAACCACAAGACCGTAAGCTGTCATGCAGGAGAAAAGAACTGTAAGGAATGTTGTGGAGAATGCGATGATACCACTGTTCTTATAACCGATAAGGGCATTGTACTGTACCTTATTGGAGCTTGCCCATTCGTTCAGGGTACCGATGTTCTCAAAAAGCTTGAGATGAGGGATAAGTGAAACGCCGCTTCCTGTGATATCAACGGAAGCTCTTGTTGCGTTTACGATAAGGACATATATAGGGAGCAAGCTGATGATCGCAAGAAGGATCATTACAGCTGTTACAAGACCTGTTCTGATCTTTATGGCCTTGGTATTGCTCTTGGTTCCTGCCATAGTTGTACTCATGGATTACAGACCTCCCAACTTAGACTTTAATGCCTTGGAGCCCTTGCGCTCCTTTACCTTATTGTCCTTGTCTCTGTTAACAGCAAAGCAGATAGAGCCAAGAAGTGCAGTTACGATGAACAACAGTACCGAAGCCGCTGCCGAATAACCGTAGTTTGGCTTGAGGCTGTGGAAGTGGTTGTAGATGAATACTGCGATAGTCTCTGTATAGGGGTTCTGGGAAGTACCCATATTGTACAGATAAGGCATATCGAACATCTGAAGTCCGCCGATCATGGATGTAACCATTGTATAGAGCATGATAGGCTTAAGAAGAGGGATAGTGATGAGGAAGAACTGCTGGGAAGCAGAAGCTCCGTCAATGTTTGCTGCCTCAAAGAGTGAAGGATTGATGCCCATGATACCGGACATAAGCATGATGGTGGTATTACCGAACCACATCCATGTCTGAATAATCATGATCATTACACGGGACTGGGTCTTTCCTGTTACGAAAGGATAAGGTGCGCCGTCAACACCCCAGTTCATAAGCATCTTATTGATAGCACCGAACTGTGAATCGGAGAAAAGCATTACGAAGAGAGCCGCTACTGATGCCGCAGTTATAATATTCGGCATATACATAACGATCTTGTAAAATCCCTTACCTTTTATTTTCAAGTAAGCATCTGTGAACCAGGCTGCAAGCAGAAGTGAGATAATGATCTGCGGAATGAAGTTACCGAACCAGAGGATAAGAGTGTTCTTCATAACTCTGAAGAAGTCATTTCTTACAGCCTTAGCCTGTCTTGTTTCGGCATAATAAACGTTTCCGTTATCATCAGTCTTCTGACCCTGACCGGACAGGATAGCTCTGAAGTTGTCAGTTCCTACCGACTCGGTTATAACTGAACCGTTGCTCTGTGTGCTAAGATAAAATGTATTGAACAGTGGATAGATCTGAAAAAACGCATAAATTATAAAGAATGGAAGGATGAACAAGTAACCATACTTAGCATAACTTATAGAGCGACTTTTCATGTTTGAGCCTGATACCATAAAAATTCTCCCCTCAAAATAAAAAATAAAGTGCTTTTTTTACATTTATGGGGCAGACAAATCTGCCTGCCCCATTGATGTAAAAAGTTATTTAAGCAGTTGTACAGTTTGCTTTTCGATTATTCAAAATCAGAGTAATCGAGCTCAGGGAGAGAACCTGCAACCTTGTCAACGAAGCCGTCGATAGTAGCATCAACAGAATCGTAAGCACCCTGGCAGTACTGAGTTACAGCGTCGTTGAATGCCTGCTTGATAGTAGAGTCGTATTCAGTGATACCACCGGCCATATCGATCTGAGCAGCAACGTCGTTGAGAACTTCGAACTGGTTCTGACCGCCGAGAACACCTTCACCTGCGTAAGTACCGTCAGCAAGGATACCCTCCATTGCCTTCTTGTTGGATACGAACTCACCCTTGGACTCTGCATATGCACGAGCAGTATCAGCGTCAGAAGTGAAGAAAGAGATGAATTCCTTAGCAAGCTCGGGGTTGTTGCATCTTGTAGCAACAGTTGCCCAAGTACCGCCCCAGTAGAAAGGCTGAGGTCCAACTACTACCTTCCACTTACCGTATGTAGCTCCGCCTTCGCCGCCGGCAGCCTGAGTAAGGATGGAGTTACCGAAGCCCCATGTGGATACGAAGTAACCCATTGTGGAATCGGTCTGACCAGCTGCATACCAGTCTGTGCTCCACTGAGCAAGATCCTTAACAACGTAGCCGTTGTCGTACATGGACTTAGCGAGGTCGATGAACTTCTTGCACTCGTCATCGAGCTGAAGCTTGTTATCAACTACCCAAGGAGTCTTTCTTGCAGCGGAGAATACCTGCCATACACCACCCATTGTGGAGGTGAGAGCTGTTCCGCCGTTGGAAGCGTCCTTAACCTTAGCAGCAGTATCAACGAACTTATCCCAGTCAGAAACGAGAGCCTGGAAATCGTCAGGAGTTGTAACGTTCAGGTACTTCTCAGCGAGGTCTTCTCTGTAGCAGAATCCGCCTGCAGCAGCCTGCCAGGAAAGACCCTTCTGAACGCCGCTTGTGGACTTACCGATCTCAAGAGTATAATCGTAGAGGTCAGCGTAGTCAGCATCGGTGAATCCGATATCGGAAAGGGGCTTGGTAGCGTCGTCATCATTGATGTACTTGAGAGCCCAGTCAGCTTCAACGAACATGATATCAGCATCGTTGGATGCGTCTGCAAGGTAAGCATCGTAGTTCTCAGCAGCCTCGCCGCCGCCGCAACCAAAGCTCTTTACATTGAACTCGTCCTTGGAGTGACCTGTCTTCTCGCAGAAGAGAGCGAGCATGGGGTCGATATCATCGGTGTTCCAGCAGAGAACTGTGAGCTTGTCGCCGTCAGCAGCTGTATCAGCAGCAGCGGTGTCATCAGCAGCTGCAGTATCATCAGCAGCAGCATCGTCAGCAGCTGCAGTATCGTCAGCAGCAGCATCTGCAGCAGCAGTGGTAGTATCAGCTGTGGAATCGGTAGCAGGTGTTGTGTCGTTGCCGCAAGCAGCGAACATGGAACCAGCCATTACAACAGATGAAATCATTGCAAGAGTCTTCTTTAAATTCTTCATTTGGTTTTTCCTCCTTAATGATATATTATATTTTAAAATTTAAAATATAATAGCGTGGTTTTTATCGGTTCAGATCTCTGACCGATGCTCCTTCAAGCAGATTTCCTTTTATTATGAGCGGAGGCTCATTTGCGGAGATCTCCTTGTTTATCAGTGAGATAAGTCTTTTCGCCGCTTCGGATCCCAATCTATCGGTGTCCTGCCTGATAGTTGTGAGCCTCGGCCTCAGAGCCTGTGACAGCACGATACCATCGTATCCCGCTATGGAGATGTCCTCCGGAACAGACAGCCCCAGCTCCTCCAATGCATTCAATGCTCCCAATGCTGCAAAATCGTCCGGCAGAATGATGCACGTCGGTCTGTCGCTGCAAGACAAGACCTTTTTTACAAGAAGCTCGGCACACTTGGTATCATGGTAGCGCCCCTGCAAAAGGAATTCGCTCCTGATATTTATATTCAGGCGAACCAGTGTTTCCTTGAAAGCCTTTACTCTTATCAAGGTAACGTCTGAAGGATCGCCGTAAATATACGCAATTTTTGTATGGCCCTTGCCTGCGATATACTCCACAAGCTGCCTCATTCCCGTTTCATTGTCGGAAACCACCGAAAGGTGATTCTGAGGCACATGGTCGATGCTCACAATGGGAACATTGCTTGCAAAAAGCTCATCAAGAGTGCTCTTGTCAACGTAATCATCAACGCTGACTACCACCACTCCGTCCACATTGCGGTACATGCAGTGCTCATACGGGGTCATTTTCCGTTCGCCGATATTTCCGCTGATAAACGTAATATCGTACCCCTCGGACTCGGCTTCTTTCTTGAAGCTGTCGAGCACCGAAGCAAAATAGTTCTGGGTAAGACCGCTGTTCGTCTGTTCTGTGAAAAGAACACCGATGTTATATGTACGGTTCGTTTTCAGCGCCCTTGCCTGGGAATTGGGGAAATATCCCATCTTCTTTGCAGTTTCCTGCACAGTCCGCTTTGTGGTTTCGCTCACATCTTTGTGGTCATTGAGCGCTTTGCTGACAGTAGCAATCGAAACGCCGCAGACCGCTGCAATATCTTTGATTGAAACCATAATAAGGATACCCCGGTTCATAAGTCTGACCGGAAGCCGTTTGTAAAATATGCACACATTACTGACACATATCTTACAGGTTCTGAACACCTTGACTAAGCGCAACACGCTTTAAACGTTTTCGCTTCCAGTGATTTAAATATACAACCGTTTCACCAAAAAGTCAATGGTTTTTATTCAAGATACGAAAAAAATAGTTGTTTTGCACAAGAGAGCATTTTCATTTTATAGCAATGTGACAGACAATTCTTTGCAATCAGGTATAAACCCGTCATAAATTTCTGACGTTCCCCACTAAAAAGCATAACGGTTTACGAAAAATATTATGCAGATTACTGTCACTTTTACCCTCTTTTTTGCATACTTGTGAATAATATAAAAAGGCGGCTGCCGAAACCTTTGCCTCGGCAGCCATCTTTTTTATTCGATCACACGGTAGTTATCGGAAGCATTTTCCTTTGTGGCATACTCGGAAACGTTCAGCACCTCGACCTTCAGGGGCTTTGAGCCCATGCAGATCTCGATGATGTCCCCCACCTTCACGTCATATGACGCTCTGGCAGCCTTTCCGTTCACAAGTACCTTATCGGCATCGCACGCCTCGTTTGCCACAGTTCTGCGCTTGATGAGCCGTGTCACTTTCAGATATTTGTCCAGTCTCATATTTAGTCCTCCGCATAAAAAAAATTGCGCCGCTTTATTCAGACGGCGCAGAGCATATGTTTGCAATTACTTAACGTCAACAGCGTCCTTGAGAGCCTTGCCTGCCTTGAATGCGGGAGACTTTCTTGCAGGAACGAGAACCTTTTCCTTGGTTCTGGGGTTGATTGCTTCCTTCTCCTTCTTGTCTCTTACCTCAAAAGTACCGAAGCCTACGATCTGTACCTTATCGCCGTTGGTGAGAGCCTCTGTGATGGAAGCTACTGCTGCGTTAAGAGCCTTCTCGGAATCCTTCTTGGAAAGCTCGCTCTTCTCTGCGATTGCGTTGATAAGATCTGCCTTTGTCATTGTCTTTACCTCCATAAAATTTAGCGCATAAAACGCTTATTTATTGATTTTTCGCTTTCTGCCAGTAAGCGTCCAGCGTATCTATGTCAAGGGAACGCATATCCTTCCCTTCACAGCGAACCATATTTTCCGTCTTTTCAAATCTGTCAACGAATTTATCTGCGGCACGGGTAAGCAGCTCCTCAGCGTCATAGCCCTTTTTGCGGACAACGTTTACAGCCGCAAAGAGCATATCGCCCAGCTCCTCAGCCTCATTCTCGGCCGATGCTGCCTTTACCTCTTCTATCTCGCTTTCAAGGGACTTCAAAGCTGCCTCGGCATCGGGGAAATCCATGCCTGCACGCTCCGCACGCTTGCCTATCTTCTGCGCCCTCATAAGAGCGGGAAGAGCGCCGCAAACGCTCCTGAGAGTTTCGGTATAGGTCTCCTGACCCTTGGTCTTCTGCTTGATGTCGTTCCAGTTTCTGAGAACGTCCTCGCTGTCCTTCACCTTTACCTCGCCGAAAACGTGGGGGTGACGGACAATAAGCTTCCGGCAAACATCATTTACAGAGTCTGCAAATGTAAATCTGCCCTGTTCCTCCTCAATTCTTGCGTGGAATACCACCTGTAGCAGAACATCGCCCAGCTCCTCCCTGAGAAGCTCGCTGTCCTCAAGGTCGATAGCCTCGCAGGCCTCATATGTTTCCTCGAGAAAATCCTTCCTTATGGACTTATGATCTTGCTCCCTGTCCCATGGGCAGCCGTTTTCGGAACGGAGGATCTCCATTATCCTAAGCAGATCGTTTATGTCATATCTGTCCTTGAATTCAAAATCCATTTTTAAAAGACTTCCTCTCACGGGATTGGAAAAGTTCAAGCCCCAAACGGCTTGAAACCGTCCTTTTAATATATTAACCGATAAATCCGAATAATTCAAGTGGGTTTTTGAATTTTTTCAAGAAATCAGCATTTTTAACGTACTTTTCGTAATTACGCCCGAAAAATATGTGCTTAATATGTAAATTATTGCTCCAGTAAGGCATGAAACGGCGGTTTTTATCATTATATGAGAGCCTGCGGGAAGCTGTTTTGCGGTGATGAACGCTCCCGCTGCGCAAAGCGCTCCTGCGGCGAATATTTTTGCACAAATCCCCACTGTCCGCCGCAGTCTGAGACCGCCGTGGGAAGCCAGCGCCCAAAGGGACATGACGCAGATAACAATGTAACAGATGAGTGTTGCTATAGCCGCTCCCGTAACGTTAAGCCCCGGGACATATGTGAGGATAAGGTTTCCCGCAAGCTTAACCGCCGCACCTATGCCCATGAGCTTCACGGGGATATCCGCCCTGTCCGCCGCCTGGAGCACCGAAAACGCCGCTGACGATATGCAGACAAAGGGCACGGCAAGTCCCAGAACCCTCATGGCATCTGCGCACACGGCTATCTCCACCGTGCGGCCTGAGAAAAGGAGCGTAAGTATCTCCTCCGCAAGGACGGAAATGCCCGGACCTGCGGGAACGGATATGACAGCCGCCGCAAATATCACCCCTGCGGAGCATTCACCCAGCCGCTTGTCATCGCCCGCAGCCTTTGCCGCAGAAGCAGCAGGAAGCATGCTTTTTCCAAGCATATTTGTAAGCGATGGTATCAGATTGAAAAGCGTCACTGCCAGCCCCGTAAAGCTGCCGTAAATGAAATTTGGCATATCATTATAAGATATCCCCGAGCCGAGAAGGTGTGAGAACACCCACGGTGTCTTTGCAATGACCGTTTTGAGGGAGCGCATAATGGTCACAAGGTCGATAAGGGAGGTAAGGTTTATGACCAGCGCTCCTGCCGCCATGGGAACGGCAGTTCTAAGCAGCTCACGGTCTATCTCCCTGCGGCGGCGGACGGCAGCTTTTCCCCTGCCCTTTATCATTATATAGATAAGCCCCGCAAAGGAGGACAGCGTTACGCCCATAACGGCAGCCGCAGCCGCATATGGCACAGCCGCTTCCTCAGCCGTCACTCCCCTGCCCGTGCAGCCCGTGAGCCTGAGGAAATCCTCGGGGTAACTTTTGGCAAACCAAATGCAGCCGCCGCAGAGGACTAGTCCCAATATGGTCTTTGCAAATCCCTCTATGACCTGTGAAACGGCGGTGGGATACATATTTCTCATGCCCTCGAAATATCCCCTGTAAACGGAAACAAGGCAGCCTGCCAGCACCGAGGGGGCTATTGCCATAACGGCGGGCAATGCCTTTATATCCCCCGAAACAAATCGGCACAAGGGATATGCTCCTATAATTATTATAAGTGTACCCGCTGCTCCCACAGCTCCGAAAAGCCTCAGCGCCGCAGATTTTATCTCCCCTGCGCTGTGCCTGCCCGATGCCTCAGCCGCTGCCACAGCCTTTGCCGCAGCTGACGGCAGCCCCGTTACCGACACAGCATAAACGGGCATAAAAATTCCGTATGCCGCCGAAAAATATCCCATGCCCGTACCGCCCAGCATATTTGCCAGCGGTATCCTGAAAACTGCGCCCATTATCTTCACTATCAGCGCTGAGACCATTAACACGGCAGAACCGTAAAGAAAGCCTTGTTTTTTCAATTTATCACTCCCGAAACGTCACAACATCAAAAATTTGCCCCTACAGCAAGTCCATATAAAAATATATGTTGCGTTTTTCGGGAATATGTGGTATAATCTGTTTATACATATACTGATAAAAGGAGATATTCTATGAAATACACATTTTCCGATAAGATATCAAGCCTTAAACCCTCTGCTATAAGAGAGATACTTAAAATGACATCTGACCCCAACATAATCTCATTTGCGGCAGGAAATCCCGCCCCCGATGCTTTCCCTGTGGAGGAGATCCGCCGCATTACTGCCGATATACTGGAAAAGAACCCCATCGCAGCTCTCCAGTACAGCGTTACCGAGGGCTATGCTCCTCTGCGTGATGCCGTAAAGGCAAGACTTACCGCTCAGCACTCTTTCGTTCCCGAAAAGGACGAGCTTGTCATTACATCGGGCGGTCAGCAGGCTTCCGAGCTTTCCTGCAAGGTATTCCTCAACGAGGGCGACACACTTTTATGCGAAAGCCCCAGCTTTGTAGGCTGCCTTAACGCATTCAAGTCCTACAACTCAAAGCTTGTGGGAATCGAAATGGACGATGAGGGCATCAAGGCAGACGACCTTGAAAATGCTGTTAAGGAAAACAAGAACGTTAAGCTCCTTTATGTTATCCCCAACTTCCAGAACCCCTCGGGAAGATGTATGTCCGCTGCCCGCAGAAAGGCTGTTTATGACCTTGCCTGCAAGTATGACTTCATTATCCTTGAGGACAACCCCTACGGCGAACTGAGATTTGCAGGCGAGGATATCCCCTCGATCAAGTCTCTTGACACTGAGGGCAGAGTTATTTACGCAGGAAGCTTCTCCAAGGTGATCTCCCCCGGCATGAGAGTTGGCTTCGTTGCAGCTGCTCCCGAGATAATCTCCAAGATAGTAGTATGCAAGCAGGTATCGGACGTTCACTCCAATATCCTTGCTCAGATGATATGCCACAGAATACTCACCGAGTACGACTTCGACGCTCACATTGCAAAGCTCCGTGAGATATACAAGAGAAAATACACGATCATGGCTGAAAGCATCGAGAAGTATTTCTCCCCCAAGGTAACTGTCACCAAGCCTCAGGGCGGTCTGTTCATCTGGGGAACTCTTCCCGATGGTGCGGATATGCAGAAATTCTGCAAGGAAGCCGTTATGAGAAAGGTAGCTGTAGTTCCCGGCAACGCATTCCTTACCGATGACACAATGCCCACCACCAGCTTCCGTATGAACTTCTCCACACCCACAGACGAGCAGCTTGTTGAGGGCTGCAAGATACTGGGCGCTCTCACCCACGAGATGTTTGACTGATAAATCTTGATTTGAAAGGATAAATAACCATGGAAACACAGGAAAAGAAGATAATTTTCAGCGGAATACAGCCCACAGGCACATTCACCCTCGGCAACTACATCGGCGCTATCCGCAACTGGGGCAAGCTCCAGGACGACTACAACTGCATCTACTCTATCGTTGACATGCACGCTATAACAGTAAGGCAGGACCCTGCTCAGCTGAGAAAGCATACTATCGAGGCATATGCCCTCATCATGGCCTGCGGCGTTGACCCTCAGAAGTCCATCGCTTTCATTCAGAGCCACAACAAGTGCCACGCTGAGATGAACTGGGTGCTCTCATGCTCCACACAGTTCGGCGAGCTTTCCAGAATGACACAGTTCAAGGCAAAGTCCGAAAAGCACCCTGACGATATCAACGCAGGTCTGTTCACATATCCCGTGCTCATGGCAGGCGATATTCTTCTTTATCAGACTGACCTGGTTCCCATCGGCGCAGACCAGAAGCAGCACCTTGAGCTTTCAAGAAACGTTGCTCAGCGCTTCAACCAGAAGTACGGCGAGCTGTTCAAGATTCCCGAGCCTTACATTCCCGAAAAGGGCGCAAGGGTAATGAGCCTCCAGGACCCCACCAAGAAAATGTCCAAGTCCGACGAAAATCAGAACGGCTGCATCTACATTCTTGATGATAAGGACACCATTGTAAGAAAGTTCAGAAAGGCTATCACCGATTCCGACTCCAAGGTAAGATACGCTGAGGGCAAGGACGGTATAAACAATCTTATGACCATCTATTCCGTTGTCACAGGCAAGAACTATGACGAGATAGAGCAGGAATTTGACGGCAAGGGCTACGGCGACTTCAAGACCGCTGTAGGCGAGGCTGTGGCTGACCATCTGGAGCCTGTACGCACCGAATATGCACGCCTTATCGCTGACAAGGCATACATCAAGGAGTGCTACACCAAGGGCGCAGAGCAGGCAACAAGAATTGCTCAGAAAACTATGTCCAAGGCTTACCACAAGGTCGGCTTCGTTGACATCAGATGACCTGACACACCCGAAAAATCAGCTCCCGAATCCCTGCGGCTTCGGGAGCTTTTTGTTACTGTGACCATGAAAGGACATTTTAAATGAACAGCAAGCTCATTCCGACAGGCTGCTTTACGGCATCGGTGCTGTCGCTCATCATATCAATATCAAAGTACATTTCATCGGGCAATTCTGAGCTGCTTGTGGGCGGCGTGATACTTACGATACTTTTGGCAATCGTGGGACTGAGGGTGCTTTTAAAGGACAGACCATCGCTTTTCAAGGGAATACTTGCCCTGTCGCTGATGATACTCTGCGGAGGTATCGGCGTTTTCATCGGCATATGCGTATATGAATCAGGCGATGCGGATATCAAAGCGGTGTATATCGGCATCGGCTTCGGTCTGTTTTGCACTGCGGTGGGAATATGTATGTTATTTATGTTCAAAAACCTATACAAGACATTTTACAGCCCAAGCTATCCCCTGACCAGATATACAGCAGAAAAGGTTCGTGAGGCATATGCCTTTCACCGTGGTGAAAATGACCCAAAGCAGCTTATTGAAAGGGAGCTTGCTCCCAATGCTCTGACAGTCGGAAAAACGGGTCATCTTGACAGGCTCACAGCGCTTATAGACAAATGCGGCTGCTCCCGTGATGAGTTCAACGCAGATTATTACAAGGGCGAGATATTCCGAGGCGATATGTGTATGCTGAATGTGGGAGATATTTTCACCATCTACTGCGATATGGGCGCAAATCAGTTTGTTTTCAGAAACAGCGACATAATTTATGTGGGGCCTTACATTGAGACAGATGAGGTCTCGGGCATGACGGTACAGCGCTTTAACATCAAGCTGCGCATAAAGGGCGAAGAGGTCTATCACGTTCTGCGCATCGCCCAATACATGGACAGACCTGTTCTTGACGCATTCAGAAAACGCCGTAAGCTGCTTGACCCTGAGTGCGAGATATTTGATTATCCGTACTGATGACTGTATAATTGTAATAGCAGTCAAACTTATTTGACTTGCAGAATTTTTTATGCTATAATATCCGCTGAAAGTAGTAAGCATTAGCTAATAATTACTTTCAGATCGGAGTGCATTATGAAGAAAATAACTTTTTCAAACAGCAATGACGGATTTTACGGTACATATTATATAAATCCCAACGGTGCGGATAATGCGGTGATAGGACTGTTCGGTGACGACCCTAATGATTACATGGCAAAATGCGGCGCTAAATGGCTGCACAAAAACGGTGTAAATGTTATGTGTATGTCGCCTGACGTAAAAAACTACAGCCACGTTAACTATCCTCTGGAAAGGATAGGAACTGCTATCAAATGGCTTAAAAGCAACGGCAACAAAAAGATAGGCATAATGGGAATGAGCACTGCGGGAATGGATTCCATAGCTGCGGCTTCATACTATCCCGACATCACACTGACTTTCGGGCTTACTCCCAGTGATTTCATCTGGCAGGGATTTGAACAGGGCGAAAAGGACAGCTGCAAGGAATGGCCCATCCCAAATGCGTCCACCCTTTCATGGGAAGGCAAGCCTATCGCTTATATGCCCTTCGTTTATCAGCATCCCGAATATTATCGCATAATAGAAGAGGAAACCAAGGGTTCGGGCGATGTAACACGCAGCACAAAACTGTTTATCGACTCGGAAAAGGCAAGAAAGCACACCGAAGAAGAGATGATAAAGATCGAGAACATTAAGGGCAAGCTTATCCTTATCGGAGCAGAGGACGACAGCTTCTGGGAGACGGGAAAATATATCCGCCGTATGGATAAAAGACTGCAGGAACACCCTCACAGCTGCGACTATGAGGCAATCGTTTATGAGCACGGAACTCATTTTGTCCTGCCCGAATCCCTGCTCAGAACAGCTCTTCCCGTAGGACTTAAATTTGTGCTCAAATTTGTATTCAGGGCAGCAAAGGAATATCCCAACGAGTGCGAGGCAACAAGAAAAGATATTGACAAGCGACTTTCGGCGGCTATAAAAGAGTGGATCGCTAAGTAAAGAACGCACGCCCGGCCTCCGATGTTCCTTTGAAAAGCTCTTATAACTATTTAAAGGAGTCAGCATGAAGATCATCGAATACTACAGCTGCGGCGACCAAGGCAGCTATCTTTCACAAATAAAGCAGTCGGACTGGGGAGCGGGACAATATCTGTATGAGCTTCTCCGTGACGGCAGCATGAAAGCTCTCTGCGGTGAAAGCACACGGGTGCTTATGCTTACCGAGGGCGGAAAACTTATGGCTTTCTGCACCCTTGCGGACAAGGACGACATTCAGCCCACGGAGCTTTCGCCGTGGATAGGCTTTGTATATACATTCCCCAAGTATCGTGGAAAGCGGCTTGCAGGCTATCTGCTAAGCTATGCGGAGGAAGTAGCTCGGAGCGAGGACCGGAAGTTTGTCTATATATCCACTGACCATGTGGGGCTGTATGAAAAATACGGCTATGAGTTTTTTGATGAAATGCAGTCCGTCTCGGGAGAAATTTCAAGGGTTTACCGCAAGAGCCTGAAATATGACATCATCGGCAGGACGGTAAACGTGAAGATTGACCGACCCATGGGCAGCTGTCACCCGAAGCACGGTTATGTTTATCCCGTAAACTACGGCTATGTCGATGGCATGATCGCCCCTGACGGCGAAGATCAGGACGTATATGTGCTGGGCGCAGACAAGCCTCTCAGCGAGTTCACTGGCAGGATAATTGCCGTTATCCACCGCTTTGATGATATGGAAGAAAAGTGGGTGGCTGCTCCTGAGGGCATGAGCTTTACCAAAGAGGAAATTTACAGGCAAGTGGAATTTCAGGAGAAATTTTTTGACAGCGAAGTGAGAATGTGATATAAAACAGCCCGCTCTCGGATATCTGAGAGCGGGCTGTTATTTTTATAAAATACATTATAAAAATAAAAACCACGCAGAAAATTCTACGTGGTTTTTATGGTGCACTGCAAGGGACTCGAAAGAGTACATTCCTTTATTTTTATAAAAATCAATATTGTATTTAAGCAATAAGCTTGATTTAAAGCCACTTTGTTGATAATAATGTCAGGCAGTTTATGCTTATAAAATAAATAAGTGGGTTATAAATTGGGTTATTTCATCTCTTATTGATCGTTTATAAGTCCCTCAAAAATATCCTGAATCATTTTTGCAGCAGTGTCCTTATCACTACCCATTTCGTGTGAATATACACCATATGTGTCCATATCCTTACTATGCCCTACGAGTTGTTTGAGGTACCCTTCAGGAAGAGATTTGGTTATTGACACAAAAGTGTGACGTAACTCATATAGTGTGGTTTTAGCAGATAGTTTATTATAATCACGATACTTACGCCATCTTTGGTAATATGTTTTTTCAGCAACATTGTCACCATATTCATTTGGAAACACAAAATTAGAAGTTATTCCATTTTGTTTAAGCATTTCCTTTTGGTCGTTAAGGACTTGCTGTGAAAAATCGGTTAATTGAAAACTTCGGCGAGCATTATCATTTTTGCCTTTAGTCACTTCACCATAAACATTAATTGAACGCTTTAAGTTAACATCTTTTCCTTTTATATCTGACCATTTCAATCCGATAATTTCACCCGGTCGCATTCCTGTCAATACTTGGAATCTATATGCGTTAATATAAATATCGTATTGCTCTGAACCTTTTCTTAGTGTAACATCAGAAAGAAAAAGCTTTTTTACATCCTCAGGCTGTAAAATGGCTTTTTCTTTTGTTGCTGCTCCCTTGGGAATACTCAGATTTTCAGGAAAAAGAGTAGTGTACTTATTCATACGGCAAAATTTAAGCCACGATGCCATACACCCTTTTATATTCTGCAATGTTTTCTTGGACAAACCCTTGTTATATGCAAAGTTAATTATACTTTGAAGATGCTGCTCGTTGAGCGCTTCAATTTTGAGCCTGCCAATCTTGGGATTTATCCAATTATTGATATAGTATTCATATTGAGTATAATGCGATTTGGAAGTGGTTAGTTTAAGCTGTTCGATATACTCAGCCGTTGTTTTTTTCACATTCAGACGAGTATTTATGACATTTTCATCAAGCCAAGCATCAGCTTTAGCATTGGCTTCACGCTGCCCTGTTCTTCCGGGAGTGCTGCTGTAAAATGTTTTTCTCAGTCCGTCTTTTTGAACTTTTATCTGCCATCTGTTGTACTTTTCCATCCACACAGCTGTGTTAGTACGTTTCATATATATCACTTCCTATCATTCCCCAGTGGGGAATTTTTTATCATCGAAGCTGCAGCGGAGGGTTAGTCAGTATACTGTTGAATAATTGCTGATATGGGATTTTATCTGATAATAACGATATAGTATTGATTCTTTTGTCGGCATCTTTGGAGGAGGCTCCGCAATGATATATTTGTTCTGTTGGTAAACCGAGGTCAATGGCAATATATCTGTCGTGAAATGCTCCCATTGTTTTTTTAAAATCAACGTTAATACCATATTCCCTTTTAAAATCATTATACTCTTGTTGTGATAAACCGGGACCAAGATTGTCGCTGAATATAGATATATTTATGGAATGATTTACATCTTTCAAAAGATGTAAGGTTTTTAAACCTATGTAGTTATCAATAATGAATATAGTGGATTTTGCTTGAGCATATATCGCCTTATACGCAATACCTGCTTCTACCATTTCACCTTTACAAATAAGATATTGACCTTGGTTTTCTGAGAAACCAAAGCTCCTAATTATTTCAGGCAAATCGCTTTTAGAAATCATATTATCTCGTAATTCAGCAATAGCCAAAGTATTCTGATTAGTTTGCACCAAGAGATTATCTATTATATGGCTTCCAAGCATATTTTGATTCGAATATAAGTAGTCCTTCATTGATTTGAAAATACGAATCAATTCTATACTTTGTTTGACAGCCAATTCGCCTTTTAAAACACTCATTAGCATATAAATGCCTTGTTCTGTAAAGGCATGGGGATTATATTTTAGGTTATGACCTCTTGACGTTGTAGTGTTCAAGGTCACATTTTGTGACCTTGAACATTGAAGAGCTTCTTCATCGGTAAGTTCAAACATAAAATCACTTGGAAAACGCTCTATGTTTCTTTTTACCTGTTGATTAAAAGCTTTGGTTTCATACCCATAGATTCGTGCTAAATCATAGTCTAACATAACCTGTTGTTCTCGGATTATGTAAATCTTATCTTTTATTGTATCTTCACTAATTATAGAAAGATCCGTATTTGTTTCCAATTCAGTCGATACACTCATATAATCAGTCCTTTTTTTCCTTTTCTAAGGAATTTAGTTTCTCTTCGGTGAAATTTGGCTTTTTTCGTCTATTATAATTTAGTTTAAAAGCTAATATATCATCTGAAAGTTCAATATCTTTAGGCTCTATAGAAATATAGTCAATATGATTTAATTTATATAGCCTTTCCTTTTCATTTCTATTATCTTCATACCCTTTATCGTTAATTCCCCAATACTCAATATATAATCGCCTGCTTGGCACATAAAAATCAGGAATTTTATATACTAATCCTTCGTCCTCTGTGTAAAGCGTGAGTAAAGGCTCATAAGCGTGTAAATATGAATTGTGGTATAACCAATTATCTATTTTTTGTTCTCTTTCTGACCTAACATAATGACCATCGTCGCAGCGAAATTTCAAAGGGGTTTTCATATTTTTACGATACTCATTAGTATATGCAATAGGTTCTAAATGACAAGAACATCCTTTGGTGACATAATAGAATTTTCCACAATGTTCGCATAGTTGAATTTTGCCATTTTTCTTTAACTCATTACAGTTTGAGCACAATTGGAATGTATCGCCACAGGGGTTACCGCAGAGTTGACATTTTTTGGTTAGTTCCATTTTTTTATCCTTTAAATTTTCGTGATAATAAAATCACTTTCAGTGTTTTACATCTGAAAAAAATCATTTATCTGTTGTATTGTAATTTTCATTCAATAAATCAATTATATCTGCAATAGCTCGATGTCTTTCGGCTGGGGATAACTTAGAAAGGAGGGTAATAATTTCCTGTTCAGCGCTGTCGCCGATAATAACTGTTCCATTCCTTACAGCTTGCACACCATGGTTATCACCGCCGATATATGCCTCTGTATTCCCAATATTTGGATTATCAGTTCTGCCTAAAAGAAAGTCAACAGAGCAATTTAAATAATCAGCAATTTTGGCTATGTTATCACTTTTGGGTAAAGATCCACCTGATAACATTGATGATAAGGCGTTTTTACTTAAACCACATTCTAATAACATTTGTTTTATGACCACGTTTTGCTCTTTAGAACGATCTTTTATTCGATTAGCAATATCCTTGGAACTATACACAAAAATCACCCCCAATAAAAAGCAGTTTGCACAAAATCCCAAAACTTTGGTATTACATATTGACATTCCCAAAACTTTGGGATATAATATTGATAATAAATTATTTAATAACATTATTTGTTATTATTAAAATACAGATATATTTATTATAAACCTTTATGTTACAAAAGTCAACATTTTTTTGGAGGCAATTAAGTTGAATAAATATTCGGTGTGGGATTACCAAAATAATCAAATTCGTATTTTAAAAATAAATAATGAACCTTGGTGGATACTTACAGACGTATGCAAGGTATTAGAGTTATCAAATCCCTCACGGGTTGCAGAAAGACTTGATGATGATGAACGGTCTAACTTTGAGTTAGGTCGTCAGGGAAAGGGAATCATTATTAACGAAAGCGGTCTTTACAACGTAATACTACGTTCAGACAAACCACAGGCAAAGCCATTTAAACGCTGGGTAACTCACGAAGTTTTGCCATCAATAAGGCAAACAGGCTCATACAGCACACTACAAGCACCTGTGAGCGATTTTGACAGCTTGTCAAGGAGAATTGAAGCGTTGGAGAAAGAAGCTCTCCTGCGGCGTGTAGATGCCTTGGAGACTGCATACCAAAATGAAGATGATTATGGCAGCAAATGCTATAGATCAGTAGGGCAGGTTCCGGCACATATCATCGCATCTCTCAATGCTATGATAGACAGCGGACAAACTATTGGTTTTATGCTTGATTTCCTTGAAGATAACCATATATGGCTGTCTAATAGAGGACTTAAAGAATATATCAGAAAAAGAAAGGCGGATAAATGTGGATATTAACACAGGAAGAATAATTAAAGCGAGACTTGCAGCTTTGGGCAAAACTCAGAAGGACCTTTTTGTAGAGCTTAACAGAAGGGGGGCACAGCTCAGTACTGTTCAGCAGCTGTACCAATATATTAACGGGTATAGTATTACATACAAGTCACAGACAATTTTAAGCGCATCGCTGAAAATCCTTGATTTCTGGGAAAGTGAGGCTGATAAAAATGGCAAAACCATTTGTAAGATTAAGAGCTAAATTTCTTGAAGAAGATGTTGATCAGAAAAGTTTAGCAAGATTGATCAATATTGATCCAAGTACTCTTTCAAAAAAACTAATGGGATATAGCCCCTTTACTTCCGATGAAATGTATAAGATATGTGATATTTTACATATTTCCGATGAAGAATTACATATTTTCTTTCCGAGACGGCAGGGGCAGATTGCGAACAGGAGAAAAGGTGCTTGAAATCAATCCTCACCTTTAGGTGTAATTAGTCCTCACCCTTTTAGGCATTAGTCCTCACCTTTAAATGCAATTACTCCTCACCCTTTGGGCATTAGTCCTCACCTTTGGGTAATTGCTCCTCACCTTTATGTCTGCAAATCCGCTCTACAAAAGGGTTAGCGGAATCCGTAAACAAGCTTATAACAGGTATATAAACAAGATTGTTATAAACAAGCTTACTAACAACTGATAGCTTGACTGTTGGTTTTCAGAAAAGAAGTGAAAAAATGACTGAAAAAAAAGAACACGTTATCGAGATGTCTCATAGGCTCAATCTTATGCGTTCGGAAAAGTTTTGCACTAACGAGCTTAAAGTTCTTGATAAATATATGTCTCGAATCAATCCGAGGGATAAATCTACCCGGAAGGTTGTTTTTACTCTTAAGGAGTTCCAGAAGGATCTCGGAATAAACGATTTGAGGTATAAAACGCTGAGGACGAATGTTGAAGCTTTGCTTGGAAGATGTGTTTTTTTGCCGAATTCAGAAACCGGCGAGTTTATTGCTTTTCAGCTTTTTAAAGAGGTTGAGTTGAAAAAAGATAGTACAAAAGGTTGGATCGTTACTCTTGACTGCCACGATAGAGCTGTAGATTTGTTCTTTGACCTTGCCAAAGACGGATATTTCAGCAGGAAGCTGAAATACAGTATGCGGCTTAACTCAGCAAATCAGATCAAGTTCTATATGCTGATGAAGGAATACGAGGGTGTAGGTAAAAAGAAAATAAGACTGACAGAGCTTATCGACTGGCTAAAGGTAAATCCAAATATGCCTTGGAAATATTTCAAGCGTGATGTTGTCGATATATGTCAAAAAGCACTAACGGAGCTTACGGATGTAACTTTTACATATGAGTGCAAGCGTAATGGTCACGCATATGAGTATATTACGTTTTTTATAAAGCCTAATCATCATGAACAGATGATGTTAGATGATTATGAAGATGATGAAAACATTCAGGCTGAAGTACTGGAAACAGAAGAAACGGTTTCAGAAGCTTATAAATACAGCAATGAAAATCTTGAGTTTCTTGCTGAGGCGTGTGATAATTCTTTTTCCGAAGATGAGATGCAGATTATTTTCAGCATCATTGTAAAAAAAATTCCAAGTCATAAAGAGTGGTTGGAAAGATATGATTATTTGCTTTTAAAATACAAAGAGCTGAAATACAGAATTTCAAGAACAGATCTTCCGCCAATCAAATCCAAATTCAATTATTTTAGATTTATGCTTGAGAGCGATGTTAAGGAGGAATAGAAAAATGACAAATCCTGCACTCCTCAATACAAAGAAATTATATGCGATTTTCGAGCACGCAATAAGAGCTTATAAATAGCAAGTAACGGAGGCTAAAATATGATTGACATTGTTTTTATGATTGAATCGTTTAAGTCAATGCCGCTGTGGTTACAGATTATTATATGTATTTTATCTCTTGTGTTTATTATAGGAACTGCCTCTATAATATTTGAAGCAGAAGAAGAAGGAGAAAATTACGGAAAGCTTCTGGTGATTAACATTATGAACTTACTCTTACTTATTAACATAGTGATATTTTATAATTAGGAGGATTGAATAAATGACAAATCCTGATGAAAAAAGCTGTGACGTTATTTTTCTTGACACTGAAACAACAGGACTTGATCCTGAAGCAGATGAGATTCTACAGATATCGGTTATGAACAATAGCGGCGAAATACTGCTTAATAGTTATATATCCATAATACTCATAGGACTGCTGCTTTGCGATTTTCTTACAAATGATAGGCTTAATTAAAAGGAGAAGCAAGCTACGATGAAAAAGGCAATAAATTTCTCAGATCTGACGCAATGCCCGTTTTGCGGATGTAATGGTTTTTATGTTCGACAGCACGCAGAGGGAACCGTAATATATCATCATTCCTTTGATGGTTCTGAATCTGATAATAATGATATGTATAATGATCTCAATATTACAGGCGGCAAAAGAGCTTATTGTTCTCAGTGCAATAAATTTCTTGGAAATTGTGAAACCAATAAAATCAGTTTGCCGGCTTTGAAAGCTCTTTTAAAAAATGAGGAGGAAGAAGAAATTGGCAAGTAAATGTACTTTAGAGGACTTAAAGGAAAGCGAGCTTGAACTGCTTGTGCCGCAAATGGTTGCAGATGTACTTGGAACATCTGCAAAGACCCTTATACAAACAGCAAGAAATGCTCCTGATAGTTTAGGTTTTCCAGTCATTAAAATAGGAAAACGTGTAAGGATCCCGAGGCGTGCATTTATTGATTTTATGTTGGGAAGTTCAAAGAAGGAGTAACGAAATATGGAAAAAGTAATTTTAATAATTATTTTGCAGTGCAGCTTGGCAGGTCTTAAATACTACTTTCAGCTGTTTTATAAAGCATACAAAAAAATTGAAGAAGAAAACAAGTACAGCGAACCTGACGAAACAACATCATCTGTAAAAACGCATCATTTTAATAAAAAGCAAAAATAATATTTTTTCTGCCAGACTGCTGTTGAAAAAGGTAGATACTTTTCTCCGTAAACGGTTGTTTGCAAGGCTTTTGGTGGACGGAAGCGGGTGGTGGCTTAATAAATAGCAAGCATAGAAAAGGTATATACCTTTTCCCATTATCTGTAATTTCAGATAATGATAGGGGTAAACACCCCTAATACCCCAAATTGTAAAAAGAGGTAAATACTATGCCGTATGGAAAAGATAGGATAATGAAACTTATTGGTTATTCGCCTAAAGAATGGGCTATTATTTCTGACCGATCCAAGAAGCTGGGAATGAGAACAGGAACCTATATTCGCACCATTTCTGTTCAAGGGAGCATTAAGGTTTTCAATCTTAAAGAGCTGACAGATGTCTATAAGGCGATGAACAGGATCGGCGTGAATATCAATCAGATATCGACTGTCGCAAACAGCACAAAATCAATTTATCAGAAAGATATCGAGGACTTGCAAGAGGAAATAAAGCAGCTTAGGCTTGTTGTTGAGGACTGGCTTTCGCCGCTTCAGTCGGAGGAGCTGTTGTAATGTGCCTATAGTAAAATACGTTGCGGTTCATACTACTCCGTTGTCTAACATTGAGTATATTCTGAATGGTGACAAAAATGACGAAATGAAATTTGCAACAGGAATAAATTGTACTGCCAATCCTCAGGAGGCGTATGATGAGTTTCGCAGAACATTCGAAATATGTGCAAAGGAAAGATTTTTCAAATCTGAGATTGTCGCAGACAAGGACAAGTCCGAAAAACCAAAGCAGAAAGAAAAGGTGCGTATCCACCATTACATACAATCCTTTTCTCCGGATGAAAATGTCACTCCCGAGGAAGCTCATCAGATCGGTATTGAATGGGCGAAAAAGGTTTTCGGAAATGATCATCAGGTCATCGTGAGTACACACGTTGATAAGGATCACATACATAATCATTTTGCGGTGTGCCCATATAATCTGGACGGAAAGCAATGGTATGCAAATTATCGGTCGCTTATGAAAGTGCGGAAGATTTCAGATGCTATTGCACTTGAACACGGTCTGCATATTATTGAAAGCCCCAAGCACAAAAATACGATGAAGTATAATGAATGGCTTACACGAAAAAACGGCACATCATGGAAACAGAAGCTTTGCAATGATATTGACAAAATTATTCTGGATAAAAACGTAAAAAATCTTCAAGACATTGAGATGAAGCTTTCAGAGAAAGGATATGTTGTGCATCAAGGTAAGTATCTTTCGATAAAAGCACCAAAGCAGAAATATGCGATTAGAAGTTTTCGTCTGGGGGATGGGTATTCCATACCTGACTTGGAATATCGTATTTTACATAAGGATAAAGAAATCAGTCCTGCTGCTATTGAACGTCTATCCGGTATCCAGAGAGAATATGCAATATGTATGCGCCAGATGCAGATAAGCATTTTTATAAAAAAAGAAAAGAAAACTACATATTCAGATTTGAGGAAAAGTGCAGATCTGCTTAATTATTTAAGCTTAAATAATATAACATCTGTATCAGAGTTTGAAAACAAGCTTAACTGTGCAGCAGAAAAGTATCAATCATTATCAGATAAGCATGATGCGCTTTCAAAGCAAATAAATGCTATGAAAAAAATAATAACAGACGGCGAAAGCTATCTTGCACTGTCATCCGCTGAATTTCTTACGTCAGAAGAAAAAGTAATGTATAATAAGGTTTCGTATGTTGAGGCAAGCGGAATAACCGACAGGGAGGATTTGAATGCGAGAAAATCAAAATTAGCAATGATCAAAAACGAGTTAAGCGATACTGCAAACCAATTAGAGCTGTTTAAGTCAGAAAGAGATACTATCGCTGCTAATTATGAGACGTATTTAAAAAACATGTCAAATCCTTCATATGCACCCCACCAGGATTATCAGCTTGAGCCGCAGCCCGAAGAGAAGCTTTATATAAGAAATAATGAACAGGAGGTAGAACGATAATGTCAAGCGATTATAAGAAAACACAAAACATATTTCCGCATCCGAAGCGTGATGATTTGAAAAAGTTAACTGCTAAGGGCTGCATTTGCATAGCAGATCAGGTGAAAACTAACACAGCATCCAACGATGACTTTGGCAACTACACTCGGGAAGTTGTGATCGTAATATTGAAAGAACTGGCGAGCAGCATGGATCCGAACGAAAGCATCGCCGAGTGTTTCGAGTGTTTAAGGAGGAGAAAACCATGGAATTTAATGCAATAAACGGGGTTATTTTAGTTGAGGAAATTTGTCACTTTCCTATAGCATTACTAATTATTATTCTGGTAATTTATATTACAGGCTTTTTAGTCACTAAAAATATCGGCACAAAGAAAGAGACATCGTGGTTAGATATAATTAAACTGATTAGTTTATTATTTATTATGGGATCTACACTCTATGAGCTGCTCTATGATCCTCTACATTTAAAAGCTCCAACAGGCGAGTATAAGGTAATTACAATTCAGGATGTAAGTATGACTGAATTTCAGGATACATATGAAATCGTCGATTACAAAGATGGAGTTTATACGGTACGAATGAAAGGAGAACAATAATCATGGCAAAATCAAATTTTGAACCATACGCTTATCTTTATGATAATGGATTCTTTGATCCGATAGAAGTGATAGTTGATGGTAATAATGAAATACGTGTTCCGGAAACGATTGTGCCTGAAAATATTTATTATACTCCTTCCAAATCGGCATCAAAAAGTAGCAAACCAGACAAATATGAAAACTTTTTAAAAAGACTATACGAAATATGGATGTATGGTTGTGATGGGGTGGAATTTGTCCAAAAAATATGGCTGCCTGCTTTTTTGATATGTCTATTTGCTGGTGCAGCAAATGCAAAACACCTAAAAAGTAATCCGAAATACTTGATAATCCTGATTATAATATTTTCAATAATTTCACTTATTACAATAATATATGCGATATGGGATATGAATGGCGGTAAAATGCTAAAATCACTTTTACTGAAGAATCTGGGACTTTATAAAAACCAAACATTATATACTTTAAATTTTGATTATGACGTTATACCTGTTAAACTTTACGATGTTTATTTGAACGGTGAGAACGATATCCTGTTTACCTGTACAACGTTAATTGGCTTAGAGGATAATTGCCTGCAAAAATATATTACCTTAAATAAGGACGAACTGTTTTTAACACCGGAACAGGCGTTAGAACAGCTACCTGTTATTCAGTCACGCCAGCTCAGCACATTGACTGATATTTTGCAGGATAAATCAGCTGCTTTCCTGAATGGAAAATCTTTCCGAAAATATGCTGCGCTGTATTATAAGAAGCAGAATGTAAACTCGGTAATATCTGATACGAGGCATGACCATATTGCTATTTATGATTTCCTGACAACTAAAGATAGCCTCATTAAATTCTGCAAATTTATAAAAGAAGCAAAATTTGAAAAATCAGTAGCGGAACAGAGAAAAAATGCACAGGCTGAAAAGGAACGAGCTATCTTAAATGATGCGTTAAATTCGATGAAGGTATAAACAACATGACGACTTTCGAACTCATTAAGGCAATGAGTATTGATGACATGTCGAAATTTCTTGCTGCCGTCACATATAAGATCGATTTGGATATTGTTTAGGAATATACTGTGAAATTTATTCCCCACTGGGGAATGGAAAGGATAAGGATTATGAAAATAACATTTGATAACAATTCTTTTGTCGGTATCTCTATTGATACATATAACAGACGGGAATATGTTATTAAATCAGAAAATGGCGTTGAAACATATTGTGTTGAGGGAATAGGACGGTTTCTTTCGGATCACTTTGATTTTGCAAATCAGATTTTTACTCCTGATTTTTTTGAAGCCCAGAAGCACCTGAAACTGAATGCCGGGCATCAATATGATGTATTGGATGTGTTAAAAGTTTCTGCCCCTAAAATTATATCCGAATGGGAAGCTGCCTATGAATTTGAAAGCACTCCCGCTGTTGGGGCATTGTATCTTATATATCGGAACGATCGGCAATATTTTGTTGCGGAAAAAGATATGATTTCACAAATCAGTTTTATAATCAATTATCTTAATGAGCTGTATGCCGCAGGAATGTTTCCTCGCTGCTGTATGAGCTGCGGTACTCTTTTCCTTTCAGGCAAACGGCACGGTAATGTTCTTTGTTCAGACAGATGCCGCAGGAAAAAGAAGTCACAAAACACCATGTTTTATTACAGCGTGTGTTCTGAAAATGAAAAGCTGTATCTGAAAATATACCGAAAATGGAAGGAACGTATATATCGTGCAGCTGATAACCACTCCATCAGCGAGAGCGGTCTGGAGCAGCTTGATAGGAAACTAAAACAGCTTATTGTTATGCACAGAGAATATGCTTATAGACGGGAGGAAGGAAGATTAAATGAAACCGACTGGGCTGCTGCTCTTGAAAATTATGACAATGAGCTTTATGAATTATGGGATAATATAAAAAGCCATAAATGCCCCACTGGGGAACCGACAAGAGGTAAATAAGTATGTTTTGGGATAAATACAATAAAATTTGTAAAGAAAGAAATATAAAGCCCCGAAAACTTGCAGCAGAACTTGATATATCGCCTGCAACGGTCACAAGGTGGATAAATGGCAGTGTTCCAAAAATGAAGACTGTAAAAAAGCTTTCGGAAATGTTACAAGTGCCTGTGGTGTATTTTTTTAATGAAGATGAAGAGCTTGATAATGTTCTGAATATAGTAAAGGCAAGGAGAAATGTACAAAAAATTGTTGAGCTGTGCGATGAACTTAATGACAGTCAGATAGATACACTTTTTATGTGCATCGCACAGATGAAAATAAAAAAGGTTGAGGAGGAGTGTGAAAAACGCAAAGAACAAATCCTTTTGGATTATAATGCAGAGCTTTAGAATAATTTAAGAGGTTGAAAATTCCCCACTGGGGAACCGAAAGGAGTCGAAAATATGACAATAAAAGAATTTTGCACAGAATACGGTAAGTCAGAAACCAATGTCAGAGCAAAAATTGCACATAATAAGGATAAGCTGAAAGATCACGTTTCTAAAAGCCCATACACAAGGACGATTACTTTTGATGATTTTGCTGTAAGATTTCTTCTTGAAGATAGGAGAAGTAAAAGCAGCTCTGATGAAAGTTTTACAAGAAAAACGGAAGAAAATGAAATGCCCAAAGGGGCTTCTGTTAATGACACAGTAGATATTTTTCAGAATTGGAGTGACGTAAAAAAGAAGCGGGTAATGGATATTTGTATGGAACAAGTCAAAAAACAGCACAGGCAGCTAAGCTATATACCTGACAGCTTTAAAACCAAGGAGCTGTGCCGATGCGCCGTTGAAAATTACGGCTTGGCACTGCAATATGTTCCTGAGTGCTTTGTTACGAAAGAGCTGTGCGATATTGCTGTAAAGTCAAACAGTGTTGCACTTAGCTATGTCCCGGATAAATTCAAATCTTCTGAAATGATACAGACAGCTTTTAACAATTACAGCGAAGCTCGCAAACATTGCATAAGCAGTGATGAATTGGATAGAGACAGCAATCTGCTCCAATATGTTCCGGAAGTATTTCGAACAGAAAGTATATGCTTTAAATCACTACTTGTGAGCGATTGCAATGTGAAATATATTCCTGCAAAGTATCTTAATACCGATAAGTTTATAGAAAAGATGATAAGATCACCGGTAAGCAGAAAATATATTCCTCTCAGTTTTTGGACAAAAGACAAAATAAAAGAAACCTTACAAAAGGATAATCAAACAAATTATGCACATTGTTTTGGATTAAACGGTTATCCAAAGGAATGCTTCAACTACGAATTATATGTTGAATTCATTGACCAAAAGCTTATTGATCCAATGGATATTTATAGAAGCGATTATTATTCTTCTGTGCTTACAAGGGAGGAAATGAAAAAAATACGGCAAATTGATATTGATGAGCATAACAGGCTGGAGGAAATATATGCTCTGATACAGCAGGATTCCAAAAATATCAGACTTATGCCGACAGATAATGAAAAATATAGCGTTTATGCGTTGACGGCAGTTTGCAAATGTGGCGAAGCACTTAGATATGTCCCTATGGAGATGAGAACCGAATATATGTGTCAGGCGGCTGTCGAAGATAATCCCGATGCAATTCTTTATGTTCCTGTTGAATATAGACAGCAGATAATAGAAAATATACGTGATAGAAAAGATTGGATAAAGTATATATTCGATGATGGATATTTATCGGATATGTTTATAAAGTGAGAAAGGGAATGATCGTATGAATAAGAAATTGATTAAAGCTATTATGGAAAACAGAACTGCTGACAAAGCCACTATGGACATTCTTCTCAGACTTCCTGATGAGGCGTATAATGAGCTCAAATACATAAATGAACATACCTTGGAAAATGGTGCTGATTGGGCAACAAGGCAGTTTCAGGGTGTGATCTGCAAATATTTAAGTGATGATGAGAAGCTTATGCAGCTCATAGATGAAGACGAGCGCCGGAATACATGATGATATAAAAAAGCTGCACTTATATAAAAGGTGCAGCTTACTTTGAATATGTTGGCTATAAGTCTTATTTATCCTTGCTTTTAGGAATAATATCTGATAAATCTGAAAGAAAATCTACAGTTTTTGATGCTATAGACTTTTTATGCTTGATTTCTTTCTCAGAATATCCTATGCAAACAAAATCTATGACTTTATTTATTAGGCTTTTTATAAATAACAGGATCAGGGCAGAAAGTAAAATTTGAATAATATATGGTTCAAAAACATCAAAACAATTCTTTATTGAAATCTGTATAGATTCTGATATAGCTTGTGTAATGACATCGTTGTCAATCATAATAATTTAAAGTACACCTCCTTCGATTAAATGTAGTCATAGGTTATAGTATTGTAATCTTGTGAAAAATATGTGGTAAAATAGTGCTTATGAGATGAAAAAGCTACTTTTTTGCTGCTTTTTCCTTTTCCATCTCAATCATAAATCCATCACGCTCCAGAAGAGCAATCACGTAAGAATTTAAACTGAATCCCCGGTGTGCAGCCTGAGCCTTATACTTGTCCTTGGCCCCCTTTTCGCAGCGCACTTTGAATTCGTCAAGCGTGGAAAGATACTTTTTATTAGCCTTTAACTGAGCGGTTGTTTGCTTCACGGCGAATCACTTCCTTATCAATTTCCTATATTATAGCACATAAATATATGTGTGTACACACATATTTCCCACAAAAAAGAAAAATAAATTTGTGTATTTTCACTCTTGATATGTGGGTACACATATGCTATAATATAGACAATAAAAAACTTCCCCATTGGGGAAATGCCAAGATCAGGACATGAAAGGATAAGATATTATGACAACACTGTTACTTATACCCGTTAAGCTCATCGCAAAGGCTCTGCTTTATATTTTGTCCGCAATTATTTGCGTAATAGCATGGGTCATAGGGCTTCCGGCAATGATTTTTAGAAATCTCTGTGCTATTATTGGCGGTATATCAATAATAGCATTAACCATCCTGCTCGTGATTGGGGCAGCACCTAATACAGTAAATCCTCTGCTTTGCTATGGAGCTTCCATAGGCGTTATACTCATTCCTATGCTTCTTATTGAAATTATGAAAGCTTGCTTTTGTATTCGAGGCCGTCTGCTTGGCGCTGCGGATAATATACAACTGATTGGATAACAGGAGGATGGCAGCATGAATATTGAAGATAACATAAAGATTCAGCAGGCTTTTGTACAAGCACGAATTGAATATGCAGCCGCTGAGGAAGAAAGGCAGAAAAAGATTAAGGAAAAGGCTCACGCCGCATTGATTATACGTCAACAGCAGGCAGCAGAGCGAAAGGCTTTAATCGACAGAATAAAAAGTGATTCGGAGCGCATGAAAAAAATGGAGGGTTATGCTTTTGAGGTCACAAAGCCCAAGTACAATTTATAATCGGAGGTAAATATTATGGAAGAAATGGATATCAGGACTTTATCTGAGGGCAAATATGCAATTCAGAGGAAAAATGTGCTCAAGGACCACTTTCCCGCAGCATACCAGCGTATGCAGATGGATGGAACTCTTGAGGAGCATCTTGCATATACGCAGGAAAGCGTAAGCAATTACGTTGATATATGCGCCGAACGCTATAAGCAGACCGAAGAATACAAGCAGGCGGAAGCTGCTGATCCGATGGAAGCAATGAGATTGCTTAATATGACCGTCCTTGAAGCGGAGGAAGCTGCTTACAGATCATGGATAGCAATAGACGCATATGAAGAGGAGGACGATGAATAATGAAGATCATAGCTATCGCCAATCAGAAAGGCGGAGTAGGCAAAACCACAACAGCGGTGAATCTTGGCACTGCTCTTGAGCTTTCGGGAAAAAGGGTGCTTCTCATTGACCTTGATCCGCAGGCTAATATGTCTGCATATCTCGGATTTGAGGACGACGACAAAGCGACTATGAGTGACCTCGTAATGACAACGGCAAATAACTTTACGATGGGCGCTCAGAAGCGTGAAATGCCCTCTATGGACGAATGCGTTCGATACAGTGAGATCAATAAGGTACATTTCATTCCTTCTGATATAGGTTTGGCATATGCCGATGCGTGTATGATGCAGGCGGCTCAGAGGGAAAGCGTACTGAAATTCATTCTTTCAGACAAGGCAATACAGGAATATGACTATGTTATAATCGACTGTCTCCCCTCTCTCGGAATACTGCTCATCAATGCCCTTACTGCTTCAGACGGTGTGATAATTCCTGTTCAGACACAGAAATTTGCACTTGACGGACTGGATATGCTCAGTGAGATATATAATCAGGTAAAGGAAACTATCAATCCAAAGCTTGATATAACCGGAGTTCTTGCCACAATGGCTGATAACACAAATATTAGCCGCTCGGTTGTTGAGAAGCTTACAGAACGGTACGGCAATAAGATGTTTTGCACACAGATACATAAGTCGGTCGAAGCAGCCAACAGCTCAGAACGTATGAAGTCTCTTTGCCTGAACAAGACAAAGCTTGGAGAGGAATACAAGGCGCTTGCTACCGAAATAATGAGCCGAACATAAATATTCCCCACTGGGGAATAACAGGAAGCGATAAAATGCAGACATACATCTGTAAATGCGGAAAAACCTTTGAAAAGCCAACAAACGCTGATACCACAGGATATGTGCTTCAAGATTTCTCTCCGCAGCACGAATGCTACGGCTGTCCGTATATTGTTACAGTGAGAGACTGGGTTACACAGAAAATTACCAAACAGGAATGCAGGGCTACGCCTAAAATACAATACCGCTCATTTACGGATATAGGTACTGATGATAAAGATTTTAGGACTTGCCACCTTTATTCTCTTGACCTTGTGTTTGTAAGAAGAGTCCTCAACTTTGTAAACAGTCTTGAAGGAGCAGAAAACCATAATCACGCAATTCCTGATACGTGGCGTGCGGCTGATTTTGAAAACAGCGGCCTGGCAAAATTCTTTATCAGCTTTCAGAAAAACAAGAAAGGAACTGCCGCACGGAGAGAAGTGATGCAGACGTTCTTCAATGCAGACGGTTTTCGTAAGAATACTTCAGAAGAAGGCGAAAAAGATATCATTTTACAGCGTATCGAAATCGCCAAGGAAAATGCACTGGGCAGATGTGAGCCAGAAAAAACGGAGGAAAAGATTATGAAATTTGATGTTACGAGTATGCTTTCAAGCATACCTGCTACAGCGGAAACATTGTCTGTACAGGAAATTCCCATTGATTTGCTTGTCCCCTACGGCAAACATCCATTTACACTTTATACGGGCGAAAGACTTGACGATATGGTGCAGTCCGTTAAAAGCAATGGCATACTTACTCCTATTATAGTGCGTGATGCGTCAGGAAAGTATGAGATTTTGGCAGGACATAACCGCACCAATGCCGCAAAAATCGCAGGGCTTACAACTGTTCCTGCCGTTGTAAAGACTAATTTATCCGATGAAGATGCCGAGATGTATGTTATTGAGACAAACCTTATGCAGCGTGGCTTCAAAGATCTCCACATATCAGAGCAGGCGGCTGTAGTCGCTCTCCGTCACTCCAAGATGTTTAACGAAAATAAGGTCAAGGCAATACACGATGAACTGGGAGCAATAGAAGCCGGGGCGGAAGAACCAAAGAATGACAGCAAGCTTGCCCGTGTTGGAGAAGAATACAGCCTTTCAAAAAATACGGTTGCACGTCTTATCCGTGTTAACAAGCTCCTTACTGCCGATAATGAGTTCACCGTTGCACTTGATTCACTTAGACTTTCCGTAAGAGCTGCGGTCGAGCTTTCATACATATCCTCAAAAGAAGCTCTTGCGGCAATACGTGAAGCATATAAGGATAGTGTGGTGATCGATAACATTTGGCGGGATTCCGTAAAAATTGATATGAAGCTTGCAGAAAGACTTCGTGAACTCTTTGAAGAGTTTAACGGTACGCAAAAGGCTGCTGAACTCGCTATCAGGGGTATGAATCGTAATGATAAAAAGCCCTCAAAACCACGGACATATAAGCTTTCCTCAGAAACATACAGTAAATTTTTTACTGAGAATGACAGCGATGAACACATAAATTCGGTTATCCAAGCTGCACTGGAACAGTATTTCCGTGCGAAATAAGTTGACAGTGAAATAATGATATGATATAATGTTTAAGATATAATCAATATCTTAGCTGACAATGCTACAAGATTTCAGAGTAAGGAGAACATCTATGACTAAAACAAAATTTATTGCAGTAGCAGCTGCTGTGTTACTGACCACCCTGGCAACTGCCTGCGGAGACCAAAAAGCCAATACAGATACATCTTCATCTGCTGTGACTACTTCATCAGTAGAGTTGGAGAATACGGAAGCAACTCCCAAAGACATCACAACAATAGATCCGTTTGACGGGTTAAATGTTGTCTTTAATGGTGATAATGGCAGCGGAACGGTAGAAATGGAATACACCGGTAATAATGCTTTTATTCGGGATAATGTAAGATTCCATTGCGATTCTCCGAACTCGACAAAACTTTCTAACGGAGATATAATTTCTGTTTCAGCACGCTGTACTCCAAAAGATCTGCAGGAAAACAATCTGGAATTATCTTCCACAGAAAAGGAATATACAGTAACTGAACTTGGCGGATTCATTGAAGTGCCGGATGGATATGATTTCTCAGAAATAGATGCCATTATGGAAGATGGCTTCTTAAGAGGCAAATGGGAAAATATGTGCGGCATAGGTAAGATCATCAATGACGTATCTGAATCAGATGCAATAGAATGGCAGATAAATGACCGGTCATACACCTTATATGAGAAAAAATTATATCTGAAAAATAATAACCCCGTTCCGAATTACTATTATATATTTTATAAATTGGACTTTGAGTGTGAAAAGATAGATGGTGTCTATGTAGATAACCCTGATTCAGAATATGATTATGGAGATATCGTGCATTGGAAGGGCCTTGCAGTTGTACAGCTTGCATCTTTATATGCAGATAATCATTCATTGATCGTTAAATCCAATTTTGAAAATGATATCAACTCTTTAGACAGCCAGATAATTTATTTTTGTAAAGATGAAACTGCATTAGAAGACAAAATAAACGAAGAGATGAGCAATTATCAAAAAAAATTCGATGCTGTTTATGATGTAAAGTAATATGTTTTATCAATGGACTGCTGCATTTCAATATGAAGTGCAGCATTTTTTTATTGTTTTTTTCTAATTCAAAAAATCGCAATAGCAATAGAATGTTTACACAACTTTTACAATTATAAAAAAGCAACTTTTTTTGTCTCTTTTTGTCCGTTTTGGAATGATTTTGACTTATATTGGCATATTTTATCCGATTTGTCTTTTTTTCAAATGTGTTATAATATAAATACACAAATTTGGAGGAAAAAAGCCATGAAAATAAAATTAGTTGCTTGCATATGTTGTGCTGCATTGTCGCTTACTGCTTGCATTGGCAGTAACGAAAATGTGTCCGAACAATCTGATTTATCATCGGAAGCAATTCAATCTACACTTGCAGAAACGGAGACACCCGTATATGAATTTACCGAAAGCGACAAATTGGTGGCAAAATGGTTTTCGGAATATATCACTGATCCGGATAGCTTTGCTGATATAACCGACTATCAATATTATGCACGCACTCTTAACCTGGAGAAAGATTACTTTCTTTCTTCTGATTTATGGCAGGTGTATTATAATCCTGAGATAAATCTTAACCGTGATATCGACTGCAAAGATGTTTATCTTATACGCATAGACCCTAATAAGCTAATGGATATCTATTCTGCCAGAATGGGAATGTCAGTAGATGAACTCTGCAAGGGGTTAGCGGTAACCAAAGAGCAATTATATTATAATTGGGGATTTATGCCTTCCTCTATTGATTACGAAACAAAGCATAATAACGGCGAAGTTACGTACTCTGAAAAAGAATCAGAAATATTCGGGGCATTTAATGGTGAAAACCGTGTTAACGTGATGAAAACACATCTTCTTGAAGTGAGCTATGATGGGGATATATCTTATAGCAGTAATGTTTCAGATCGGCTGAAAATAAAGCGAAGAGATATGCTTCACGCATATTCAGATGATAATTATTTATACAGTTCTTACAGTGATAATGAAAAGTCAGCACAAATCACAGTAAACGGCATCGGAATACGTGCAGTTATTCCGCTTACCATTCCAAATGCCTGGAACAACGCAGAAACGGATCAGGCAATTACTCCTATGATAAATGTTTCGCCTTATGCTTACGGTTGTACAGATGCAGATATTATCCCTATTACTGATTATTTGAATATGGAGGATTGACTTAAATGATAGGTGAAGATGCAGTAAACAGCACTACGGCTATGCTTGAAAAACTTATGCAAATTATCCTTGAGATAATCAGAATGCAAAGAGACAGCCAGAGATATAATTCCCGTGAAGCAGCTAAACCATCTAAAGAGAATGCCAAACAGCCAAAAATAAAATTTGGCGAGATGAAAAAAACAGAATATAAAAAAATGCTCAATGCAGGAGATAAAATGCACCGAATTGAGGTTGATAAAAATCAGCTTGAAGGGCTGAATAAAATAGCCAAGGAGATAGGTGCCAAATACTGGGTTATGAGTACAGAAGGTAATACAGCTTCGGTAATTGTTCCAGAAAAGTTTTTTGTTCAAATGCAGGGAGCATTGGAGGAAGCTACCAAGTTACAGCTTACTAAATCGCCTCAGTCACTTGCTGTACATAATGGTGCAGAAATCATATCAGCTGAGGATATTGATATGGCTAAGGCAGTGCTTAGTTATCATGACATTCCGGCGGCAACCTTTAAAACCGATGGCGGCTACATGAATATTGTATCATCTGATTTTGACGGACAATATAAAGCGGCCATGCAGGAGATTTCAAGGCTGAAAGATGAGCTGAAAAATATTGATATTACAGTATTTGAGCAGACAATGCCATTTGAATATATAAATAAGCTTGACACAAAAATTATTGAAGCCACTCAGGAAATGGCACAATATATTAAATTAAATGTCCCTGATGCAGAGCTGCTCAGGACAGAAAGCGGAGAAATTGCCGTTAAATATCCTGCTGCATCAGAAGCACAAATACAGAATTGCATAACAAACTATTCTAACGACATAGCAGCTGCACAGGACTATCAGGCTGTGATAATTGATAATACCATCAATATAAATCGTGATAAGCTGCTTATCAGCGAAAATACATCTGAATATTTTACAAGAGTACCAAATACAGCCGGACAGGACTACATAAAAATAGCTAAAGATGATTCCGCTCTGACCGATGGCAAAACCATATCTGCCAAGATAGATTATGATAAAACATATCAGATATTTGATAAAGACGGCAATCTTAAATCCGAATTGTCCGGTAGAGATCTTGCCGCAAAATATAATACAAAAAGTCGGTCTGCCAACAAGAAAACTGATATCAGGCGCTATAACAATGATTCGCTTGATCGAATTGAAGTATATAACGCCAAAGAAAATAAGCTTGTCAGAATCGGAATAGAAAATGCCGATGTGGTACGCAAAAATTTGCTTGATTGCGGGATAAGTCCATTTGCGGCCGAAAAACTTCTGGCAGATATAGATAATTCACTTTCAGATGATTATAAAGCCGTATTCAAATATAATCCGCCTTCTATACAGAACAGTTTCAGTGAAATAAAAAGCGATATGCTTGAACAGTATAAGGTGGCTGAAAAAATCAGCTCTGCTCAGCTGGTTGATGGCTTCAATGATACATTAGGTAAAAAATGCTGCGTTTTTGATAAAAGAACAAATGAATATGTTCTCGTCCCCGCACAGGAAAATCGTTTAAAAACAGCGCTGGCACAGATGGGCTACGATGTTTTACAGACAAATGTAATAGTCTCGGAGGCACAAAAATCTTACTCTCCAAGCGGAGCTACTCTTGAACGTGAAGATATTCACGCACAGAGTTTTGAGACCGGAAATGCGGAAGTCAGTGCATATAAGTTCTGTAACGATGAGCATGGAATTATACTCATTAAGCAAGAGATTACTGATACTGACGTATCTATAAAATATGCCGATATAAATAAGGATACTACACGTCCTGAAATTGAAAAAGCATTAAAGTCCGAATTTCATATGCAGGATGCGGCATCTATCGCAGAATTGCTGAACTGTATGGAAAAGGAACAGCTTATTTCCAAGGCAGTTTCCACCATTACTAAAGACGGCTTTGAGATCTCCCAGGTATCATCAGATTATTTGAAAATATCAAAGGATAGCTCCACTTTAATGCTGGATAAAAACAAGGTCGATATTAAGCAGCTTTCCAATGCGTTTGGAATAACAGAAAAACAGGCTGATAAGCTTAGCAACAGTCTCAGTAAATCATTGAAAGCTGCCGATAGGAAAGAGAAAAGCCAGACCCTTAATGATATCAAAAATGCAGCAAAGAAAGCGTATGAACAGCTATCTGATAAAAAAGCGCAGCCGTCTCCTGAGAAAAAGATCTCAGCGGAGTTTGACAGGAGTTAAACTATGGCAGATAATAAAGGAATTCCTCAGAAGAAAAAAACGTCCGATTTCGTGATATATGCCGTGATTGCCGTTATACTTTTAGTTGTAGGTATATGGGGAGGCTATGTTTTACAGGAAACAGCGAATATGAAGGGCGAAATAAACTTTCAAAAAGCACTTGATCGTTCAAGTGATTATGCTAATGTCAGCAGCTTCTTTGCGGCAGTAAATTCTGCCTTAACAGAAAATGGCATTGCTAAAAAAGGAGCCATTTATGGCGGCGTGGCTGGTTTATTGGTTGTTGCTTATCAGCTTTCAAAGACTCCCAAGCGATTTCACAGAAAGGGCGAAGAGCACGGATCGGCAAGATGGGGCACAGACAAAGAAAAAAAGATTGTAGGAGATGTCAATGATTTCTATAACAATGCCATTCTTGCAGAGGATATTTTTCTTGTCGTTGACAGAAAAAAACGTGATTTTAACGCTCTTTCGGACAAAGACAAAAAGGCAGCTGAACACCAGAAAGCCAAAGAAGCCGCACAATATGAGCTCCGTATTACCAAGCTGAAAAATGAAATAGCTGAGTTTCAAAAAAATTCCCCAGTGGGGAATAGCGGGGAGAATACAAATGGAAACATATGAAATAAAAAAAGGACGTCTCATACGATGTAACATATTTTCTGAGACAATGGAAATCCCTGATAACGTGAAAGAAATAGGAAAATATGTTTTTGCATTGAATACAACCATTAAAAATATTATTTTACCTAAGTGCTGTACCATTATTGACAAGGCAGCATTCTTCGGATGCACTGAACTGGAAAATATTTCAGCGGAATATGTTAAATCAATAAGCGAATCAGCGTTTGAAGAGTGTTATAAATTAGAAAATATAAACGTTAACAGCTGTTTGAAAAGCATAGGAAAGTATGCGTTTGAAAAGTGCTATGCCCTGAATATAACAGGTCCTGATGGCTGCTATGCTGCCGATTATGCTTATAAGAATAATATCTTTTTCTGCCCAACAGGCAAAGATATTACCGAAAATGCCAAAATATCAGTTGCTCTGATTGCTAAGAGAAAAAAGGCAGCAGAAAAAATCAAACCTATGCTCAATCTTAATATGCTTATTCTCGGAGGCACAGGAACTGGAAAATCCAGATTTTTTGTAAAGCCTAACCTGATGATGTGTAACACATCGTATGTTGTAACAGATCCGTCAGCGGAGCTTGTAGAATCCTGCGGAAAAATGCTTGAGCGAATGGGTTATGCTCTTAAGGTATTCAATATTGATAATATGGAGTACAGCTGCAATTACAATCCGTTCCATTACATAAGAGATTTTAATGGCAATGTAGATGAAAATGCTGTTATCAAAATGATAAACACATTCATGATGAATACAAAGGGAGAAGGTCAGGGCGGCGAGCAGTTTTGGGAGGACTGTACAAGAATGCTGCTTTCCGCAGTATGCTTCTTGCTTGTTGAAACCGCCTCTGAGGAACAGCAAAATTTTTCAAACGTACTCGATTTGATTCACAAAGCCAAAGTTATCGAGGGTAAGGAGGAAGAGAAGTCAGAGCTTGATCTGATGTTTGACAAACGAAAAGAAGTATCTCCCAATGCTTTATCTGTACAGTATTACGATGAATTTAAGCAGGCAGCAGGTGTTGTATGCTCTAAAAGACTTCTTAATCAAGCGGTTGGGAAGTCTCTTAGAACACACAACCTAAAACCGAAGAAAGGAGCGCAAGTTATGAGAAAAAACGAGAAAATCACAGCTCTGTACGAACGACTGAGCCGTGATGACTTTGGCAAAGATGATGACCAACAGCGTGAGAGCAATTCCATATCCAATCAAAAGGCTATGTTGGAGGAGTTCGCCGCACGGCAGGGCTTTACAAACATTGTCCATTTCACGGACGATGGTATCAGCGGCACTTGTTTTGACCGCCCCGGATTTTTAGCCATGATGAAAGAGGTTGAAGCCGGAAATGTGGAATACCTCTGTATCAAGGACATGAGCCGCATGGGTCGTGACTATCTGAAAGTCGGTCAGATTATGGAAATCCTGCGTCAGC